>Ga0224529_1000009_pt1 | contig 176499 bp, 149 predicted proteins | sample CBST50metaG_FD_179893 | JGI IMG/M metagenome (GOLD analysis project Ga0224529, IMG submission 179893) | Peat soil microbial communities from Stordalen Mire, Sweden - C.B.S.T50 | ecosystem: Environmental > Terrestrial > Soil > Wetlands > Peat | place: Sweden: Norrbotten County, Stordalen Mire...
ATTGTGCAGAAAAATAGGGTAACAAGGCATCAAATTCTTCAATGGTCATTCCCGTCAGAGATAGCCATTGCGTCGGTCGTTTTCTAATTTTATTGTAGTCCATATATCCTTAACGGATGTCTATGAAATTTAGTATTTAAAAATCAGATATTTAATCAACTAATTTATATAATCTCTAATACACGAGTTTTTAACTCGGAAAGTGTTGTTATATTTTTAACGAACAGGATCGAGAACAAGCACTTTGAAGGTATTAGGCTTTATGGGGCGTCTCCCTTCTCCAGGTTCAGATTCGGCGACTGAAAGATACAAACGTCCTGTTTTGGCATCAACGGCAATAGTTCTAGCACCCACCTGTGTAGGTAAGATGTTTACAACACGGTAGAGATTGGAATTTAATTCATTTACCACAGTAATTGTTCCTTCACCATTAGATGAGATTATTCTTTTATTTATAGGATCAAAAGCAACTCCATCACATCTGGAACCAATAGGAAGTGTTGTTATTACTTTGCCGGCAATGGCATCGGAGACTACCATCTTTTGATTTCCACAAACGGAAAACAGGCGATGATGCTCTAAGTCGATGGCTAATCCAGAGGGTTCTTCGCCCGGAGCGATTGACCATTCCTTTTCAACTTTCCATGTTTTGGCATTGATTTTTACCACTGTGCTTTTTGATTCAATATTATCATATATATAACCTTTCCCATCGGTTTGTGCAAATTCCGGTTTTCCTGATAGGGGAATGGTGGCAATAACTTTATTGTTTCGGGCATCAATCACTGTGGCATTGGAACTTCTTCCGTTGAAAGTCAAGACGCAATGAGAAAATGGATCATACAAAATAGCATCGGGATTTTTTCCTGTAACTTTAATTTTTCCGGTCTCCTTCAATGTGGTGAGGCTAAATACAGTAACGGTTGAATCTTTTCCATCGGAGATAAATCCTTTGTTGAGGTCGTATGCAAATGTAATGCCATGAACACCCTGCGTATTCGGAATAATGGCAATCGGTTGGTTTGTTTTGAGATCAACCACATTTACTTGATTTGAATGAGAAACAAACAAATGGCTATGTTGTTCATCAACTGCCAGATAATCCCAGCCACCTTCTCCTGGTAGTGAAATCTGCTGAATGATCTTGTAGCCGGCAATGGATGATTGTGCCGATACGTTGACTGAAAGTAAAACGAACATGAGTGATGTAACGCTTAAAAACCAATTTTTTTTCATTGAGATGAGGTTTGAAATTATTGTAGAAATCAGCGAAGTAAATAAATCTATTATGTGCAAAATACCTGATAAAGATAGTTTCTTTTGATTATGATTCAAAACGATAATGTAATTCTGTAGAGACCTCTTCGAAAATATATTTTTCATGCATGATTGTTGAATTCTTTAGTTGACTGATATGCTCAAGTATTTCGGTTGCTGTGTTGGAATCACATGCTCCCCGTTTTTTCAAATAGAGAGCAACCGACCAATAGATTTCATAATCAGGGTATTTTATAGTAGCATATGCATGTTGGTCAATGGTAGAACGAATGTTCGAAGGAAGCGATGCCATGCAATAGGCTGCTGTCATCAATCCGATGCTACATTGCCATTTGTTTGTTGATTGGCTCAAATTGTTTGCGATGGAGGCTGCAGAAGGTGATTTTGAAAAGAGGTTTCTGGCCGTTTGTTCAGCTAGTTCGATGTTGTTAATGTCCTTCAGCCAAATTGCTGCTGTTTCCTCATTCATTTTATCAATAGGATAGAGATATGTTGCCAAGAGTTTGGTTTCTCGAATGTTTTCGTCCCACAGTCGTTGAGCTAATAAGGCATCTTGTGGAAGTGATGTAGCCATATTCTTAAGCTCAGGGATTGAAACGCCATAGTTCTTGGCATAATGAATGCCTTTATTCTCCATGCTTTCAGAGATAATGCCATTTTTATGCAGATAGATATTCTTTTTGATATTAGCGAGTTGTTTGTCGATAGTAGATGTAAAAATATGAAACGATGAATTCATTGTTGATACGTTTGAATATTTGATGTGAATTTACGGGGATTTTTTATGCAAAACATTTGTGTCATCTCAATATTTATCGTACTTTTGCACTGCAATTAAACGGTGGCTGTAGCTCAGTTGGTTAGAGTAGTGGATTGTGGTTCCATTGGTCGTGGGTTCAAATCCCACCTGCCACCCTCAAAAGAAAGAGTAGTTAGATTAGCTACTCTTTTTTTGTCTCTTCTTAATTTATAGGCGTTTGCATTTGAACAGATATGGGTGGCTCTTCCTTTTCTTGTTCGTTTTGCTTCTTTTCTTGTCCTTCTTCCCTCATTTGTTCCAACTTGGCTTTCGATTTGTGTCCGAATGTAAGAGCAATTCCAAATTGACAATTCAGATATTTTGACTTTAATGGATAACCATCTTTTGTGAAATAGAGAGGCATGTAGTCGCTTATCAAAAAGAAATTAAGAGGACCGGCTATAGCATTCAATCCTAATCCGAAGGTTCCGAGCTTTCCATTGAGAAAAGAATAACTTATAGATCCGTTGAACCAATAAACCGGTCGAAAGTTGGATGAAAGCGTTAATTCATCGTATGAAGATACCCCTCCGAAAGCATTTTGCCACAACATTCCAAAGGACATTTTGTTGTCAAGAACACTATATTCGGCTCCTACACGAAAGCGTCCTTCAAGGGAAGTAGTATAGCCGTTGCCATTTGAACTATATGTAAATGCTTTTTTTATCGAATCTCCCAATTGTTTACCAAAACTTGTATTATTGCTGTTAAGTGTGACATTCATTCCTGAAAATGAAGCAGGATTAGTCATTTGTGCTGTCCAATTGTTCTTATACCAATGAATGAAGCCAATATCTGTCAAAGCAGTGGAGATGGATAAATTGTCAAGTACTTTATATTCCATGCCCAGATCGAATCCCATTCCAAATCCCACGATTTTTCCCCAGCCATTTTTTGTCGCTTGTCCAAAATTGGGCGTTCCATCACTGTATTGTGGAATGTCAAACGGAGTTGTGATGCGTGCTGTCCCATTCCCGACTAATAGAACTGTTTGCCTATTGACATTTAGATCTAATTGAGAGAAAGAGGCATCTGCATGTGCTTGTCCAAAAAGAAGTTTTACTTTAGCCCCTACGCTAAGCTGATCGGAAACCTGACGTGCATAACCGAATGCTGTTTCTAAGTATGCTGTTTCATCAACTCCCAATGTACTCAGGTGATAGTGATTGGTATTAGTAGTATCAGGAGTGCCTTTTAAAAGAAGGGATATTAAATCCCGGGGCACATTGACATTGCTATTGGTACGCTCGCTTATTCCAAATGTAAAATAGTTTTGTTTAACCTTAAACCCAAATCCAAGAATGTTGACACGATTTTGAAAGGTGATGTTTGTTGTGTTATATAACGTTTTCAAAAATGCATCCGGATTCGCATTTTGGTTAAAAGCAGTGATCGTTTTTCCATTATAAGGTATTAAAAGATCATTCAGTGTAAATGAATTATTGCCAAACATAAAAGATATTCCTGAGATGACAGGTAAGTTTAAATAGAAATTCTGAGTTGGTTTGAATGCAGGGTTAAGATCATTACGGGACGGAATATTTTCCATATAATAGAGTGTACTCGCTTGAGCATATAGTTTATTATATGATAGCAAACATAGTATGAATGATATAATGATGACGACAAAAAATTTCATAAGGGTATCTTTTTGAATTCTGATAATGAACGGTTAAGCTTAATTGAATGTTACACTTCCTTTCGCGTAAGCACTTAACTTAACTGTGATAAAATCATTCGCGTAAACCGAAACCGGAGTGTTCGTATCTTTGCCTTTTAATATATAGGTTAACACTACATAATATGCTTGTTGAATATCAGTATATTTAAAGTTAGGGTAGAAAGGTTGACTTGTTGATATGCCTGAAGGACGACCGGATGCATCAATTGTTTCAGTGACATTCAGAGTAAATGTTTGAGATGATCCTATTGGTTGATGTCGGTCATTTAATAATGTTGCAGTTAAGCCGATCTGAACAGAAGTGTAATTTGTAGCCGTGAGCCAAAATGCTGTTTGCTCAATGGAATCCTTATTTAGAAAATCCCTGACAGATTGACTAACAGCAACAGTATCCTTTATATTGATATTTACACCCGGATTGAACGACAAGGGAATTATTACTGAAGGAGTTACTTGTACTATATTGTTTTTCATTACAAATTGATTCTTTACCACGGTATCTGTTTGGGTTGAACCGGAACAGTCAAATATCATTTTATTGATGCCAGATTGTGAGAATAGTTTATCAATATGACCAATTTTATTATTGAAGATCAATGTATTTGTTCCAAATGAATTAACTGTTGATGGCATATTGTATAATGGGAAACTTTTTGAGAAAGATCCATTATCATCGAATGTTGCCATAGATTTGTTATTTGGTTGACTTGAATTATAGCTGCTAATCGAATTTACTGTAAAGTTTAAAGGTAAGCGTGCATTGGTTGACACCTTCAATGCAAGCTGTGGATTCGTAAAGGGTAATGTGCTCGATGATTGAATGGCATTGTATATGAAGTTTAAATCAACAGTGTCTTTTTGAGAATTAGTATTGAGTGAAAACTGACCATGGATAGTAGAGAAATCTATGTTTTTCAATTTTAGATTGTAAGTAAACGTCGACTGATCAGGTATTGAAACATTTTGTGCTATCGGAATCTCTTGTAAAAGTATCTTTATTGGGATTTTACCATTGACAGGCTTGATATTGACATTGTTAAAAACAAACGTGCATGATGTCTGTTTCAAATTATTGATGATAACAGTTTGATAAACAGGCAGTATTCCGCTAAAGACATTCAGATCAGGAGTTATGGTAATGCTTGCACGATTATTCAGAAAATTAATGTTGCTTTGAATTGTTATTTCAAGTTGCATTGAGTTTACCTGCATGCTATCTAACTGTAAGATATTAGTAGAAAAATCATTAACATCAAAACTTACATCTTGATTTGCAGAAAACAGGGTATTGATCATTTCTGCATTGGCTGTACCTGTGTATCCGTTAAAATCGACGCTTTCTTTTTCTGCAATATTTTGTATTGAATTATTAAGGGTTAAGTTATATGTTGTTGTCGGAGTGTAATGAAGATACATCATACCCGTACTGTCTGTCGAAAGGTTTGAAGCTTTTATATTATCCAGAAACTCTTTAAAGGTGAGGGTAGATGATACGATTGGCATTACCAATGCTCCATTGATTCCTATTGTTCCAAGATTCTTAAGCGAGATGTTATCGTTTACACACGAATGTAACAAAAATGGAATGGCAATCAAGATGTAAATTCTATAAATGTAAGGCTTGGTTTTCATTGACAATGAACATTTAAAAATAAGATGTAATAATTATTGCAAAGATAACACGAAAAGCATTACCAAATAGAAAGTTGATAGCAAAAAGGCAATCCTTTTTATATTAATCCAATAAGATGAGGATTCGATCATCAACTGACTATCCATTCTTGTTGACAATGACTCGATAACCCCCCTGCCAATCAGGTTTCCTTCACCAACAATAATGCTTCGGGCATGATCTTTGAGTCGTTGATTAATGTGTCATGATGATACATTACAACGAATTAAATAGTGTATGGGTTCTGTTTGATGTTGCATATACCTTTAGAAAAATAGTATAGACCCTGTAGGATAATGTATAGGCCCTGTGCAATATTGTACAGACCCTTTTCAACATCGTATAGAGCTTATTGGAATATCAAATGCACTTAATCAAATAGAGTTCTCTTATAATCAATCTATAATCCATTTAAAATTAATTCAATGAAAACGACAAAAGCACTTCTGGATTTTATCAGATTTCCGCTTGCTGCAAAAATCACGTTCTACAACAACGTAATTGTCTGATGGAACCTTCGCATTTACTTCCACCTTGATGCAAGTGAGGGTATAAATCGGCAACAGAAAGAAAACAAAAAAACAAGAACGCTCCAGTTCCTCTTTCTGATGTTCCCCGTATCGGGCGATGGAAAAAGTCATCCGATGAGTTTGTTTTAAATCCCGGGATGCATCATCGGTGTAGAAGATTATTTATGCAGTAGAGTGGATTATGCCGGAGGAAGTTGAATTGAAAGATTTAGGGTAAGATGATTTTTCTTCACATAAGAGAAGCTAATCAATGAACACCTAAGAACTTGAATATCCAATAGACAAGTGCAGCAATGATGCCACTTGCAGGAATCGTGATTATCCATGCAATTACTAATTGGCGTGAAACCCCCCATCTGACGGCTGAGATTCGTTTCAACATACCGACTCCCATGATAGAGCCGGCAATGGTGTGTGTAGTACTTACAGGAATACCAAGGCCTTCAGCAACACAGAAAAGAGTAATTGAGCCGGCGGTTTCGGCTGCAATGCCTTCAAAAGGAGTTATTTTTGTTATTTTTGTGCCCATCGTTTTAATAATGCGCATACCTCCCATTAGAGTGCCAATGCCAATCGCTGAATAACAAGTAATCGGTACCCATTCAGGGACATGATGTAAGTCGGTGTGTTGAATCCATGTGGGTATTATTATACCATGTGCATTGCAATAATGATTATAAACGGTAAGGGTTGCAATAATGATACCAATTACTTTTTGAGAATCAGATCCTCCATGTCCCAAGCTAAGCGATGCTGAAGTAACTAACTGAAGCTTTCGAAAAACCCGCTCTGTTTTATGGGGATTTGTATGTTTTACAATATTGATGATTAATGCAGCAATAGAAAGGCCGATTATCATTCCAATAATAGGAGCTAAGGCAATAAATAGCGTTGTTTCTAAAATAACTTTTTGATTTACAACAGAAAAACTCATAGCGTGAGCAATAGCAGCACCTGCAAATCCACCCATCAATGTATGTGATGAACTGGAAGGAATTCCTAATCGCCAGGTAATGAGATTCCATATTATACCTGCTATAACGCCGGCAAAAATAACTACTAAGTTTATAGTATCGTTATTTACTGTTTTAGAAACAGTATCTGCCACCTTTAGATTAAACACCCAGAAAGCCAGAAAATTAAAAAATGCTGCCCAGACTACTGCCTGAAAAGGAGTCAACACTTTTGTGGAAATCACCGTTGCAATGGAATTTGCAGCATCGTGAAACCCATTTATCATGTCGAATATTATGCTGAAGACGATAATAAGGATAAGTAATGTAAAACTCATTGCTTAAGCATATTTGATGAGGATACTTTCAATAACATCGCAGACATCTTCGCATTTGTCAGTCACCGTTTCTAATTGATAATATAGGTCTCTTTTTTTTATGATCTCTATGGCGTCTTTTTCATGCTCAAAGAGATGTTCTATACCGGTGTATAAAATATCATCTGCTTGGTTTTCTATGCTATTTACTTGTACAACAGATTGCAGGCTTTGTTTCACTCCTTTGAAGTCGCGAAGTCCTTGCACAGCTTGATTCAATTCATTGGTTGCATGGCGTATGAGTTCGGCTAAGGATTGAATTGTAATGTCGTGAGTCGGATCAATTTTGTAGAGTAACATGCTTTTTGCTGAAACATAAATAAAATCAGTCACATCGTCTAAAGAAGAAATTAAACTGTGAATATCCTCACGATCAAATGGTGTGATAAAATTGCGTCCCAGTTCTTCCATCACTTTGTGTGTGAGCTGGTCGTTGGCATGTTCAACATCGTGCATCTTATTTTTGATCTCTCTTCTTTTATCTTCATCGGGTTCGTTTACCAAACTAATCAGATCTTCAGCAATGGCGCAAAGATTAACAGTGTCTTGCTCGAAGAGATCATAAAACTTTTTTTCTTTTGGGATAAAAATACGTGCAAAAAAGTTTGATTTCATGGCTAAAGTGTTGATGGATTAAAGATTAAGCATAATAAAATATCCATGATATATAATTGCATTTAGTAATGCAAATATATCACGGACATTCCAATGAAGCAAAAAAGATTTAGTTAGAGATGGTTAATGTTTACATTCCATCCGTCATGTTGTCTGTATTATTGGTATTATTCGTGTTATCCGTCACTGGTTTCTTTCCTCGTTTTGGATTTGCATTGCCAAAGTTATAAGAGACATTGAGACTGAACATGCGGCCATTAAAGTAGTTGAGTGCTTCTTGCGTGAAGTTAGAACCCCATGTTTCAATTTTGTCCCGGTGTGAATTGAATATATCGCGAACATTCAAATTCAAGATAAGTTTTTTATGCATCAACGACGTTTGACGTAGCCCTAAATCAACTTCATAACTGCCTAGGTCTTTCCCTTGTGAAATAAAATAGGGAGCTGCATAATTGCCGGTGATTTGAGCAGACAGGCTGGCGGGCAATAAAATATTGGCAATTGATTTGACATTCCACGTAAAACTACTTTGTTCGGGAATAGTAATGGACTGATTATCTTGCGTGAATTGAGCCTCATACAATTTATTGTAGAATAAATTCAATGTAGTCGTCAAGCTTAAAAATCGGGAAAAGTTATCTTTCAATACTGTTTCTAATCCTGAAGCGATGGTTCTTGAACCATTCATGTAAGTGCTCATCATGATGCCTTTTTGTAACCATTCTACCGATTGAATGGCATCTGTTGTATAATGATAGTAAAGAGATTCTGAAAGTGTGTGCGATGTCCAAGATTTTAAATAATTGAGTTCAAAAGAATTGGTATATTCCGGCGTAAGATTTGGGTTACCAAACGACCAATTGGTTGAATCAGATATGTCGATGAACGGATTGATTGAATGTCCTCTTGGGCGATTTAGGCGGCGAGTATAGTTCAATTGAAATTCATTATCCGGATCAATGGCATAATCAAGAAAAACACTTGGAAATGGTTTCAAATAATGAATTGTATAATTTTGCTGATCGGTTGTGAAATTAATATAGGTATATTCTCCGCGCAACCCTACCTGAGCACTGAATTTCCCCCATTTATCGGCATACGTTGTGTACGCAGCATAGTCTCGTTCAAAATAGTTAAATGTATTTGTTAAAAGGGTATCCTCTATCATGTTAGAGGTGCCGTTTACGCCGTTCCATCCATTTACATCAGAATATTGTTGTTGATAAGTCCCGTCAAAGCCTGTTTGCAATTTGCTGTCTTTTGAGAATTGATTGGTGTAATCAATTTTCAATTCAGCCTGCGGTTGTTTCCCGGTTGTAATTTGTTTTTGAGTGGAAGTGACAGTGTTCGCATTATCCCACTGAGAGTAATCATTTTCCGAATTTGATGGGCGACTTGTATAACTAAGCGAACTGGTCAAATTAGAACCATTTTGATCGAAGCTATGTTTGTAATTCAAGTTAATGTTATAAATTGTACGATTACTAGTGGATGCTGTATTTCGATAATATTGATTGGTCAAAACACTCGTTGGATCATAGGTTTGGTTGTTATTTAACGTTGTCATAATACCTGTTCCAAACATCATAAATCCATCAAATCCAAGAGTATTTATCTTATCCAGATGATAATCTAACCCTCCACGAACAAAGGTGCCTTCGAAGTGACGGGTAGCTGTAGTGTTTTGTTTTAACGATGACAACGTGTCTCCGTTCGCGGGGTTGAGTAAATAACGATTACTCCAACCTCCACCAGAAAATTGCATATCACGGCGTCCTACACTGGCATATGCATCTACTTTTGACGAATTATAATTGAAATTGAATCCAAGGTTGTATCCTGCCTTCCCTTTTCCCGGAGTAGAATATCCACCAGAAACACTTCCGAAGTAACCTGGTTTTTGATTGTCCTTGAGAATAAGGTTTATAATTCCTGCCGATCCTTCAGGGCTATATTTTGCAGATGGATTTGTTATAACTTCTACTTTTGCAATGCTTCCTGCCGGCATTTCTTGCAGTACATCTCCTTCATTGTCAGACGTTATCCCTGCAGGTTTGCCATTGATCCAAATCACTACATTTGAATTGTTACGTAACGAAACGGTACCATTAACATCTACATCAACGGATGGGATGTTCGATAACATTTCCGAAGCGGAAGCTCCTGCGGCGGCAATGCTTTGATCAACCGTGAAAACTTTTTTATCAATCTCTAATTTCATTTGTGGACCTTGTGCTCTAACTTGTACTTCATTAAGTGTTTTTGAATCCACTTGAAGAGTCAATTTTCCCAAATCAATTATCTTATTGTCAATGGTTATTTGTTTTTGGTACGTAGTATATCCAATAAATGACAATTCAAGTTGATAAGTTCCTGGAGCAATTTTATCCAATAAAAAACCACCTTTTGAATCACTTATTAATCCTTTGACAAGAGTTAACGGGGTTCCTTTTTTGATAACAACATTCACGTATTGTAAAGGTTGATTGATTCCACCATCTATAATAATTCCCTTAATACCACCTGTTTGTGCTGTCATAAAGACGGCAAACATAAACAGCATGGCTGTTAATAAACCTGTTTTTTTCATTTGTGATAATTGTAAAATTATAAACTATAATCAGTTACATTTCTTTGTCGGGGATGGAAATGTACTTTGTAAACTTCTTATAGTCTGACTTTATTTTGACCGGAAGGTTTAAATTGATACTTAACTTGTTATTTTTTTTTCAAATTGGGAAGCATGTAGGTTTGATCAAATGCAAGAATGTTTCCTACATGATTGATTTCCAAAAAGGTGGTTCCACCTCCAATGCCAAAACTTCCACTTAAATAAGAAACCAGGTCTTCTCGTTTTAACCATCCTTTTCGAAGCAATAGACGAAGAGCAGCAAAGAAATATTCTCTCCGATCTTCCTTGAATGCTTGATATATGGGGATAACTCCATAAGATAGAGCTAACTGACGCATTGGGAGTTTTTCATAACAGATAGAAAGAACAGGACTTTGTCCACGATAGGCAGCCAGAAAACGGGCAGTCCTTCCTGTATAGGTATCGGTAATAATTGCTTTGACTCCTAATTCTTTTGAAGATTCTGCTGCATGATGAGCTAAAAATGCCGTAATATCAGATTCATCTTTCGAGAAAGAGACCGGAATATCATTTTCCGATAATTTATTTTTTTCAGCCTCTTCAGCAATTTTGGTCATTGTACGGACTGCTTCTACAGGATATTTTCCATAAGCTGTCTCTCCACTAAGCATAACGGCATCGGTGCGAGAAAAGATAGCGTTGGCTACATCTGTTACTTCAGCACGTGTAGGTCGGGGATTCTCAATCATTGAATTTAACATCTGAGTTGCTACGATGACCGGCTTTTTAGCCTTTACGCATTTCCTGATTAACATGCGTTGAATGGATGGAATTTTTTCTTGTGGAACTTCAATGCCTAAATCACCACGTGCAACCATGATGCCATAGGCATGTTCTAATATTTCGTCAGCATTGTCAACGCCTTCCTGGTTTTCAATTTTGGCAATGATCTTAATTTGGCTGTCATGTTCATCCAAAATGGTTTGAATGTCAATAACATCTTGTTTATTTCTTACAAAAGAGTGTGCAATGAAATCGAGGTCATGCTCAATAGCATAGAGCACATTGGTTCTATCGCGTTCGGTTAATGAAGGTAGTTTGATGCTTACTCCCGGAACATTAATGCTTTTGCGACTTCCCAATTTACAATCATTCTGGGCTTCACAAATTAATGCATCTGCTTCTTTAGCAATGACTTTTAATTCTATATCTCCATCGTCAATTAAAATGTCTCCACCTACCTGCATGTCCTGAACAAAGTCCGGATATGAAACTGCAATACATGATTCCGTTGTTAGTTGTTGTGGATTGCCGACAACGCGAATGAGATCTCCTGTTTTTATGACAACAATATCGTTTTCGCAACGTGTTGTACGGATCTCGGGGCCTTTGGTATCAATCAGAATGGCAATATATTTAGATACTTTTCGAACATTTGCAATGATTTTATTGAGGCCTGCTTCGTCTAAATGAGCTGTATTCAGACGAACAACATTCATACCTTCATTAAATAGTGAACGAATAAAATCTTCATCACATCGTTTGTCGGATATTGTAGCAACAATTTTAGTTTGTTTTGTCATATATATTTATAAATGAGTTTATTACGAAGTAATAGACTAATCCAAATAAAGCGGTTTTTTCTATTTATAAAAACGAAAATATCCCTTTTTATTTTGATTGGTTGATAAGTGCTTCAATGGCTAAGCGATATGAGTCAAGCCCAAAGCCGGAGATGCTTCCCAAACATGCATCTGCTATAACAGAATGATGTCGAAAGGATTCGCGTTTGAAAACATTTGAAATATGTACTTCAATTACAGGTGCCGAAATAGCGCGGATAGCGTCTGCTATGGCAATGGAAGTGTGTGTATAAGCTCCCGCATTGAAGACAATGCCGTCAACTTGAAATCCGTATTGGTGAAGAGTGTCGATTAATGTGCCTTCATGATTTGACTGGAAATACATAATTGAATGATATGTATATTTTTTCGTCAATTCTTCAAAGTAATCTTCAAAGGAACGATGTCCATATAATTCAGGTTCTCTTTTGCCCAATAAATTGAGGTTTGGACCATTTAGTATGATAAAATTCATGTTCCCAATTATCAAATGTATAAATTGTTACAAAGGTACGCCTTTTTTAGTCCATTCGATAATTTACTGGCTCATGTTATCTCTGTTTTTGTTTTTTTTGCAACTTGTACGAGATTTGTCGATTGTATATTTTGGGGCATGATTCACATTGAAGCGGCATATTAAAATGTCCAATAACACTGTTATACAACATATATAATACGAATAGTTTTTAATCAATAGTGCTTAAATTGGCCAATCAAAAAAACATGTTTAGATCTGGTTATTTTGACTTGATTTATAATTACTCATCTTAAAAAATAAGATTATGAAAGTCTATCAATCGAATGAGATTAAGAACATCTCTCTGTTAGGAAGTTCAGGCTGTGGGAAAACCACTCTCGTAGAAGCCATGCTTTATGAGGGTGGAATCATTAAACGGCGTGGCTCAGTTGGCAATAAAAATACTGTATCCGATTACTTCCCGGTTGAGCATGAATACGGGTATTCAGTGTTTTCAACAATCACTCATGTAGAGTGGAATAATATGAAGTTAAATATCATCGATTGTCCGGGTTCGGATGACTTTATCGGAGGTGTGATTACATCGCTAAATGTAACTGACACGGCACTTATTTTGTTGAATACGCATTATGGTGTTGAAGTTGAAACACAGAATCATTTTCGTTATACAGAGGATTTATCTAAACCTGTTATTTTTGTTGCCAATTATTTGGATCATGAAAAAGCTGAATATGATCAGTTAGTAGAGCAACTGAAAGAGAGCTTTGGTCATAAAATTATCCAGATTCAGTTTCCTGTTAATGCCGGTACTTCGTTCAATGCAGTGATTGATGTATTGAAAATGAAAATGTATCGTTGGAACCCTGAAGGTGGTACGCCTGAAGAGTTGGATATTCCTGATGAATACAAGGAAAAAGCAGAGGAATTGCATAATGTTTTAGTTGAGTCTGCAGCTGAGAATGATGAAACGTTAATGGAGAAATACTTCGAACAAGGATCCCTGAGTGAAGATGAAATGCGTCTTGGAATTCGCAAAGGATTGATTAATCGTGATATGTTCCCATTGTTTTGCATCAGTGCCGGACGTGATATGGGTATTCGTCGTTTGATGGAGTTTTTAAACAATGTAGCTCCTTTTGTTGACGACATGCCAAAACCGGTTACTTTGAATGGAAAAGAAGTTGCACCTGATAGCAGTAAGCAGACAAGCTTGTTTGTATTTAAAACAAGTATTGAGCCACACATTGGCGAAGTTTCTTATTTCAAAGTAATGTCAGGTAAAGTACATGAAGGAGATGATTTGGTAAATATTTCACGAGGTTCAAAAGAACGGATCAATCAACTTTTTTCTGTTGCCGGACAAATAAGAGAAAAGGTTGATGAATTAGTTGCAGGAGATATCGGAGCAACGGTTAAACTGAAAGAAACACATACTGGAAATACATTAAACGCCAAAGGATGTGATTATGAGTTTCCATCCATTCACTATCCTGATCCAAAATATAGACGGGCAATTAAAGCGAAAACTGAGGCTGAAGAAGAAAAGCTGAGTGAAATTCTGACTCGTATGCACGAAGAAGATCCCACATGGATAGTTGAAATGTCGAAAGAGTTGAAACAAACGATCGTGTTTGGACAAGGCGAGTTTCATTTGCGTACATTGAAATGGCGCATTGAAAATAATGACAAGGTAATGATGGATTTTCTTGAACCAAAGATTCCTTATAGGGAGACTATTACGAAAGCTACCAGAGCAGATTATCGCCACAAAAAACAATCGGGTGGTGCGGGACAGTTTGGTGAAGTACACCTTATTGTTGAGCCTTATTTTGAAGGCATGGCGCCCCAGGAAATTTATAAGTTTAACGGACAAGAATTTAAGATCAGTGTCCGTGACAGACAAGAAATACCTTTGGAATGGGGAGGTAAATTAGTGTTTATCAACAGTATTGTGGGAGGGGCAATTGATGCCCGCTTTTTGCCGGCTATTTTGAAAGGGATTATGGAAAAAATGGAACAAGGCCCTTTAACCGGATCTTATGCTCGTGATGTTCAAGTGATTGTATATGATGGCAAGATGCACCCTGTTGATTCAAACGAAATCTCATTTCGATTGGCAGGCCGTAATGCATTCAGCACGGCATTTAAACAAGCAAATCCTAAACTTTTAGAGCCAATTTATGATGTTGTGGTGTTGGTTCCTTCCGATCGTATGGGTGATGTGATGAGTGACTTACAAGGCCGTCGTGCTGTTGTTATGGGTATGCACAGCGAAAGAGGCTTTGAAAAATTATCTGTTAAAATGCCTCTGAAAGAATTATCAAGCTATTCAACCACCTTAAGTTCATTAAGTGGCGGCAGAGCATCTTTCACCATGAAGTTTGCAAGTTATGAGCTTGTCCCGATGGATGTACAAGAGAAATTGTTGAAAGAGTACGAAGCAAGTCACCAAGATAAAGAGTAACGTTTTTAATATGAAAAAAAAGAAGTCGCACATTGTGTCGACTTCTTTTTTTTATTCTTGCCAATGCAATGCTATCCTTATTTTAAAATGAAGTCGTCTTGACTTTTCCGATAATAGCTATTTTTGAACTCATAGAAGCCATCTCTTTATAGTAAAATCATCTTTTTGTGTCCGTTTTCTTCTGAAAATGATATAAAATTAGGCTGAAAAAACATGAAAGTCAGTGGGAATTTTTCTAAAAACAAAAAGTCAAGACGACTTCAATGTTTTTATTCAATTAAATATAAGATTATTGCAGATTTGTTGCAGAGTTATTGTTTGAACATAATTTTAAATAGATATATTTGTAACGAAAGAGATGGTGCTTCATGGATTCAAGGATTCTTTGCATGATATCTGTCTTTTTTATTGAATTTCAAGTTATTAATTCATGATGCTATACCGCTTTTTATTGAAGGCGGGTAGGTATTGAGTATTTATGTGTAAACTATTTCATTAAATTCTACTTTATGGAACAACATCAAGAGCCAATTACAGGGTTACCCGAAAATGCGTTTCGACCATTAGTACCTGGTGAGACGTATCATCCTTTGATGAGTCCGCATAGAAAGTATAAAGAAGTAACTTTTTATTCAGTGGGATGGGGATTATTTATGGCTGTTCTTTTCTCTGCTGCTGCAGCTTATCTTGGGCTGAAGGTGGGACAAGTGTTTGAAGCGGCAATTCCTATTGCTATCATAGCTGTGGGACTTTCTACGGCTTCAAAACGTAAGAATGCGCTTGGTGAAAATGTGATTATACAGTCTATAGGGGCCAATTCGGGAGTGATTGTTGCAGGTGCTATTTTTACTTTGCCTGCACTTTACATTTTACAGGCAAAATACCCCACGATGACGGTTTCTTTTATGCAGATCTTTCTGAGTTCTGCTTTAGGTGGCATATTAGGAATACTTTTTCTCATTCCGTTTCGAAAGTATTTTGTTTCTGAAATGCATGGTGAATATCCATTTCCTGAAGCAACGGCTACGACACAAGTGTTAGTCTCAGGTGCAAAAGGAGGAAATCAGGCAAAGCCATTGATATTTGCAGGAATTATTGGAGGAGCTTATGATTTTATAGTTGCTACTTTTGGAACATGGAGCGAGGTGTTTTCAACGCGGGTCATTCCGTTGGGAGAAACCATTGCTGACAAGGTGAAGTTGGTGTTTAGTATCGATGTTGGTGCTGCTATATTGGGACTTGGATATATTGTCGGGTTACGGTATGCTGCCATTATATGTGCAGGTTCTGCCCTTATCTGGTTTGTTATTGTTCCTTTGTTACCCCTTATCGGAGATGGTACATTACATATATTGATTCCCACGTATATTCCTCCCACTGGTGGTATTTCATCTATGAATCCTGAAACACTTTTTACTACTTTTGCGCGTCATATCGGTATTGGTGGAATAGCTATGGCCGGTGTTATCGGCATTATTCGTTCGTGGAGTATTATTGTAGGTGCTGTGGGGCTGGCAGCCCATGAAGTAAGCGGAAAATCGCAAGATGCAAAACAAAAGACGTTGCGCACACAACGTGATCTTTCGATGAAAATATTAGCCTTTGGTGTAATCATTGCACTGATTGCAATTTTTGTATTTTTCTTTTTTGGAGTAGTACACAATCTGTTATATGCCTTAGTAGGGTTGGCGGTTATTTCCATTATCGCTTTTCTTTTTACGACGGTTGCAGCTAATGCGATTGCCATTGTGGGTACAAATCCTGTTTCAGGAATGACGTTAATGACATTAATTCTTGCTTCGGTAGTGATGGTTGCTGTTGGTCTGAAAGGGACTGCAGGTATGGTGGCAGCTTTAATTATGGGTGGTGTCGTTTGTACGGCACTGTCAATGGCAGGAGGCTTTATTACTGATCTGAAGATTGGTTATTGGTTAGGGAGTACGCCTGCCAAACAAGAAGGGTGGAAGTTCTTAGGTACATTGGTCTCGGCTGCCACTGTAGGTGGTGTGATGATGATTCTGAACAAAACTTATGGATTCACGGGTCCGAATGCATTGGTAGCTCCACAGGCAAATGCAATGGCCGCTGTGATTGAACCGTTGATGTCAGGAACGGGAGCACCTTGGTTTTTGTATGGTGTTGGAGCATTGATTGCCATTTTATTATCGGTGTTCAGGGTATCCGCTTTAGCCTTTGCTTTAGGCATGTTCATTCCTATGGAACTTAATGCTCCATTATTAGTAGGTGGTATTATTGCCTGGTTTGTTTCTAACCGATCGAAGAATGAAGCATTAAATACATTGCGATTTGAAAAGGGAACGTTATTGTCCTCCGGATTTATTGCAGGAGGGGCTTTAATGGGGGTTGTGAGTGCTGCACTACGATTTGGTGGCATTAATTTTACCGGAAAATGGGCAACCAGCCATGGTGCTGAATGGCTTTCATTGGTCATGTATGGAGCATTGATTGGTTATTTGGTTTGGGATTCCATGCATGTTAAAGAAGATGCGCCTGTCAAAAGATAGTCTGAGACCGTTGTAAAACATGAAGTTTATTTTTCAATATAGGTTTTCGAAGTATTTTTGAAATGGAATTTAAGGTTTAGTCATTCTTAGAGTAGATTTTTGCTAAATGTGTCTGTTTAGGGCATGAATTACCCCTTAGTTTCTACAACATGACATAACTATCCCGGGTGAGCAGTATAAATTATAAGCAATTGCTTGCATTAGATGCTGTGTGTGCATTTTATTTATTCCCACATAACGCGCAATCCCTGCACCAAACCACCTGTTGGTCGAACCAAAGGTTCGCTCAACTTTATATCTAAGACGACTCACCCCTTTGTTGAATTGAATTTCACGTTTACTTAGAGCTTTACTTTTCGTAGCTTTGAACATGATGTGATTCCTTAGTTTTTTCTTTTCCAAAACCTCATCGTTATCTTTGCTTTTATAACCTTTATCTGCTTTTACCCAAGCTTTCTCAGAAAGTTCTATTTTATCCAGGACATCCTCCAGGTGATTCATGTCACTTTCATTGGCCGAAGTGGTAACTACTCCCAATACTAGTCCGTTGCGATCTACAGCAGTATGTTGTTTAAATCCAAACCTTAACTTCCCGGCCTTTTTAACCCAACGTGCATCTTTGTCTACATGGGGTTTTATCTTTTCCTGCAAAGATGGTTTTTCTTCACAGTCTGTTTCTTTTCTGTCTTCTACAGCTTCATATTCTTTTTTACCTCTGGGTCTTCTTGGCGTATCAGTGATGGAGGCATCTACAATGGCACCTGTACGCACCAATATCCCATGAGACTCCAATTGTTTGTTAATCAGAACCAAAAGTTTATCATAGACTTTTGCTTCTGTAAGTACTGTGCGAAAACGGCTTATCACCGAATTGTCCGGTACACTGCCATCCATGCTTATCCCTACAAAACGACTAAAGGAGATTCTATCGTTGACTTGTTCCTCTACTTGATAATCGCTCAAGCCATACCATGTCTGCAATAAAGTCATCTTAAACAAGACAATCCCTTCATAACTTGGGCGACCCGTAACACTTTCGCCCTTTTGATAATGACTGTTGATTAGCTTTTCTATCGGCTTCCAATCAAGAATCTGATTGATTTGATTGAAAAACTCTTCTTTGACTTTACGCCTGCTTGCTGCCAGGTCAGCAAATCCTATTGTTTGTTGTGTTTTCATACGCAAATATACATATAATTATCTATATATCAAAATAATATGATATATTTTGCCCTGCAACGGTCTCAGAATATCAAAATTAGATTGGGTTTTATGAAAGATGTTGTTTTCTTTCTCTTTGTTATAGCTTCTTTTGTATCGTGCAGTCAATATAAACTGGAGAGCATGTCGGCTACGCAAATTCCTGTTGACAAAAGGGCAGATATTATTTAAGATCAAAAGATGGTGGCTTTATTGAACCCTTATGCAGATTCAAGCGCAAAGGTTGCCAATACTGTGATTGGTTATTCAGATCAAACGATGCGTGTGAAACGACCGGAAGGTCTGCTTTCCGACTTTTTTGCGGTGCCATGCTTTTATATTGTAAACAACGATATCACAGATTCGGTATCTATTGCAGTGACCAATGTAGGAGGGCTGCGTAATCCTATTTCCAAAGGCCCTGTTACTATTGGTAATATTTATGAATATACCGTTTGAGAATGCATTGATGGTGCTATATTTATTAAAAGGAACCTGCAGTACAGCAAATGGCCGATAATATTGCAAAATACAAAGAGAAGTTGTTGCTTTATTACCGATTTATCAAAAAAACAGTTGGCCTTTTTTGAATATCAGGCATCTGTTTTTTCCATGTATCCATGTTTTGGGTATGAATCCATTCTGAAGGTAAGGAAACATCTACTGCGACGCATAAATTTGTGGTTGGGAGGAGTGTTTCCACCAGCTCTTCCATAAGTTTATGATTACGATAGGGCGTTTCAATAAAGATTTGGGTTTGATGTTCGGTAATTGCCTTTCTTTCCAATAACTTCAATGTTTTGGTGCGTTCATGTGATGCAATGGGCAGATAGCCGACGAATGCAAAATTTTGTCCGTTGAACCCTGATGCCATGAGCGCCATAAGCAATGACGACGGTCCTACTAACGGAACCACATGAATACCAGCTGCCTGGGCAAGCTGCACAATAGCTGCTCCAGGGTCAGCCACAGCAGGACAACCTGCTTCGGAAAGGACTCCCACATCGTACCCGTCTTTGAGAGGCTGAAGCAAAGCAGGCAATTCCATGTCGGATGTCTGCTCGTTGAGTGTCATGAACGTGAGCGAGTCAATGTTGAAGGTAGGATTGACCTTTTTCAAGAATCGACGAGCCGAACGGATATCTTCTACAATGAAATGAGTCAATTGATTCATTACAGAAAAATTGTAATCAGGCAACACGTGCTGTAAATTGCTTTCACCAAGCGTTGTCGGAAGCAGATAGAGCGTACCTTCCATATAATTGACGGGTGTTTTAACCTACAGATCCTTCGAGGGAAATCTGCAATAGTTTTTGTGCTTCAATGGCAAACTCCATAGGTAATTTACTCAATACATCTTTGGCGTATCCATTGATAATAAGTCCGATAGCTTCCTCGGTGGAGATGCCGCGTTGATTGCAATAAAAGATCTGATCTTCACCAATTTTGGATGTGGTGGCTTCATGTTCCACTTGTGCTGTGTTGTTGTTTACTTCCTGATACGGGAATGTATGGGCGCCACAACCACTTCCCAGTAAAAGGCTGTCGCATTGTGAATAATTGCGCGCGTTTTCGGCTCTTTGAGACACTTTGACTAATCCTCTATAGCTGTTTTGACTTCTACCTGCCGAGATACCTTTAGAGATAATATGGCTACGTGTGTTTTTACCGATGTGAATCATTTTGGTTCCCGTGTCGGCTTGTTGATAATTGTTGGTCACTGCAACGGAGTAGAATTCGCCCGATGAGTTATCACCGGCTAAGATGCAGCTGGGATACTTCCACGTAATGGCCGATCCGGTTTCTACCTGAGTCCATGAAAGTTTTGACGATTCCCCTTTGCATAATCCACGTTTGGTTACAAAGTTGTAAATACCCCCTTTGCCATCTTTATCTCCCGGGTACCAATTTTGCACGGTTGAGTATTTTACTTCTGCACGATCGTGAATGTAGATTTCCACAATTGCTGCATGAAGTTGATTTTCGTCACGCATAGGGGCTGTACATCCCTCAAGATAAGACACATAGCTGTCGCTGTCGGCAATGATTAAAGTACGCTCAAATTGACCTGTATTAGCTGCATTGATGCGAAAATAGGTTGATAGCTCCATCGGACAACGAACACCTTTGGGAATATATACAAATGAGCCATCAGTAAAGACTGCCGAGTTGAGTGCAGCAAAAAAGTTATCGCGGTAGTAAACTACTGAGCCTAAATATTTTTTGACCAAATCAGGATAATCTTTGACAGCTTCACTGATAGAGCAAAAAATGATTCCTAATTCAGCCAAACTCTCTCTGTAAGTAGTTTTTACAGAAACACTATCCATCACGGCATCAACAGCAACCCCTGTTAGTTGCATTTGCTCCTGAAGAGGAATCCCTAACTTGTCGAACGTTTTCAAGAGTTCCGGATCAACTTCGTCCAGTGATTTTAGTGCATTTTTTTTAGGTGCTGAGAAATAAATAATATTCTGATAATCAATTTCTGCAATTTTCAAATGCGCCCAATGAGGCATTTCAAGTGCTTGCCAATGACGATAAGCATCCAACCGGAAATTCAGCAACCATTCCGGCTCTCCTTTCTTTTCCGAAATGATTCGGATGACCGATTCATTTAATCCTTTTGGAATGGTGTCGGCTTCTATGTCGGTGGTGAAACCGTATTTATATTCTTTATCGGTCAGTTCGTTTATTTCTTTATTATCTGCCATAATGCATGAAAATTTAATTACACAAGATTATGAACTTCAGTTGCTTAAGTTGATGAGCAAACATGCGAAAGTACATAATCGGATTCAATCGTAAAAAATAGTTTAAATGGATGATCGATTGAGGCTATTGAAGCTGTAATGATTTGGTCATTCCAATTAATATCAGTTACTTGTATATGACTTACAAAGTCCAGTGCTGGGTTTGAAACTAGCTTATACAATGCTTCTTTGGCTGTCCAGAACAACAAAGGTACAACAAAACCCGATGTTTGATTCGATATGGCGTATTCAACAGGGCTTAAAAATCGTTGTTGAATACGGGCAGCCCGAGGTGTTTTGGCTTCAATATCAATACCGACGTTTTGGGTTGAATGCAAAATAATGCACGCGTAGTTTTTTGTATGAGATATACTTATGTTGAAGTTTCCATCTAACAAATAGGGTTTTCCATCAGAAAGATAGCCGATCAATTTTTCTTCTCCGGTTAAATCATGAAGTAAGGCACGCACGGCAAGTTTTTCGCATCTTTTCTCTGTATTGGAAATCGCTGCCATTTGATGCTGCAATTTGTCAGGTTGTTCGAAAAGGGAAAGAAGTTGATTTTCCGTTTCGACAATGTGCCAAATGCCTATTATTGCTCCATCGGCAGTTGTTTTTTTCTCGATCAACATGTTTTGTCAGGGTTTTTTCCAATGAAGTGTTTCGATCATTTTCATTACATCCTTGCGAACATAATTGAGCACAGGAGCAATAGAATCTTTATTAGGTATATTATTAAAATAAAGCGCTCCACGCAAAACATGGTGAACGCTGTCGGTCATCATAAATTGCAGTGGCGAGGCAGCATCACCTTTGATATCATATAAGATGCCATATACCTTTGCATCCCTATTCTCAAACCGTTGCTCAGTAATGGATTCCGCCATTATGGTGTGTTTGTAAACAAACTTGCGGCAATCTTCAGTAATGGACTGCAAGTTGTTGTGAATCGATTTATAACTTAAATAAATACATCCATTAAGTTTTGGATAATAGATGTTGATCCAATATTTTTCGCCTTTCATATTCACGATACTATCGGCTGCAAAATCTGATATGTCGAATGAATAGGGATATTCCTGATCAAAGACATGATAAACGTGTTTGGGTAAATCAATGCGAAAATAGCCATACGGTCTTGGCGTGTTATTGTGACAAGACATCATCACGAAAGAGAAAATTAATATCCACCAAAATCGATGTTTCATTCGAATATATATTATTTGTACATTAATGACATTTAGAACTCGAATCCAGACGATCTAGATTTGTTTGGTATGGTTCGTTGAGAAGGCAATAGATGGATTATGTTGTTTCCGATTGCGAAGGTGGTTCGTTAATAGTCAAGCGGATTTTTAGAATTCTTCTTTTTGTCACTTCAAGTATTTCAAATGTGTAGCGAGAGAATGTGATTTGTTCGTGCAATTTCGGGATATCTCCCTTTAACTCAAGAATAAGTCCTGCCAAGCTATCCACCTCAGATGTTATTTCTGCAAAAGAAGAAGTGTCAATACCGGTAATCTTGAAGAAATCCAAAAGCAAAATCTTTGCATTAAAAACGAAAGTATGGTCATCAATACGAGTGAAAAGAGGTTGTGCATCATCATATTCATCATCGATCTCACCTACCACTTCTTCTAAAATATCTTCAAGTGTCACTATGCCTGATGTGCCTCCAAATTCATCGACGACGACAGCGATATGATTTTTATTTGTTTGAAATTCACGAAGCAAGTCGTCGATTTTCTTTGTTTCCGGAACAAAATAGGCAGGGCGTAAGAGCATTTGCCATTTAAAACTATCCCCTTTTTCTAAATGAGGCAAAAGATCTTTGTTAAACAAGATGCCCTTTATATGATCGATATTACCTTGATAGACGGGAATACGGGAATACCCTAATTCGATAATTTGTTGCTTCACTTCAAAGAACGAGGATCTAAGATCGATAGCAGCTAAATCGGGACGAGCTGTCATCACTTCATTTGCACTTTTGCTGCCAAACCGTATAATACCTTCCAGTATTTCTTTATCGTCCTCTGTATTTGAAGATGTTGTCAATTCTAAGGCATGAGATAGATCATTCATCGATAAATTGGTTGTATTATACTTTGCCATTCGTTTATCTATAATTTTTCCTGACAAAAGCAGGATGGCCGTAAAGAGGGTAAGCAATGTTGATAATAGCGTAAGTGCTCCTGACAAATGGCGAGCAATCGACAGTGCGTGTTGTCTTGCATACACTTTTGGAATAATTTCGCTGACTAATAGTAAGATAAAAGTTATCAAGATGGTTTGTAATAAAAAACCAATCCAGGGAGATTTAGAAAAATCGATGAGTGAAGTGATGAAAACGCTTGAAAGAATGACAATTGCAATGTTAATTGTCGAATTGGCAATAAGCAAGGTGGCTAATGTCTTTTCAGGACGTTTTTTGAGCAGAGTTATACGTTTATCAATTGCTTTTGAACTCTTGTTAATCTCTTGTAAATCTAATGGTTTCAGTGAGAAAAAGGCGATTTCATAAGCTGCCAAAAGTGCAGAAAAAATGAGTAGAATCACTATCACAATCAGGTTAATTCCTGCAGTAACCGTAATAGGATTTATCCATTCACTGACAGTGAAATTCGAGTTTAAAAGCATGATGACAAGGTGCTAAAAACAAAACAAGGACAGATAATTCTGTCCTTACAAAAGTAGTAAAAATATCCTATTCTGCCTTTTTCTCTTATGAAGTAGTAGTCTATCTCAATATTTAAAATGGCAAATCATCTACTGGAGAGTCAACGGGTGGAATGGGGTTTGCTTGTGAAGGTTCGGCAACAGTTGTTGAGTAGCCGGAAGTTTGATTATCAGCTTGATTTCCTCCTTCAGGGCGCTTCCCTAAAAATTGCATCGCATCTGCATAAATTTCAGTCGTGTACCGTTTATTGCCGTTTTGATCTTCCCATTGACGTGTACGAATTTTGCCCTCAATGTAGAGTTGGCTTCCTTTTTTTACATATTTTTCTGCGGTCTCGGCTAAGCGATTCCACATAACAATGTTATGCCACTCTGTTCTATCCGGAACTTCAGTGCCATTTGCTGTTTTATACCCACGTTCTGTGGTTGCCAAAGTGAAATTGGCAACGGCCATGTTTCGATCTAAATATTTAACTTCGGGATCTTTTCCGACATTTCCTACTAAAATTACTTTGTTGACAGACATATAGGTAAAGTTAAAAGTTAATTTGGTGTAAAGATAGTGTTTATTTTTAATGTTATACTTTAATAGGTTGGTTTTGTAGAAATTTTTCTGTCAAGCGCGAGATAGGGAAACGGGATAATTCATCGAAAGAAGTATGAATAAGGCGATTCAGCGTTTCATTGCTCTTATTAATATTAAGTGTTAAAAATATAGCGTGAATAATTTGATGACTTAAAACATGTTTTATAACAGGAGAAACTGATTGAAGCGTGAAAGAAATTGAATTGGTAATGTTTTTGAAGAAATCTTGTTGCATTATTTGTTCAATAGAAAGCAATTCTTTTGATTCAAAGAGAGGAAACTCATACAAATTATGCCAGATGTCTTTTGTTGTTCGTTTTTGCACATAAGTGCTGTTGTTATGAACAAAATAAATGTAGTAAAAATAACGATGTTGAGGCTGTGCTTTTTTCTTTTTAATAGGTAATTGAGTTACTAAATGATGGGTATTGGCGAAACAAGCATTCTCAAATGGGCAAAGCGTGCAATTGGGAGAGGATGGTACACACTGAAGCGCCCCGAATTCCATGATAGCCTGATTATGAATGTCCGGATGATCCCTGTTGAGCAGCAAGGTTGCTAATTCTGTTACTTGCTTACGGGTTTTTGTTTCATCAATGGGTGTATTGATTCCAAAAAAACGTGTTAAAAAGCGGAATACATTTCCATCGATTACAGCAAAAGGAAGTTGAAAAGCAAAAGACGCAATGGCTGCCGCTGTGTAAGGTCCAATACCAGGCAAGGCAGCAATCAGCTCATATTGATTGGGAAATTGACCTCTATAGCCCTTCATAATTTGTTGAGATGCAGCGTGGAGATTACGTGCTCTGCTGTAATATCCCAATCCTTGCCAATGGTTCAATACTTCTTCTTCGGATGAGTTCGCTAAAGTGCTGATGTCAGGAAAGCGTTTTATGAAGCGTAAAAAATAGTCAGTTCCCTGTAAGACACGAGTTTGTTGTAGAATAATTTCGGAAATCCAAATCACATAAGGATCTGTTGTGTCTCGCCAAGGAAGTTGTCGTTTATTGATTGAATACCAGTTGATTAAATTGTTAGATATGAATGTACTTTCTTGAAATTGATTCATAAAATTAGTGATAACAAGAATAAAATAAAAAGCAAAATTTGATATTACGAAGCAAAGATACGAGGTTGACGAAAAAAAAATGGCGTTGAATGAAAAAAAGTCGAAAAAAGATTTTGTCGTTGAAAATTAATGCAATATCTTTGCAAATCCATAGGCAACTAGTTTTTACGCATTAATGTATAACCAATTAAAAATTTTCAACGATGACAAAAGCAGAAATTGTAAATGAAATTGCGAAAGAAACCGGAATTGATAAGGTTTCTATTTTAAAAACCGTCGAATCATTCATGGAAAACGTGAAAGATTCATTAGCAAAAGGAGATAACGTTTATTTGAGAGGGTTTGGTAGCTTTATTGTGAAGCAAAGAGCACAAAAGACAGCTCGTAACATTTCAAAGAATACTACTATTGTTATTCCTGCGCATAAAATTCCGGCATTTAAACCGGCAAAAACATTTTTTGAATCAGTAAAAAAATAACAAACATGCCAAGCGGAAAAAAAAGAAAAGGACATAAAATGGCTACTCATAAGCGTAAGAAAAGACTTAGAAAAAATCGTCATAAGAAAAAGTAGTCGTAATTCATCTCAAGAAAATTTTACAAGAGCAAACCGGCGGCCTGTTTATTTTGGCGGTAGGTTTGTTCTTTGTTTTAGTATGGATAATAAAATCATAAACGTGTGAATAGTGAATTAATAGTTGACGTTCAACAATCTGAGATAACCATTGCCCTGCTGGAAGACAAAAATCTGGTAGAATTGAATAAAGAAGGGCGTTCGTTATCTTTTATGGTGGGCGATATTTACCTGGGACGCGTCAAAAAGATGATGCCGGGATTAAATGCCGCCTTTGTGGATGTTGGTTATGAAAAAGAAGCATTTCTACACTATCAAGATTTAGGTCCTCAATTCCTTTCTCAAACTGAATTTCTCAAACAAACATTAGCAGATCGTAAACGAATGCCTTCCATGTTGAAATCGAAGGCTTATGCTGACATTCCTAAAGAAGGCTCCATTTCTGACGTTTTGAAAGTTGGACAAGAGATGTGGGTACAAATTGCCAAAGAACCTATTTCTACTAAAGGACCTCGTTTGTCAGCCGAGTTGTCGATTGCAGGCCGTTATTTGGTGCTGATTCCCTTTTCCGACAAAGTGTCGGTTTCTCAAAAAATTAAATCCAGCGAAGAACGCATCCGTCTCAAACAGTTGATTCAAAGTATTAAACCGAGACGTTGCGGTGTCATTATTCGTACTGTTGCTGAAGGAAAAAGAGTAGCGGAATTGGATAATGAACTGAAGATTCTTATTAAACGTTGGGATGAGGCTGTTGCCAAAACGCAAAAAACCAAAGGTGTTACACCTGTACTTGAAGAAATTGGTCGTACCATAGGCATCATTCGTGATATTTTTAATCCTGATTTTGAAAGCATTCATATTAACGATGAAGCTGTATGTAATGAAGTACGTGATTATGTGGAGTTAATTGCTCCCGAAAAAAAAAGCATCATTAAATTTTATAGCGGGAAAGTACCTGTTTTCGATAACTTCAATGTCACCAAACAGATCAAAGCATTATTTGGTAAAACAGTTACATTTAAACGAGGTGCTTATCTGATTATTGAGCAAACGGAAGCTATGCATGTAATTGATGTGAATAGCGGTAATCGTTCGAAAGCTAATAATAATCAAGAAGATAACGCGTTAGAAGTTAATATTGCCGCTGCTGAAGAAATTGTACGTCAACTTCGATTGCGTGATTTAGGTGGTATTATTTCTATTGATTTTATTGATATGGTGAAAAGTGAGCATCGGCAACAGCTTTTTGAATATGTGGAAAAATTGATGGAAAATGATCGTGCAAAGCACCATGTGCTGCCTCTTAGCAAGTTTGGTGTTATGCAAATTACCCGACAACGAGTACGTCCTGCTATGTTTGTTGATACGCAAGAAACCTGTCCGACCTGTTTTGGAACAGGTAAGATTAAATCATCCATCTTATTTACCGATACATTGGAACGTAAAGTGGATTATTTAGTAAATCAATTGCATGTCAAACAGTTTGTCATGAAAGTGCATCCCTATGTGGAAGCATATCTCCAATCTGGCTTTCCATCATTGATGTGGAAGTGGAAATTGCGTTATGGTTTTGGATTTAAAATGATTTCGATTCAGGACTTTGGGTTGCTCCAATATGTTTTCATTGATAAAGAAGGAAATGAGATTGATTTGAGAGAAGAAATAGAAACTCGTTCATAACTAAGTATTAAACAAAAAAAGCCGCAGTAATAAACTGCGGCTTTTTTGTTTAAAGAGACCTTCTTACATCACTATATTGACGATCTTTTTCGGCACTATAATGATCTTTTTTGGAGTTTTACCTTCTAACCATTTTTGCACCTGTTCGCTGCTCAAAACAGTTGTTTCAACTGTGTCTGCACGCATGTCAGCAGGCAAGGACAGTTGATAACGTACTTTCCCGTTGAAAGAGATAGCATACGTTACGACATCTTCCTGCAAGTATTTCTCGTCAGCTTCGACCCAGTTAGCATTGCAGATTGATTCGTTGTCTTTGTGTCCTAACTGATGCCACAGCTCTTCGCTGATGTGTGGAGCAAACGGATTCAGTGCAATGAGTAGTGGCTCTAAAATGGATCGTTTGTTGCATTTTAATGTGGTTAATTCGTTGACACAGATCATAAATGCACTTACAGAAGTGTTGTAGGAGAAATTTTCAATGTCGTTTTTAACCTTTTTCAGCAATTTATGAAGCGCTTTCCACTCTTCTAATGATGGAGTTTCATCGGAAATGACCATGTGATCTTCCTTCCAAAAAAGATTCCAAAGCTTTTTCAAAAACCGGTGAACACCGTCAATGCCATTCGTATCCCAGGGTTTCGATTGCTCTAACGGACCTAAGAACATTTCGTACAACCGGAGTGTATCAGCACCGTATTTTTCAACAATATCATCCGGATTGACCACGTTATACATTGATTTTGACATTTTCTCAACTGCCCATCCGCAAATATATTTTCCGTCTTCAAGAATAAATTCTGCTGTTTTGTATTCCGGATTCCAGTTTTTGAAGGCTTCAATGTTCAAGATGTCATTGGAAACAATATTTACATCAACATGAATAGGAGTAACGTTTTGTGTGGCAAAAATATTAGAATTGTTATAATCAATATTTATGATACTGCTATCTTGAAATAATTTCTTCAGCACATTAGGTTCAAATCCCCCCTTTTCAAGAATTACTTTAGCTTGTTTGTGAGATAAAAATACATTTGTTGAAATGTTTTTTCGTTCACCATTTTCAACTTGGTAATATAAATACCTATATACAAAATTACTCCGTCCTTGAATCATTCCCTGATTAATCAGTTTTTTGAACGGTTCTTCCTCGCACACAAAGCCGAGGTCGAACAGAAATTTATTCCAGAATCGGCTGTAAATCAAGTGCCCGGTGGCATGTTCGGTTCCTCCAATATAGAGGTCGACGTTGCGCCAATATTCGTCAGCTTCTTTTGAAACTAACGCTGCGTCATTGTGAGGATCCATATAGCGCAAGTAATAAGCTGACGATCCTGCAAATCCGGGCATAGTATTCAGCTCTAAAGGGAAGTTGTCTTCAGTTTGCCAATTTGTAGCACGACCCAATGGTGGCTCTCCATTTTTTGTTGGCAAATAGCTGCTAACTTCAGGAAGCTTCAAAGGTAATTTAGCTTCGTCTAATGTATAAGGTTGTCCGTCTTTATAATAGACGGGGAATGGTTCTCCCCAATACCTTTGACGGCTGAAGATAGCATCGCGCAAACGAAAATTCACTTTAACACGACCGAGCTTATTCGTTTTGATATATTCTTTTGCTTTTACGATGGCCTCTTTTACGGTTAACCCATTCAGGAATTCTGAGTTTGTAAGAATGCCTTCTTTGGCATCAAAACTTTCGTTTGAGACATCGCATCCTTCAATCACAGGAATAATAGGAAGGTTAAAGTGTTTGGCAAAAGCATAGTCGCGTGCATCGTGTGCAGGCACTGCCATGATGGCACCTGTACCATATCCTGCTAATACATAATCGCTAATCCAAATTGGAATGTTTTGATCGTTAGCAGGGTTCACCGCATACGCACCGGAAAAGACACCCGACACCCTTTTATCAGTAATACGTTCTCGTTCCGTTTTCTTTTTGGTGGCAACCAAATAGGAAGTAACTTCTGCCTGTTGTTCTGTTGTAGTCAGTTTGGTGACCCAATCACTTTCCGGAGCTAATACCATAAATGTGACACCAAAGATCGTGTCGGGACGCGTGGTAAAAATGGTCATTTTGTCTTCTATGCCTGCGATTGAAAAATGCATTTCGGCACCTTCACTTCTGCCAATCCAGTTTTTCTGGGTTTCTTTGAGCGAGTCACTCCATGCAAGGGTTGTCAGTCCATCTAACAACCGTTGGGCATAGGCTGAAACCCGCAAACTCCATTGGCTCATGTGTCGTTGTTCAACAGGATGACCACCACGAACCGAGACTCCCTCGCTGACTTCATCATTGGCTAACACAGTTCCAAGTGCAGGACACCAGTTGACCATCGTGTCAGCTTTGTAAGCAATGCGATAATTCATTAGAATGTCACGTTGTTCAGCAACTGTTTTATCGTTCCATTCTTTAGCAGAAAAATGTAATTCTTCCGAGCAGGCAGCTTCAATACCTTGAGTACCGTTAGTTTCAAACGCATGAATCAATTTCTCAATCGGTTGCGCTTTTTGTGCATGTGGATTGTAATAGTGATTAAACATTTGAATAAACGCCCATTGTGTCCATTTGTAATAGTCCGGATCACAGGTACGAACCTCGCGATTCCAGTCATACGAAAAGCCGATTTTATCCAGTTGTTCCCGGTAGCGGGCAATGTTTTTTTCGGTAGTAATCGCCGGGTGTTGACCGGTTTGGATGGCATATTGTTCAGCAGGTAATCCATAAGCATCATATCCCATCGGATGGAGTACATTGAATCCCTGTAATCGTTTGAATCGACTGTAAATATCTGAAGCAATGTATCCAAGCGGGTGACCTACATGTAATCCTGCTCCTGATGGATAAGGAAACATATCCAATACATAATATTTGGGACGATTGGGATTAATATCGACGTTGTATATGTGATTTTCTTTCCAAAAAGCTTGCCACTTTCTATCGATTTCTCTGAAATTGTATTCCATAATTACTTGTATCAGTTGCAAATAGTAAGTTAAAGCATCTACTTACTCAATGAATGGTTTCTGCAAATTTTTGAACAACAAAATTACAGAAAGTTTGCTGAATAACGATAATGAATTGGAACATTTTGGTTTATAAGATGATACACAGTCTGCTTCCTCTGTGTTCATTTCTTATTATGGGTTATTTTTGTTACTTTTGAAGTTCCAAATTACAGGAATTTATTTACCTAGACTATTAGGTTGTTTTTATGTCGTTTTGCCATTTCAAAATGCACGATTGCCAAGCAAGTTGACAGGTGAAGAAGCAAAATCACCCTTTCTGTCATGTGAATTTGTTTGTTCTTTAAAGGGACATAGAACTTATTTCATTGATCAGAATTCGTTGCATCTGACATCGAAGAATGTTTTTAGGATATTGCCTGTAATTCGATGGACTAACTAAATTACTTCTCGCATGAATTTTTCCGAACTCAACCTTAACGAAAGCTTGATAGAAGCTATTTCGTACATGGGTTTCGAGACAGCTACTCCTATTCAAGAGTTGGCAATTCCGGCCATATTGGATAAGCATGATTTGGTTGCTTGTGCACAAACCGGAACCGGCAAAACGGCTGCCTTTGTCCTTCCTATTTTGCATAAATTGATTCAACATCCTTCTGAAGGAACTAATACATTGATCATTGTTCCGACACGTGAGCTGGCAATTCAAATCAATCAAGAGATCCAAGGCTTTTCTTTTTTTGCATCGATTGGTTCTGTTGCCATTTACGGTGGTGGCGATGGTGGTGAGTTTTCTCAACAAGTTAATGCCTTAAAAAATGGAGTTGATATAGTCGTTGCAACACCGGGACGTTTAATTTCCCATTTAGCAATGGGGCATGGCGACTTTTCACAGTTGCAACATTTGATATTAGACGAGGCTGATAAAATGCTTGATATGGGATTTTTAGATGATATTGAACGAATCATTACCCATTTGCCGAAAGAACGGCAAACTCTTATGTTTAGTGCTACGATGCCCGAAAAAATAAGACAGCTTGCAAAGAAAGCACTTCACCAACCGGTAGAAATTTCATTGGCGATGTCGAAACCCGCTGATAATGTGGTACAACATATCTGTTTAGTGTACGATCAACAAAAAATTGCAGTGATTCATTATTTGTTACAACAACGTCCTGATTATACTTCTATTTTGATATTTACTTCGGCAAAACACAAAGTGCATGAAATATCATCTGCCTTAAGGCAGGAAAAATATAGTGTGCGTGGTATTTCGTCTGACTTGGAACAAGATCGGCGTGAAGAGGTTCTTCGTGAGTTTCGTTCTAAACGAACACGTATTTTAGTGGCAACTGATGTTATTAGCCGTGGAATTGATATTAAAGAAATTAACATGGTCATTAACTTCGATGTTCCGCATGATGCTGAAGATTATGTACATCGTATTGGTCGTACGGCACGTGCTAATAGTGAAGGAGAAGCAGTGACTTTAGTCAACGGAAAAGATATGCTCCGAATGCATCGTATTGAAGAATTAATTGAAAATCAAGTTGATCGTATTACATTGCCGGCAGAATTCGGTGAAACACCTGTTTGGTCAATCAAAGCACAGTCGCAACAAAGAAACTTCAGACATACTTCGAAGTCTCCAAGAGGATCGTCAAACATAGGCAATAGGAAACGTCGTGATTAATAAAGCCTTTGTATATTCATTACTTTGCATAGCAAAACTGACTGAAAGTCGATCTGCCGAATGGTGATTCGACTTTTTTTATTCAAAGTTCAATTTGTAACGTCTTCAGATTTAGTTAACTCATTTTTTTGAGGTATTCTATGTGTTTTTCCATCATTTTTTGATTTATTATTCCAATGAATTAAGATGAAATCTGTTTGTGCGATATGTATTATAATTTCTTGATTTACAAATGATTTGTATTGTAAAATATACAATGCTTTTCTGGTTTATGGGTTAGACAAGAAATTCTTTTGCTAAAAAATCGCTGAAAAATTGGTAGTTAAGAAATTCATTTCGTTACTTTGCACTCGTTTAACAATGTCAAAACCTATTTCTCTGTATTGAGTATATTGGTTTGGATGTTTTATAGTTGTATTGATTCGCTATTTGAAACGAATTGATTGAATGCTTCAAAAAATGTAGTTTATGTCAAAAAACTTGGTGATTGTAGAGTCACCGGCGAAAGCCAAAACGATTGAAAAATTTCTGGGGAGTGATTATACTGTTTTATCAAGCTTTGGGCACATTCGCGACTTAAGTAAACATGCGTTTGGAGTTGATATTACAAACGGATTTCAACCGATTTATGAAATTTCGCCGGATAAGAAAAAATTAGTGGCTGATCTTAAAAAAGCATCTGATGTTGCAGAAACTGTGTGGTTGGCATCTGATGAAGACCGGGAAGGAGAAGCCATTGCGTGGCATTTGTCGGAGACGCTTAAGCTTAAACATGACAAAACACGCAGAATTGTTTTTCATGAAATTACAAAGCCCGCTATACTGAAAGCTATTGAACATCCTCGTGAAATTGACATCGACCTGGTGAATGCACAACAGGCACGACGTATTCTCGATCGTATTGTTGGTTTTGAATTATCACCTGTTTTATGGCGTAAAGTGAAGTCATCCCTGTCTGCAGGACGTGTGCAATCAGTTGCCGTACGATTAATTGTTGATCGGGAACGTGAAATCCAAGGATTTGTTTCAGAATCTTTTTTCCGGGTTATTGCGCTTTTTACGGTGACGGATGCTGATGGTAAACCGGTAGAGTTAAAATCGGAATTACAACATCGTTTTAAAACAAAAGAAGAAGCACTCGCATTTCTTGAAATTTGCAAAACAAGTCATTATGTAATTGAAGACATCATAAAAAAACCGTCGAAAAGGTCCCCGGCTCCTCCGTTTACGACTTCTACCTTGCAGCAAGAAGCAGCTCGTAAGTTGGGCTATTCAGTGTCACAAACCATGATGATTGCTCAAAAGTTGTATGAGGCAGGTCAGATTACCTATATGCGTACAGACTCAGTGAATTTGTCTGATTTGGCGCTTGGTACGGCAAAAGCGGAAATATTGTCAATGGCAGGCGAACGTTATTGGCAGTTTCGTCATTTTCAAACCAAAACAAAAGGTGCTCAGGAAGCGCATGAAGCTATTCGTCCAACCTACATGGATAAGCATGAGATCAGTGGAACAGCACAAGAGAAAAACTTGTATGCACTGATTTGGAAACGTACCATTGCATCTCAAATGAGTGATGCCGAATTAGAACGTACTACAATTACCATTGGTATGTCCAACTCTTCAGAGAAATTTTTGGCTGTTGGTGAAGTGATTAAATTCGATGGGTTTTTACGTGTTTACATTGAATCAACTGATGAGGAATCAGATCAGGACGCGGAAGCGTTATTACCTCCTCTGAAAGTGAAACAGCCGCTTGATATAATTCAAGTGACTGCCACGGAACGTTTCTCACAACGTCCTCCACGCTACTCGGAAGCTGCTTTAGTGCGTAAATTAGAAGAGTTAGGCATTGGTCGCCCTTCAACCTATGCTCCTACAATATCCACCATTCAGAAGCGTACATATGTGGAAAAATCCAACTTAGACGGTGAAGTACGTACGTTTACTGTATTGACGTTGAAAAAAGATAAGATTAAAGAAGAGAGTAAATCAGAACGCTATGGGGCAGATAAAGGAAAGCTTGTGCCAACCGATATCGGAATGGTAGTCAATGATTTTTTAATGGATTATTTTCCCAATATTCTCGACTACAATTTTACTGCCAATGTGGAAAAAGAGTTTGATGACATTGCAGAAGGTCAATTGAATTGGCAAAAATCGCTCCAACACTTTTATGATAAATTCCATCCGATGGTAGTCGAAACGATGGCTAATTCCGAACGTCGTTCCGGTGAACGTGTTTTGGGAGTTGATCCCAAAAGCGGGAAACAAATCTCTGTACGAATTGGACGTTTTGGCCCGATAGTACAATTAGGGAACAAAGAAGGAGATGAAAAACCGCAATTTGCTTCGTTGAAGAAAGGGCAATTGCTTGAAACCATTACCCTTGAGGAAGCATTGGATTTGTTCAAGTTACCACGTTCGCTGGGTGAATGGGAAGGCAAAGAGATGGTTGTCGGTATTGGGCGTTTTGGCGCGTATGTACGTTATGACAGTGGTTTTTATTCCTTACCCAAAACAGAAGATCCGATGCTTATTGTTGCTGAAACAGCGGTTGCAATTATTCAGGCCAAGCGTGAAGCGGATAAAAATCGTCAGATGAAGATATTTGATCAAGATCCAGATCTTCAAATTCTCAATGGACGATTTGGCCCGTATATTTCATATCAGAAAAAGAATTATAAGATTCCCGCCAAAACTGATCCATTGCAATTGACTTATGAAGCCTGTCTGGAGATTATTCAAAACGATGCAAAGACGGCTAAAAAAGCACCTGCAAAGAAAAAATCATCTAAAAAGGAATAATTTGCTTTGTCCTGACCTATATTTGTTTAATACTAAATGGAACAAGTATGGTTTTTAATAATTCTTTTTTTCGAATTGATCCGGGCGCAAAACCTGTCAAAGGGCGATTGATGTTGTCAGAGCCTTTTATGAATGAACCTTATTTTGGTCGTTCGGTGGTTTTATTAACTCAACATTCCAATGATGGAAGTATGGGTTTTGTGCTTAACAAGCCTTTGGATGTATATCTTCACGAGGTTGTTGATGTAAGTGTTGATGAAAATATTCGCCTTTTCTGTGGTGGTCCTGTAGGCTCCAAATCACTTTTTTATCTGCATAATATTGAGAATTTACCTCATAGTTTTGCTATTACTCCACATCTTTTTTTAGGTGGTGACTTTGATAAATTAATTGAAAATATCAATCTGGAATTAGATATTGCCGGTAAAGTACGTTTTTTTCTGGGTTATTCCGGTTGGGAAAGTGAACAACTGGCACAAGAGATGAAGCATCAATCTTGGATTGCCGGCCCTATTGCGGATGAATCAATTTTGCTGTCGGAAAATACTGAAACCATGTGGGTGCAATTCATGAAAGGGTTAGGTGGAAAATACCGGCATTGGGCAGATTTTCCGCAAAACCCTAATTTAAATTGAATCAACAAACTGTATGATATGAATCTGAATGTCCAAATTAATTCTGGGCGTTTAATATAGCAGATCAGGAGAATTTACTGCAAAGGACTTCATGTCAAAGCTTGTTTTGAATTTCTGCTTCAAACATCTTCCACAATTTTTCTTCAGGAACCGGTGCTGTCAGCGAAATGGCTTCTTTTGTTACGGGATGAATAAATGAAATGCTACGTGCATGGAGAGAAATGCCTCCGTCCTCGTTAGAACGAGGGAATCCGTATTTCAGGTCACCCTTTATTGGACAACCTATTTTTGCTAATTGGCAACGAATCTGATGATGACGTCCTGTTTCTAAATCAACTTCTAAGAGTACATAACGATCGGAAGTGGCTTTTAATGTATAATGTAAAATAGCCAATTGACTCTCTTTTTGTTCATTATCAAAAGCAAAAGATTTGTTTTGTTTCTCGTTACGGACAAGGTAATGTGTCAAAGTGGCTTGTCGTTCTATCGTTGCCTTTTTTACTATAGCCCAATAGCTCTTTTTTATTTCGTGGTTTTTGAACATTTCATTCATACGTGCTAATGCTTTACTTGTTTTCGCAAATAGAACAACGCCACTTACAGGTCGATCTAAACGATGGATGACACCCACAAATACATTACCTGGTTTTTGATATTTATCTTTCAAATAATGCTTCAGAGATTCGGATAATGGCTTATCGCCTGTCTTATCACCTTGCACAATTTCCGATGTGGTTTTGTTTACAGCAATAAGGTGGTTATCTTCGTATAAAATAGTCATTGCAGATGAATTAGCTTGCAAAAGTACGCAATTTTATGGTTATTAGCTAAAAATGGACATTGCTGATGATTCTTTCTCTGTAAATATGTACATTTGCATTTTCAGTAAAATACTAAAAGCAGATTTTTTTATGACTGCAAATCAACTATTTGAAAATATTTGTCGCAAAAAATCCTTTCTATGTGTTGGCTTAGATAGCGATATAACTAAGATTCCGACACATCTTTTATCCACTGCAAACCCGATTTTTGAGTTTAACAAATCTATTATTGATGCAACGGCTGATTATTGCGTGGCTTATAAACCCAATATGGCATTTTACGAAAGCCTTGGTGTAAAAGGGTGGCAAGCTTTGCATGACACGGTTCGTTATATTCGTCAACATTACCCCGATCAGTTTTTAATTGCGGATGCTAAGCGTGGTGATATTGGTAATACCTCGGAGATGTATGCGCGTACTTTTTTTGGAGAACTTGATTTCGATGCTGTTACGGTGGCTCCTTACATGGGAGAGGATTCTGTTACTCCCTTTCTGAATTATAGCAATAAATGGGTGATATTACTGGCATTGACTTCAAATAAAGGAGCTGCTGATTTTCAACTGTCTGTAGATAATTCAGGAGAAAGATTGTTTGAGAAGGTGCTCATTCGTTCTCAACAATGGGCTTCGCCTGATCAAATGATGTACGTTGTTGGTGCTACACAAGATGAATATTTTGATGTGGTACGTAAACATGTACCTCATCATTTTTTATTGATTCCAGGTATTGGTGCTCAGGGTGGCGATTTGGCCAAGGTATGTCAACATGCACTTAACGAGCAATGTGGTTTGTTAGTCAATTCTTCACGTCAAATTTTGTATGCAGGACATGATGAGCAGTTCGCACAATCAGCAAGTCTTGAAGCTCAAAAGGTGCAGCATGCTATGCAGTTCATTCTGGCTGAACGTGGTTGGATTGCTTCGTAACCATCCTTTAATATATGTCTTTTTGTTTTTTTATGTCTGACAAATTTATAGTTGGCAGGCTAATTGCTATCTTTGTTGTATAACTAAAAATGAAACGTTATGATGATTTATCTTGTTTTTGGAGTGTTTGCATTGCTTAGTTGGATGGTTCAAAGCAGCTTGAAGACTAAATTTAAAAAATACTCACAAATTCCTCTTTCTAATGGAATGACTGGTCGCGATGTTGCGATGAAAATGTTGCATGAGAATGGCATTTATGATGTGACTGTAACTTCCGTTGAAGGGCAACTGACTGACCATTATAATCCCGTGGATAAGACGGTGAATTTGAGTGAAGATGTCTATTCAACCAATAGTGTGGCTGCAGCTGCTATTGCTGCGCATGAATGCGGTCATGCAGTACAGCATGCCACATCTTACGCACCGTTGAAGATGCGGTCGGCATTAGTGCCTATTGTGAGTTATACATCCAACTGGATTATGTGGGTGTTATTGGCTGGTATTTTCTTAGTTAATACATTCCCTGCTTTGCTGCTTTTTGGCATTATCCTTTTTAGTTTGACTACACTTTTCAGCTTTATCACGTTGCCGGTTGAAATTAATGCCAGTATGCGAGCTTTAGCTTGGCTAAATAATTCCGGTATTACTAATGATGAAACATACGAACCAGCTAAAGATGCGTTGAAAACAGCAGCTTATACTTATGTTATTGCAGCGCTTGGCTCACTGGCAACACTTTTCTACTACATAATGATTTTTATGGGTGGTAGAAGGAATTAACGTTTCTTTTTCGGGAATAGGTTGAATTGGATAATGCTAAAATGGCTTGATTACTCTTCAAGCCGTTTTAAGTCATAATACATGATACGGGTCGTGGAGTCGACATCCTCATTTGTCATGTAATAAAAGCCATTCTTTTCATAGAATGGTAAGGATTCTTTGATACCTTCAACGGTTAGGAAACGACACCCGGTATAGCGATTGTTAATCAACCATTTCTTCACGTAATCAATCAATGCAGTACCTACTTCCTGGTGTTGGAAAGTTTTATTGACACCTAATTGTACGATTTTAACTGCCGGATAACTGATGTATCGTTTGCCAATAGGTAGGTATTCGTAAAAATATTTTTTCCATCTACCTGTGATAGGAGTAGATTCGATGGTGATACGGTCGTTGGTTAAAGCGATAAATGCAATAGTTTGAACAGTACTTTCGAGTACATAAGTAACTGATAAAAATTGCTTATCGTATGACTTGGCACTTTCCATTAAATAAGCATTTACATCATCTAGTCCGCAATCAAAAGGCTTTAAGGGAAGATCATCTGAAAGCCGGTTGAGTCTGTACTCGGAAAAATCCATGATTATCGGAAATTAGCGATAGCTGCCATTGTGGCAAAATGATTGAAAGTGCGTTCTTTTTCAGGACGCAGTGCCTTGTTTATATCTGCTTCTTTCATCTCATTGATGAAATTTATAGCATCAATTCCCTTCAATACAGGTGTTTCTTTGTTCGGTTTTGCCATATTTTTTTATCGAAAACGGTGGACAAAGTTACACCTTTTTGTTTGTGTATTGATGAAGAATCTTATTTTATCTCGTATAATTACATTAAAATACATTAATACATTGATGTATGCAGTAAATTCAAAAAATTTGCCGAATGACAGTAGAAGTGTCTGAACATATTGCTAACAACTGCTCCATCGTTTGATGAAATATGGGATGTTTTAAGGTCGGTGCAATCTCCGTAAATGGGACTAGAACAAATTGCCTGAGGTGCATTTTGGGATGGGGAAGTGTTAATATGGGGTCAGAAATAATCCTTTCATCATAGACTAAAAGGTCGATGTCGAGCGGACGATCATAATAGTGTGACAAAGTAGCAGGAATTCTACCAGCAGCTCGTTCAATCTGTTGAAGTGCTGTTAACAATATATAGGGATCTAACTGTGTTTCTAAAAAAACTACTTGATTGAGAAATAGATTATCGGATTGATAACCCCAAGGTGTTGTAAGATAGTATGATGATAAAGCTGACACATGTCCAAGCTGTTCTAATTGTTCAACTGCAAATTGTAGTGTCTCATGTTTATTTCCCAGATTAGAGCCCAAACTAAGGTAACAAGTTGCCATGAAAAAATGAGTAAATTAAAAAACGATAGCCTGTAGTGTGGTTATACCATTCACTACGGACTATCGTTTCGATATGTATTATTAAAACTTATTCTTGTTCTTGCTCCAGAAGTAATGTTTTGGTGGGTTGATCACAAACTCCTGCTGATCCTCCATATTGAATTGGCCCGGGGAAAATGTAGTGTTTGTTTCCTTTTGCCCATTCATCACGATGTTGTGCAAAAAACTTGAAAGCTTTCCCATCCAGCTCTACCAAAGCTTTTTTGATAACAGGTTTTTCTTTGCCATGACGATGCTCTATGTTCATCATCATAGTGATTGGTATACCTCCTGCAATCCATTCAGATGCGGGAGCTATAAGATTGCGTACGGATGTTATATATCCTGTCTTTCCTGCTGAAATGAGAGAAGCTGCAGTATGACCTAATGAATAACAATAATCGGCATCAAAATTGGATGGAGTAGCACAACGGCCTTCATATCCGAAGAAATGATTGACTGCTTGAAATTTTCCTTTGTATTCTCCGTTTGCTTTCATTTCAGACAAACGATGTTTGGTCATTTCTATCAGTAATTTCTCCGTCTCAATTAGCGAAACCTGAACATTGCCGTGCGGATCACGATCAAGTGTTAGTTGTTTGCCAATGGCCGCCGGAATGCTTTGAAATACTTCAGCGCTTTCGGGTGTTAAGTGTTGGATAACATATTGACGGCGTCCTTCGTCATTAGGAATTGCATTAAATTCACCATTGTGAGCCAACAAATCGTTGAGTTCAGCAATAAGCACTTTCATAGCGGGAATAAACTCTATCAGTCCTTCCGGAACCAAAATAGAACCAAAATTGTAGCCTTCTTTAGCGCGAGAAGCTATTAAACGTGCAATTTGGTTAACGACATCACTAAGCGTCATCTTTTTTGCTTCCACTTCTTCTGAAATGATGCATAAGTTAGGGTGAGTTTCTAAAGCACATTCCAAAGCAATATGTGAAGCTGAACGTCCCATCAAACGAATGAAATGATAATATTTTTTTGATGAATTTGCATCGCGTTGAATATTACCAATTAATTCCGAGTAAACTTTACAAGCTGTATCAAATCCAAATGAAGCTTCAATCATTTCATTTTTCAAATCTCCGTCAATAGTTTTCGGACATCCGATAACCTGAATACCTTCTTTTTTCTTGGAATAATATTCTGCTAAGATACAAGCATTGGTATTGGAATCATCTCCTCCAATAATAACAATAGCATTAATGCCCAATTTATGACAAATCGCAGCTCCTTTATCAAATTGTTCAGGGTCTTCTAATTTGGTGCGCCCGGATCCAATGATATCAAATCCTCCGGTATTGCGATATTCGTCGATAATTTCACGAGTGAGTTCCATGTATTTATGTTCCACTAACCCGCTTGGGCCTCCTAAGAAACCATAGAGTTGATTATCAGGATTAAGTGCTTTTAATCCATCAAAAAGGCCGGCGATGACATTGTGTCCGCCAGGTGCTTGCCCGCCGGAAAGTATTACACCTACTTTTATGATAGGTGTAAAAGGTTGGTTGTCTAAAGCTTCCAACGTAACGACAGATTGTCCATACGTGTTTGGAAAAAGAGTTTGAATTGCTTCCTGGTCGCCTACTGAAGTGGTAGGTGCTCCTTCTTTCAAGGAGACAGGGCCTTTCAATGCTTCTGGTAGTTTTGGTTGATAAAAGGCACGTTCTAATTGCAAAGGGCTTTTTTCGTTGGCATTCATGTGTGTTTGTTTGATTGTTTCTTTTCAGCAGATAAAAAATTTGTCCCGATGATGGGAATTCATTTCATGCAAAAATAGAGTTAATAGCTTTATGAAATTTTTCTGTAAGATGTAAAAGCGATAAATTTATTTATAAGATTTGAACAATCCTATTCATGAATATCCATTCCTTGCAGAGGATACGATGCAAAATTAACGCTTTTTCTTGACAAAATAGAGTAAATATACTTTGTTCCTTTCAAAAAGAAAAATAAAATAGGGTAGTTTCTTTTATTTTATGTTTTTCAAGACGTGCCCCATGCGCTCTTTCTTTGTTTGTAAGTAAAATTGGTTAAAAGGATTTGGTTGGATTTCAATTGGAACTATTTCAACAATTTGCAACCCGTAGGACTCTAAACCAATGCGTTTCACAGGGTTATTGGTCATTAACCGCATGTTGGTGACGCCAATCTCTCTTAAAATCTGGGCACCAACACCATAGTCACGTTCATCGGCTTCAAAGCCAAGGTGAAGGTTTGCTTCTACGGTATCATATCCGTTTTCCTGCAAATGATATGCTTTGATTTTATTCATCAATCCAATACCTCTTCCTTCCTGGTTCATATATACCAAAGCGCCTTTACCTTCTTTCTCAATCATTTGCATGGATTTATGGAGTTGATCGCCACAGTCGCATCGCATGGAGCCGAATATGTCACCGGTTATGCATGATGAGTGAACACGTACTAAAATAGGTTCATTATGTTCCCATGTCCCTTTGATTAATGCAACATGTTCTAGTCCGTTCGATTTTTGCAGAAAAGGAATGAGTCTGAAATTGCCGTAAACAGTAGGCATTTCGACTTCTACACCTCTCTCAACCAATGATTCTCTTTTTAAACGGTATGCGATGAGGTCTTTCACCGAGATGATTTTCATGTTGAATTTCTCAGCAATAGCTATTAAATTAGGTAGTCGTGCCATGCTTCCGTCTTCATTCATTATCTCTACTAAAACGCCTGCAGGATAGAGACCTGCTAATTGTGCCAAATCGATAGCCGCCTCAGTGTGTCCTGCCCGACGCAGAACGCCTCGCGAACGTGCCCGCAAAGGAAAGATATGTCCCGGTCTTCCTAAATCAGATGGGTGTGTGTTTGGATCACAAAGTGCAAGAATCGTTGCAGCTCTATCAAATGCTGAGATTCCGGTAGTGCAATTATTTCCGAGTAAATCTACAGAAACCGTAAAGGGCGTTTCGTGCATGGAGGTATTGTTGCTGGTCTGCATTTCAAGATCCAGTTGTTGGCAGCGTTCTTCTGAAATGGGGGCACATACTAGCCCTCTTCCATGAGTGATCATGAAATTAACTTTTTCAGGTGTGATTAATTCTGCAGCAGTAATGAAGTCACCTTCATTTTCACGGTCTTCATCGTCAACAACAATGACAAAGTTGCCTTGTTTGATCTCTTCGATTGCTTCGTTTATAGTGTTTAGTTTGAATGTATCCATATGTAATTTGTCGTTTAGTAATATCCTGAATGAATTAAATTTATAAGTTTCTTTTTTTGTATTAGGCAACGTGTTTATTTTTGCCTGGCAGATCGAAGTCTGCCAACGTGTTTTTTTATCCAATGATAGATAGCTAATCGCGATCTTTTGAAAATTTGCATATAAGCTTCTGAATTCATGATGGTGGAATCAGTCACAGCTTTATATGTCAAAAAGAGACCAATAGGCAAAAGGATGGCCGAGCTAAGCCACATACCTTCCCACACCGGCCAAATTCCTTCGCGTGCCATTTTGGTTCCTGTGTTATCGACGATGTAGTATACAATGAACATTAGAATGGATAATACAACAGGTGTGCCAAACCCTCCTTTGCGAATTATGGCGCCTAAAGGAGCTCCAATAAAGAAAAAGATGAGGCAGGCGAAAGATAAGGCGAATTTACGGTGTAAATCAATGGCATGGCGACTAATCACCTCATCGATTTCTTTAATTTGAATGTTGCTAAAACCTATTTCTCCTTTGGTTTGTGTTATGGAAGAGATTGATGCCGTCACAGCCATTTTTTTCTGGGATTCAGTTAAATGAACAAACAAACTATCCGTTGCATAGTAGTTGTTTTTAAAGATAGGATTGTTACCGGATGGTTGAGACAGATGAGTTAAGTTGCCATAAAACCGTTGGGGCAAGAACATTCCTGACATTCCTTTTTTCATCACCACAAGCTGTTTGTTCAGGGAATCAATGGTTGCTTTCAATTCTTTTACATTCTTGCTCACGTTTTCGTTTTTCAACAAGGATGTGCTGAACTGGTTGAAATTGGAATCGAAGTCAATAATCATTTGTTTGAAAAGAAACGTTTCACGTCGATACGGTATTTTTGAGGCATTGGCATATGTGTTTTGTTGTTGAAGATTTTCAAACGACTCTCCATTGTAAAGTGTGAACAGTAAAAATTTTTTATCAGGACTGACATCAAGTCGTGCAGAGTCTGCTGACATCACGGATGCATTGCTAAATCCACTTGTGAAATCGTACACGATAACATGTTTCAGAAGCTGTGTTTTGTCATTTTTTTGACTCACATAAATAGAGTACCCGCTGATATCTTTGTAAAATTCTCCGGCCGGAATCTCTAATTCAGGCGACTTTTGCCGCATTGAGATGAGCAGCGTCCACATTTTGGTTTGACTTTCAGGTAAAACATCATTGGAGAAGAAAAAAGCGCCAACTACCGCAAAAGCAATGACAATCATCAGTGCACGCATGATACGAAACAAGGAGATGCCGGCAGATTTCATTGCCAACAGTTCCAACTGCTCTCCCATGTTGCCAAACGACATTAAGGATGCTAACATGATCGACATGGGAAGCGCTAATGGCACCAATGAAACTGCTGCATAAAAAAAGAACTCAGCCAAAATTTTTAACCCCAATCCTTTGCCTACCATATCATCTACATATTTCCACAGAAACTGCATCAGAAAGACAAAAAGCGAGACAAAAAAAGTAGCTAAGAACAGTTTTACAAACTGTGCAAGTGTATAATAATCAATTCGTTTTAATAAACGCATACAATAAACTTAGAGCAAGGCAAAGGTACTTAAAAATTTGATAAGAGTATCTTTCTACTTGTTTGTCTTTTCAAGAAATGGTTTTAATGTCAATTGAATTGAGAGAAATCTATTTTTCTTTGTAGTTATTATGTCAAATGCTACCTGATTTTTGGTTTCTCCATACCTTACCTTAATCTTCCAATGCTTGTTCTATATTGGGTCTATTCTCCTTCAGAGATAAAACCTATATAATACGTATATAAAACCTATATAAAACGTATATAATACCTACTTATATAGATAGGTATTATATACGTATTATCTACGTGTCATTTACGTTTATAATTCGTAGTACCTATGAACCGGTTACGAGGAAGCATCGAAGGAAAGGCGATGTTGTTATTGGTGAATGTCAGTTGAAGTTATGTATGCCTTGTCTGATTGACAACTTGATAATAATACCAGCGTGTAAAGGGATACAAATTATGGATGTCAATATAAAAATATCTCTTCAAAAAGAGTAAGATTTTAAAAAATAAGTGTATGTTTGTGGTCTAAATAGATAATGATCGGCTTAGTAAATCAGGTTATGGTTGCAAAAAAATCACATCATGCTGCTCATGTTTCTGAATTTGAAATTGATTAACATGTTTATTATCTTTACGGCTTAAACAAGGAAGAAATAAAGATTATGGAAAGGCGTGAGCGTGTTTCATTATACAAATAATAAGAGCAATCGGAGTGATCAATTAATAAATTGAATACAAGGAAGTTACCATTAAAAAATAAAATATGATGGAAAACCTGTTTTTTTATTATGTCAACAAATACGCGGAGCCCACAGGAGAGCACAAAGTTCATCAATCCGGATGTGATCATTTGCCTTCCATTAGCAACTTAGTGTATTTGGGAGAGTTTGGTGAGTGTGCCGACGCTATAAGCGAAGCTGAGAAATATTTTATCCATGTGAATGGATGTACCCTTTGTTGCAAAGAATGTCACACACCTTAATATTGAATAATTCCTTATGTTCATTGTTCGGCGAGGGTTGCTTTTTTACAGACCAAAGCAATCAATTATCTTATTTCGTTCCTGGATGAAAGATAAGAGAATGTTTCTATCTTTGCGAGGTTAAACCACAAAAAAACAGTAAAGCATATCATGACAAAATTAGTGGCCTTACCTATTTATTTTAAAGCTGGCGAGATTTCCAGAAGCATTTACCCCGTTATTATCAGTGATTCGGAACATACTTTGCTGATCGATACAGGCTTCCCGGGTCAATTACCGCTTATCCGGGAGGCGGCTGAAAAGGAGGGTATTGCTTTCGAAAGGCTTACTCACATTGTGATCACCCACCATGATATTGATCATATAGGTTCGCTGGCTGCCCTTAAAAGATTGTTTCCTAAAGTTCAAATCATTTCATCAGCTATTGAAGCAGATTATATTAGTGGAAGAAAAAAATCGCCTCGATTGGAGTTAGCTGAACGACGATATGAGTCTTTGCCAACAGCAGAACAAAAGGGAGCGCTTGCTTATATGCAGATGTTACAAGGAGTCGAAAGAATTGAGGTCGACAGAATTTTTAAAAATGATGAATTGTTATCCTATTTTGGAGGTGTGCTAATTATTAGCACTCCAGGTCATTTGCCGGGTCATATTTCTCTTTATGTAGAAAAGGAAAAGACATTGATAACAGGTGATGCTTTAACTCTTAATAATGGTAAGATTCTAATGTCAAATCCTCAGCACACATTAGATATGGTTCAAGCCCGGGAATCAGCAAAGAAATTCTTGAAATATAATATTGAAAAAATTATTTGTTATCACGGCGGTGTGTATGTAGGTGATTGCAAAACAGCATTAGAAGAAGCATTAGTTTTAAACAGTCAACCGTAATCCTTTTGTATCGGGAAATACAATTCAAAAGAGAAAAACTCCGGTGGTAGGAAATTATGAACTTTAATTCAGCTCTAAGCAATTGAATATAGGGATATCTTTATGAGTTATAAAGAGTGTTTTTCCACATCAGTATGATTTTTTTTGAAATCAAATAGACAATGTTTGATAATAACATCTTTACAAAATATGCTATTTAACATAAACTTTCCCGTCGATAAATTGCAAAATCCATCTTCACTCGCATCAAATAAACAGTACCTTTGTGTTGTTTATGCAACTATCATAACCTATTAAATTTCTTTTGTTTACTACAAAATAGAGCTCTTTTACTGCAAATTGCTTCATTATGAAAAATAATTATTGCATCATTATGGCGGGGGGTATAGGAAGCCGCTTCTGGCCTTTTAGCCGGAATAATCGTCCTAAACAGTTTCTTGATTTCTTTGGAACCGGACGTTCGTTGTTACAAATGACCTTTGATCGTTTTACAAAGTTTGTCCCTGCTGAAAATATTTTGATTGTTTCCAACATTCTTTATAAGGAAATGATTTTAGAACAACTGCCTTCCATCAAACCTGATCAGGTGTTGTTGGAGCCGACACGTCGAAATACGGCACCTTGTATCGCGTATGCTGTGCATCGAATTAAAGCCATTACTGACAAGGCTAATATTATTGTTGCTCCTGCTGATCATCTTATTCTGAAAGAAGAAGAATTTCAATCGGTCATTCTAAAAGGACTTGATTTTATCGAACATCATGATAATCTTTTGACGCTTGGGATGAAACCAAATCGTCCTGAAACAGGTTATGGGTATATTCAAATTGCAGATGGTGAAGGAGAATTACGTAAGGTGGTGACTTTTACGGAAAAGCCAAATCTTGAATTGGCGAAAGTTTTTCTTCAGAGTGGAGAATTCTTTTGGAATTCCGGTATTTTTCTATGGAATCTGCAAACAATTGATGAGGCATTTAATCGTTTATTACCCGAGTTGTATCAGAAGTTTTCGCAACGACCTGATGTATTTAATACTCCCCAGGAACAAGAGTTTATCAATGAGGTATTTCCTTCATGCCATAACATCTCCATTGACTATGGAATTATGGAAAAAGCTGACAATGTGTATGTGCTGACAGCAGAATTCGGATGGTCAGATTTAGGAACCTGGGGGTCATTGTACGATTTGGCAGACAAAGACGAGCATCAAAATGTAACGTTACAGTGTAAAACACAGTTCTATGATAGTCAACAAAATATAGTTGCATTAGAGGCAAACAAACTGGCAGTGCTTGATGATCTGTCGGGCTATATTGTGGCGGAATCTGCCAATGTATTGCTCATCTGCAAGAAAGAAAATGAACAACGTATCCGACAATTTGTGGCAGATGCACAAGTAAATTTTGATGGTGATTTTATATGACTTCAATTGACAACCAGCAGCATATAAAGATTATGAAAAAAACAACTTTTATTTTAGTGCTTATGGCGGTTATCACTTTTTCTTGTAATGAGAAACCTAAGACAGATGGACCACTGATTGAAAAACCTACTATCAACGTGAAAAACGGACTTATGACACCTGAAGCTTTATGGGCTTTCGGGCGCTTGGAGGAGGTAACTGTTTCCCCCGATGCAAAAACAATTCTTTTTAGTGTGGAATATTTTGATATTGCTCAAAACAAAGGGAATGCCGAATTATATACCATGCACATCGATGGCTCTGATTTGAAACAAATCACCAAGACGTCTAAGAGTGAGAGTGATCCTTCATTTAATCCGAACGGGAAACGCATTGGTTTTCTGTATCCTGATGAACAAGATGATAATCAATTTTTTGAAATGAACCCGGATGGGTCTGATCGAGTTCAGATATCGAATATCAAAGGAGGTCTTGAAGGATTTCGCTATTCACCAGATGGCAAGAAGATTTTATACATTCATGCTGTAAAACGGGTGAATCCGTTTGAACGACTTTGTACAGGGTTAGAAAAAACAACAGGAAGGATTAATGATGATTTGATGTATCGTCATTGGGATCAATGGGTAGATAGCTATCCACAACCATATGTAGCTGATTTTGATGGTAAGAAATTGATGAATGATTATGATTTGCTGGAAGGCACTCAGTATGAATCGCCGATGCGTCCTTTTGGTGGAATGGAACAAGTGATCTGGTCACCTGATAGTAAGAAAATCGCTTATTCATGTCGCAAGAAAGTGGGGAAGGCTTACGCACTTTCTACAAACTCCGATATCTATTTATTCGATGTTGCTACTAAAACGACACAGAATTTATCAGAAGGCATTATGGGATATGATATGAACCCTGCTTTTTCACCCGACGGATCTAAAATTGCATGGGAAAGCATGGATCATGATGGTTATGAATCGGATAAATCACGCATCATGATTTATAATTTTGCCGATAAGTCACGTGTTGATTATTCAAAAAATTTCGATCAGGATTCGCATACTTTCTGCTGGGATAATGACAATCAACATCTTTATTTTACCAGTCCCTGGCATGGCGTGGTTGATGTCTTTAAACTCAATGTTGCAAATGATTCTATTACACGGTTAACGAACGGTGTACATGATTATGTTTCGTTGCTGTTGGCAGGAAACCAGTTGATTGCAACACGTCAATCGATGTCATCACCAACTGAAGTATATTCTGTAAATACAACAAACGGACAAGAGACGCAGCTCTCGAATGTTAATAAATCGTTGATTGATCAATTGACGATGGGAAAAGTTGAAGCCCGTTGGGTGAAAACGACAGATAATAAACAAATGCTGGTTTGGGTAATCTATCCACCTCATTTTGATCCTGCAAAAAAATATCCTGCCTTGTTGTATTGTCAAGGCGGGCCCCAAGATATGGTAAGTCAGTTTTGGAGTTATCGTTGGAATTTCCAAATCATGGCTGCAAATGGATATATTATTGTTGCTCCGAATCGTCGTGGGTTACCTGGATTTGGTGAAGATTGGAATAGAGAAATCAGTGGTGACTACGGCGGACAAAACATGAAAGATTATTTTTCAGCTATTGATGAAGTTTCTAAAGAGCCGTATGTAAATAAAGATCGATTAGGTTGCGTAGGTGCAAGTTATGGAGGATTCTCCGTCTATTGGATAGCCGGTCATAACACGAATAAACGTTTCAAAGTATTTATTGCTCATGACGGAATTTTCAACTTACAAGACCAATATCTTGAAACCGAGGAAATGTGGTTTGCAAATTGGGATTTAGGGGGGCCGTACTGGGACAAGAAAAATACTATTGCACAACGCAGTTATGCGAATTCACCGCATCTTTTTGTAGATAAATGGAATGCTCCAATCATGGTTGTTCATAGTCAACAGGATTATCGCATTGTTGAATCACAAGGAATGGCTGCTTATAATGCAGCTGTGTTGCGTGGCATCCCGGCGCGATATCTCAATTTTCCTGATGAAACTCATTTTGTGTTGAAACCGCAAAATGCTATTCTATGGCAACGATGTTTCTTTGATTGGTTGGATAAATGGCTAAAAGATCCGACAGGAAAAGACAAATAAAACAAGTATCATTATTTATTTGATAACTAATTGGTTGTTATCAGAATAAAATTTATTTCACAGGCTGTTTCCGTTTTTACGGAAATAGTCTGTATTTGTTTTGTGTTGTTTTTAAAATTGATGGATTTCAACGTGTATCAGGTCTCTTTTTCGTCTGAAATGCGTATATTTGTGGTCATTCTAAGGGGGCTTATTGTACAATAAAGCCTGATATGTGTTTTAAAGAACAAAGAACTTTTTATTGAAGTAAATTATATGAGTCTTTTTCGTCAAATTTTAATTGTTGTATTGGTTACGTTGATTGTCTTTCCGATAGCGGCAAAGAGTAGATTATCTGTTAATGTGGTTGTTACTACGCCTCAGAAGGTTCAATTTGATTACTATTTGGATGAAGCGCTTCGTCAGCGATTAGCTAATCATTGGGATGCTGCTTTTGATTTATTGCAAATGTGTCAGCGTCTGGAGCCAACTAATGGGGTAGTGAAGTTTGAACTTTCAAAGTGTTATCTACAGGCTCAAAAACGTAATAAAGCCATCGCTTTACTTGTACAAGCTTGTCAGGATGACCCTCAAAATAACTGGTATAAGTCGGCTTTAGCTAATCAATACCTTGCTGATCAAAAAATTGATCAGGCCATAGCCACTTATCATGCTATGTTGAAGGTGAATCCTCAAGATGATGATGTGGTGATGATGCTTATTTCTATTTATACTCAATCAGGTAAACTTTTATTAGCCATTGATGAATTGAATCAATTGGAAAGAATTCAGGGAATGAGTCAGGACATTACAGTTGAAAAGGCTCGTCTCTATTTTATGATGCACCAAAATAAAAAAGGAATTGAAGAGGTGGATAAACTTATTAATGTATATCCACATGAGTTGAAATATCAGGTGCTTCGTGGCGATATTTATTTGGAACAGGGGTTGAAGAAAAATGCTTTGGATGTTTATCGGCATGTGTTATCAATCGACCCTAATCAAGGAGATGCACTTTACTCGCTTTCAAAATATTATAAAACCATCGGTGACACAGTGACCATGATGCGTGTGCTTGATCAGATGATGAAAAACAAAAATGTTGAGATTGATACAAAATTGGCTGTGCTCAAAGATCTGGATTCCAATCCGTCGGATATTCAAAAAGTACATGTTTTCTTGCCAAAGTTATTGACCATGTATCCGGATGAGGAGTCGTTGCATAATTATCAATACTTATTTCTTATGATGCAACAAAAATCAAAAGAAGCAGTTGTTGAGTTGTATACAATGATAGATTTGAATCCGCAGAATAAGGTTACGTGGATGCGCTTGCTGGAAATGCAGCTTCAGCAAGAAAAGTTTTCAGTTACAGATTCTTTGTGTGCAAAAGCATTAACCTACTTTCCCAACGATCCTGATTTCTATTTTTTCAAATCGGTGGCTATGTTTCAGCTGGGTAACTTTCAAAACGTGATTACGCTTTGCCATTATACTTTACCACTTATTCCCGATGAGAATCTCAACCTTCGTTCTCAGGTCTTTTCTCAAATGGGCGACACTTATTATCGTTTGGGAGAAAAAGATTCCACCTTTTGGGCTTATGATCAAGCTTTAAAATACCAACCCAATAACGTTGGCACGTTGAATAATTATGCATATTATTTGTCGCTTGAAAAATACGATTTACAGAAAGCAGAGAACATGAGTGCTCAAACCATCAAGGCAGAACCTAATAATGCTACTTTTTTAGATACTTATGCGTGGATATTCTTTGTGGAAGGAAATTATTCACTGGCTAAAATATATGGTAAACAGGCAATTGACAATGGAGGTGATGCCAATGCGGATGTATTGGAACATTATGGTGATATTCTCTACATGTCCGGTAATCATGATGAAGCGGTCACCTGGTGGCAGAAATCGATTGATGCCGGCAATGCATCTGCAACTATAAAAAAGGAAGTCACAACAAAAACATATATTCCTCAACCCTGATATTAATGAGGTTTGCGCCAAAAATGACGATGAAATTGTCGAGTTTTTTTTATAAAACTTTCCACTTCGATATGTTGAATTTGAGCATATGCGGTGGCAATTTCAACCAATGTTTTTTCATCAATGTGTAGTCGACGAAATCCGTATGCTGCCATGCGAGGTGAGACGTACTTAAATTGCATTCGGTTGATGTCGATCAACGAGAAAGAATAACCATTCTGGATTCGTTCAAATAAGATATTGCCGGGCGAGTAATCGATTGGATACACTTGCTGATTATGGATTGTTGCTGTAAATGAAGCGAATGCATGAATTAAAAGTGTTTTGTCAGTCTCTGTATAATCCCATAATTCGCGCAATAAATGTGGAAAAGGACAAAATAAGGAAATAAAATAACTCTCTTTCAACAACCCATGTTGTGTTTCTTCAATGAACGCTATGGGAGCGGGAGTAATAATTGAGAGTGACAATAATTTTTGCGCATAGAGGAATGCTCGTTTGGCTTTACTTTTTCTAAGAAATCCATAGACAAGTTGATTGATGATGTGAGGGCGTTTGTATTTCTTGATTACAATCGTTATTCCATTTAATTCAATTTTTTTTAGTTCATTACGCGCTTTATAGATGGTTGTTCCTTCATGGTCAAAGGTTGAAGGGATGTTTGCCAGAAAGGATCGGAGGTTGGAATAAGCCGGGGCAATAACGAGATTGGTATTCATGTATACGTGTTTGCTTTTAATAATTAATCGTATGAAACTTGTTCCGAAGATCAGGGCGTGTTCCATAAGATACAAAGATACTCTTTTTTGCTTTTGTCTCAATAAATGTTTGTATCTGGGGTAATTAAAAATGGCATGCAAGCTTTGTAAAAATCAAGGAATGAATAAGAAGATCAGTCGACAAGAGATGTGATAATAAGGATAACGTCAAACGTGTTGATAGAATAATAATGATGATGATGATGAGTAATCGGATAATAACCGGCGTATGTGAGCGTCGATTAGCGGGGAAACATTTTAGTGGTTGGGTTACCTTGCGATGGGTTGTGATGATGACGTTGTTTGTATTCTTGACAGGTTGCTATCATACCTCAAAAAAAGATGCCAAAACATTATTCATTGCCGAGCGTGTTTTGGATGCTCATCCCGATAGCGCCTATCATCTGTTGAAATCCATTCATGATCCGGTCTCTTTATCGCGGGGTGACTATGCCCGATATGCTTTGGGGTATACCAAGGCAATGGATAAGTTGCGGTTGCCGGCTACTTCCGATTCATTGATTCGTGTGGCAGTTTCTTATTATACTTCAGTCAATGCTCCTGAAAAACTGGCTCAATCATACCTCTACCTCTCCCGCATTAACCGGCAGGATGGTAACACGAAAGATGCTGCAACCAATTTAATGAAGGCGGAAAAAAAGGCACAATCAGGGAGCAATCATCGTTTACTGGGTATGGTTTTTAGTGATAAAGCACAGATTTATTTCGATCAAGATCAATTGGATAGTGCGTTAAATGCCAATAAGTACGCTTATACTTTATTCTATTTGACTCATGATCAACGCAATATGGCTGTGTCATTGATGAATATAGGAAAATGTTTTGCGAGTAAAAATAAAAACGATAGTGCTTTGCACTATTATCAATTAGCTGAGCAATCGACACGGAGTATTCGGGATACAGTTGTCTTATCTTCTGTTCTGCGTTTTGAAGGATTTACTTTTTATAAGATGCAATGCTACTCACAAGCACTTTCCTATTTGCAGCAATCGATACATGCTTCGTCCGATCCGTTTAATGCAGGTAAGTTTCTTAATCTCGGAATGGTTTATACGGCAATGGGTAACTATGAATTTGCAAATTCATGTTATCAAAAATCATTGATTAGTACGTCCGATTTACGAATGCGTGGTGCATCCTATCAGCAATTACTTCAACTTGCCATAAAAGAGAAACGAATGGATGATGTGCATCGTTTTGCTGATTGTTATGTGAAAACTTTGGACTCAACATATCAGGACTTGTTATCCACCAGTTTGGCCGGCATTGAGAAACGGTATAATTATGAACGGATTGCCGGTGTAAACAAGAGCTTAAGTATCAGGCAACAACATATTTATATCTGGCTCTTGTTCTCTTTTCTGATCATTGCGTTGGGTACGGGTTTCTTTTTCTATTACCGGAATCGTGAAAAGAAGGTGATCAACCGGCTGATGAAGGAACAATTGGAGTATCAGCAATCCAAATTAGATAAATTGGAGTTGTTGCAACGTATAGCGCATTTAAGCTTTATCCCCCGTACCAATTTGAATCAGACTGGTGCCCAATTTTTGAAATTATTTGCCAAGGAGATTGAAATGGCCTCACCGGCCAATTCGGAAGAACTGTTCGATTACATCGATAGCGCGTACAATAATTTGTCGCAACGTATCCATGCACGCTATCCGTTGCTCAGCCGAAAGGATGTGCTTTTTTGTTGCATGCGTTATGCCGATTTCGATGCAGCTGCCATTGCCACGATTCTGGATGTTCAGATCAATTCGGTTTATCGTTACAATGCCCTGATTCGTGATAAAATGGGATATCCTAAAAAAATGAGTTTTGAACGAATTCTTGCTGAATTTGATACCATCTGAGATGCCTTTTTGAGTCAAAAAAGGGCTTTTCCATATAAGCATGTAAGCTGTCAATTTCAATAGATTGAATAATAATATGTTATAGATGCTGTTTTTTGCCGATTCCATCTTGTTTTTTTTGTGGGTTTGAAAGGAATTGTTCTGAATAGCGATACCTTTGAAGCATATAACTTAAAAAATTTTCGTGATGGAAAAAAATCATCGTCCTTCTTCTTCATTGGCAATTCTTGTGATTGCTTCTTCTTTTTTTGCTATCTCTTTTATGAGTCGTGCAAGTATTATTACCCCTCTTGGAGGTTCTCCGGGTACGACGATTACTAGTATGATAGTGACAACCGGTAGGGCTTCCTCGTTGATTGTGGCGCCTGCTTCCTTGAATGTAACTGTGCTTGGTACGCAAGTAACGGTTCAATGGAGTCAATCGATCGGTCAAGCTGAATTGACCGTTGAAGATCAAACGGGTCAAGTGGTTGTTGATGATGTGGTCAATACCCAAAGCACATCAAGCTATACCATTGATATGACCGGGTTTGATAGCGGAACCTACACGGTTATTTTGAAGAGCAGCACGAAACAAGTAACACAGGACTTCACGTTGAACTAACACACCTATTTGACATGCCTTGGCGGGGGTGGCATCATAGCTGCTCGCCAAGGAACGTGTTGAAGATGTTAAGTAGTGCATATAGTGCATAGCAGCGGATGTTGATGTGTCATGTATGTTCATAATCTGGGTTATGAGCAGGGTGTTTGTTAGTCTGTTTTTTGACATAAGTTGGTAATAGGTGTTGATAATGGAAGATTGTTCTTTTTTGAACGAAAAGGTTGCCTCAAGGTATCTGAGGCAGCCTTTTTTATTATATCCTAATCAGATCGAAATTCGTTCAGCTTTATAATTATACATTTAAGTCAGACAGCAACCAATGCTTTTGCCGGTTAGTTGTAACACTTGTTTTGATGGATTATATGCTAACGTGGTAAAAGTGTACACGGGCAAAAAATTCTTAGAATTCGAGTACCTTTGTGTGAAGAATGGAATCCGGCATATTCAGTAATTTTTTTCAGATTATTCAGTCATGAGAATACGTATTCTCGCTTTCTTTTTATTAGTAAGTATCTATGGTTGTCATCGTGAAATGACGGGAGATCAGAAGCGCTTACAGCATGCCGAAATGATAGTACGAACTCATCCCGACAGTGCGATGACTCTTTTGCGTGCAATACATCCCCAAAAATTGCATGCAGCAGATTATGCACGGTTTGCCCTGTGTTACAACGAAGCTGCGTGGCGTCTTGATTCAAATCTTATGTCTGATTCGTTAGCTGTTTTTGCAGTGACATATTATACAAAAAAGGGTGAAGACAAAAAGAGTGCTTCAGCATTCCTTTTTTTGTCGAAAACAAAAAGAGAAGAGCATGATGCCCAGGCAAGCGCTGATGCTTTGATACAAGCGGAAACGTATGCAGAGAAGAGTCATAATAAACGCGTTTTAGGGTTAGTTTATGAAGTTAAAGGATCCTGCCTTTACTATCAGGATGCTGATAGTAATAGTGTTGAAGAATATAAAAAGTCAGCAGCTATTTTTCATAGCATTCATGACATTCATAATGAAATTGTTGAAAACATGCATATAGCAGGTGCTTTCATGACACAGAAACATTATGATAGTGCGCATCTTTATCTGGATATGGCAGAAAAAATGGCGCGATCAGATAAGGACACCGTGTTACTGTCGAGCATTTTGCGTTTTGAAGGGTTGAATGCTTCTTATCAAGGGCATACTGAAGATGCTTTACGTTTGCTTCAACAATCATTGCGTACTTCACACGATGCATTCGATGCCGGGAAATATATGAACATAGGATGGGTTTACCTGAAACAAAAACAATATCAAAAGGCTCATAATACCTTGTTGATAGCTCTTCAACATCATCCGACCGGAGGTTTAGAGGAGGCATGTTATGATCAATTAATCAATGTGGCATATGCGCAACATGATTTGAAAAGATTGTGCAGATACGCCAAGCAATATGTTGCAAACTCCGATTCGTTTTACGATAACTCGTTAAAAAACAGTTTACTTGGATTGGAGAAAAAATATCACTATGAGCAACTTCATAACGAGAATCAATCATTGACGATAAAGAATCAGCGATTGATTTTATGTATTCTGGTGGCCTTGTTATTGATGATGATCAGTGTCTATTTTTCTTTACGCATTACGTTGAAAAATAAAAAAATCCAGTTGCAGCGTGAACAGGAAAAAGTTCGTTTGTCAGAGCGCGAGTGCATTTTGCGTGAATCCATTGCAGGCAAGCTTGGGGTGTTTGAAAAGATTGTGTCACTTCGTACTATGCCTAATGATACTCCGGAGAACATTGGAGTGCAATTTCAGAGTTTATTTAATGATGAAGCATTAAAAACGAAACAGAACATACAGGATTTTATTAATAATGTAGATGCGGTGTATGATCAATTTTCGATCAAGTTGAAGGTTCACTATCCTAAATTGACAAATAATGATATTTTAGTGTGTTGTTTGATTCAGGCCGGATATGATATTTCTACTATTGTTCGATTTCTCGATATTCAACTTGATTCTTTTCACATGCGTTGTCATAGAATTCGCGAGCGCATGGCTTTACCTCGAAAAGCAAATTTGGCACAATTTCTTGCTAAATTTTCAGATGATTTCAAGTCTTAAAGTATGCCTTTTTGGCATTGTAAAGTTTTTTTTATTTCCCCTTCTTCTATCTGTCTGATATATAAGCCACTGGAATAGTTAATTTATGTATTGTAAGGTTCTGTTTTTTGCGGTTAGTGCATTATTGTGCTAAGTATTCGGTAAATTTGAAAGAGTAATAGGCGTTTGCACATGGATGTGCATTCCTATTTTGTTTGATTGATGATCGATCGGTATCTAATGACCTTTCCATTAATCAAACCTTACAATAGGATGAAAGATGAAAATATAAGTTCTTTCATCAAGTTGAGGTGGCTTATTTTGTCTGATTCAAATTTAATAAGTATGAAGCGTGTCCCGATGTTCGGGTTGAGTTCCATACGTTCTTAATGCAAAAAATAAAAATAATCGTATGAAATCCCCATGTTTTACCAAACGCCTATATACATGAAAATAAAGCAACAGGGGATTCCATTTGTCCTTTAAAATCAAAATTATTTACAAATGAAAACAAAGAAATTGCATGAACAAGCACTGTCAATGTTAGAATCGTTGCCAATTTTAGGTTTGGAAAATAGTGATGAGCAAAGCCGTTTGAATCAAATCATTCTGCCAAGTAAAGGGTATTGTCATCAATTGTGTTCGTCACACTTTTTGTAAGAACCCTTATGCTTAATCATAAGTTTGTGTATATGATTGTTGGTAAAAAAACTATTTATTTGAAAATGAGCTAAAGATATTATGCGATATATCAATCAAATAAAAACCTTATACTATAACAGATTATTTTAAAGAATCATTTTATGATAGAACTTAAAGAGAGTCGCTACAATTACCGATTGCCTTATGACGGTCAAATACTGTTTTTTAATGGAATGACCCGACTGTTTATTCCTGTTCCTCATTTTTTACAAGAGATTGTTGAATCTTTTTTAGCTGATCCCCAAAAAGCTTCACAAGAGTCGCCAAATCTTTTGGATAAATTGCAATCAACAGGTCTATTGATTAATAGCGAAATCGATGAATTAGAAGTAATTCGTGAGCGGTACCATCAGGCGAGAAATGCTACATTATATCAATTGGTGTTATCACTTGATGAGCCTTATACATTTCGAAATAAACGACATTATAAAAATTCTTTTGAAAAGAATGGCCCGGCAATATCAGAAAAAGTAAGACATTCCATAAAAAGGCATTTGAATCGTTATGTGGTTCAACATCATATCAACCAGTTGCAAATTGAATGGTATGGCGAAGAATTGTATCATCATTTACAGGATGATATAAAAGATATTTCAATGTATGCAGCCGAAGTGTGTCAAACTCACAATGTTGATTTTCAAATTGGTCTTACGACTCATTCATTGCTTTTTCAAGAGCAGGATATTGCTTTATTGAAAACGCTGCCTCTTCGTTCCATTCGGTTAATAGTGGATTTTGAAATTTGTAGTAAACAACAACTCTTGGAAGGAGAATCCATTTCTACTTTCATTTCATCCTTGAAAGAAATGATATCCTTGTTTCCGGAAGTTTTGTTTATTATATTCATTCGTAGCGAGCTTGATTCATTTCATTTTCCTTCTTTTATAGAGTTGATGAATATGAATTTTTCCGAGCCTTTACGAAAAAACATTTCAATTTTTGTTCATGATGAATTATATTCTTCTCTGCCCGATGGTGCTTCAACACGCGAAGATATGTTGCGAAATTTACGCCAATCCGGATATAACCAACAATGGGAAGATTTGTTACCTATGATTTGTTCAAGTGAAAAGGAGCATGCATATACTATAAATTGCGATGGAAGTGTTTGGAAATGTGTTGTTGGCTTTAATCAAAACATGCCTGGTTATTTGACAACACATGGTAATGTTTTTTGGGAAGAAACGACAACAAAAATGGATAGTGATATTCCGCTTTTTGAGAATATGCGTTGTTTGTCTTGCAAACATTTACCCCTTTGCATGGGGCAGTGTATTCCTATTCAACGAACAAAAAATGTATATCCCGGTGTTGAGCAATCTGATTGTTTGTTCCCGCCTTGGGGTATTTCACCGGAATCTGCAATACGAAACTACTGTTCTACAATGATAGAACATTATATAAATGATGATGAGGATGAGTCGTGAAAATGAATTCATCTTTTGAAGTTCATCGGGCGCTTTTATTTTAATGTAAGTGATAAATAGTATCTTTGTCACTATGTTTTCATGGATGCTATTTTTAGGATTTCTATTACCAATTGTTGTATATGGATTATTTCTGTTGCGATTAGGTAAAGGATGGTTATCTTATGCAACAATTGAAGAAAACACCAACTCTTCTGTCAAGGTGTCGGTTGTGGTATGTGCTCGTAATGAGTCGGAACATATTCAACATTTACTTGCTTCCTTAGCAGCACAATGCTATGTTAATAAGGAAATTATTGTAGTCGATGATGGTTCGACGGATAGCACGGCTGAGATCGTGCTATCTTTTTCAGAAGTAGAGTTACTTTCGCTTCCAGAAGGGGTGGGCAAGAAAAAAGCATTGAGAAAAGGAGTAGAGCAAGCAACTGGAGATTTAATCATTTGTACAGACGCCGATTGTACGATGGGAAACGAATGGATAGAAGCCTTGGTACAATGTTATGATCGTCAACGACCGGATATGATAATTGGTCCGGTTCGCATGTCGTACAATAAAACACTTTTTCAAATCATGCAAGCAGTCGAATTTATGAGTTTGGCTGCATCTACTGCAGGATCTGCTGTTATTGGACATCCGATTATGTGTAATGGAGCAAATTTGTCTTTTACCAAGACAACATGGAATGACTCTTCGACTGAATTGGTTGAAGAGTTTGTGTCAGGTGATGATATATTTCTTATGGAAAGCATTAAAGAGCGTGGCGGTAAAATCGTGTATGTTAAATCGCAGCGAGCTATGGTTACTACAGCACCCATTAAAACGGTGCATGCTTTCTTTCATCAGCGAAGTCGTTGGGTTTCTAAAAGTAGTGCATATACTGATCCGGAGATTAAATTTGTATCCATATTGGTTGTCTTGACAACGACCATTCCGTTGTTTTTGTTGGTAGTAGGTTTCATCAATAGCCATTTTTTTCTTTTTGCTTTGATATTTTGGCTCATCAAAAGCTTCATGGATATGGTATTTCTTCATTTGTTTCATTCATTTTTTACTGTTCCGTTATCCCCGTTTGTTTTTCTTTTGTTAGCGATTACTTATCCGATTTATCTTGTCGTGGCTTTTGTAATGGGAAAAACGAGAAAAGTAGTTTGGAAATAAGAGTTTGAGTAAATATTTTTCGGATATTGTTTCAAAATAATATACAAGAATAAAGAGTTAATCGTTTTACTATTATGGAAGAGGAAATAAAAAAATGTGTTGATGTGTTACGGTCGGGTGGGGTAATACTTTATCCTACAGATACCGTGTGGGGTTTAGGATGTGATGCTACCAATGAGGTTGCTGTGAAGCGTATTTATGATATCAAACAACGAGCTGACAGTAAGGCGCTATTGCTGTTGGTTGACAGTGTAAGCAAACTACAAGGATATGTGGATGAAATGCCTGATTTGGCTTATGATATTATTGAAATGAGTGAAAAACCGATCACGATTATTTACTCAAAAGGGAAGAATCTTGCTGATAATGTTTTAGCGAATGATGGAAGTATAGGCATTCGTGTGACTAAAGAATTGTTTTCGCATACTTTGTGTGAGAGATTTCGTCGTCCAATTGTATCTACTTCGGCTAATGTTAGTGGCGTAACGACGCCCCGAAATTTTTCACAGATAGCATCAGAGATTATCCAATCAGTAGATTATGTGGTTGGTTATCGGCAAGAAGATCGGGTTGAAACTGTTGCATCATCAATTATTAAGCTTGGGCCAGGTAGTTGTGTTAAGGTAATTCGTGAATAACCTATTTGTAAAGAGATGAACAGAAAAAAACAGATGTTTCAATATGTCATTTCCGATGCGCTAATGGCTGTTGTGGTGTGGGTGATTTTTTTTGTTTTTCGCAGATATGCCAATGATAGCAAATTGTTTCCGGATGTTGTTATTTGGGCTCCAAACTATAGTTTTTGGATAATGCTATTAGTTTATCCTGCTTATTGTTTGTTTATTCATTATTTATCAGGTTATTATTTACGTCCTTTTCAAAAACAATTTTTTATTGAGCTTATTACTACCTTTATAGCTTCTCTGTTGATTACCCTAACCATATTTTTTGTATTGTTGTTAGGTGATTTAGTTATTTCCAATCATTATTATTACGTGGCTTTTGGTGTCTTGTTTATTTTACAATTTGGTTTTACATACATTGCCCGGTTGATAATTACGCTATATGTGACTGCAAAAATCAAAAAAGGACAAATTGGTTTTAATACCTTGATCGTTGGGACAGGAAATAATGCACAAGCTATTTTCAGTCAGTTACAACTGAGTAAACAGGCGGGTAACAGAGTGGTTGGTTTTGTGGCTACAGGTGATATAATGTGTGTTGATAAAGACAAAATACTTTGTTCGTTGCCTGAAATTGCTTCTATAATTCAACTACATAAAGTTGTTGAATTATTTATTGCTATGGATAGTACAGACGAAAGAATAATTTTTTCCATCATCAATTCTTTATTGATCTATCCGGTTTCTATTAAAATATTACCACGAACATATGAGTTCCTTTCAGCACGTGTAAAAATCAATCAATTTTTATCTTCTCCATATATTGAAATTACAGCTCTTTCAATGGCTGATTGGCAACTTTGCACAAAGAGAATTTTTGATATTGTTGTATCTGCTTTTGTGTTGATTTTCTTTTCTCCGATTTTTCTGTATTTGATGATTCGAGTCAAACGAGATACTCAGGGTTCTGTGTTTTACCGACAAGAACGAGTTGGTTTACATGGCAGAACTTTTAAGATCATTAAATTCAGGACAATGTATAACAATGCAGAGAATGGAGTTCCTCAGTTAACGACAAAGGAAGATGACCGAATTACCCCTTTTGGTGCAGTCATGCGTCGTTATAGATTGGATGAGTTACCTCAATTTTATAACATTTTAAAAGGTGAGATGTCTATTGTAGGGCCAAGACCAGAACGTAAATTCTTTATTAACCAGATAATGAAAATTGCTCCATATTATTGTTTGCTCTATAACGTACGTCCAGGCTTAACATCATGGGGACCGATTAAAGTTGGCTATACTGACACGATGGATAAAATGGTGATACGGCTGAAGTACGATATCCTTTATTTGGAGAACATGTCGTTACTTTCAGACATGCAAATCTTATTTTTTACGTTGTCAATCATTATAAAAGGGAAAGGGTTGTGATAGTTGTCAATTTCACTCAATATCACTACTTTTGTGCTTGGAACAGAAGCTGGATGCTTGTTTGTTTATAGGATTCTATTTATTTGATTATCAATATAGCTATGAATTTCTCATTGAATGGTGTAAATAAAAAATGGTTTTGGGGTGCCATCATTTTGGTTATCCTTTTAGCTTTCGCTTTGTTGTTTGCGTTAAAAACTATTTCTGATAAAAACAAAGAAATGACTGGATTTGTAGGTCAGATGACGTATGAGAAAAACCAAATAGAACAAGAATACCAGGATTTCTCAAAGTCAATGGATGGATTACAGTTTAAGACCAATAACGATTCTTTGGCTCATCAAATTGAGATGCAGCAACAACATATTCAATCGCTTATGCAGGAATTGCATAGTGTTAAAGCCACTGATAGTGAGGAGATTTCACGATTAAAGAAAGAATTAGCTACTGTTAGGGCAGTTATGATGCATTATGTGGCTATTGTGGATTCGCTAAACCGAATCAATGCTGCGTTGACGACAGAGAATAAAGAAGTGAAACAAAAATATGTGCAGGCTAATCAAACAGTTCAACAATTATCAAAGGACAAAAGTAATTTGTCAGCGCAAGTGAAACTGGCAGCACGTCTTGAAGTAAAATCGCTTGCTATTGAAACATTGACAGATCGTAATAGAAAAACTGACAAAGTAAAAAAAACAGTAACGATCAAAATCGATTTTGTAATTGCAAAAAATATTACTGCTAATCCTGGAAACAGGGTGGTCTATGCTCGCATAATGACCCCCGACAATGAAGTGTTGTCTAACAACCCAAATGATCTTTTCTCATTTGAAAACAGTCAAATCCAGTTTTCATGTAAAAAAATGGTGGAATATCAAGGAACTGATCTTCCAGATATACTATATTGGCAGGTTAATCAGTTGTTATTCCCTGGAACTTACCGTGTCGATCTTTTTGCAGACGGTAATCTTATTGGACAACAAACTTTTGTGCTAAAGAAATAAGAAAAGTTGTTTGTCATATTGCTACAGCGCATCTCGTATTGATGTCTATTAATGAATGGATGTGCAACCGATCTTAAAAGAATATACAACCTATTTGCAGCTTGAGAAGTCGCTATCTATTCTTACGGTGGCAGCTTATACGAGTGATGTGGAGAAATGGTTTTCTTACTTATCTGACGCTTCAATTTCTTATTTAGAGGCAAAGCCTGAGCATTTTAATGATTTTCTGGTTGAACTGGCTGAAATTGGACTATCTGCTCGTTCGCAAGCTCGTATCATTTCCGGAATAAAATCCTTTTATCATTTTCTTATTTTTACTGATCAACTTGAAGAAGATCCAACCGATCTGCTTGATTTACCAAAAATCGGCGTTCATTTACCTGAAGTGTTATCTGTTGAAGAAGTAAATTTATTAGTTGATTCCATTGATCTTTCATCGGTTGAAGGACAACGTAATAAAGCCATTATTGAGACGCTTTATGGATCAGGGTTGCGTGTTAGCGAGTTGGTGAATATGAAATTATCGGCTATTGACTTTGATCGTGGTGTTGCTCGTGTTGATGGAAAGGGAAGCAAACAACGATTGGTGCCACTTTCGGAAGAAGCTTTGGTACAAATATCTCAGTGGAAATTGATTAGGAACGAGATGAAAATTCAAAAAGGGCATGAAGATTATTTGTTTCTGAATAGACGTGGTGCCAAACTGACACGTGTGATGATTCTCATCATGGTTAAAAAATTGGCAACCCAGGTAGGAATTGAGAAAACCATTAGTCCTCATACATTTCGACATTCCTTTGCAACTCATTTATTAGAAGGAGGAGCTAACTTACGCGTAGTGCAACAACTTCTCGGCCACGAATCCATTATTACCACAGAAATTTATACACATCTGGATGTAGAACTGCTTCGGGATACTGTTTTGCGGTTTCACCCCCGTAATCAAAAAACCACTCCATAAATGTGATATGAATTTAATCACATTTATGGAGTTTAAAACATTCTGCTGATAGATCTTATTTAGTCGTGAAACAATGAATCAGGCGAAAGATTTTTGCTTTCAATGTCTTGAAAATAGCTATAGGTACCGACAGTTAATTCGTCGCAAGCAGCCTTGTCGCATACAATGATCCCTTTGGGATGCAATTGCAACATGCTGATTGTCCACTTGTGATTAATACCTTCTTCCACTGCATGATGCAATGCTCTGGCTTTGTTGTGTCCATTGACTAAAATAAGCACTTCTTTTGCATCCAAAATCGTTCCAACGCCGACAGTTAAGGCAGAAACAGGAACTTTGTTCACGTCGTTGTCAAAAAAACGTGAATTGACAATTATCGTATCCATCGTTAGTTCTTTGTCTCTGGTTCGCGAATGCAGCGAAGAGCAAGGTTCATTAAAAGCAATGTGTCCATCAGCACCGATGCCACCCATAAACAAGTCAATTCCGCCAACGGATTTTATCTTGTCTTCGTAGCGTTGACATTCAGCGGCTATGTCAGTTGCCATTCCATTCAAAAGATTCACATTCTCAGGGGGAATATCAATATGGCTAAAGAGGTTTGTCCACATAAATGTATGATAACTTTGCGGATGATTAGCAGGTAATCCAATATATTCATCCATGTTGAACGTAATCACATGTTGAAAGGAAACTTTGCCTGCTTTGTTGTGCTCAATAAGCGCTTTGTAAGTGCCTAATGGTGTTGATCCGGTTGGTAGGCCCAATACAAACGGCTTCTCAGCTGTTGGTTTTGCTTCTGTAATTTTTGAAACAATATAATTTGCCGCCCATTGCGACATAAGTGGGTAATCAGGTTCAATGATAAGTCTCATATTTTTGTTGATTATTTAAGTGGATTTTTAAATACGTCATGCTTTGGCAAGCTCTTTCCCAAGTGCAATGCAAGCATTATACGCAGTTTCTTTCAGGCTTTGTTTTTCTTCTACTGCAGTACCGATGACTTGCCATTTCATCCGTTCTGCAAATGTTGCTAAAATTTTCAGTGAGGCATTCGACCATGTGGATGACCCGAAATAAGAGAATTTACGATGTTTGATATCCCTGTTTTCTATTTTTAATAAAAAAGAAGCCATCTCAGGAAAAAGTCCGTTATTATAAGTCGGACTGCCAATGACCAACCGATCATATCTAAAGATATCAGTAAGAATAAACGAAGCATCTGTTTTGGATACATCGTAAATAACAATGTTCTTCTCGCCAGCTTCCGAAAGTCCTTCTGCAATGGCTTCAGCCATCTGTTCTGTATTACCATACATACTGGCATAAACAATCACGACTCCCCGGCTACCTTCGTTTCGGCTCAACCGATTAGTCATCTCAATGATTTTCGGAATTTGTTCTCTCCAAACTGGCCCGTGCGTTGGACAAATGTAAGTGATTTCTACCTTACGCAATTTCTCTAATGCTTTTTGGACTGGTGAACCATATTTTCCTGCGATATTAGCAAAATAACGATCAAATTCTGATAAATATTTAGTGACCATCAAATCGGAATCAACTACGCCTCCGTCTAATGCGCCAAATGCACCGAAAGCGTCACCCGTAAAGATTGCTTTATCCGTTGCATCGTATGTCATCATTGTTTCTGGCCAGTGGATCATAGGCGTAAGAAAGAATTGCAGTTGATGTTTCCCTAACGACAACATATCTCCATCCTTTATTTCCAATAAGCCGTCTTCTATACCGTAATAACCTGTCAACATTTTGAATGTACGATCATTCCCAATTATGGTCACGTCAGGAAATAATCGCCGTATGGCACGGATTGATCCAGAATGATCAGGTTCCATGTGGTTGATAACGAGATAATCCACACTCCGTCCTTGCAATACGTTCAATAATTTATCGATATAAATTTCGGCAAATGGAATTTCTACTGTATCAATTAAAGCCACTTTTTCATCAACAATGACATACGAATTGTAGGAAACTCCATAAGGAAGGGGAATTTGATTTTCAAACATCAACTTTTGCCGGTCGTTGACGCCAACATAATAAATGTCACTTGTTATAGATTTTGCTTTGAACATACGTACGAAAATAAATAATGAGTTACTAATGAGTGTGTCATGGTACTCATTTTATCATTAGCCGATAGTTTGATTTAAGATTAAAACATTCCTTCGTTCTGTTAGTATATTTCAATGATGATCTTATTTATTAAGCATTTGCATTATTTGTTTCACAACATTTTGTGGTGTGAAACCGAATTTCTCGTCCAACACCTTGAAAGGTGCTGAATAGCCGAAGTGATCTAATCCAAACACGTGTCCCTTTGCACCCACTAAACGTTGTAGTGTAGATGGTAATCCTGCTGTAAGTCCGAATGCTGGGATGGATGATGGTATAACAGATTGGCGGTATGTTTCATCTTGTTGGAGAAATAATCCTTCTGAAGGTGCTGAAACCACCTGTGTTTCAATTCCTTTTTCTTCCAATAGCGGAACTGCTGCTAATAATGTTGATACTTCCGATCCATTAGCAATTAAAATGACACTCGGTTTGTTTTTGGCCTTGTGGACGATATATGCGCCACGGGCTGCTTGTAATGCTTGTTGGTATCCGTTTACAGTTACAAGACTTTTAATGTTTTGACGCGATAAAATCAATCCGGTTGGAGAATGTCGATTCTCTAACGCCAACTTCCATGCGATAGTTGTTTCGTCTGCATCGGCTGGGCGAAGCACAAGCATTCCGTTTTTTCCATGATGGTTTTTGAGTTGTTCCATCAAGCGAATTTGAGCTTCTTGTTCAACTGGCTGGTGGGTTGGTCCATCTTCTCCCACACGAAATGCATCGTGAGTCCAGATAAAGATTACAGGAAGCTCCATTAAAGCTGTCATTCTAATGGCAGGTTTCATATAATCGGAAAATACAAAGAATGTTGCACAAGCCGGTATCACTCCGCCGTGAAGAGCCATTCCGTTCATGATGGCTGCCATTGTCAATTCACTTACACCTGCTTGAAAGAATGCGCCTGAAAAATCTCCTTTAGCAAATGCTTTTGTCTTTTTGAGAAATCCATCGGTTTTATCAGAATTTGATAAGTCAGCTGATGCGACAATCATATTCTCAACCTGTGTTGCCAATGTTGCTAACACAGTGGATGAAGCTGCACGTGTTGCCTGATCTGGTTTCTGAGCAATGGATGCATAATCAATAGCGGGTGCTTCATTGGAAAAGAAGGCATGAAACTTTTTGGCAAGCGTTGGGTTTTCTTTTTCCCAAGATGCTTGAACTACTTTATGTTCGGCAACGATTTTTGTGAGTTCTTCCATGCGTTTTGCATAAAGAGTCTCTGTTTCAGGAAAAATGGTAAAGGGATTTTGTGGATCACCGCCTAAATTTTTGATGGTGTTTTCAAAAGATGCTCCGGATTCTCCCAATGGCATTCCATGAGTGGCACATTGGTTTTCAAAACTCGTTCCTTCAGCAGTAAGTGCACCTTTACCCATGATGGTTTCCCCAATTATTATGGTTGGGCGTTGTGTCTCCTCATTGGCTTTTTGCAGTGCACGGCGTATAGCATCTGGATCATTCCCATTGATTTTAATAACATTCCAGCCCCATGCTTCGTATTTTTGTGCTGTATTTTCCGCACTTACAACACTTACACTACTTGATAACTGAATTTTGTTTGAGTCGTAGAAAAGAATTAAATTATGCAGGCCAAGAGTTCCGGCAACGCGACCGGCACCTTGCGAAATTTCTTCTTGTATCCCTCCATCAGAGATATAGGCATAGATTTTATGATTCATCCATTCTCCGAAACGTGCAGCTAAAAAACGTTCTGTAATGGCTGCTCCAACCGCCATTGTATGACCTTGCCCTAGAGGACCCGAAGTATTTTCAACTCCATGTAGAACGTCTTTTTCAGGGTGACCCGGTGTAATGCTCCCCCATTGACGAAATTGTTGGAGGTCTTCCATCGTGTATTTGCCGGTTAGAGCCAACACACTATAAAGCATTGCTGACATGTGACCCGGATCAAGGAAAAAGCGATCGCGATTTACCCATGTCGGATCAGCAGGATCAAAAACAAGAAACTCACTGAATAGAATATTGACAAAATCAGCTCCACCCATAGCTCCACCTGGATGCCCTGACTTAGCTTTTTCTACCATACTGGCAGCTAAAATACGAATATTGTTTGCTGCACTATTTTGAACTGAAAGCGTTTGCATAATATATAATTTAAATTTTAAAATGGATGATAGATAGATGTAATTATTTATTCTTCGTCATAAATGCCAATGGATTTTCCGTATTGATATTCTGCTTCTAATAGCAATTGAACTTCTTCTTCGGTCAATTTGATGATTTTTTCTGTACGGATCGCTTTCATGATAAATACCATCATGGCTTCTTCGTCAATTGATGCTTCTTCTACGGAGTTTTCGTCGATATATCCCTTTGAATCATAATATTCATAGATAATATCCAGAAAATAAGAGATATCATCTTCTGATAATTTTGAGTTTAGCTCTTGTGGAATGTTTTTAAGAATAAAGTCAATTGCTTGATCATCATCAAATTCGAGGATGTCTTCATTGTTTGTGTCCATAGCATTCAAAATTTTTAGGTGTGAGGTATTTACTTTTAATGATTTAATTTCGTTAGTAAAGTTACCCTTTTCGTTTGATAGTTGGTTTTTGTGTACCTATTATTTGATTTATTTTTGAAAAAAATAGTGGTTGTTTAGAGTAGGTATTGACTACTAATAGACTCATTGTTAAATACTTTTTTAATAGTATCTGCAAATAGATCTGCTATGGATAGAATATGCACTTTGCAGCATTCGTATTTGTATGGAATGGAGTCGGTGAATATAATCTCTGTTAGCATTGAATCTTGGATTCGTTCTGTAGCCGGATGTGACATAATGGCGTGAGAAACAATTGCTCTTACCGACAGTGCACCATATTCCATCATTAATCCTGCAGCTTTTGTAAGAGTGCCTGCTGTGTCAACCATATCATCTAAAATGATGACATTTTTACCTGTAACCTTTCCAATGATTTTCATTTCACTTACTTCATTGGGCTTTTCGCGCAATTTATAACATAGCACCATTGGTACGCCTAAATGTTTTGAATAAGATCCAGCTCGTTTTGATCCTCCAACATCGGGTGATGCGATAGCTAAGTTATCTATGTTAAGTGATTTGATGTATGGTACAAAAATAGAAGATGCATAAAGGTGGTCGACAGGAACATTAAAGAAACCTTGTATTTGATCGGCATGTAAATCCATGGTAATTACCCGATCGACACCTGCAACACTTAACAAATCGGCGATGAGTTTTGCCCCGATAGAAACACGTGGTTTGTCTTTTCGATCTTGTCGCGCCCATCCAAAATAAGGAATTACCGCGATAATCTTATATGCAGAGGCACGCTTTGCAGCATCAATCATGAGTAGTAATTCCATCAAGTTGTCGGATGATGGGAAAGTTGATTGTACTAAAAAGACATACGATCCCCGAATCGATTCTTCATAAGTGACTGCAAATTCTCCATCTGCAAAATGAGTGGTGGTCATTTTACCTAAATTGCAGCTTAAACTTTGACAAATTTTCTCGGCAAGGTACCTGCTATTTGTACCGGAAAATACTTTGTAAGTCTCTCCTAATGGCATAAGAATGATGTTTAGAAATTTTCAATTCAATAAGATGATCCTGGTATTCATGTGTTAATTAGCCCTTCAATGACACTATGATACGGTCTGATACAATGCGACCGTAAATTGATTTGTGACATAGAAGAGATGAAAGCAAAAAAAGGGCTTACACGGCAATGTAAACCCTTTATAAAAGTACCCGAAGTGGGACTTGAACCCACACAGCCGCAATGGCCACAGGATTTTAAGTCCTGCGTGTCTACCAATTCCACCATTCGGGCATCTTTAGAGCGGAAAACGGGACTCGAACCCGCGACCCCGACCTTGGCAAGGTCGTGCTCTACCAACTGAGCTATTTCCGCAATCATGATATTATTTTGCTCGAGTTTGCTTGTTGCCGCACTATGCGACCATCTGAAAACTCTGTTTTTTTTGCGATGCAAATATAGCTATTTTTTTCTTTCAACGGGGTGAATGATTAAAAAAAAGGATAATCCTGTATCATTTTTGCTGTTTTTAGTGGCCTTTTTTCAATTAGAAATTGTATAAAGTGCCAATGTTAGTGTTTAAATTGCTATATCTTATTTAGATAGATTCTTGTGTCTCTTTGTCAGACGATTCCTTTTCATATGCCATTTTTTTTGATTTGTTAGAGTGAAATAATGGATTGGATTATGCTTCGTTTCATTTTTCACACGTTGATTTTCATTGTCATGGGTTGATCTTCATCGCTTGAACCTGCAAATCATCAGAAACTCGATTCAAGCAATAAATGCAATTTCCAGGTTTGACAAACAGAGCAATATAAATTTATTTGGAGGTAAACTTGCCAATCGATTACGCGTTCCGCTTGCTTTTGGATTCATAAAAAGAGGTAAGTATTCATTCTGCCCCTGACCATAAAGGGCGTTTGTTTTATCGTACTTCCTTTAGCATTGATTCGGTGTTGGTTCACCATTGGTTCAGTTCTTATTTTTATATAATACATAGATAATACTTATATAATACTTATTTATTTAGATATGTATTATCTATGTTATATGTACGTATCAGGAATGTTTATTATTCATTTTATATATGAATCAATTGTGACGAAGCATTGGAGATGATATGCAGAAAGGGTAAAGAACTTTATGGCAATCGCAGTAAGCTATTGAATTCGGTTGATAAAATCTTTATACTTGTACTCATATATCTTTATAACTTCTTTATATGTTTCACTCTATTTTTGCAATATAATCGAAAGGAAAAGATTATTCACTGAAAAATAAAAAACAAATGAGCACATTTATTCAGATTGCCCTATTTCTGGGATCGATTGTTTTCTTCACTCCCGTTTTGGGAAAATACATGAAAAAGGTTTTTAGTGGCGAGAAACATCCCCTAACGCAAGTTTTTGGTTGGCTCGAACGAGGTATTTATCGCTTCTGTGGTGTTGATTCACGGGAGGAGATGAACTGGAAAAAATATCTTATTAGTTTGTTGTGGTTTAACTTATTCGGGTTTGTCATTGTTTTTGCGCTGCAACTTACTCAAGCATGGTTGCCGCTCAATCCTTCTAATGTGGGTAATGCTTCATGGCACTTGGCACTAAATACAGCCGTCAGTTTTATAACTAACACGAACTGGCAGTCATATAGTGGAGAAAACACGATGAGTTATTTGACACAAATGGTGGGGCTTGGGGTACAAAACTTCTTGAGCGCTGCAACTGCTTTTGGTGTATTAATTGCTTTGATGAAAGGCTTGACACGTAGTGTTACGCAAAGTCTGGGTAATTTCTGGGTTGATATAACCCGTGCCGTTGTTTATGTGTTATTACCCATGTCAATTGTTTTTGCACTGTTTTTGGTTAGTCAGGGTGTAGTGCAAACTTTTTCGAGATATACTGATGTCACTACCTTGGAAGGAGCAAAACAAGTTATTCCTCTTGGTCCTGCAGCATCGCAAATTGCCATTAAACAATTAGGAACGAACGGCGGTGGCTTTTTTGGCGCAAATAGTGCACATCCGTTTGAAAATCCTAATCCGCTGAGCAATTTTTTGGAGATGTTGGCTTTAATATTGATTCCTGCTGCATTAACCTACACCTATGGCCTGTTTATCGGCTCTAAAAAGCAAGGATGGATCATCTTTGGAGCGATGTTTATAATACTCTGTGTCGGATTAGGGTTTTCGATATATGCAGAATATGCCAACAACGCCGCACTACATATAGCAGGTTCGATGGAAGGAAAAGAGGTGCGATTTGGCATCACAAATAGTGTGATATGGTCTACAGTAACAACGGCCGTATCCAATGGGTCTGTCAATTGCATGCATGATAGCCTCACTCCTATTGCTGGTTTAGTCGCAATGTTCAATCTGATGCTTGGAGAAGTGATTTTCGGTGGTGTCGGATCGGGATTGTATGGTATGATTGCCTTTGTGATTCTGACGGTATTCATTGCCGGACTTATGGTAGGTCGTACTCCTGAATATCTGGGTAAAAAAATCGAATCATTTGAAGTTCGTATGGCATTAATAGCTGTTTTGGCACCGGCGGTTTGCATTCTTATTTTTACCGCGTTAGCCATTAGTACTCAAAGCGGGCTTTCTGCATTAACTAATAAAGGACCGCATGGATTATCCGAAATTTTGTATGCCTTTGCCTCATGTTCAGGAAATAACGGAAGTGCTTTTGCAGGGTTGAGTACGAACACTCCTTTTTATAATGTGTTGTTATCGTTGTGTATGTTAGTAGGCCGTTTCAGCGTCATTATCCCCATGTTGGCTATTGCAGGAAGCATGGCAGGAAAAAAGATTACACCTGTATCAGCAGGTACATTTCACACCGATAATTTCATGTTTCTCATTTTATTGTTAGCAGTAATTCTCATTGTAGGCGGATTGACCTTTTTCCCTGCACTTTCTTTAGGGCCGATTCTTGAACAATTACTTATGCATGCAGGAGTTACGTTTTAAAGAGAGAATTTGATTCTGAGAATTTGCCAATTTGAAAATGCGAGAACATTAAACAAACAACACAAATTATTATTCATAGTACGTTTTTAAAAATGAATTTCTTATGAGTACTCGAAATAAAAAACAATCGCAACTGTTTACCATAAAACTACTTGTTCCGGCACTGAATAGCTCGTTCATGAAACTCAACCCCATAAAACTGATTAAGACTCCAATTATCTTTATCGTGGAGTTGGGTGCTATTTTAACGACGGGTATTGTTATTAAAGGTCTATTTGCAGGAGAATTTTCTTCTTTTGATTTTCAAGTCACGCTGTGGCTTTGGTTCACTGTTTTGTTTGCTACTTTTGCCGAAGCCATTGCTGAAGGACGTGGCAAAGCTCAAGCCGAAAACTTAAAAAAGAGCCGCACTCAAACAAAAGCTCGTCGCATTATCAATGGTAATGAACAGATGGTCTGGGCAACCGAACTATCGCGTGGTGATTTAGTGGTTTGCGAAGCGGGCGATGTAATTCCTGCTGATGGAGATGTTGTTGAAGGTATCTCAAGTGTGGACGAATCTGCCATTACCGGAGAATCGGCTCCAGTGATTCGTGAAAGCGGAGGCGATCGTTGTGCTGTGACCGGTGGTACGAAAGTGCTGAGCGACCGCATTGTTATCAAAGTAACCTCTGAACCCGGCGATACCTTCCTGGATCGGATGATTGCATTAGTGGAAGGCGCCAAACGGAGGAAGACTCCTAATGAAATTGCATTGAATAACTTACTTTTAGGATTAACGATTATTTTTCTGATTGCGGTTTTCACGTTACCGCCGCTTTTTAATTATTACACATCCATAACGAGGATAACATCATCGTTGAGTATGACCATTCTTGTATCTCTTTTAGTTTGCTTGATTCCAACTACTATAGGTGGATTGTTAAGCGCCATCGGAATCAGTGGAATGGATCGTTTGTTGCAAAAAAACGTGATTGCCATGAGCGGAAAAGCCATTGAAGCTGCAGGTGATGTTGATGTGTTGATGCTTGACAAAACGGGTACCATTACTTTGGGCAATCGTATGGCAACTGATTTTATTCCTGCCGATACTGTCACAAAAGAAGAACTTGCCAATGCGGCTCAACTCTCATCCTTGTCGGATGAAACTCCCGAAGGTCGTTCGATAGTTATTTTGGCAAAGGAACGTTTTCAGCTGCGTGAACGAAAAATTCACGAAAATGATATGACTTTTGTGCCTTTCACTGCTCAATCGCGTATGAGCGGAGTTGATATCAAACTTCCAGACGGGAAAATCCGTTCTATTCGGAAAGGAGCTTCCGAAGCCATAAGAAAGTTTGTACAAATCAACGATGGGTTTTTCCCTCAAAATGTAAATGAGAAAGTACAGGAACTTTCAAGCCAGGGGGCTACTCCTTTGGTGGTGGCGGAAAATGGCCGTGTATTGGGTGTCATTCTTCTCAAGGATATTGTGAAAGGAGGTATTCGGCAACGTTTTTCCCAATTGCGTGCTATGGGAATTAAAACCGTGATGATTACAGGCGACAATCCGTTGACAGCGGCTGCTATTGCTGCTGAAGCAGGAGTTGACGATTTTATGGCGGAAGCCAAACCTGAAGACAAACTTGCCCGTATCCGTTACGAACAAGCACAAGGTCATTTGGTTGGAATGATTGGAGATGGTACAAATGATGCACCTGCTTTGGCACAAGCAGACATCGGAATTGCGATGAACAGCGGTACGCAAGCAGCTCGTGAAGCCGGAAATATGGTCGATTTGGATAGTAATCCCACCAAATTGATCGAGGTTGTTGAGACAGGGAAACAACTTCTTATGACGCGTGGAGCACTTACGACTTTCAGTATAGCTAATGACGTGTCAAAATATTTTGCCATTATTCCTGCCATTGCTTCAGGGCTTTATGTAGGTTCAAATGGTCGTGGAGTTTTGTCGGTGCTCAACATTATGCATCTTGCCACACCTCAAAGTGCTATTCTTAGCGCCGTCATTTTCAATGCCCTTATCATCATCACGTTGGTTCCGTTGGCATTGAAGGGAGTCAAATATCGTCCTTTATCGTCGAATAAGATTCTGGCAAAAAACCTGTTGATTTATGGATTGGGAGGTTTGATTGTCCCTTTTATCGGCATTAAATTGATTGATATGTTGTTGCAGATATTGCATCTGGTATAAAAGAAATGGTAATCGGTAGTTGGTGAAAATTATGGAAGTTAAATCGCTATTAAACAGTGTCGTATATATCTGAAAGAGGATTTCAGAGGCTCCCTCTCCTTTGGTAATGTCAAATGAAACGAGTCCCGATGTTCGGGACGAGTTCCATACGTCCTTTAAAAACAAATTATTCATGTATGAAATAACAACGCGACAATCTATTGTTGTCAACAAATACCTTAAATATATCGACTTGTTTATGAGTCATCTAAAATTTAATCAGATGAAAACTAATCTTTTCAACGCACTATTATTTGGTAGTGTTATGTTAATGATACTTGCCTGTACATCGCCTAAAGGAGATCTTACTGCTTCGGTATGGAGTCTTGTGTCGGTAAGAGTGAAAGGTGGAGATAAAATCCTGACTCCGGATATTGACCACATTCCTACCCTGAAAATTTCTTCAAACGGAACGATCAGTGGAACGACAGGATGTAACCGATTTATCGGCAATGTTGCTGTGACAGAAAACACCTTGAAATTTGGTGGCATAGTTGTAACTCACGTGTTTTGCTCTGACGCCATGGAAATAGAAAATGCGCTGCTAAACACATTCAATTCGGTTGATAATTACACGATTGAAAACAGGCTCCTTTTACTCAAAAAAAACAGTGAAGTTTATGCCACCTTTCAGTCGTCATTAAGTACACGTTGAACCCATTGAGAGAGAAAACGCACTATCTTAGTCAATTAAATTACAAACAATGAAAATGTGTCCCGCTAAAATGGGAGAGTTCGATCCGAACTTATAAATAAATAAAGTCAGATGAAACGAGTCCCGATGTTCGGATGAGTTCCATACGTCCCTTTAAAAATAAATCATTCACGTATGAAAAAGCCATTATTTACTTCTATCAAAATCTTGCTGGTTTTCACGTTCCTCTTAGGCGTGATTTACCCGTTAGCCATCACAGGCATTGCACAACTGTTGTTTCCCCATCAGGCAAACGGAAGTATTGTTATGATAAACGGTCAGCCAAGAGGCTCGAAACTTATTGGCCAAACTTTTAAAGATCAACGTTATTTTTCGTCGCGACCTTCTGCTTGCGATTATAATGCTGTTCCTTCGAGTGCATCCAATCTCGGACCAACAAGCGATTCGTTGAAAATATTGATCAAAGTACGTCGTCAGGCTTTCATTGCCTTCAACCATCTTTCCGCAAATACAATGGTACCTAACGACATGGTGACTGCATCCGGTAGCGGACTCGATCCTCACATATCACCTGAAAGCGCTTATATTCAGATTGATAGGATTTGTTCCGTACGCGGCTATTCGGCTTCACAACGGCAGTTGGTGCGGCACCTCATCGTGAAACATACGGAGACTGCTCAGTTGGGTGTGTTGGGAGATTCACGTGTCAATGTGTTGGCTCTCAATTGTGACCTGGACTTATTGAAATAAGAATAGTGAGTATCTCTTCTTTTGTTTAGTGAACATATGAATATCAATAATATAAATCACTCGTTGTTTAAATGCATTACAGGTTTATATACTATCTTTGTATCAACGCGTGTTGAAACGTTTTTTTTGAGTATAAAATGATCAACAATGAATACTTACGACGAGAATCGCCCTGATCCTGATGAATTGCTGGCTTCACTCAAACAGCAAGATGAAAAAAACAGGCATGGAAAACTAAAAATCTTTTTCGGTATGTGTGCGGGTGTGGGCAAAACATACGCGATGCTTCAAGCTGCACATGTGGAAAAAAAGAAACCGACCGACATTGTGGTGGGTTATATTGAAACTCATAAGCGTGCAGAGACTGAAAAATTGGTGGAAGGTCTGGAGGTGATTCCTCCCTACATCATTGAATACAAAGGGACTCAATTTAAAGAGGTGGACATTGATGCCATAATTGCCCGGAAGCCGCAACTCGTTTTAATTGATGAATTAGCTCATACGAATGCGCCTGGGAGCCGTCATACCAAGCGTTATCAGGATGTTCAGGAGTTGTTATATCATGGAATTGATGTTTATACCACATTGAACGTTCAACATATTGAAAGCCGGACCGACACTGTGACACAAATAACAGGTGTACCCATTCGCGAAACCGTGCCCGATGAAGTACTGGAAGTTGCTGACGAAATTTCATTAGTAGATATAACTGCCGACGAGCTTTTACAGCGTTTTGCTGAAGGAAAAGTCTATACGCCGGATCGATCACAGGAGGCTGTTCGCAATTTCTTCCGTAAAGGAAACATCACGGCGCTACGTGAAATGTCGTTACGCTTAGTGGCAGACAGAGTGGACAAGCAGTTGAGAGAATATATGCAAAACCGGCGTATTCCCGGTCCATGGAAAACAGGAATCAGACTTATGGTAGCTATTGGGCCAAGTCCTTATTCTATGTGGTTGATTCGTTGGGCAAAAAGTCTCTCTTATACGATGGATGCCACATTGACAGCCGTGTATGTACAAAAAGCCGAACCTCTTTCCGCTGTTGATCAGGAGCAATTGAATAAAAACATTGCTCTTGCCAAACAACTTGGTGCACACTATCTTTCCAATTCGGGCGCAGATCTGCCAAAAGCCATTCTGGAGATGGCTCAACGTGAAAACATCACCCATATCATTGTGGGGAAATCACAAAACGACAACCTGGCTTCTTATTTCAAACGAAGCCTTGTCAGCAAGTTGATTCACGATAGCGGCGATATTGACATTTATGTGGTCGGAGCACAAAATGTATCCAAACCAGTGAAGAAAAAATGGATTAATCCGACTGATTTTCGTACAGGGCCAAAAGGATATTTCATAAGCACATTGTTCATCTTAACCGTGGTGATGATCTGTTTTTTCTTCAAAAGCATCATTGAATATCACATGGTGTCTTATATTTTGCTTTTTGCCGTATCGTTGATTGCCCTCTTTTACAGCACAGGACCCATTCTGTTGTCGGCGACTTTAAGCGCTTTGTTATGGGATTATTTCTTTATTAATCCTCCTCTGACGTTTTATATTGGCAAGCCTCAGGATGTGATGATGTTTGGCACCTTTTTTTCGGTATCCATTATCATTGGAGTGCTCACCGCCCGTCTGCGAAGCCAGCAACGTTTGGCCAAGGATCGCGAACAACGTACCAGCGCTTTGTATGAATTATCGAAGGTGCTTTCATCGGCATCAGGAGCCTTGGAAGTGATTGAACAAGCCACTTCTTTCATTCGCAAATATTTCAAGATTGAAAGTGCTGTTTTGTTGCGGGAAGATGACAATATGTTGCAACCTACTATTTATCCTATGTCTCCGTCATTGACATTAAAAACCTCAGAGCAAAGCATTGCCACATGGGTGTACAAACATATTCAAAAAGCGGGAAAATATACCAATACGCTTCCGGCCACTGACCTTACGTTCTATCCGTTGAATGGTAAACGATTAAATACCGGTGTTTTGTTTATCAAGTCTCAACAGAAATTCAGCGGTGAGATAGAGATGTTTTGGGATACCTTGTGCGTGCAGTTGACCAATGTTTTGGAACGGGAGTTGTTGAATGAAGTCACGCATCGCGCCTCCGTGTTGCACGAGTCGGAAAAGTTATATCAAACCCTTTTCAACTCGATTTCACATGAATTACGAACGCCTGTATCCACCTTAATGGGATCCTCGGAAACCTTATTGCATAGCGATGCCAATCCCACATTACAACATCAGCTTGCAAAAAACATTTTTGATGCTTCCGAACGATTAAATAAGTTGATTGAAAATTTGTTGAACATGTCTCGTTTGGAATCCGATAACATTAAACCCTTTATGGATTGGAACGATGTGCATGACCTGGTGAATAAAGTATTTGCAAATTTGCATGACAATCTGGAACAATTTCATGTGGAAGTGGTCATCCCTGATGATATGCCTTTGGTAAGATTCGATTTCGGTTTAATGGAACAAGTCTTGCACAATTTAGTCTACAACTCCACACAACACGCTCAACCTAAAACAACCATCCGCGTAAAGATGTATTATGACGAACCAAATTTTGTATTGCAAGTGATGGACAGAGGAACAGGGTTTCCACCGGAATCCATTCCATATCTTTGCAATAAGTTTTATCGGGCAGGTAATCGTACTACCGGTGGCACAGGACTTGGTCTTTCCATTGTGAAAGGTTTTATTGATGCTCATCAGGGAACTATTCATTTTGAAAACAGGGCACGTGGCGGAGCATTGATTACCATCAAGATACCGACACAAAAATATAACATGACGGAGATTTAATACTGATGTGGCACATCAGTTAATCAATCATTTGACCACTCACATGGAAGAAACTATACTTGTTATTGACGATGAAAGCGCAATAAGACGGTTGTTGGAAATCACATTGAAGGTAAATGGCTACACAATTTTGGAAGCTGCCACAGGCAAAGAGGGATTGCACATAGCCGCCAGTCACAATCCGAAATTGATTCTTTTGGATTTGGGCTTACCTGATGAAGATGGTCAATCTATTTTGCGGAAACTGCGCGAGTGGTACTCATCTCCCATTATTATCCTTTCGGTACGCAGCTCTGAAGAGGATATTATCCGTGCTTTGGATAATGGTGCGAATGATTATCTGACCAAACCCTTTCGTACCGGTGAACTTTCCGCACGGGTTCGTTCTTCTCTTCGATTAACGGCACAAGGTGACAACAACCATCAGGTGCTTGTTTTTGGAAACATAGAAGTGGATCTGATCAATCATACGATTAAGAAAAACGGTGAGATTGTGAAACTTACTTCCACTGAGTTTTCGCTTCTGGCTCTGATGGCTAAAAATGCAGGGAAAGTGTTGACCCATACCTTTATTCTAAAAGAAATATGGGGCTATGGCTATCTGGAACAAACGCAATATCTCCGTGTGTTCGTTGCTCAATTGCGTAAAAAGATTGAAGATAATCCTTCATCTCCTTCACTTATTATTACAGAATCTGGAATTGGATATCGTTTTTCAGAGTAATGAATGTTTGATTGCAACTCTTTTCCTCCTAACATACGTACCGAATTTCATTTCTATTGATTTAATTTTGGCATAAAAAAGAGAGATTATCCGTGAAAGGACAATCTCTCTTTTTTTATGCTTTGATTGCTGCTTTTTAATCGTTTTCGTTTACCTTGTAGATACCAACATTGTCTAAATCAAAGTTGTCGATATAGGAAATGTGTTTATTGATTTCTGCTGCGGCAAAGTTGACATAAATCTCAGCCGAACGTGCAAACATATCATCACGTGAGGCATCAATAATCAACAAGTTACTCATCAGTAAGTGACCTGCTATTTCTACCAGGCGACGTGCCATAAAATCAATATATTCCGTATTTTTTGTATCGATGACTTGGCTAATTGTAGTTTCAAAAGCTTTGGTCAATGTTTTTAACCGGTTACGTAAGCCCTCGAAGGCAGGATTGATGGGCTGGGCTTGGTATTGATGCAGCTTGGCAATATAAGCGCCATTGGTTACAAACCGGATGGCTGCAACTACCTGCAATTGAGATGTGCCTTCGTAAATCGTCAGAATTCGAGCATCACGATAAATACGTTCGCAGGCATAATCTTTCATAAAGCCTGAACCACCATGTATCTGAATGGAGTCATAAGCGTTTTGGTTGGCATATTCGCTTGCAAACATTTTTATCAATGGGGTTAGCATGTCAGCAAGCTTTTGATATTCTTTTGCTTCTGTACGTTCTTCTTTGGTAAGAGAGCGTTCTTCTGCAACCAGGTTATATGCCTTATACATATCAACAAAACGGGTTGTTTCGTAAAGCATGGAACGCGAAGCATCTAACTTGGCTTTCATAATGGAGAGCATTTCGAAGACAGCTGGGAATTCGATGATCGCTTTACCAAACTGTTGACGCTCTTTTGCATAAGCCAATGCAACGTCGTATGCTGATTGTGAGAGACCTACTGATTGTGCACCAACGCCAAGACGGGCGCCATTCATCAACGACATCACATACTTGATCAATCCCATTTTGAGGTCACCAACAAGTTTAGCCGGCGTATTGCTGAATACAAGTTCGCAAGTGGGAGACCCTTTAATTCCTAATTTATTTTCGATACGGCGCACTTTGACCGATTGATTGAATTGGTTATCGACGACAAAATAGGACAAGCCCCGTCCATCTTTAGTGCCTTCTTCCGAACGTGCCAACACCAATTTAATTTGTGCATCACCATTGGTTATGAAACGTTTTACACCGTTCAGAAACCATGTTTTCTTTTTCTCGTCATAGGTGGCTTTGAGCATCACTGCTTGCAGGTCTGATCCTGCATCAGGTTCTGTTAAGTCCATGGAACAGGTTGCGCCCTGATTGATGCGTGGTAAAAACTCTTCACGAATCTCTTCCGAACCAAACTCATGGATTGTTTCAGCACAGTCTTGTAATCCCCAGATATTGGCAAATCCTGCATCGGCACGCGATACGATTTCGCCTGTCATCACATAAGGAACCATGGGAAAGTTAAGTCCGCCGTATTGGCGTGGCAGTGAAATGCCATACACACCCGCATTGGTCAGCGCTTCGTGGTTCTCTTGTGTTCCGCGGGCATAAATCACGCGGTTGTTTACCACTTGAGGGCCTTCTTGATCCACACTCTCGGCATTGGGTGCAATGATGTCACCACAAATCTCGCCGATGATCTCCATAACGTGGTTATAACTGTCGATAGCATCCTCAAAATCCTGAGGAGCGTAATCGAATTGATCTTTCTCACGAAAATTGCGTTCTTTCAACGCTACGATTTTCTCCATCAACGGATGCGTCAAATGGAATTTCAGTTCGGGTCTATCTAAATAGTAATTTGCCATTGTTGTTGAAAGTTAGTAGCTAGTAGTTAGTTGACAGTAGTCGATAGTGCATTTGTACTACTCATTTCTTCATAGCATCTCCTGTCTTCCGACTACTAACTATTTATTACTTGCTGTTCTGTTTATAATATCGTATCATTTTTGGAACCACATCTTCCACGTTTGCGTTGATTACATAATCGGCAATATGGTTAATGGGTGCATTTTTGTCATTGTTGATGGCAATGATGATGGAGCTTTCCTGCATGCCGGCAATGTGTTGAATCTGTCCGGATATGCCACAGGCTATGTAAAGCTTTGGACGTACTGTAATCCCTGTTTGTCCGACTTGTTGATCATGTTCGGCAAAACCGGCATCAACGGCAGCACGTGAAGCGCCAACCTCGCCGCCCAATACATTGGCTAATTCGTACAACATTTTGAAACCATCTTTCGATCCCATTCCGTAACCGCCGCCAACAATGATGTGTGCGTTTTTGAGATTACTCTTCGATTTCTCAATCTGACGTTCGATAACATGAATTAAAAAATCACTTTCCTGTACATAATCAGGAACATTTAATTTCTTGACTTTCCCTTTGTAGTTCAGATCAAGAATTTCTTTTTTCATCACACCTTCACGTACGGTTGCCATTTGAGGCCGGCATTCAGGGTTGATGATTGTTGCAACGATGTTACCACCAAAGGCAGGGCGGATCTGATATAATAAATTATGGTAGGTTTTACCTTCTTTTTTGTCCTCATGATCTCCGATCTCGAGTGCAGTACAATCGGCGGTTAAGCCACTGAAAAGAGCTGATGAAACACGCGGGCCTAAATCGCGGCCAACACTGGTAGCTCCCATTAAGGCGATCTGAGGTTGTTCTTCTTTGAACAATTTCACTAAGACAGCTGTATGCGGTGATGAGGTGTAAGGTGCAAGACGAGGATCATCAGCAACAAACAGTGTATCGACACCATAAGGAAAAACTTGTGCACCAATTTGATCCAATTGATGTCCGATAGCGATAGCTTCAAGTTTGCACTGTAGCGAGTTGGCTAACGAACGTGCTTTTGTGAGTAACTCTAAACTCACATCAGCCACGGTTGCTTCTTCAATTTCTAAATAGACTATTATATTGTTCATTTGCTTTTTTGTTTTGATAAATAAGTAAACTCAGAAGATGAGAAAATATGAATCGAGTAAGAGAAGTAATTTTATTCTCTATGTCTATCTTCCTCTAACTTCTTATTGATTATCCAATGGTGTGATTGGCTATTAACTCTTTCATTAACTCATCAATCTCAGCATCCTTTCCGACCAACTGTTTGCTCTCTTTAGCCTGAAAAACGACATTCTCGATAGCCTTTACTTTTGTTGGTGATCCTTTAAGACCTAACCAGTTTATGTCAGTCTTAATATCATTGACGCTCCATTCGGTAATGTTGAGGTAAGGACGGGCGCTAAACATGAACATATAATCGTCGTTGCTCTCTTGTTTCTCTGTAATTGTTTTAGCGTGGTGATATTTCATCACTAATTTAGCATGTCGTGGACGACAAGCAGGCGCAGTGCCATTAACGGTAATCACTAAAGGAAACTTTCCTTGTACGGTTTCTATGCCTCGTTCCAGTCTTCGTTTCACGGTGATGGTGTCATCGGTTACATCTACGATTTCTTCGGCATAGGTAATTTGTGGCATCCCTAATTTCTCAGCTACCTGAGGCCCGACTTGTGCTGTATCGCCATCAATAGCTTGACGGCCGCATAGAATGACATCCACATGGGGAAGATTACGAACAGCGCAGGCTAATGCATATGACGTGGCTAATGTATCCGAACCTGCAAAAGCGCGATCGGTCAGCAGATAACCTTCGTCTGCACCACGATACAAACTTTCGCGGATAATTTCAGCAGCACGTCCCGGTCCCATCGTGATAATGGTTACCGTCGATCCTTTGAAACGATCTTTTAGCCGTAATGCTTGTTCCAAAGCATTTAAATCTTCAGGATTGTAAATCGCAGATAAAGCTGCCCGATTTACCGTCCCGTCTGCTTTCATGGAATCTTTCCCTACATTGCGTGTGTCAGGTACCTGCTTTGCTAAGACTACAATTTTAAGACTCATTCGATTTGGTTTTGGTGTTTAATATATGGGTTTACGTATCATACATGTGCCATCGTTTTTTTTTTAACGCATCATGCTGATGTTTGCTTTTGGGTTGCAAAATTAGCAAAACCCTTGCAAAACAGAAAGGGGTAACCTCGTTTTCTTGTGTGAGGTTGAATAAACTACATTAAATAGTGTCTTGGTAAGCTTTATGATTATACGAATTTCCTTTGTCAGTGCGAAAATAAGCGATGATTGTCGTTTCTTCATTTTTTCGCCTGCACAGAAAATTGTATCTTTGCACTGGTAAAAAAGCAGGAAGATGTTGTGTGAAAACAGCTCTTTATATAACCAATAAAGAGTTTATTAGGTAAATCAGAATACAATTATGGCAGAATTAAAAGAGTTGACGCCGCGCAGTGTGGATTATTCCCAGTGGTATCAGGATTTGGTGATCAAAGCGGACATGGCCGAAAACTCGGCTGTTCGTGGTTGTATGGTTATTAAGCCGTACGGGTATGCTATTTGGGAAAAGATGCAGGCAGAGCTCGATCGGATGTTTAAGGAGACGGGACATCAGAATGCCTATTTTCCCCTTTTTATCCCGAAATCTTTCTTGAGCAAAGAAGCCGCGCATGTGGAGGGATTTGCTAAGGAATGTGCTGTGGTAACTCATTATCGACTGAAAGCCGATCCTAATGGCAATGGTGTGGTGGTCGATCCTGCTGCGAAACTGGAAGAGGAATTGATTGTTCGCCCGACTTCCGAGACTATTATTTGGAGTACCTATAAAAACTGGATTCAATCATACCGTGATTTGCCCCTTTTGATTAATCAATGGGCTAATGTTGTGCGTTGGGAGATGCGTACCCGGCTCTTTTTACGTACAGCTGAGTTTTTGTGGCAGGAAGGGCACACGGCACATGCTACGGAAGCTGAAGCCGTGGCTGAAACACGCAAAATGCTTGATGTTTATGCCACATTTGCCGAAAACTTCATGGCAATGCCTATAGTGAAAGGAGTTAAATCGCCGAATGAGCGTTTTGCCGGAGCAGTTGAAACTTATTGCATCGAAGGGTTGATGCAGGATGGAAAAGCCTTGCAGGCAGGTACATCACACTTTTTAGGCCAAAACTTCGCCAAGGCTTTCGATGTTACTTTTGCAACAAAAGAAGGAACCCGGGATTATGTGTGGGCGACTTCATGGGGGGTTTCCACTCGTTTGATCGGTGCGCTGATCATGTGTCATTCGGATGATAATGGGTTGGTGTTACCGCCGAAGTTGGCACCTTATCAGGTCGTTATTATTCCAATCTATCGCAGTGAAGAACAATTGGCGCAAATTGATGTCAAAGTGGCTGAAATTATTGCTAAATTGCGTGTTTTGGGTATTAGCGTGAAATACGATAACAACGATAACAAGAAACCTGGATGGAAATTTGCAGAATATGAATTAAAAGGGGTACCGGTTCGTTTGGCATTGGGAGCACGTGATCTCGAAAATGGTACCATTGAAGTGGCTCGTCGCGACACGTTGACGAAAGAGACTCGCTCTATTGACAATATCGAACTGTATATAAAGGATTTATTAGATCAGATTCAAATCAATATCTATCAGAAGGCATTCGACTACCGTACTTCGGTTACCCGTACTGTAGATAGTTATGATGAATTCAAAGTGGAAATTGAAAAAGGAGGTTTTTTGCTGGCTCACTGGGATGGTACCTCCGAAACGGAAGAGTTGATCAAAGCGGAAACGAAAGCTACCATTCGTTGCATCCCTCTGGAAGGAGATAAAACACCTGGCAAATGTATGGTGACAGGCAAACCTTCTGCTCAAAGAGTTTATTTTGCAAGGGCTTATTAAAATCGCTTGACAAAATCATATAATCAGAAAGGGCAACAGAAGTCGATGATTTCTGCTGCCCTTTCGGTTTTGTTGCAAAGACGTTTCAAGAGTGTTTAGAGCCCTTTAATGGTCTGTTATCACTTTTGATTGCCGCTTTGTCTTTCAATCATCCATCCCGGGTATTCGGATGACAACTTGCTTACTTCATTTAAATGTGCCAACTCGTCTGCTGTCAACAGAATGTCAATTGCTTTCAGGTTATCCGTCAGTTGCTCCGTTTTCTTTGCCCCGATAATGATGGAGGTAACCGCAGGTTGATGAAGTAACCATGCTAAAGCGATTTGTGCTACCGTGGCATGTTGTTTTTGTGCGATGACTTGCATCACGTCGATGATGTCGAATGCTTTCTCTTTGTTGACCGGAGGAAAATCGAAGTTCGTGCGGCGTCCATCTTCGGCGGAGCTGTTACGTGTGTATTTTCCACTTAAGAAACCACCAGCCAATGGACTCCAAACCATTAGGCCAAGCTTTTGATCGTGCAGTAACGGGACGATCTCACGCTCGAGGTCTCTTCCTGCAATGGTATAATAGGCCTGCAAAGAGACGAATTTTGACAGGTGTTCTTTTGCAGATATGCCCAATACTTTCATGATTTGCCATGCGGCCAGATTACTGCATCCGATGTAACGAACTTTTCCGCATTGCACTAAACTGTCTAATGCCTTCAGGGTTTCTTCCATAGGGGTTTCTGCGTCAAAGCCATGAATTTGATATAAGTCAATGTAATCTGTTTTCAGGCGTGTAAGGCTTTCGTTTGCCTGTTGCAAGATATGTTTGCGACTTAATCCCGATTGATTGGGACCATCGCCCATAGCGCCTCTCACTTTGGTTGCGATCACCAGATCATCCCGTTTCAGGCCTAAATCACGGATGGCTTGTCCCGTCATTTGTTCGCTTAATCCAAAACTGTACACGTTAGCCGTGTCAATAAAATTAATGCCGGCATCTATCGAGCGCTTTACTAATTCGTTTACTTCTTTTTGTGGTAATGTACCGATGGCAGTCCACATTCCTTGTCCCCCGAAAGTCATGGTACCTAAGCAAAGTTCCGAAACTTTCAGCCCTGTGTTTCCTAATGATTTGTATTTCATACTTTTATTTTTATTTTTGTTTTTACATTAAGTACATACGGAACTCATCCCGAATATCTGGACTCGTTTCATAAAATAGGTGATTTGATTTTTTCTCAAAGTTACATTCAAATGCTTCCTTTTGTACCTTATTGAGATGTTTATTCGTCAAACATCATCTGGTAGTGACGTTCAATCAATTCGGCCAATTCACTAACACCAATGTTCCGGCTTCTTCTGAACGATTCTCTTCCTGCCATGAAAACAATGATGGTGGGTACGGCAAATACACGATTCTGTCCGGCAATTTCGGGACTCTTCACTGTGTCTGCATATGCCATTTCCATTTTCGGGAATTGGTCATGAAGCAAATGAGCCACTTTAGGTTTCAATACTTTGCAGACGTTGCATTGCTCATGCGAGAAATAGATTAATGCGGCATCTTCCTTTTCAATCAATGCTTGAAATTCTTCGAGTGTGTGAATGGTTTCGTATAAGTCAGTTATGTTTCGGATTTTGTGATTAACTGCAAAATTAAGCGAAATAAAAACGACAGTTAATCAACTGTAGAACCCCATTAAAGGACAGATTTCATGTAAGGAACAGGCTGTTTTTGATCATTAATGAACGAAAATCGATCGTTTTTCGTTCATTAATTCATTAAATGACAAATAATGATCATTAATTAACGAATCCTGACGGTTTATGACCAATTCCTGATGGTTAAATTACAGCTCCTGATCTTTAAATTCTTTTTCATTGCAGGGAATCAGGTGTTTTTAACAGGATAATTATAATTCCCGATTGACATGGTAGCATTTTTTTGTTCAAATATTCACTTTCTAAAAATTATGATTTATGCAACCATTCAGAGCATTAAATAATAAGCAAGAAATAGTGGCGTAAAATTAGATAGAGAAGTTTAGAAACTACTTTTACTACTCCTTGCTATTGCAGAGAAGGTTGGGGAGAGGTCAAAATGCCTAAACTTTGATTAATCTATAGCACAAGTGAACTGCTAGTCTGAGGAATCATTTCATCTACTGATTTTATGTTCATTCTACTCTAATAAAAAGAAGTTTAGCTAACTTCGGATCCTTCTTTTTCTGTCATATTTGAAACAGAATATTCCTTTTTTTGATTTATCAACTGCTCATGCAATAAATGATTTTCTCTGATCTGCCCTCCAAGTTCCATTAATAATTCTTCTATGCGTTTTTCTTTTTCATCAATTTTTTTTTCGAGATATCGTTCTATTTCACCTTTAAATTGTTCTTGATTCTGCTCTTTTTTCAACATTTCACCTCTTCCCGTGACTAACCAATCCGAATTAATGTTGTCAATTGAAAGAATTATTTTTTCGATTACGTCAATTCTAGGTAAACTTGTTCTACCTCCAATGTAATTAGCTACTTGTCCACTTGGAATTCCAACTTTCAACGAAAATTGTCTAATGTTCTCATTGAATAGTTCTTTGATTATTTGTTCGATACGATTTCCTACCATAAAAACATGGTGTATTTCATAAAAATATCTTCAATTGATTGTATTTATCTTCAATTGATTGTATATTTGCATTTTAATTATGTGTAAATATACATCAATATCATTCAAACCGTCATATATAAAAAATTAAAAAAATAAAAGACTTGATGGCTACAGTAAACTTACAAATTCTAAAGATAAAGTCTTTACTCATAACCAACAATTGAACAATTTCTATTCAACTCCTTATGTTAATGAAAAATCATTTCTCAAAAAAACTATCAAGGAAAGATATGTCTTTTCTGAAGATGTTTTCACAATCTGACTCCATACACACTAATATTTATTTTAGCGAGGTTAATTGTTGGAGAAACACAGATTAAATGATTTTTATTTTGATAGATCAAACGAAGAGTAAAAATTCTTTATGCTTTGTCTCTTAGTGTACATGCTTACAATGGTTATCTTAATATAAATGATTTATAAAAAAGAATGAAGATGGAAAATGAAGATAATTCATATGACTATGAAAAAGAATACGTCAATTCTTATCGTCCTATAAAAGGATGCTTTATTGGAATAGGATTTATTGTTGTTATTCTCTCAATTGTCAGTATAGCTTTAGTCATAGGATTCCGAAAATAACTGCATGATGTTTTGTATAAGTAATAGTCAAAACATATTGTCGTAAAATGATTCAGATGATATTATCATTACATTACCATTGCTTCTTCTGCTTTAAAAAGGTCTGAGAAAAGGCACAAAACTCTCAATACAATAAAACACGACATTATATTGTTTTTATTGATTATAATCTTTTGATGCTTCAAAGGTATTATGACCTTCGCTGAAAGCTTTATTCAAGGTTTCACTATCAGTTATTCCTTGAATATGAGCATACTCCCTCCTTCTTTTATGGATTGTGCGCATTTTAATGCTTTGTTTTTGATAGCGTGAAAATAATTCTTCAAAAAGTGTATATTGCTAAAAATTAAGTGTATGTTTGTAGTCGAAACCGAGGAAATGCTTACTACAACTTATGAGATAAGTTGTAGTAATTAAATAAGAAAAGCACCTCATTACTCTGTTAGTTTAAAATTAAATGAAGAAGGATCTGTGACTTGGAAACGAGAGCAGTCCGAGAGTTGAAATGTTCATAACGGTTTCATTTGTAATTGTTCCTCTAAGACGGAATATTGTATGTGAAGTTGAAAACTTCCTTAGTTTTTGGCACAAGATGCAAACGTGCGGCAAATCAGGTAGCGAATGGTTTGAATTACATTGTTCAGTTATATTTTCCGTTAGTAGCGCGATTCTAAATTGCGCTCTCACGAATGAGCATAATGTTTTGGGATAGGTTGTTCGGAGAAATAAATAATTAGCGATGAGTATCCGGCATCAAATAAACCGTAAAGTATCTTTTATCAAAAAGATCGTTGTTGATCTGATTGCTGTTTGTCTGCCTGTTCATAGGCATATCATCCTTGTTTTACGTATTTAGCGGTAGCATGGTTAGCGGTATGTTATGTTCAGAGTAGACAAAATTACATATATAAAACAATCAATATGAACTTCTTCAAAATCAAAACCAGCTGGTCGAATGCAGAATTTATTGTATTAAAGCTTTGCATCGCTACTGCATTTATTGTAATAGGAGGTTATTTCCATCATTTTTTCCATCATTTTTTGGTTCCTATACTTATCATATTCGTTATCACAGCCGTTTGGTCGGTTTACTTGTGGATAAAGAAATTGAAAAGCAGTATAAATAAGTCAGTTTCTGTTTAGCAAAGTGTAAAAAAGAGATAGTCTCTTTTCAAAAGAAACTATCTAAAGAATAAGCTGTTAAGCAAAAAGTGCAGTCACGGGATGAATGAAGTCGCCTTGTGAGGAAGGTATCCTTTAGTCTGAATCTTTCCCTGCAAACTTAGTCGGGTATGGGGTGTCACCTTTGGTAGCATACCAAATAATGCGATTCATTAAATCGTCGTTCCCGGTATCGATGCCGGCAAATTGAGGCTCAAGACTTACTTTGGCAAAATGGAGTGCATTGCCTTTAAGAGCTGACAACGGTTTATTCATCTCGTTGAGTGGAATATTGTTAAGTATGACCGAATAAGGCGTGTAGTTGGCCTTGTCGGTAAAACAACCCCACATGGGCGTGGCAATGGCATCTTCAATGTTCATTGGTGGCAAGCCTAAGATCTGTTCGATGCTTCTTATGACCGAAGGTTGATTGTAAGGTGCTGATACGGTTTTGTGCAGGCACGAATAGGGACTGATCACCATGCCGACTGTTCTGAAAGGTGACACATGATCCCACCCGTCTTGTGAATCATCTTCCGTGATAAAAATGACGCTGTTTTTGTAAAATTTGCTGCGTGTAAAGGTGTCAATGATTTTTCCTAAAGCAAAATCGTTATCAGCAACCATTGCGCGCGGCGTTGGGAAACCAGGACTCATACCTGAAGTGTGATCGAGAGGAAGCGCCATGATCATCAGTTGTGGCAACGAATCTCCCTGCATGGTCTCATAGTGTTTGAGTTCTGCGACGAAAGCATCTGCACGTACCTGATCGGGAATATGATGACTGTCATAACCCGGATACGTTGGGCTAAGCAAAGGTTTGACAGTATTAAGCGTCGTCGTATTTGTAAAGTAGAAAGGATCACCATTCACATATTTGGCATAAATGTCACTCCAGGTAAGCTTTGAATCGTATTGAGGAGTACAGGCCTCGCCGAAGATTTCTACCGATTTTCCATGCTTGCGAGCGTTATCCCATAAAAACCCGCTGGGCGCATACACCAAGGCATCGGTTTGTACATGTGGATAACTGCGAAACCAGGCACGTACATTTTTCTCGATGTAATCGGTGACAATCGATGCATCTGTCCATTGGTGTCCTTCTGCCGAACATTTACCGGAAGTCATGTAATTATCCATCAACTCATAGTTTTTGACTAACTGGTGTGCATTGGGTGTTACAAGGTTACCAAAAGTACATAACTGAGGATTTCCATTACCTTCTTTCACATCTCCCATTACCTGATCATAGGTTCTGTTTTCGCGAATAATATATAGTACATGCTTGAAAACTGAAGGCTCTCCAATACGGTCGGGCAGGGGTTTTACTGCAACACCTTCACGAGGTTCAAGCTCTGCTTTCTTTAGCCGCTGGAGTTGGTTTAAAGCAATTACGGCCTTCGTGTAACGTTTTAGCTGTGATGAGGTAGGCATGTTAATGATGGAGACAGATGCCAACATGTGATGGGTGTTGTACACTGCCGGTTTTCCTGCAAGCATGTGAAAGGGAAGGTTAGGGCCTGAGGCTTCGATGTTGGTGACGAAGAGCTCTTTATTCTCTTTGATGCAAATAGATGAAGGATAATATCCCGTGGGTATAAAGCCGTCGATGACACTAATATCATGTTGTCCATTGCTACAACTCTTTTTGCCTAAGGTGATCACTGCAATGGCATTGTCCATTCCAACTGCTACATAAAGTTGTTGTCCGGAATCCGAAATGGTTAATCCATTGGGGGAATCGCCGAAGTAATCATTTATGTCCGATTGTAAGCGAATGGGGATGGTTTCGGTAATGAGGTCACTTTCGGTATTAATGACGCTCACTGCATCACTGTTTGAATTGGTCAGGTAAACAAATTGTTCATCGGGTGAAGCAATGATCTTGTTAGGATGAAGGCCAACCACGATCTCTTTCAAAACTTTTCCATTTTCTGGATCAATCACACTGATACTTCCTTCGCGTGTAGCTGCGTTGGTGGTATCAATGCGGGCTTCTCCCCAGGGAACGCCTGCAATGTTCTGATCATTTTTATCTGGAACTCTGCCGGCCCAATTGGTGACATAGAGTTTACCTTTTGCCAACGCAATGCCATAAGGAGCAACACCTGTCGGAGCAATCCATACCGTGTCGCCTGTTTTCAAATCTTGTTTTATGAGTTGATTGCTGCCGTTAAGAACCACATAAAGCATGTCTTGCCCATGTTCTTTACGAATCAATACTTCATTGGGTAACGCAGTTTCTGCAGGTTCTTGCGCTTTGTAGTTGAACAGTTTCTCTACATCGGCTTTGTGTCCGTTCCATTTCACATGAATGACATAAGAGAATGCTATATCTCCGCCCACAGCACTCCAGGTAATGCAGTCTTGACCATCGATGATATTCCATTGAATGCCTGAGTATGTATTCATTGCTCTGCTTTTGCTTTTTGGCAGAAGAGGAATGTTTCGCAAAGGGAGTGTGTAAACAACACGATTTTCTTCTGTGTTCATGATCACAAGGCTGTAGCGTTCTTCAATGGCTAACCATTTCTTATCCGGAGAGAGAACGGCATCCATAGCATGGTTTTCCAGCAAGGTATCACCAAAGAACACTTGTTTGCCTGCTGAGGCAAGTGCCCGGTTGTTTGTTAGTAATAAAGGGTTCAAGACAGAAGCTTTTTCTTTGGGTTGTGCTGACAATGGATTGTTCCAACCGACAAGCACCCAACACAACAACGTCAGAATAGAAAATGGAAGTGCAACCGTTTTTGTTTTCATACGAACAAGAATGAGAAAATGAGGTTAAAAAGAAAAACAAAAATAATGAATCCGGATTTTAATCAATACGACGAATATCAGCGCCAAGGTTTCGTAACCGTTCGTCAATACGTTGATAGCCACGATCGATCTGTTCAATGTTATCAATGATGCTTTTCCCTTCAGCTGACAGAGCGGCAATCAGAAGAGCTACTCCGGCGCGTATATCCGGTGAAGTCATGCGTGTGCCACGAAGTGGTTGGTCGTGATTGAGACCAATAACCACGGCACGGTGTGGGTCACAAAGGATGATTTGCGCTCCCATATCAATTAGTTTATCAACAAAGAAGAGCCGGCTTTCAAACATCTTTTGATGAATCAACACGCTTCCTTTTGCTTGTATGGCTACAACCAGAACGACGCTGATTAAATCGGGTGTGAAACCAGGCCAGGGAGCATCAGCAACGGTCATGATAGAACCATCAAAAAATCGTTGAATATGATAATGTTCTTGTGCCGGAATGTATATGTCATCGCCTTGAAAAGAAAGAGAGATGCCGAGGCGTTGAAAAATATCAGGCGTAATGCCCAGGTGTTCTTTCCCCACGTTTTTAATGGTTATTTCCGACCTGGTCATTGCTGCTAAACCAATGAAACTGCCTATCTCAATGAGATCGGGCAAAATGCGATGATTACAACCCGATAATGTCTCAACACCTTCAATAACCAGTAAATTGGAACCAACGCCTGAAATATTAGCCCCCATGCGATTAAGCATGGTGCAGAGTTGAAACAGGTAAGGTTCGCAGGCAGCATTGAATAACGTGGTTTTCCCTTTTGCCAGCACGGCTGCCATTACTAAATTGGCAGTTCCGGTTACAGAGGCTTCGTCGAGCAACAAATAAGCACCCTGTAATCCGTTTGTTGGTGCAGTAACACGTGATCCTTCCATATTGTAGTGAACCTGCGCACCTAACTTTTGAAACCCGATGAAATGAGTATCTGTTCGACGGCGACCAATCTTATCACCACCAGGTTGAGGTACAGTAGCAACTCCAAAACGTGTTAATAAAGGACCCACAAGCATAATTGAACCTCGCAAAGCGGCTGCTTGATGTGCAACCTCAGGATTTGTAAGAGATTCAACCTGTAAGTTGTCAGCTTGGAAAGTGTACACGCCTTCGGCATCGTGAGTGACGATTACGCCAAGCAGTTGTATCAGTTCAATAAGTTTGTTGACATCCCGTATATCAGGAATATTACTGATGGTGACTTTTTCGGAGGTTAGCAACGTGGCACAAATCACTTGTAATGCTTCGTTTTTTGCTCCCTGAGGAATAATTTCGCCGGAGAGTCGTTGCCCTCCTTGAATTTCAAATATCATAATAGTTAGGTTACTCCGTTCCTGTGAGAAGATGAGTTGATCAAGTACATTCCTTTCGTGCAAAATTACGCTATTTTTGGCGTTCCGTCATATAGTTGCTTAAAATGTTCATCTTTTGTCGTAATTTTGACTTTCCAAAAGATGACGTTATGATTTTCCAGCAATCGGTTTCGTTGAAACCATATAATACTTTCGGCATTGATGCTAAATGCCGCTATTTTGTTGATTTGCAAAAACGTGATGATGTTGAGCAATGGGGGGCAATGTATCAGCAGTCGCGCACTCCTTTTTTTATTCTCGGAGGAGGTAGTAATGTTGTGTTTCACGCCTGGATTGATAAAATGGTGGTAAAAGTATCTCTGACTGGCATCGAAAAAGTGAAAGAAGATGCTGCTCATGTATGGATTCGAGCTTCTGCAGGAGAAGTATGGAGTGGTTTTGTGGACTATTGTGTTGAGAATGAGTGGAGTGGGGTTGAGAACCTGACCAACATTCCCGGAACGGTAGGAGCTGCGCCTGTACAGAATGTAGGTGCTTATGGCGTTGAAGCCAAGGATGTGATTGAAACAGTTGAATGTTTTGAAATTGAAACAGGTCAATGGAGAACGATGACAAATACGGAGTGTCAGTTTGGCTATCGTGATTCAATTTTCAAACAATCATTCAAAAACAGGTATATCATTACCACTGTCACTTTTCGTTTGAATAAGAAGCCGGCATTACAGTTGAGTTATGGTGGTATTAGCTCCCAACTTCAACGGGAAGACATTAATGAACCTGCTATTGCGGATGTGAGTCGCATTGTACGAAACTTGCGTACCAACAAATTACCCGATCCTTCTATAATTGGCAGTGCAGGGAGCTTTTTTAAAAACCCTGTGGTATCGCATGACAAATATGCTGCTTTGTTTCAACTTTATCCCGATTTAGTGGCTTTTCCTCTTGGAGCGTTTTTCAAACTTGCTGCCGGCTGGCTTATTGAGCAGTGTGGATGGAAAGGGAAACATCTTGGAAGGGTAGGTGTTTATCCCCAACAGGCACTTGTATTGTTTAATTTGGGAGATTGTACCGGAGAAGAGGTGAAACAGTTAGCACAAGCTATTCAACAATCGGTGAAAGAGAAGTTTGATATTGAATTAGAGCCTGAAGCTATTTTTATTGAATGATGACACCTCATTTTGCTGAAATCATATTACCGCTTCCTCTTGAAGGAACGTTTACCTATAGCATTCCTGAGGAATGGGTGCCGATCGTTACTGTTGGCATGAGAGTGGTGGTGATCTTTGGGAAAAGCAGGATGTACACAGGTATCGTACATTACTTGCACCTGATTCCGCCTGATATTAAAGAGGTAAAGCCCATCTTTTCGCTTTTGGATGATACTCCCATCGTGGTACGTCCTCAGCTTGCTTTTTGGGAATGGATAGCATCTTATTATCTGACATCTCTTGGTGAGGTTTACGTGTCTGCTGTGCCTTCGGGCCTTCGTTTAGAGAATGAAACTTTAGTGATGAGAAATCCTGAATATGAATCGGGTGTCTCGTTTTCACCCGGTGAGTTACGGGTTTATAATTTGCTTTCTGAAGGCAAATCCTTTTCTGTTCAAGAAATTACAAAACGTTTGGAGTCGAGGCGGGCAATGGTGTGGGTAAAAAGTTTACTTGATAAACAGGCAGTTACTTTGTCACACTCTATGAATGATTCGTACCGTCCCAGAATCATTAGCATGGTGCAGCCTGCTTTTGATGCAACAAATGAAGATCAGATTCAATCCATCTTTGATCAATTGAAACGTGCTGAAAAGCAATTGGCCCTGTTTATGGTTTATCTTGACATGTCTCAATTGTTAGCACGAAGCGAGACACGCTCAGTGTCAAAGAGAGCTTTGCTTGAGAAGAGCGGGGTATCTGCGGCTGTTCTGAATGGGTTGATTGATAAAAAGATTTTACGGATTTATGATCATTCTGTCAGTAGACTAACCCGGGAATATGTTCAAACGAAAGAACCTGCAACCCTGAATGAATTTCAAAAGGTTGCTTATCGTTCGTTGTTGGAACAGTGGAAGACGAAACAGGTGGTCTTGTTGCATGGTGTGACCTCAAGTGGAAAGACTGAAATTTACATTCATGCCATAAAAGAAACATTGCGATTGGGTAGGCAAGTGCTTTATTTAGTGCCTGAAATTGCATTGACTACGCAATTGATGCAGCGGTTGGAGCGTATTTTTGGTGATAAATTGGGAATTTATCATTCAAAATATAGCGATAATGAACGTGTTGAAGTATGGCAGAATTTGCTTGGCAAAAACGGGTTTCAGGTGATTCTTGGAGTACGTTCTTCTGTCTTTTTGCCGTTTCACGATTTGGGGCTGGTCATTGTGGACGAAGAACATGAAACGAGTTATAAACAACAAGATGTTGCACCGCGCTATCATGCGCGAGATGCAGTTATCATGTTGGCGCAGTTGCATGGTGCAAAGGTGGTGCTTGGTACTGCTACTCCGGCGGTTGAATCTTATCAACATGCATTATCGGGCAAATATGGGTTTGTTGAGCTGAAGCAACGTTATGAGGAGATTGAAATGCCACGTATTGAAACAGTTGATTTGAGGGCGGCTTATCACAGAAAAACAATTGTCGGGCATTTTTCGGATACCCTGGTTCAGGCTATAGAGTCTGCTTTATCACGTAATGAACAAGTGATCTTATTCCATAATCGACGAGGATATGCTCCATACGTGGAATGTAGCCAATGCGGTTATGTCCCAAAATGTGAGCATTGTGATGTCAGTCTGACCTATCATAAGCAACGTAATAAGTTGATGTGTCATTATTGCGGTTTTTCTCAATCGTTGCCCGATCATTGCCCTTCGTGTGGCGCTCCAACTCTGAAGATAAAAGGTTTAGGAACTGAAAAAGTGGAAGACGAAGTAAATTCGCTTTTTCCAAAAGCCAGGATAGGAAGGTTGGATCTCGACTCAGTAAGTTCACGCAAAGGATTTGAACGTATAATTACTGCTTTTGAGCAACATGAAATTGATATTTTAATTGGCACCCAAATGGTGGCAAAGGGACTTGATTTTCCCAATGTCACATTGGTGGGAATGCTTAATGCGGATACATTATTGCATTTCCCCGATTTTAGAGCACATGAAAGGGCTTTTCAATTAATGGCGCAAGTGAGCGGGCGCTCCGGAAGAAAAGGAAAACAAGGAAACGTGCTGTTGCAAACAATGGATCCGACCCATCCTATTGTTCAACACGTTATTACTTATGACTACATTGGTATGTTTCGATCGCAAATGAAAGAGCGGTACGATTTTCATTATCCGCCTTATTATAGATTGATTGTCATTACCCTGAAGCACCGTGATGATAACATAGTGCAACGGGCAGCTCTACGTTTGGCGCAACAATTACGCGGGTTGTTTGCTGACCGGGTGTTAGGTCCCGAGATTCCTCCTATTGGCCGGATGCATATGTTCTACCTGCGTACCATGTTATTGAAACTTGAGTCCAATAGCTCAGGTAACGCTGCAAAAAAGCTGTTGAAAGAGGCCGTTGCTTTACTTCATTCAGAAAGATTTTTTCAAGCGGTTCAAGTGAATTTTGATGTAGATCCTTTGTGATGTTAACTGTAAAAATTCCACGAAAATCCAAACTTTAAGGTCATTGGATTGAGTGGGTAGTGAGGGATGGAGAAATAGGCCTTATTGTTCATGAAAGTAGTGTTGATGTTATAGTATTCCACAAATATCCGGGTTTGTTTCAAGTGAAAATTGGCATAGAGATTTATTAAAGGATATGGTCCAACTTTAATTTGTTGTTGCGTGAAAAATTGTTCTGTGGCAGGCATGTAATTGGGAGCATAATATCCCGAATTATAACGAACCGAGACACCTATTTGAGATGCCAGCACTTTGAAAAAAGTAGTTTGTATGTAGAGGTTATGCAACATTGACCACGTAGGCAAAGGCAAGATGGTTTGATTGCTGCTGATTTGATAAACACCCTGGTTTTGTAATACAAAGGGGCCTGCGTGAAGGTCTATTTCGGCGTTAGCTGCAATTACTTGCACGCTTCCTGCAAACTGAGCTGGCATTGCTTCTGAATTAAAGTAGAGCATGTTCTTGGTGTTTGCCACTTGCAAGCCTAAAGTGATATGTCGTTTTGGCAGTGAAAGATCTCCCCCGAAATAACTTTGAAAAGTGTTTGAGAAGTGGTTGTCCCAAATAAAATGATTGGAATAATAATGATCCCAAAAGTAAGAAGGAGATACGGATTGAATTCTTCCTCTTGCGCGAATTACCACCGAATCTTTCCCTAACGGGAAAAATCCACCAATGTTTCCTTTGAGGTGAAAGTCGCCCATTCGTGGACCTTCAATAATAATATCTCCCTGAAAATCGTATTTATAAATGCGTCCTTCATATTTTGAAAGTATACCTCCCAGTGTGGCATTATGTTCCGATGTGTAAGAAAAAGAGTTTGAGGTATTCATCATCATATAGCGCTGATAATTACTCTCAATGAATGCAGTCAACCCAAAATGGAGTAATCGATTGAACTTTTCATCCATTCGAACTGCAAAGGTGTTTTTTATCGACATTTCTGCGGCAGTGTCAGTGTGGCTTGTATTGCTGAGGTAGGTGTGTGCAAAGAAAGTGGTATCCACACTAGCCTCACGGAATCGTTTGCTCCCACTTTCAATGTCTATGGTGTGGATAAAAGAGGTTACAGGTATAAATTCCTGACGTACAGAATCTTTCTTTACCTGAATTGTTTTTGTGAACCCGATGGAATATTGTTGATTATAATAAAAATAGATATTTTGATAACCGGATTGAGCACCAGTTATCTGTACCGGCATATTAATGGTGGCATATTGTCCGGTATAGGATGGATCTGTGATAAAATGATCATCAGTCAGACCTCCATTTTCCATATTGTCAAATTTTTGATAAGCAACAATTCCCGAAGCATTGTAATGATTACTTGAATAGCTGCCATATAAAGAAGCTATCATCGCTTTAGCAGACTGATTCATATATTGTCCCCGAGCATAAACATAATCGAACAATCCAGTAAAATTAAGATGTTTGTTAGTATTCAAAGAAAAGAGAAAATTTGCATGATCTTCAGCTTGTTGTGAAGATGATCCGGTTTGATATCCAAGATTGCTATATGGCGTTTTCGTATTGAGAAAGTAAAAATCATTTGGAGCATAGAAATAGGCATCGTAAGGAATTCCAAAAAGAAAATCGGTCTTTTCTGTGCGATCAAAAAAGATTTTTGATTGCACCGGAGATGCCAGATTCCCATTGTATGAATTTGCTAAACTATAACGATCTACCGGGTTATCATTCTGAAAGTTGAGTGGAACTGTATCCACGACAACCGAATCGGCAACACCAAGACGCGGATCAATTTTCCATGCCTTTACGTCTGGTGGAACACTTATCTGGGTTTGTTGTGATGAATGTTTGCTGTCGGAAGAAGATGAGCTTTCATGCTGCATACGAGAGCTTTGTCCCCACGTATTGGAGAGAAAAGTCCACAAGATGAATGACAAAAAGAGAAGTTTCTTCATGAGTAAAAATATGAACAAAGATAGCTGTTTACGATGACTTTTTAAAATAAGAATAGTTCGCCGTTTTGAAAAATAAGGGCGAACTATTCTTATTATGTTAAAAGAGATTGGTTAATATTCCCACAAATCACTTTCAAAGTCAATGAGTGAATCATTTATCCTGTTTTGCTCTTTTCTTATCTCTTCCTCATTCGTTAAATAATCCAGAAGTGTACGATGATAAAGATCATCAACGCCTAAAATATATCCCGAAAAGAGTCGTTGATCAAAGAATAGCCCCATTGTCATGTCTGAGGATTGATTGTCTCCCCAATAAATTTTTGCTTCTGCCATTGCTTGGCGTAATTCGTCAAAATTAAACCAACAAACAATCGATTTAATGAGCGAAGAATTATCTTTCGAATAACTTAATAGTGGAGCAATGGCAAGAATACGTGATTCTTGTACGGAACGATGTTTGTCGAAAAACCAGATCTCTTTAATCACAAAACGTTGTTGTCGTTTCATAAATTCATCAATTGACATATTGTCAATTGCCAACTTTCCGTTTTCAACACGAAGTGCCGGATAAAAAATATCATTTCCTTCTTTATATGAAAACACGCTATGAATTAAGTAGTCTGTACTGTCGTATGGAACAACCATTTTGGGTGAGAAATCAGGACGAAACTGATCATCACGCAATCCTTTTTTGTAAACTGTCAATGTCTTATTGATTACACCATCAAGCATAATCGTCATAAGATTTCTCATTCCGTCTTGGGGTTCCAATGGGAAGTAAAGCGAGAAATTTTGTTTTTCGCGCATGTCAATAATACGATAAATGGTTTTTGACCATACGACATCATCGGTGCGAATGTTTGCTTGAACAGCATCTTGCAAATTGTGGATCACTTTCTTTATCGAATCGGTTAATACTGTTTCTGTTTTCGGTGTTGAAACCGTATCAGATAGAGATTGAACCGGCTGAAAAAAGAATGCTTCTTTCCCTTGTGCATGTAAAGTCAACAGCATAGAGGAAAAACAAATCACAAACATGAATTTAAGTCGTTGCATATTATCTGATTTATTTGAATATTACATTATCTTCCAGTGATTTTCACTGCTAAAATAGGAAGTTCCCTTACTAATCTATCCGGACCAACTGCTTTAATCTTTTTGATAATTATACGAGATCCGACACGTTCTTCTGCTAATCGATTCTTTTGTTCCGCATTTAATGTGCTTGAACTAGAGCGAAGCTCTTCTCCATTAGGATATTCTATGGTAAATCCAATGACATTGAAATTGGCCGATATAAGTTCATTCACATAGTCGGCTACTATACTTCCATTGGATAACATGTTAAGCGTTATATTGCCTTCAACAATTTTACGCTCTACGCCACCTGCATCTTTATACTGTAAAAAAGGACGTGGATCCGGTAACTGTCGCACAGCATACGCAACACTCCCCATTGAAACGAAATTCTTGTTTCCTCCAGTTTTAGCAGCTAAAGTAAAGAGAATTTTGCCGGATGTGATGGTAGGGCGGCAACTCCACATTCCATTAGCTTTGCGTGATAGCACTGCATTACTACAACTGACCTGTATATTGGAAGCTGCAATCCCAGGTACAGATGCGGATAGTTCATTATCGATTCCGGCATACACCACGTTAAGGGCTGTGTTTGATATGGTACTACTCTTTGCACCAACAGTGTAGTTACTTGCAAAGGGAAAGTCCCGATTCACACCACCGGCGTTTAGACGAATATATCCCTTGTAATTAAATTCCCCGGCTTGATTACAAACAAATTTGAATGTATTGTTTTGTAACTGTCTGCCATTGATATAATATTGTGGCACTTTAGTTGAGTCAACGGCTGATAAAATAATCTGTGCATTATATTGATCACCAACCATCACATAGGTTGAGGTTGGTATCACATAAGCTTGTAATTTATTGACTCTGTAGTCACTTGCATCGGTTTGTGCCATCAAATAACGAATCACTTCTCCTTCGGCTGCTTTTACATCTGCTTGATATTTTGATAAAACAGTTACTGTTGCTACCACCGGCATCATTTCAAAAATGGTTTCTTCCCAATTTTTCCCGTCTTTGCCTTTGTTAGTAGCAAAGTTCCGATTGAATGCATCTATTTGAGTTGAATCGCCGTTGACCATACTACCCAGAAACGTCCGGAATGCAATGAGCTTATTTCTTAATATTCTACCATTCCCTTCCACTAAGCCATATTCTCCGGTAACATCCAAATTATCCTTGTGTTTGATATCACTCAATGTAGCATCGCTTCCGTCTGCAAGTCGAACTATGTTATACTTGAAGCTTTCGAGGTACTGGTACATACTATCCGATTTCTGTTTAACCAGTAGTGCTTTATTGAGCCATTCGCCAAATTTCTCCGGGTTATCTGCGTCAATACTTTTAAACTTATCAATCGTAATAACGTTACGATAATCTGAACTTTTGATAGTCTGAAGCAAGCTGTTGTTTACTAAAACAAACCCGTTCAATATGTCCGCTGAGACATTGAGTGCTAACATGGCTGTCAGAAAAAGATACATCATTGCGATCATCCTCTGCCGTGGCGTCTCCGGACAATTCTTAGCTCCACTCATAGTGTTTTTACCCTTTTTTTGTTATGATTTGATCGATAGTGCGCTAAGCATATTTCCATATACATCATTAAGTGCTGTGACTTTTTGAGATAATTTGGTTGATTGACTCATATATTCTTTTGTGGCTTGCAATGCAGCAGTTGCTTGTTGTTGTAATTCAGCCATATTTGTGTTGATTAATTTATGTGAATTCACATGTTGTGTTAACGCTGAATTTGCTTCCTTCGCTGCTTGTAAATGCAATTCATATTGCGTATTGATGGAAGATAAGTGGTTGTTGATCGAGCTGATATGTGTGACAAAATGTTTTGTTTGATCTGCTGTCGTACCCATCTGTTCTTCAGTGGTTTTGTAGGATTGTAAAAGGTTTTGGGCTACTTCAGAGAGTTTTTGTTGCGAATGTGTATATTCTTTTGTAGCTGTTGCTGCTTCTTTTATGGATTGCACATAGGTGTTTGTTATTTCACCAGCTCCGGAAATTGTAGTGAGTTGATTGGCAGTATCACTCAGATTCTTAATACTGGTCTGTAAACGTTTCACTTGTTCTTCATCCAACAAGTTACTATTTACATTCATTGTTGAGTACTTGTTTGTATTTAAATTATTTCCAAGAGGGGCATGTCCATCTTCTTTGAAGTGAGGAAAAACCTTACTCCAGTCAAATTCGCGTGGTGGTCGTTCTAATCCACTGAGAGCAAAAAGAAAAGCTTCCGTTCCCATCCCAATGCCTAAAAGGATTCCTGCATAAGGTAAATGCTGTATTTTAAATAATGCGCCAATAAGTACTACTGCAGCACCAAAACCATAAATTTTATTGGTAAGTTGCTTTCCTTCGTCTGTCTGTATATAACTTAATAAACCCATAATGTTTCTGTTTTAAATATTAATGTTGAATGCTTTTGAGGGCTTTGGTTAAATTGGTGGATTTTACACAGCGGAATCCAATGTAAGAACGTGAAACATTTTGATATTCATAAGAACGGGCTCCGCATTGTAAATAAGCGGCAACATCTTTCCATGAACCACCTTTGATAATTTTTTGCTTTAAAATATCTGGATCGCTTGCTTTTGCATTGTATGTGAAACTTGGGTTCAAATCCGATAAAGCATTATCGCTTACTTGTAGATAGGCTGATTCTGTCCATTCTGAAACATTACCTGCCATGTCATAAAGCCCATATCCATTGGGAGGGTATGATGCAACTTTTGCTGTACGAACCGCTCCATCTAATGCATAATAACCACGCATCGGTTTAAAGTTGGCTAAGAAACAACCTTTGCCATCTCTGATATAAGGACTTCCCCAAGGGTACATGGCTTGTTGTCTGTCTCCACGGGCTGCCCATTCGAATTCTGCTTCAGTAGGCAAACGATAATCTTGACCAATGTATGCATGGTTGCTATTAAATATGTTTGTTCTCCAAACACAAAAAGCGTTTGCTTGTTCCCAGGTGACACCCACTACCGGATAATGATCAAAAGCATTTATGATAAAATATTTTGTTGTTGGGTCATTATAAGAATAGGTAAAATCAGATATGAAAGCTAATTTATCAGGGTATGCATTGACGATTTTTGTCATGTAAAAATCATTCATGCTGTGAATTGGAGATATTTTCTTGGTACGAATCTTAATAATACCATTTTCTATATAATATTCATCTATCAAAGCATATGAATTACTTGGATAATGGCCTACCGAACGATCAAATTTGTTGCATTCCTTAGCTTCTTGTTGTAAGTCGTACCACCGGTAATGGTAATTTAATAACTCAAATCGATTGTTATAATCTTTCAGGCTATTCCATATCGAGTCTTTTGCTTCGTCTTCCTCACCGGAAGCTTTTGCCCACGAAAGACTCCATGGAATAGGTCTATTCCAGTTAAGTCGTGATGTGTCTTTCCGAAGTGTCCATCTTTCAGGAGCTACGCTTGCTAATAGCTTACGGGCTAATGAGTCACGTACCCAAACAACAAATTGTCTGTATTGAGAATTGGTTATTTCTGTCTGGTCCATCCAAAATGCATCAACCGACACCATTTTTGATTCTCCTTTGAATGACCAAAATGCATCCTGATCATTAGGTCCCATCATAAAAGCTCCTGATCTAACCCATACCATCCCATAAGGCGTCGTTTCTCCCACTTTCGAATTAGAGACACCTACTAATTCCCCTGTTCGTGAATGACAACTCGCCAACATTCCAATTATAGGAAGTAATATTAATAATTTTCTCATAGTGAGTTATTTGTTTTCTTACTTACAGTATTCTGACGCTTTTGTATTTGCTTTGTTGTTTGACAAAGGAAAAATTAAATTGATACGATACCATCAACTCGTGCGAACCAAACGATGCACTGGCGATGGAGGTAACGGGTAAGTCAAAGGCGTAACCAATCGACAATCCATTGGTTAAGTGAACACCACCTGTAAAAATAAACGAATCATTCAGTCGATAGGCCAACCCTCCCCAATATTTACTTTTGTAATCCATTAATAAATCAATATCAGCTTGTGCGTTTACAAAATTTGTTTTGATAAGCACTGCCGGTTTTAATATAAAATTCGGATTAGAGAGTGTAATATTATATCCTCCGGTTAAATAATACATACTACCCACATAAGTTGTTTGGGTAGATGACCAACGTATGGTCGGTTCAGTAACGTTTAATGCTGAAAGCCCAACATACATTTCAGGCGTGTAAAAATATGCACCAAATCCCAAATCGAATGCCATGCCATTTACCTGACTGGTTGGAATCATGGAATCGCCACTCGGAGCGACATGATAATCGTCACCCCCCCCGGTGGGAATATGTACACTGTCGCCGGCAAAACTCACATTAATAGCACCCAGATTCATCCCCAAACTCAGTGTTCCACCCGCAAAGTTCATTTTATATGCTCCTTGAATTTCTGCCATCTGTTTTGTGAAGAGCCCCATGCTTTCGTTGTCAAGAGAAATGCCGATGTTCCCGTTTTGTTTTCCCACCGAAACAGGTATACTGCCATGAAAAGTAGCATCCACTGGTGCGCCGGGCATGCCAACCCATTGTAATTTATATATCCCGTTTAATGTGATCATGTTATACTCTGCCATAGCTGCAGGGTTAAATGACTCTTTCACAAACATGTATTGTGTAAATTGTGACACAAACTGTGCATTTATCTTGTATGTGATCAGAAAACAAACTAAAACAAGAAGAGTGCATTTTTTCATTGGTTATTTGCAACGTAGATCCATATCAAAGATGTTTTCTTTCATATTAATCTGCCATTGCATTTATGAATGAAGCGCAATTGGCCGATAAAAGAAGAAAACACTGCTTAGTACAACGTATATAAGCGTATGTTTAGTATGTCTATGCCAAAGTTCTTGAAATATGTTTGTTCCCCTTTCAAGAAAATTTCTTACCACCATGAATCGACTTTACAATCAATATTCTTCTTCATTAAAAAAGAAGTCCTCTTTACTTGGATAATCCGGCCAAATATCTTCAATACTTTCGTATATCTCTCCTTCATCCTCCATTTCTTGCAGGTTTTCAATGACTTCCAATGGAGCGCCGGATCGCATGGCATAGTCGATCAGTTCGTCTTTGGTTGCTGGCCATGGTGCATCTTCTAATTTTGAGGCTAGTTCTAATGTCCAATACATATCTGGCTTTTTTCTAAAGATGTTGTTGTTGCGTTTCTTATTATAATTCTCTCGTTTCCAAAGTTCATATTGAGTACCTCGTTTAATTTCTGTAGTTTAAAAAAAACTTCACGAGTCCGCAAAATTACAAAAAATCTAATACCAACAAAGAGATTTCCATAAAATTTCATCGACTTTTTCATCAAAGGCTAATTTTCTTGCAAAGACGAAGAAGAAATCCGATAATCGGTTGATAAAAACCATGCAATCGTGATCGATGGGGTGGTGAGAATGAGCTTCCCACATGCGTCTTTCAGCTCTTCTGGCTATTGTACGGCATACATGACTTTGGGCAACTGATTCACTCCCTCCGGGTAAAATAAAACCAGTTAATGGAGGCAATTCTTGTGTAAATTCATCAATAATCGATTCCAATTCGCTTATACCACGAACAAAACCGTCATTTTTTTTCTTCACAGCGGGATTATCTTTATCAGTGGCCAACTCCACTCCTAAGTCAAACAATAGGTTTTGAATTTTGGTCAGAATCTGAATGTGCCTCTTATTTTGCATCTTGGCGGTTAATAGTCCGATAGAACTATTCAGTTCATCAACAGTACCATATGCTTCAAGTCTCATATCTGTTTTTGAAACGCGTGTACCACCTATCAGTCCGGTGGAACCATCATCACCTGTTTTTGTATAGAGTTTCATATCTGTTGTGTGGTAAATATGTGTAATAGGGCATGAGAAACAAATCAGGTATTTGTCTTTTAATCTGGCACTTATTAAAATGCAACAATATATTCTTGTTTTGTTAAGTCAGTATTGAAAAATAAAATACCCATCTCAAAAATATCAATGGCCAATCGTACCCGTTTGTCTTGTTTGATATGTAACCATGCTTCTTTCATGGAGGCTGACCAATGGATGTCATCAATCACAAAGATGGTTCCCGAATGTATTTTAGGGAAACACCATTCTACATAGCGTAAGGTCGCTTCTTTCGTGTGATTTGCATCAAAGAACACAAAATCGAGTTGATCTATGGACGCGAGTAACCCGGGTAACAGATCATCAATTTGACCGTAATGAAGAGATATATTTGTTCGCTTTTGTTGCTCAACGTTTTTTTGTGCGTAAGCGTATAGTTGACGGTCTCCTTCAATCGATATAACCTGTGACTGTGTGTTTGCTGATGCCAGATACATGGTGGTAACACCTAATGCAGTACCTGTTTCAAGGATGGTACGCGATGAATTCATGTTGGCTAACCGAAATAGAAGTTGCGCGTATTTTGCCGGTTTAACTGATTTTTTCGCGATGGAAGCAACAGATCGTAACTCGTAATGACCTTCTCCAAAATCTTCTACTTCGATTTGTTCTTTATTTGCCAGTAATTTGTAACGCAACTTTTCGATAGGTTCGTAGCAATAATAGCATGACTTTTCGTAAAACACCTCGTTCAAAAGACTGAAAACAAAGGGTGAATGTACCCCAAATCCCTGTCTGTGACGGGCTTTTAACCGATAATGTAAATATTCCTTTGCAGTGGATAAACGATTCATAAAAACAAATAGGTGCAACAAAAGTACAAAAAAATGTTGTGAAATTCATGATGCTTTTGCGGATATTCTCATTTGAAGATTTAAATAGCAAATGAAACAAACATATTCTTCAATTTTAGCAAGTCCTACACTTTGACTTGTAGTAATTATTTGATAGGTAAATGTTTTGTGAGCGAATCGTTCTTCCTGATTAGTGTTTTCGCCAGAAGTAAGCTGTTAAAATTCAGAATTTAGTGATAGTTTATTTATAATATATTGATTATAAATATTTTATGTTATAAATGGGTTGTGCACAATTTTCATCATTGTTATTTCTCTGTGTCTTTTTAGAAGACTCATCAGTGGTAGCCTGTTTGATCATATCATTGATATATTTGCTTCGGTATTGGTTCATATTTAGATCAAATATAAAACATACATAACACATAGATAAAACATATATAATACTTATTTATAAAAATATATTTTATCTATGTGTTACTTAAGTATCAGTTCTATTTTTCGTTCCTTATTACCTAAAATAAGATTTGAGTATAAGGTGAAAGAAAACCGGATGAATATAGAAGAACCCATATATCATGGTATGATGACTTGCATGAATGGTCATTTTCATGAAGAATGAGACCAATAAAGGTTGTTGAAATAAAAATCTTTTTTGTGTTGCGATTAACGTTCCATTTTGTCGTACTTTTGTGTGGTTTAAGCTTCATTGAATAGCAAAGTCATCGTCTTTCGTGCTGATGATTCAAGTTTTTGTCACAACCATGAGCTGTGAACTTTTGCGTGTTGTAAATTTGTAACTTTATTGATATGCTTTATTTCTTCAGTCAGTTAGAGCATCAATTCATTTTGCCGTTGAGCAACCCGATCTTGATCTTTTCATTGATTTTGTTGATCATCCTTTTTTCGCCTATTCTGCTCAAACGGTTACATATCCCAGGAATCATCGGTTTGATTATTTCAGGAGTCATTATTGGCCCTCATGGTCTGAATATTTTAAGTCAAAGTTCGGCAATTGATCTGTTTTCTACCATTGGATTGCTGTACATTATGTTTATTGCAGGTCTTGAGTTAGATCTGAACGAATTTAAAGTGAATCGGCATAAGAGTGTGATGTTTGGTTTTTTGACCTTTATTTTACCCTTATCCATTGGTTTTCCGGTTTGTTTTTATGTGTTGGGATATGGTTTTAATGCCAGTTTTTTGACCGCGAGTATGTTCGCCACGCATACATTGTTAACTTATCCCATTGTCAGCAAGTTTGGCTTGGTGAAAAACCAAGCGGTCGCTATCACGGTGGGAGGTACCATATTGACGGATACTGCCGTTTTGCTTATTTTGTCGATTATCAAAGAGAATCAGCTTGGTGAGTTGAGTCAGGGTTTCTGGATTCGGATAGGTGCTTCTTTGGCTATTTTTTTAGTAATTCTCTTTGTTGTAATTCCCCGTGTGGCAGCCTGGTTTTTTCGAAAGTTGGAAAGTGAAAAATATGCTCATTATATTTTTGTGTTGTCTGTCGTTTTTTTTGCTGCTTTTCTTGCATCAGTAGCGGGACTTGAACCTATTATCGGAGCATTTGCTGCGGGTATTGTTCTCAATCGATTAGTACCGCAGTCATCGGCTTTGATGAATCGGATTGACTTTATTGGAAACACGTTGTTTATTCCTTTCTTTTTGATTTCTGTAGGCATGTTGGTTAATGTTCATGTGATTTTTTCAGGCCCAATGGCTATCATTATTGCATTGACACTTTCTGCCGTAGCTATTTCAGGCAAATGGTTGGCTGCCTGGTTTACACAACTTATTTTTCATTATTCTAAAAATCAACGGCAACTTATCTTTGGATTGAGCAGCACACATGCCGCGGCCACATTAGCGGTTATTATTGTTGGTTATCAGGCAGGTATTATAGATCAGAATATTTTAAACGGAACGATTATCCTGATACTGATCACGTCGGTTGTGGCTTCGTTTGCCACTGAGCGTGCCGCTAAACGGATTGTTATCAGTGGAGAATCGGATCAATTGGATAGCAGTACAATCGAGGCGATGAAGAATGAACATATCTTGTTACCGATTTCGAATGTTGCCGCTATGGATAAATTGCTTGAGTTTGTTGTTCTTATCAAAGATAAGAAATCAGGCAATCCTGTATCGGTTCTTTCGGTGGTTCCCAATAACAGCGAGGCCGAAATCAACATGCTCAAGTCGAAGAAGAAGTTGGAAGAGTATGTGAAGCAAGCTTCTGCTGCAGAGATTAAAACCAATGTGATAGCAACCATTGATTATCATGTATTGAGTGGCATTGCCCGTATTGCCCGTGAAATTATGGCCGATATCATTGTGGTCGGTTGGCCTCAACGGTCGGGTTTCTTTTCTAAATTCATGAGCGAAAAAACGGAGAATCTGATTAATTATACGGATAAGAACTTGTTTGTGTGCCAGTTTATTTATCCATTGATTGTTCATAAACGAATTGTACTCTTAGTGCCCCCCTTGGCTGAATTAGAAAGCGGATTTAGTTTGTGGGCGAAAAAGGTGGGTGTCATTGCAAATGAGTTGACTATCCAGCTTGATTTTTACGGAGTGAGGAATACTTACCAAGAATTTTATAAACAGCTTAGAAACAATAATATACATATAAGAATTTTATTTAAATCCTTCGATGACTGGGAGGATTTGCTGGTTTTAGGAAGGCATATCAAAGAGGATGATTTATTGGTATTGGTGGCTGCCCGTAAAGGGTCGGTTTCTTATCTTTCTTTCTTTGATACGATTGGAATGAAGATAAATAAGTATTTTCAAAGAAATAGTAAATTACTCATTTATCCACAACAATTTGATTCTTCTGATAAAGTAGAAAGTTATGAAGAAGTTTCGTCCGAACCGTTGGTGAGGAGTATGGCTGCTATCGAGAAGTTAGGGAAGGGAATCGGTACGCTTTTGAAAAAAGGGAAAGAGTAATGGTTTTAGTGTGATAAGTGATTGAATGGCTTTATGTCATCCGATCAGTATAAAATAGCGAATTAGACAAACTATGAAAATGAAGTTTCTTTTGTGGTCAATATGCATGCTTGCTTTGAGTGCTTTTGCTCAAAGTCAGGTAATAGCGGATAGCTTGATGGAGATTCATGATTCTGCACAATATGTTCATTTAACTTCTGCCGAAGAGGCAGTGATGGTGCATCGAGCTACAGAAGCACCTTTTGTCGGAGAATATGATACAACGACGCAACAAGGCACCTATTATTGCAAACGCTGTCATGCTCCCTTATTCCGGTCAACGGATAAGTTCGCATCTATGTGTGGATGGCCTTCGTTTGACGATGCTATTAAAGGAGCTGTAAAAAAACAGCTTGACCCCGACGGGCAGCGTATCGAGATTGTTTGTGCCAATTGTGGCGCACATCTTGGGCATTTATTCCTGAACGAAGGATTTACACCCAAAGATAAACGATATTGCATGAATTCGATTGCCATGGTATTTGTGCCTGACACCAAGCCTGTTTTGAAAACAGCTTATTTTGCTGAGGGGTGTTTCTGGGGTGCCGAATACTATTTTTCGCACGAAAAAGGTGTTGTAAAAACGACAGTCGGATACATGGGAGGGCATGAGAAAAACCCTACGTATGAAGAAGTAAGTAATCATAAAACAGGTCATTTCGAAACGACTGAGGTCGTATATGATCCCCGTGTTACGTCGTATGATGTTTTGATAAGACTCTTTTTTGAAACGCATGATTTTACGCAAACGAACGGACAAGGAGCGGATATCGGACCACAATACCGTTCGGTGATATTTTATTCCTCACCTGAACAAAAAGCGATTGCCGAAAAATACATTCGGTTGCTGACCATCAAAGGCAACAATGTGGCAACGATGTTGATTCCGGTCACTACGTTTTGGAAAGCAGAGGCTTATCACCAACATTATTATGATATTCAGGGTGTTATGCCAGCTTGTCATCGTCAGGATGATACTCTTTTTAAGTAAACACGAGCATGTTCGTGAAACAGGAATAAGGACTAATTTTACATGCAAAAATTGTTCTGAAATCACTTAATTATCTTATCAATGAAAGTTCAATTTTTTGGAGCTGCTCGAGAAGTGACCGGCAGCAAACACTTGATTACGACCAACGACGGAAAGCGTATTTTGCTTGATTGTGGCATGTTTCAAGGTAAAGGTTTGGAGACCGATGCCATGAACCGTGATTTCGGGTTTGATCCGGCTACCATCGATCACATTATATTGTCGCATGCTCACATTGATCACTCAGGTCTGATTCCGTATGCATATAAGTTGGGATTTCGCGGTTCTGTGATTTGCACCAATGCCACGCGTGATTTGTGTTCCATTATGTTGACGGATAGTGCACATATTCAAGAATTGGATGTAAAATGGTTTAATAAAAAGCGTGATCGTCAGGGGTTGGATCCTGTTGAACCCATGTATGATCAAAGTGATGCTGAAAAATGCATGGAGCTTTTTATCGGTGTAGCGAACGATCGTCGTTTTTATATCAATGATAAGGTGAATGTAAAGTTTACTAATACCGGTCATTTGCTTGGGGGTGGTGTGGTAAATCTGGAAATAAATGAAAATGGGAAAAAGATTCATATTGCTTACACCGGTGATATCGGACGGCAACATAACCGCATTCTGAGAGCTCCAGATCCTTTTCCTCAATGTGATTACCTTATCACTGAATCAACCTATGGAAACAGGCTTCATCCGGCAGAGAACGAGACTTCCGGTGATTTGCTGAGAGTTATTGACGAGACATGTGTGGAAAGAAAAGGAAAGGTTATCATTCCGTCGTTTGCCATTGGGCGTACACAAGAGATTGTGTATATATTAAACCAATTTTATAATGAAGGAAAGTTGCCAAAGATCGACATTTATGTGGATAGTCCTTTAGCGGTTAATGCTACGGATATTTACCGACTGCATCCTGAATGTATGAATGAAGATGTGAAACATACTATTTCGTATGATCCGGATCCATTTGGGTTCAATGGTTTGCACTATATAAAAAACGTGGAAGAGTCGAAGAAACTGAATGATCTTAAGAAACCTTGTGTTATTATCTCTGCATCGGGTATGATGGAAGCAGGTCGCATCAAACACCATGTTGCCAACAATATTGAAGATGCACGAAATACTATTTTAATTGTGGGCTATTGTACTCCTTCGTCATTAGGCGCGCGCATTCAATTGGGCATGAAAGAGATTTCTATTTTTGGTGAGAAGCATCTTGTTAATGCACATATAGAAAAAATTGAATCGCTATCAGGACATGGAGATTATAATGAAATGAAGCTGTTTCTAAGCTGTCAAGATTCACAAAAGATTAAGAGGGTTTTTTTGGTACATGGAGAATATGAAACACAAAAGTTTTATGAAAACGAGTTAGAAAAAATAGGGTTTCATAATATTCATATACCACAAAAAGGAGAAGCAGCAGAAATTGATTAATGAGAGAGTAACTTTTATGACTTTTGTTTTAGAAACAGAGGTGTCCGGTTTTCATGCTTCTAATTGTTGGGTTTCCGTCAATCTTTTTGAGCAGTCAAAAAAGACGAAAACCGGTCGAAAGTCCAATGAAAAGCTACGTCAACTTTTTCACGAATATTTTCTTTCAATGAAAAAGGGGTTTCATGAGTGTACGGATAGTCAAAATCGGTAACGATGACATTCGTCGGGATTTTATGAGAAGCACCTTTCAGGGTGCTTATGATATCATAAGGTGGCACTACACAATCATTTTCTAATGTGATGGCAAAGATATCAGCACTGTATTGCTGAAAAAGAGCTTCCCGTTTCAGCCTGTTGTATTTGAAATTAAGCATCATGCGGAATGACTGCCCCTCTATATGTTCTTCCATGAAATGGCGCAATCGTTTCTCATGTTGAATGTGGCTTTCTAAATGTTCGATCAGGTACGTGTAGAGTGCTACATTAGCTTCGCTATCAATAATGGTTCTTGAAACCGGAGTCAGTCTATTGAATGTGGCTCCGCCACAGAAAGCACATAATTTTGCGTTGGTAAAATAACCTTTGTGGTTGGTAATTTTCAATATTTCTGCTAAGAAAGTACCAATGGAGTAAGTGAAAAAATGAAATTGTGTGTCAGGTGCAATGGGAGCAAAATGTCCTTCCTTGCATTGCCGAACGAACTGCACGACATCGTAATAGGTTTGCAAGCCAGACCAGATAAATCGTTGTGGTTTTGCTTGCAGGCGGTTGCTAATAGCTACATTGGAAAATGAAGAAGATAATAAATCGGGAAATTCCTTTTGTCGTTCCTGACTAATAGCGTGCATGAGTCGTTTATCACTCCATGAGGTCATGGCACGATTCATGTGAAATGCGATGGGGAAAAGTACTACGCATTGGTGTGTTTGTTTGGTCAGCTGATAAGCCCAGGGAAAGTATTTGTCCCATGATTTTTCGTTGAATCCATGCATTAATAAGATAGCATCCCTGCTGTTTTTTTGATGTTTAGGAACAAAGATATGAAATACAAATTGTTTGTTTTCATTCACTTCAGAGTCAACCACATCCAATCCTTCTTCTGTGTGTCCTCCTACTGTATGAAAAATTTCATCGCAAAATTCAAGTTCGTGTTCTTTGCAGTGTAGATGTGGATGACCTTGCAAGAGTTCACAATTTTCAGATTGGAACATAGAGTTGCGAACAGATACTTCATTGTCTATCTCAATTTCTAAGGCATTGGTCGATACTTTGTTTTTAAGTAAAGAATAGAGTTCAATGTAATCCATAATTATTGAAAAACAATTAATTAGAAAGGTTTATAATAAAACCAATGAACATTATTGTATAAGCTATGCATGTTTGTTCATTAGTATACAAAGATAGAGATAATTTTATGGTGTGGTCTTTGTGAAATATTCCTTTTTGAAAGATAGTAATGCGTATCCAGGATTACGAGCTAAGGATTTATTGAACAGTTCTTTTGTTGTGATTTTGTAAAATGTCATATTGTCAAGGCATAAGGTTTATTCATTGAGTGGGAAAATAGTACTATCTTTGCATGAAGATATCTTTTGAGTTTATTTTTAGAACGACTTCGTAATTTGCTAGCAATGAGAGATAAATAAAAAGATATGTAATCAATTTTATCTTGTATATTCATTATAAGATTTAAATGTGTGAAAATATCATTGAGCAAAATAATGTAACGTTCAATGTAGATATATATATACTTGTGAAAATTCTGCACATATAGTTGCCGAGAGAGGAATCCTTTAATGATCAAATTGAACAAGAAGAACAGTTTATTCCAATTGCGGATCATTGCAATTGTATGATAGCTATATTCTCGGAATGGGTTGATCGTTTACTCAGAGAGTTTTTGTACTTTGAATTTGGGAAAAAACGGGGTTTCTTTGAATCCCAAAAATTATATTGTTTTTTTGAGATATGATAGATCACACGAAAACGTTACAACCAAAACAGATAGCCTTGTTGGGTTCAACCGGCTCTATTGGTACACAGGCTTTGGATGTTATAGCTGCTCATCCTGGGGAGTTTGAAGTATATGCACTAACAGCCAATAACAATGTAGATTTATTGATTCAGCAAGCACTACGTTTTCATCCTGCAGTGGTCGCCATTGCTAATGATGTACATTATTTTGCTCTTAAGGAGGCTTTACATGGCTTGCCGATTTATGTATTTTCAGGTATCGAAGCCATTGCACAAATTGCGGCCATGGATTCTGTTGACATTGTTTTAACAGCTATGGTGGGCTATTCGGGTTTGTTGCCAACACTGACTGCCGTTAAGGCAGGGAAGAGAGTCGCATTGGTTAATAAAGAAGCATTGGTTGTTGCCGGTGAACTGATTTACTCATTGGTAAAACAACATCATGCAGCAATAATTCCGGTTGATTCGGAGCATTCTGCTATTTTTCAATGTTTAGTTGGTGAAGGGGATAATCAGGTTGAGAAGATTATTTTAACGGCATCTGGAGGGCCTTTTAGAACCACGGATAAATCGCAATTATCAACGATTACGAAAGCAGAAGCTTTACAACATCCTAATTGGACGATGGGAGCAAAGATTACAATTGACTCTGCAACTATGATGAATAAAGGGTTTGAGGTAATTGAGGCAAAATGGCTCTTTGGATTAGATCCTAATCAGATTGAGGTGTTGGTTCATCCGCAATCTATTGTTCATTCCATGGTACAATTTGTTGATGGTAGTGTGAAGGCTCAAATGGGTCTACCTGATATGCGGTTACCCATTCAATATGCTTTTTCGTATCCGACTCGACTACAAGCTCCGTGGCCACGTCTTGATTTCAGCTCTTATTCGTGTTTGACTTTTGAATACCCCGACATCAATAAATTCCGAAATTTGGCACTTGCTTTTGAGGCGTTAAAACGACAAGGAAATGCTCCTTGTGTATTGAATGCTGCTAATGAAGTCGTGGTAGAGGCTTTCTTGCGAGATGAAATAGGCTTTCTTGAAATGTCGGATGTAATTGAATCAACGCTGCAAAAAGTGGCTTTTTTATCACAACCTACTTATGGTGATTATGTGGCTTCTGATGAAGAGGCGCGTTCTGTTGCTATTGAGTATGTCGCTAGTCTATAATATGATTACTAATAAACAATTATTTAAATAATGGAGACTTTTCTGATTAAAGCTGCCCAATTGATTTTAAGTTTGTCAATACTGGTGTTTCTTCACGAGTTGGGACATTTCACTTTTGCACGTATTTTCAAGACTCGAGTCGATAAATTTTACCTATTTTTCAATCCCTATTTTTCATTATTACGTTGCAAAAAGATCAACGGAAAATGGAGGTTTCGGCTTTTCTCATCAAATGTGCCAGATATGTATCGTAAGATGGTGGATTCAGATGGTAACATAATAAAAGACGAAAAAGGGAAAGCAAAGATGGAGGAAATCTCCATGAGTGATTTGCCGGAAAATGATTGGCGTCGTTTTAATGATACCACTGAATGGGGTATCGGGTGGTTGCCTTTGGGTGGATATTGTAAAATAGCCGGAATGATTGATGAATCGATGGATACCGAAGCTATGAAAAAGCCGGCTCAGCCTTGGGAGTTTCGAAGTAAAACAGCTTGGCAGCGCTTGTTAATTATGGTGGGTGGTGTAACGGTTAACTTCTTAACGGCGTTGGTGATTTATGCTCTGATTTTGTTTGCTTGGGGACAAGAATATCTACCCTTGCAAAATGCACGTTTGGGGATGCAATTTTCAGAGGTTGCATTGAAGAATGGTTTTCATAATGGAGATGTTTTACTGTTAGTCAATAATAAACCTGTTGATGAAACAAGTGATGCTGTTGGGAGAATTTTGATAGATGGTGCTCCAAATGTGACTGTGTTGCGTGATGGAAAAACGGTGCAAATGGCATTACCTTCAAGTTTTGCCGAGCAGGTTATTAGTGCTCATGAAAAGCAATTTATGGAACCTCGGGTTCCTTTTGTAGTTGATCAGATATTGAAGGGATCGCCTGCTCAGGTTGCCGGTTTACAAAAAGGAGATAGTGTTGTGGCTGTTAATGGTAAAACCATGTTTGCAGCACAAGACATCATGCCTTATTTGTCAGATAACGGGGGGAAAACTATTTCACTGACATTTGTAAGAGCAGGAAAGTCAATGATAAAACAAGTGGCTATTGATTCTAACGGGAAATTAGGTATTGGTTTAGTGCCTTTTACTCAATACTTCAAAACAAAACGTATTCATTATGGATTGTTAGCTTCAGTTCCTGCTGGTATTAATATGGGAGTTGATAAATTGTCGTCATATGTTAAGACGCTTAAGTTTGTGTTTACTAAGGCAGGCGCTAAACAAATCGGTGGTTTTGGTACTATTGGATCTCTTTTCCCAAATGTGTGGGATTGGCAAAGTTTTTGGGCATTGACTGCATTTTTGTCAATCATTCTTGCCTTTATGAATATATTACCTATTCCGGCTTTAGATGGCGGTCACACTCTTTTTTTACTTTATGAAATAATTACAGGACGTAGACCAAGTGATCGATTTCTGGAATATGCACAAATGGTAGGGTTGGCTCTCTTATTTGCATTACTCATTTATGCAAATGGAAACGATCTATTTCGTCTTTTCAAGTAGCGGAGCTTTATAATTGATTATGCTGAGCCTGAACATTAAAATTTTAATCGACATGTGATATGAAACGATTTTGGGTGAAATTAAGCAAGCCATTCACTCGTGTGCAACATTATAAATATTGGTTAGTTGCCGGATTTTTCCTGATTCTTATGTCGTTTTTTGATGAAAATAATTTTGTTAAACGTATTGAAAATGAGCGTGAGATTCATCGTTTACAAGATCAGATTGATGTATATAATCAAACAATTCAACATAATCTTGAGCAAATTAATGAGCTGAAAACGAGCAATGCAAATTTGGAAAAATTCGTGAGGGAAACTTACGGAATGAAACGGGCAAATGAAGATGTCTATATAATTAAAGAAAAATAAAGTACATGCAATGGAATGAATCGAGACGAATGCTGCTTTTGCAGATAATTTACGGGTTGGGATATGTCTTACTGATATTGGGTACTATCTTTTATTATGAAAAATATCCTGTAGCTCCCTTTTTGTTTTCATTAGGGGCTGTGTTTTTGCTTTTAGTGCGCATTGTGTTACCTATTGATTCAGCAACCTTGCATACAAAGCGGTTGAATATGATTCATGCCTTTTCAACTTTAGTGTTATTGGTATCAGCTTATGGCATGTTTGTACATTATTATTTATGGATTGCCGGTTTGCTATTATCAACACTGATTGACTTATATGTTAGTTTCCGCTTGCCTAAAAAGGAACTAAAATAGATAATATAGGCTGTAAAAAAAGAGGCTGTCTCGCTTTTGAGACAGCCTCTTTTTTTTGTTTAATGATGAGAAGTATGTGCCAGTTCCATGTGTTCATCTATTATGCGTAACGCGTAGTCTAAAATGGTAGTATCATCTAACATTACTAACCCACCATCCGGCCCGGGTTCGATATGAATGCCGCAACTTTTTCCATCTTTAAAATTATGGCCTCCAAAATAGTTTCGCACTGTTTCATCAGTGAGATTTAATTCTTGAGCAATTTTGCTCATGCTACCCGATGGCAGGTTATCCTTGACTCTTCTCAATTCATTAAAAGTGATCGTTCTTGTCATAATGATGGGATATTATAAGGTTATAAACACGATATAAATACAAGGGCTAAATGTAGTGTTTTCTATTTGGAGATACAAGTCGTTTTTGTTTTTTTTAAAAAACAATTCTCCAAATAATGATTTGTTTATATACTTATTTTTCTTTGGATAATGGGACTATTTAGTGTCATATGTACTTACTTTTAGATACAAAAAAAGGAACATAATGGCTTTTGGAAGCTATCCTGTCCCTTTTTGAAAGAGGAATATACAAAGACATCATGCATTAATTTTTTGTTGAATCTCATCAACGCATATTTTGTATGATTTGTCAATCTCCATTAGATCAGCTACTACTTTGCATGCATGTAACACGGTTGCGTGATCGCGTTTACCAATGGTTGCACCGATAGCAGATAAAGAGTGCTGCGTGTAATTTTTTGCTAAATACATGGCAATTTGTCTTGCTTGAGCCAATTGTCTATCTCTGCGTTTTGAAAGCATTTCTTCAATTTTCAACCCAAAATGATCGCATACAATATCACGTATGTGTTCAATAGTAATGGTTTTTGGTTTGATATTTACAATACCAGAAATTACTTTCTCAGCTAATTTCAAATCGATAGAACAATTTGTAAGTGTGGAATGCGCTAATAAGGAGATAATAACGCCTTCCAAGTCACGAATGTTATCAACTACATTTTTAGCTATAAAAGTGACAACTTCTTCAGAGATATCTAATCCATCTTGGTAAATCTTATGTTTCAGAATCGCTTTTCGAAGCTCATAGTCGGGTTGGCTTATTTCTGCTGATAATCCCCATTTGAATCGGGTGAGAAGTCGTTGTTCCAATCCTTGCAATACAACAGGCGATCTATCGGAAGTTAATAGAAGTTGTTTTCCGTTTTGGTGTAAATGATTGAAGATGTGGAAAAATGTGTTTTGAGTGCCATTTTTTCCTGCAAATTCGTGAATATCATCTAAAATCAAGACATCGATTGTTTGGTAAAAGTTGAGGAAATCATTTACAGTATTGTTGCGTACTGCATCTGTATACTGTATTTGGAAAAGATTGGCTGAAACGTACAGCACTCTTTTTTCCGGATGTAATTGTTTAGTCTGTACCCCAATTGCGTGTACTAAATGAGTTTTCCCGACACCGGAAGCTCCATAAATAAAAAGAGGATTAAAGATGGTCGTACCGGGATCCTTAGTAATGCTAAGCCCGGCAGTGCGGGCTAATTTGTTGCTACTGCCTTCAATAAACGACTTAAAATTATAGATGGGATTTAATTGAGGATCTATATCTTGCACTTGAGTTGGTCGTACAAATGGATTCTCTTTTTGAGCGCGTGTATTATTGGTAAAGGGTTTAACTTTTTCATCGCTGGGGATAGTGGTGCTGGTGCCGGCATTGCGATCCACAAGTACGCGATACATTAATTTTGTCTCTTCACCCACTTCTCGGTGAATCGTCATGCGTAAGAGATCAACGAATGTCTCTTCAATGTATTCGTAAAAAAATTGGCTTGGAACTTGCAGCGTGAAAATATGATTATCATAAGATAGTGGAATAATAGGGGCAAACCATGTAGAAAAAGTTGTTTCTGATACATTGTCTCGAATTACTTGCGTACATCTTTGCCACAAATCATTGGCACTATTTGTTTTCATATTTATCCTTGTTTATCGATTTTGTTTGACAAATATCACCAACATTTTTCACATTAAAAAGGGGTGTTTTTATCTATTTTACCGCTAATTGGGTATACGCTTTGCTTTCAGGTATTTATTATATATATCACTTTATCAATTATATAGTGTATTTAAATTCAATAATATCCTTTTTATCAGTACTCTATCATCATAGTTAATAATTCCTATTTCTTGTTTATGGTCTTCTTTTGTATCCAGAATAGTAAATAAAGGTTTAGAATGGAATTAATAATATGTTTTGCAACATATTATTTGTTCATTTTTTTCATTCTTTTGCTTTGATTTTTGGTTTAAATATGCCAACTTTACACTCTCAAATTTCAACATAAAATTAATCAGTATGAAAATTGGAACGCCGAAAGAAATTAAGAATAATGAGAATCGAGTTGGATTAACACCGGCAGGTGTTGCTACGTTGGTTAAACAAGGTCATGTTGTTTATATCCAAAAAGATGCAGGTATAAACAGTGGTTTCCCAGATAGTTTGTATAGTGCTGTTGGCGCACAGATTTTGCCAACGATCGAAGATGTCTACGCATCATCGGATATGATTGTGAAAGTAAAAGAACCAGTTGAACCTGAGTATAAATTAATAAAAAAAGGGCAACTTCTTTTTACCTATTTTCATTTTGCTTCGGATGAACAATTGACACGTGCGATGATAGAAAGTGGTGCTATCTGTTTGGCTTATGAAACAGTAGAACGACCAGACCGTTCTTTGCCATTGTTGATCCCCATGTCAGAAGTAGCGGGAAGAATGTCAATTCAAGAAGGAGCAAAATATTTAGAAAAGCCCAAAGGTGGTAAAGGAGTCCTTTTAGGTGGAGTACCAGGTGTAAAACCGGCTAAAGTGCTTATTCTAGGAGGAGGGGTTGTTGGAACACAGGCTGCATGGATGGCTGCCGGTTTAGGAGCTGATGTTACATTGGCTGATATATCATTGCCACGTTTGCGTTATTTGTCTGAAGTATTACCTCCGAATGTTAAAACTTTGATGTCATCTTCATATGTTGTTGCTGAGGAAGTTCGTAATGCTGATTTAGTTATTGGTGCTGTATTGGTTACCGGAGCAAAAGCACCACATTTGGTTACACGAGAAATGCTTAAAACAATGCAAGATGGAACTGTGATGGTTGATGTAGCTATTGATCAAGGTGGCTGTTTTGAAACTTCACATCCTACTACCCATGCCGCAGCAACTTATACAATTGATGGGATTGTACATTATTGTGTAGCTAACATTCCAGGTGCAGTTCCTTATACTTCAACAATGGCCTTAACAAATGCGACATTGCCTTATGCTTCGATGTTGGCAAATTTAGGTTGGGAAAAGGCTTGTGAAGCATCGTCAGAATTGAACAAAGGATTGAATATCGTAAAAGGAGATATTGTGTACGCTGCTGTACGTGATGCATTTGGCTGGTAATTCAGTCGTCAATATATTTAGTTGCACAAATAGCTTCCTTCATTTACTAAGAAGGAAGTTGTTTGTGCTTTTTTATTTACCTTTGATGGGAGTTTTTCTTTTTGATGAGGAAATGAGTTCATGTATATAAAAACAGCAGCAATAGTATTACATCGACTTCCTTATGGTGATCGCTCTTCGATTATTTCGCTCTACACTGCTGAAAAAGGGAGGATTGATTGTATAGTGTATGGAACGAAAGGGCCTAAAGCAGGCATTAAAAGGGCTTTGCAGGAACCATTGAGCTTGTTGGAATTGGAATTAGAAATACTTCCTGGTCGTGAGTTACATCGGGTGGTAGAATCTAAGACACACTCAACAATTACTTTTTTGGCTGCACATCCAATTAAAAGCGCACTGGCCTTTTTCATTGCTGAGAGTTTATATCGAATTTTTCGTGAAACGCAAGTTGACAGAGCTTTGTATGAGTTTGTTGAGCATTCGGTCATTACATTAAATCATGCTGAAGTTGGTTTTGCTAATTTTCATTTGGTATTTTTGCTTCAAATGACTCGTTTCTTAGGCTTTTATCCAAATTTAGAATCTGATTTTCCAATTGCCTTTTTTGACATGGTGAATGGGGTTTTTACTTCTTCAAAGCCTCAACATTCATCTTTTCTGAGCCCTGAAGAAAGCAAGCTTTTTCACAAGCTAATGCGAATGGATTATGCTAATATGCATTTATTTGAGTTTTCACGACAAGAACGAGTGTTAATTCTGGAACAAATTTTACTATACTATCGAATTCATTTGCCTGAATTTGGCTCTATTCATTCATTAAGCGTTTTATCTGAGCTTTTTGATGCTTGAGTTGATTATCTTTGTACACATGTTTAGCCGTTTGTTTTTTGTTAAATAGTTTGGAATTATTTATATAGGAAATATATGTATGCTTTTTTAAAAATCAAATGTTATGATGCAAGGATACATTCGTAAACCGTTTACTTTTGACCGTGTTGTGCGTTTGATATTGGGTTTGGCAATTGCGTTGGTGTCGTTTTTAGTTTTAAAACGGTTGAGTAGCGTGTTGTTGCCTTTCTTTGTTGGTTGGCTAATTGCATATATGATTAATCCATTGGTTAATTTTTTTCAACATAGATTGCATTTGAGGAATCGTCCTCTGTCAGTTTTTGTGACATTGTTGGTTTTACTTATTGCATTTTCCGGTATTATTCTTTTTCTGGTTAATCCTGTTTCGCAGGAAGTGCAACATGCCGGAGACTTAATAAAACGTTATTTAGTGGATCCACAAACTCAGGAGTGGCATTTGACGTTTCTACCTGAAACGTGGCAAGTGTATCTTCAAGCTCATTTTTCATACCAAGAGTTGGAAAAGTTATTGAGTAGCGATACGTTTATGGAATCTATCAGTAAAATGCAGCCTCATTTTTTTAATTTCTTATCAGGTACATTTCAGTTTCTCATAAGCTTGTTTGTAGTGTTTGTAATTTTTTTGTATGTAATCTTTATATTAATTGATTATGAAAAAATTACAAATGGATGGAGTAAGATTATTCCACAACATTATCGAGCATTCTTTGAAGGATTATTTGACGATTTAACACAAGGAATGAATCGTTACTTTCGCGGACAGGCTCTGGTGGCTTGTTTGGTTGGAGTGATGTGCGCTATTGGATTTTCAGTGCTTGGATTACCTTTAGCGATCGTCATGGGTTTGTTTATTGGCCTTTTGAATATGGTTCCGTATATGCAATGGCTAGGTTATATTCCAGTTGTTTTACTATTTGGACTGAAATCTGTTGAAACAGGACAAAGTTTTTCTCTTCTATTTCTTGGCTTGTTGATTGTCGTATTGATCGTAGAAGGGGTTCAAAATATTTATTTGATACCTAAGATTATGGGGAAAGTCACTGGTTTAAAGCCCGCATTGATTTTGCTTTCACTTTCTATTTGGGGATCCTTACTGGGAATTATTGGCATGATTATAGCTTTACCAATTACTACATTGATGATTTCCTACTATCAGCGTTATGTATTAGCGGCTGAAAATGAGATGCATTCAACCGATGTTATAAATGAGCCATAATTCCAAAAGTGATTGAAATTACTTGATTGCCGGAACTTCCAAAATAGTCTTGAGCTTTGTCAGGAAAAATATCGCTTAATCCATAGCTGTAGCGTCCTTCAAGAATGTAATTGAAGTATCTTGTATGAAGCTCTAAGCCTGATCCGGCGCAAATACCATAATCGAATCGTGATGACACTGCAGCAATATATTCGGGATTTGTTAAAGTAGTAATATTTGTAGTGGGCTTTTCAGATAATAGATAGCCAATTTTGGGACCAAGATTCAAAAACCATCCGACTTTACCATTGGTAAAAAAATGGGTCATAATCGGCATTTCAACATAATTTAGTTGCCGTTGATAAAAGCTTAGCCCACTCTGTTCTTTCCATCCTTGCTGTGAATAATTTAGCTCCACTTGAAGCCCAAAATGAGGCTCTGAAACAAAACATCCAGAAATGCTACCTGTATATCCGAGTAAATTAGATTGAGTTATTTGTGGATAGAAATTCATACTTGAAAGGGTAACCCCATAATCTCCCCCAAGTAAAAGATAGGGGTGAAAGGGTGTTTGAGCAGCCAAAGTGCTTCTGCTGAGGATGTAACAAACAAGAATGAATGAAAGAAAATAGTTGGCTCTATGTTTCACGTTGTATAATGAAATTTAGTGAAATAAGTAATGATGGAATTTTGTGTGGTATTATTGAAGATGAGTTTATCAACTTATGGTATTAACTTATTTTATTTTGTTTAAGCGTTCAATTCCCTGTCCGGATTTGTAATAAAGCAGATTTATTTCTTCATTTACCCAACCCCCACTTGGATAAATTTTGTGGAAATTAAATTGAGATTGAATATTATTACTTGTGGGTAATGGCATATGGTCAATAAACATCTTATTGATTCCGATGTGTTCCCATTCGTTGACAAAATAGTTTATCAAATCATACCCTAATAGATCGTAACGCATTCCGTTAGTTGGTACAACTTTTGTATGGTACCAATAATGGAAATTACTGTCATATTTGTTGAGTTGATTTTGATTGTTTATATAAAATAGTGATGAATAATATAATCTCGGAAAAATACCTTGTTCAGGATCCCAATCAGGAAATCCATACACAGACAGGGAGTTATCATGGCGTGCAAGTGCTCCCAAGTTACGCAAATATGGAATTACATTGTCAATGTTGTCATCACCCAAAACAATAATATTTGATTTAGTATGAGAAAACAATGGTTGTAGTTTGTCCACATTGCCACCTTTGATGATTACATTCTGGTAGGCGATGTGCAGTTGCTTAAGTTTCTGACGTAAACAAGTAGTGAACATGACGCCTAAGTTTAATGGATCTGTTGTAGTATCAAGGTTCGCAATGATAATATTTTCGTTTTTTAGTTGTTGAGCAAAAAGAGATGCAGATTCTTCGCATTGCCATTTTAAAGATGGATTAAATTGGATTAAATAGGGATTGTATGTTATTTCTTGTACTTGAGAAGAAAAAGGAATAATAGTATAAATCTTGTGTGCTTTAGCAAAAGATGCAATGGTTTGCACCTGACCGGAATATGCCGGTCCAATTATAAAATCGACATGCCAAAGTGGACTTTCTTTGTTTAGTAAGGGTTGTAACACATTGCTCGTTTTTTCAACATCATAAGTGTGTAATTCGATGGAAATGCCCTCTTGTTTAGCTTTTAATAATGCCAATAACGCTCCCCTATAGAAATCGACAAATTTGTCGATAGTTCCATCTTCATTTGTGCCATCAATAGAAAAAGGCAGTAAGATTCCTATTTTGATCACTTTATTGTTGGTTGGTCGTGTTGTAACCTTGTTGGTATTTTCAATCGTTCTTTTGGGTTGTTTAATGATTTCCTCTTGTAATTTGGATAAGGAGGTTTCACTGGTTGGAATAGATATCACAGAACCGATTTCAAGCCCTTTTATCAATGGATTTGCAGCTTGAATGGCATCCACTGTTACATTATATTCCCTACTTAAGCTATATAGTGTTTCCTTTGCAACTACTTTGTGAAATAGCATTTTAGTCAATTTCTTCTCAGTAGGTTTTAGAGTGTCATTTCCTGATTTTTTATTTGGTAGTGATTGAGAATTTGCTTGGGTGTTTGTATTTTCATTTTCTTTCTGAGTAGCTGATGGAATGAGTAATACTTCACCGTCACGAATGCCTTTTTCAGCCTCAGGATTGAGAGCTACAATCGCATCTACAGTGGTGCCATAGAGATAAGCTATGGAATAAAGTGTTTGTTTTTTTGTTACAACGTGTTTCCTTAGTTCGGTTGATTTCTCTTCGATCGGGATTTTAATTTGTTGACCAACCTTTAAGGCATCTGTAATGGATGGATTACACGATAAAATGTCTGCTTGTGAAACATTAAATATTCGAGCTATTCCAAAAAGTCCTTCTTGCGGTTTTACCGTATAAAGGTAAAAGCGTTGTCCGTTTTCTTGAATAACAGGATAATTTTCTTGTTGCGCAAAAGTTGAGAAGCAAAGCAGTAAAGTCAACAACAGGGTTGAGCTAAATCGAATAGAGTGTTTCATCTTGCATGTTGATTTAAATAAGCCTGAAATGCTGCTTACAAAGATATGATAAATTCTATGGATGCGATACACGTACTTAGACAAAGTATTCGACGATTTGTTCTTGAGAAACCACCTTTTGTTCGCCGCTTTGCATGTTTTTTAATGTTGCTACGCCTTGATTAATTTCATTTTCACCAATAATAACAACCCAAGGAATATTGTTTTGGTTTGCATAATTCATCTGTTTCTTAATTTTTGCTGCTTCAGGATAAATTTCTGCATTGATTCCGGATTGACGAACTTTGTTCAATAAAGAGATTGCAACTACTTGCTCTTGTGATCCAAAGTTCAAAAAAAGCACAACTGTATTTTCGTTTGAAGTTTCCGGGAAAGCATTTAATTGAAGCAAAACATCATAAATACGATCGGCACCAAAAGAGATGCCGACACCAGATACGTTTTCTAATCCAAATACTCCGGTTAAATTATCGTAACGTCCTCCACCACTGATACTTCCAATCTGTACATCATTCGCTTTCACTTCAATGATAGCACCGGTGTAATAATTTAATCCTCGCGCAAGCGTTAAATCCAGTTCAACTTTGTTCTGAATTGAAAGTGGTTTCAGCCATTCGAAAATGGTTTCTAATTCGTTTATTCCTTGCAATCCTATAGGAGACGCAACTAATACATTTTTTAATTGTGCCAATTTTTCGGTATTATCGCCTTGTAGCAAAAGTATTGGTTGGAGTTGGTCAATGGCTGCCTGCGTAATGCCTTTTGAGGCTAACTCTGCGTTGACGTTGCCTAATCCGATTTTGTCCAATTTGTCAATGGCTACGGTGATGTCGGTAATGTTTTTTTCAGCTCCTATGATCTGTGCGATGCCACTAAGAATTTTGCGGTTATTGAGTTTAATGGTAATGGCAATATGCAATTGACGAAAAACTTCATCCACCATTTGGATCAGTTCTACTTCATTTAACAAAGAATCACTTCCCACCACGTCGGCATCGCACTGATAGAATTCACGGTAACGTCCTTTTTGCGGACGGTCTGCTCTCCAGACAGGCTGAATCTGATATCTTTTAAAAGGGAATGTGATTTGATCACGATGTTGTACTACGTAACGGGCAAAGGGAACTGTTAAATCATACCGTAATCCCTTTTCTGATATTTTTGTTATGAGTTTGTTGTTGTTTTTGAAGTTCCATTCAGCTGCATCCAAGGATTCTGCAAAATTACCAGAGTTGAGTATCTTAAACAATAATTTGTCACCTTCTTCACCATATTTGCCCATCAAAGTAGAAAGATTTTCAATAGCAGGTGTTTCTATTTGTCTAAATCCAAACAATTGAAATACTTTTCTAATGGTGTTGAAAATATAATTTCGTTTAGCCATTTCCTGAGGCGAAAAATCGCGTGTTCCTTTTGGTATGGTGGGTTGTTGCATAGAAGTAAATTTTTAGTGCAAAGTTAAGGAAAATCAGGTAGCTCTGCAACGTTAATCTTTTTGCCGTTTATTTATGAATAAAACAATAGTATGACCATGTGTTTCTGAGCAAAATATTATGCTATGTTAGATTGTGAGTTTAGTCTTGTTTGGAAACGAAAATAACACTATATTTGCACTCTCAAAAAAGATAATCAACGATTCATAATTAATAAGGAGGAAAATACCATAGCCATTTCAAAGTTCATGAAGAACGACAGACTAAAAGAATTACATCGGATTAATGAGCGCATTCGTGAAAAGGAAGTTCGCTTAGTTGGTGAAAATGTGGAGATAGGAATTTATTCTATTGACGAAGCTTTGAAAAAAGCCGATGCATTAGGTCTTGATTTGGTAGAGATATCGCCTAATGCCGTTCCACCTGTTTGCCGAATCACAGATTATCAAAAATTTCTTTATCAGCAAAAGAAACGTGAGAAAGAGATGAAGTTGAAAGCCGCAAAAGTGGTGTTGAAAGAGATACGTTTCGGCCCGCAAACGGATGATCATGATTATAACTTCAAATTGAAACATGCACAAGAATTTTTGAAAGATGGCAACAAGGTCAAAGCGTATGTCTTTTTTAAAGGTCGTTCCATTTTATTTAAGCAACAAGGAGAAGTGTTATTATTGCGATTTGCTAACGATTTAGAAGATTATGCTAAAGTTGATTCCTTGCCAACTTTAGAAGGGAAGCGTATGATTATCATGCTTTCTCCTAAAAAGTTAAAGTGATCTTGTGTCACTTATGTATGTCTAAAATTATGTCCCAATTATTTGAATTCATTTAATAGAAAACAACATGCCAAAAATGAAAACTAATTCCGGTGCAAAAAAAAGGTTCACCCTTACCGGAACAGGTAAAATTAAACGTGAACATGCCTTTAAAAGTCATATTTTGACGAAAAAGACCAAGAAACAAAAGCGTAATTTGACACATAGTGGTCTTGTCAGTGCTTCTGATTTGAACAATGTGAAAAATATGTTGCGTTTAAAATAATAATGCTTCACTCTTTTATTTTTTAACCGAATGTTTAGCTTTAAGATCGTATTTGTATGCGACGCTGCCATTCACAATTAATTATACTATGCCCAGATCAGTAAATCATGTAGCTTCAAGAGCAAGACGTAAAAAGGTATTAAAATTAACCCGGGGTTATTTTGGCGCACGCAGAAATGTGTGGACTGTCGCTAAGAACACATGGGAAAAAGGGTTGCAATATGCTTATCGTGACCGAAAAAACAAAAAACGTAGTTTCAGAGCACTATGGATTCAACGTATAAATGCTGCTGCTCGTATAGAAGGATTATCTTATTCAAAATTAATGGGAGCTTTGCATAAAGCAGGTATTGAGATGAATCGTAAAGTATTAGCAGACCTTGCAATGAATCATCCAGAAGCCTTTAAAGCAATCATTGATAAAGCAAAAAACGCATAATTCATTCATTATGAATAATTGGGAAGGCCGGCTCATTCGTTGAGGCGGCTTTTTTTGCATGTATCATTTCGTTTTTGCATACTTTTTATGGCAGAATAATGAAATACTTTACCCATATCCTTTCCAATGGACTTCGCATGGTTCATTTGCCTGATAATAGTTCTGTTTCCTATTGTGGCTTTGCTGTGAATGTAGGAACACGTGATGAACTTCCTTCTCAACATGGGATGGCTCACTTTGTTGAACACATGCTTTTCAAGGGAACACGCCACCGAAAAGCATGGCATATTCTTAATAGTATGGAAACAGAAGGTGGTGAGTTAAATGCTTATACTACGAAAGAAGAAACTTTTATTTATGCTGTCTTTTTGGAAACAGCTATAGAAAAGGCTATTGATTTAATGGCAGATATGGTGTCAAATTCTATTTTTCCTACAAAAGAAATTATTAAAGAGACAGATATTATTTTGGATGAAATTGAATCGTATAACGATTCTCCGTCAGAACTTATATTTGACGATATTGAGCAATTGCTTTTTGATGAATATTCGATTGGACGTAATATTTTAGGAACTCCTGACAGTATTGCTGGATTTACGCAGCTTGACCTGATAAAATTTCATTCTGAACATTATTGTAGTGATAGAATGATTTTTTTCTCACTTGGGAAAACGGATTTTCAAAAATTAGTGCGTTTGGGAGAAAAGTATTTGACTTCAATTCCTACTTCATCGAAACTTTATCAACGTGCGGTTCCGCAAACGTATTTACCTAAGCAGCAGGTTGTACATAAAGATACGCATCAAGCACATTTCATACTTGGCAACTGTGCATATTCTTTATTGAATCCCAATCGATTATCCTTTTCTTTGTTGAATAATATTTTAGGTGGACCAGGTATGAATAGTTTGCTTAATCTCTCGTTACGTGAGCGAAGTGGTTTGGTGTATAATGTGGAATCTAACTATACACCTTATACTGATACCGGAACATTTACTATCTATTATGGTACTGATCCTAAAAACCATGAAAAATGTTGTGGATTGGTATTTAAAGAATTAGATAAATTAAAATCCAAACAATTGTCAGACAGACAATTAACAAAATATAAGCATCAGTTGCTAGGACAATTGGCTATTGCAGCAGAAAATAAAGAAAATATAGCGCTTAGTTTTGGCAGAAGTATCTTGCAAATGGGTACTTTTGATGGTGTAGATGACATTATGGCAAGTTTAAAACAGATTACACCTGAAGGATTGCAGGGAATTGCTCAAGAAATATTTGATGAAAATTATCTTTCTTCGTTGCTTTACTATGAGTGAAACATTGTTGTTGTGAATTCATGGCTATTATTATGGAAATAATATGTTATATGGCACTCTTTTTGCTATGGCACTGTATGCCATAGTGTAACAACTTTTAGGAAGATAGAATTGGAATTGGCTTGAAAAATGACTATCTTTGCATGCTTATTTTTGTCAATATAACACATGAGACAACTAAAAATTACCAAATCAATAACCAATCGCGAGAGTGCATCCCTTGATAAGTATTTACAAGAAATTGGTCGTGAAGAGTTGATCACTGTTGAAGAAGAAGTTGATTTAGCGCAGCGTATACGAAGAGGTGATCGTCGCGCCTTGGAGAAGCTTACACGAGCAAATTTGCGTTTTGTCGTTTCTGTTGCAAAACAATATCAAAATCAAGGACTTAGTTTACCTGATTTGATTAATGAGGGCAACTTGGGCTTGATTAAAGCCGCTGAGAAATTTGATGAAACGCGTGGGTTCAAATTTATTTCATATGCCGTATGGTGGATTCGTCAATCTATTCTGCAAGCATTGGCAGAACAATCACGTATTGTCCGTTTACCTTTGAATCAGGTAGGCTCATTGAATAAGATCAATAAAGCATTTTCGAAATTTGAACAAGAAAACGAACGTCGTCCTTCTGCCGAAGAATTGGCTGATAAATTAGATATTCCTGTTGAAAAGATTGCCGAAACACTCAAAGTGTCAGGTCGTCATATTTCTGTCGATGCTCCTTTTGTTGAAGGAGAAGACAATAGTTTGCTTGATGTTCTAATCAATGAAGATGCGCCTCATGCTGATCGTGGTTTAATCAACGAATCTTTATCGTTGGAAATTGATCGGGCACTCTCAACGTTAAGTGAGCGCGAAGGCGAAATTATCAAAATGTTTTTTGGTATTGGTCGACCGGAGATGACATTAGAAGAAATTGGTGATGAATTTGGCTTGACTCGTGAACGCGTTCGTCAAATAAAGGAGAAAGCTATTCGTCGTTTACGTTCTAACTCACGCAACAAGCTTTTAAAAAGTTTCTTAGGCTAATTTACTTTTGCAAAATTTCACACAACGGTTTCATTCAAAAGGAAGAATGAGGCCGTTTTTTTATGCTACTTATCCCAACAAATAGATGGTAAATGCCATTGTAATCATTCCGCTTAATAGACCTATTTTTGTTAGTTTATGTTTTCTATAACATTCCGCTGAAGGTAACAACTCTATGAGAGCAATATATACCATTGTTCCTGATACAGCACCTAAAACAATAGCTTGTAAAAGGGGCGTCCATGAAGGTAATAAAAAGAGCCATGCTAGAAGTGCTCCAAATGGAGATGCCATTCCTGTAAGGATGGTAATTAAAAACGCTTTACCTCGTTTGCCAGTAGCTTGATATATAGGAGCTGAAATAGAGATACCAATTGGAATATTGTGCAGAATGATAGCTAATAAAATTGGTATGGCAAGGTTGATATTTGAAATTCCTACAGTAAAAATAGCGATACCTTCTGGAATGTTATGGAGCGAAACAGCAATTGCAATCATTATTCCTAATCGTTTCAAGTGAACCAAAGCACGCGGATCATTCTTTTCATCAGAATCTATTGCAATTTCGTCAGTAGTATGTTCATAATGCGGAGCTATCCAATCAAGCAATAACATGATACAAATACCTCCAAAAAATGTGATCATCAACCATAGAAATGAATTGCTGGAATAGAGATTTTTAGCAAACAGAGACTGGCTTGCCGGAAAAATATCGACAAAAGAGACAAATAATAAAACACCTGCAGCAAGTCCTAACGAAAAGGAAAGAAATGAACGATTAGAACGATGCGTAAGGAAAGTGAGCCAACTTCCAATACCCGTTGACAATCCGGCGATCATTGTTAAACTAAATGCAATGATAATTGAAGAAGAAATCATGTGGGTATGAGTTGATTTTATACAAAGATACAATTTATTCTCTAAGGAGTAGGAGGTACCTTTCTTTTTCAATCATTTTGTGATGAAACATGTATGTCATTTGTAAATAATGACTATATTTGTTCACTAATTTTTTATTGAGTTAATTTTATTACAAATCAAATAGATAGCTTGTTATTATGATTAGTATTCTGGAAGACATCATCCATAATGAGCTAAAAAAATATTCTATTTTCTTTTGGGCTTTATGAAAATGATAAAAACTTGGTTCTACAGTTTATTATGGACGAGTGGAACCTGTTTGATAAAAAGAAAAATCCTTCTTTTGTATTATTGGGAAGCAGCCTGTTTTCTGGGTTACAAAGCCGGAGATGTAGTTGGTTGCGTAACGACAAACCTATAGGCTATTGAATATTGGAAGGATAACAAGGCACGAGCTGGATGGATTACTTTATATAGATGATAATGAAGTGTCCAAAGCTCTTTTGGATACAGCCGAGTTATGGGGCATGAGAAAGGAATGAAAGGCATTCATTCTTTTTAGTTATTTGACGATGAACAAAGTGCATATTCAATGTAATATACATACTGCTTTTTCTACTGGTCAATTTGAAACTCATCATAATGCATTTAGGTATGTGGAATAATTATGAGGAATAATTATTGTTGATAAATATATGTTATATTATGAATTAATTAATAATTAATGCATGAATGTTGTTGCAAAATGACTTTGAATTGTCTTTTTGAAAGTGTTGCAATGTTTCGTTTATCATAAGACTGATGATTTTGTTTGTCATATAAATTAGCAGTATAATAAGTATTTGATGAAAAATTCTTTTAAAATTTACCCGATTGAAGTTATCTCTTTTGTGTGGATATTCATTACAGGATTGTTTATCATCGTTTTTCCATATTCAGTGATACATACCACTGAAGCTCATTTATTACGCGAAAGATTCTTTATTCTTGCTGGCTTTGGAGCATTGATTTATTTGCACAAAGAAACTCGATGGGATTTTATACGCTACTTTCGCCAATTGATACCTGTAGTAATGATTATTTATTGGTATCCTGAAACGTACTATTATAATCAGGCCTTTTTTAAAAATATAGATCCATTTCTAATCTCTGCCGATCAATGGTTATGCGGTTTTCAGCCAAGTACGATGTTTTCTTATTGGATTACTGCTCGCTGGTTTAGTGAATTGATGAATCTCTCATACATCTCTTTTTATTTCGTACTTATTTTCATTCATTTCTATTTTTTGATTATCAATCAAAAAAAAGCCTTTTTTACAGCTTTTATTTTGTTGAATTCTTTCTTATTGTTCTATGCTTTTTATATTGTTTTGCCGGCTGAAGGACCTCAGTTTTTTGTGTGTCACAATCCTGCAACGGCATTACCCATGACTGGTCCAATGCGTCGTTTGGTGTTATTTTTTCATTCGTTAGGAGAAGTGCCTAATGGTGCATTCCCCAGCTCGCATGTTGGTCTTATGATGACTTATATGATTTTGGTATGGTTTCATGCGCGTAAAGTATTTGTATGGTTGTTACCTTTTTCGTTGTTATTAGCTCTCTCCACGGTTTATATAAAGGCTCATTATTTTGTAGATGTTATTGCTGGAGCTGCTTTTGCATTTCCGTTTTATTTTTATAGTGTTTGGTTATGGAACAAACTTAATAATTGGCTTCGTCCTGTGAAACAATAAGTTGCTTAATAAAGCCATTGTATGGAAAAAATGCAAGAAGAGAAATTGATGGAGGATTTGAAGAACCCACAGCTTCGAAGCAGGGCATTCGGTCAACTAGTGAAAGAATATCAGCAACCTATTTATTGGCATATCCGTAAAATGGTATTATCTCACGACGATGCAAACGATATACTTCAAAATACCTTTTTGAAAGCTTGGTCTGCACTTGATGCTTTCCGTGGAGAATCAAAACTTTCAACATGGCTTTTCCGAATTGCAGTGAATGAATCATTGACTTTCTTGGCCAATCAACGGGAGAAATACAATGTATCTATTGATGAGTTTCAAGAAAATCTTTTGCAAGGTCTTGAGGCCGATTCTTATTTTTCAGGAGATGAAGTGCAGTTGCAATTTCAAAAGGCTATTCTCACATTACCAGAAAAACAACGGTTGGTATTTAATATGAAATATTTCGACAATTTGAAATATGAAGAGATGGAAGAAATTTTAGGAACGTCTGTAGGTGCCTTAAAAGCATCATATCATCATGCTGTAAAAAAAATTGAACAATTTTTATTACGTGATGTTTAAACCTTTGACTCTTTATTGTGTCAAAAAAGCGACTAATAAAATATACGATCATGAACTTAAATAATTATTTTGACAAGAGCAATCCATTTTCTGTTCCTGAAAATTATTTTATTGATTTTCAAACTAAGATGGAACAGATGACGCGACCCGTCATGATTCCATGGTATAGACAAGTCCGATCTTGGGCTGCTGTTGCTGCTGCGGTGGCAGGAATTGTAATTGGTACTCATTTTATGTTTCCATCGCAGTCATCTGTTCAGCCATTGTCAGATGAAGAGACTTATGTTCTTAGCCAAGTGGATGAATCTGCCCTTGTCGATTATCTAGCAAGTATGGATCAGCCAGCTAATTCGGCACAAGAAAAGGAATGAGTGCTCTATTAATAGTGGAAGATAAATGTTGGAGGAAAATAGGTATTTGTTGTGAAAAGCAATTATATGCAAAATAGAATCAAAATGAAACGAATTTTACTTTTTGTTGGTATGGTGATGATTTTTGCTGGATTACAAGCTCAAGAAAGGGCAAACGATCATCATCAGATGTTGAATGAAATACGGCAACAAAAGATTACATTCATGCAGCAACGTTTGAACCTGACACCTGAGGAAGCTAAACGGTTCTGGCCTCTCTATTATGAATATGAACAAAAACGGTGGGACCTCATGAAAGCATCTCGTGACAATTTTAAGCGTGACAAGGGTATGAAAGGTGCAGCTGCTAATTATGAACAAATGACTGATAATATGCTTAATTCTGATTTGGTACGTGCTCAATTAGCCAAAACGTATTATGTATACTTCAAGAAGATTTTACCACCCGAAAAGTTATTTCAATATTATGTTGCTGATAAAGACTTTAAAGAGTGGCTTTTGCAAGATATAAAACGCAAAGCAGAACAGCATCCTCATCAGTAATAGATGATGAGTGATAAAATTATTGCTGGTGCCTCCCATTGTGGAGGTATTTTTTTTATTTGAAACTGACTTTTTGTCATAATTTTTCATGAGAGAAGACATATAAAGTGAACACTTCTGACAAAAGAAACGTTTTGAAAGATGAAATATGCATTGGCACATCCTTTGTTGATTAGTTAATGTTATCGTTTAGTGAAAACGAAGGGAAGCGAATATACACTCACAATATTTACATAAAACTATGGGAAAAATTATTGGAATTGATTTAGGAACAACGAATTCTTGTGTGGCTGTGATGGAAGGAAACGAACCTGTTGTAATAGCAAACAGTGAAGGAAAACGCACAACACCTTCTATTGTGGCGTTTATTGATGGAGGTGAACGTAAAGTGGGAGACCCCGCTAAACGTCAAGCAATCACAAATTCGCAAAAAACGATTTTTTCGATCAAACGTTTCATGGGTGAAACATATGATCAAGTAACAAAAGAAATTAATCGTGTATCATATAAAGTGGTACGTGGTGAAAATAACACACCACGTGTTGACATAGATGGACGTCTCTATACACCACAAGAGATTTCAGCAATGATCCTTCAAAAAATGAAGAAAACTGCAGAAGATTATTTAGGACAAGAAGTTACTGATGCCGTTATCACGGTTCCGGCTTATTTTAGCGATGCACAGCGTCAAGCAACCAAGGAGGCAGGTGAAATTGCAGGACTTAATGTTCGTCGTATTGTAAATGAGCCTACAGCAGCTTCATTGGCTTATGGTTTGGATAAAGTTCATAAGGATATGAAGATTGCCGTTTTTGACTTAGGTGGCGGCACGTTTGATATTTCTATACTGGAATTAGGTGATGGTGTTTTTGAAGTAAAATCAACTAATGGTGATACGCATTTAGGTGGTGATGATTTTGATCACGTGATCATAGATTGGTTAGCACAAGAATTCTTGACTGAAGAAGGGATTGATTTACGTAAAGACCCTATGGCTTTACAACGTTTGAAAGAAGCTGCCGAAAAAGCTAAGATTGAATTGTCTAGCTCGACTTCAACGGAAATTAATTTACCGTATATCATGCCGGTAAACGGAATTCCAAAACACTTGGTAAAAACATTGACACGCGCTAAATTTGAACAATTAGCCGATTCATTGATTCAATCTACCGTTGAGCCTTGTCGTAAAGCATTATCTGATGCTGGAATGAAAATTTCCGATATCGATGAGGTGATTCTTGTTGGTGGTTCGACACGTATTCCGGCAATTCAGACTCTTGTTGAAAAATTCTTTGGTAAAGCCCCATCAAAAGGCGTAAATCCTGATGAAGTTGTTGCTGTTGGTGCTGCTATTCAAGGTGCCGTGTTATCAGGCGATGTGAAAGATGTGCTATTACTTGATGTGACGCCACTTTCTTTAGGGATTGAAACTTATGGTGGAGTAATGACTAAGCTCATTGAATCGAATACAACAATTCCCACAAGAAAATCGGAAGTTTTCAGTACTGCTGCTGACAATCAACCCTCTGTTGAGATTCGTGTTTTACAGGGTGAGCGACCAATGGCACGCGATAATAAACAAATTGGAGTTTTCCACTTGGATGGAATTCCTGTTGCTCCTCGTGGTGTGCCTCAAATTGAGGTGTCATTTGATATTGATGCCAATGGTATTTTGAAGGTATCTGCTAAAGATAAAGCAACCGGTAAAGAACAAAGTATTCGTATTGAAGCTTCGAGTGGATTGACCGATGCTGAAATTAAACGCATGAAAGATGAAGCTGCTGTTAATGCTGAAGCAGATCAGCGAGAAAAAGAACGTGTCGATAAGCTAAATCATGCTGATAGTTTGATTTTTACTACTGAAAAACAATTGGCAGATTTGGGAGATAAGTTTCCTGCTGACAAGAAAGCTCCGATTGAAGCTGCTTTGAGCAAATTGAAAGAAGCTCACAAAGCACAAGATCTGGCTGGTATTGATGCTGCCTCGAAAGAATTGGAAAGTGTTCTCCATGCTGCAAGTCAGGAGATGTACAATGCACAGGCAGGAGCTCAGAGTTCAGAGCAACATGAAGATAACCAACAACAACAATCGTCAGGTAGTGACGCTTCTAATGGAGGTAAGGACAACGTTACTGATGTTGATTATGAAGAAGTAAAATAAGTTACAATCCATTCCGATTTTGAGGAAGATAGATATGTTAATAGCAAAGGCTGTTTCATTCGTATGAGTGAAACAGCCTTTGCTATTAAATGAAAATAATAGAATTGTTTAGAATATGTTTTGAAATTTATGCCATTACAATTTTTTGCTGGGTTACGAAACAACACTGATTTGTTATTTGCTGATGATTTCCATGGTATCTGATGCAATCATAAATTCTTCATCTGTAGGAATAACAACTACTTTGATAGCTGAGTCAGGTGTGCTGATTATTTTTTCTTCTCCATGAGTTTTTGCATTGATTTCCTGATCGATAATAATGCCCATCCACTCCATGTCGCTGCAGGCGGCGGCGCGTGTTGTATCTGAATTTTCACCAACTCCACCAGTGAATACAATAGCGTCAGTTCCTCCTAAAGCGGCTAAATAGGATCCGATGTATTTTTTAATGCGATATTGATACATTTTCAGAGCGAGCTTAGCATGTTCATTCCCTTCATTAATAGCTTTGTCAAGGTCTCGCATGTCGGACGAAACGCCAGAGACACCTAATACTCCACTGTGTTTGTTGAAAAGAGTAGAGGCTGATTCGGTTCCCAACATTTCTTTATCCATCAAAAAAGTGACAACACCCATATCAATGTCTCCAGAACGAGTTCCCATCATCAATCCTTCAGCAGGCGTAAAACCCATTGAAGTATCCACAGATTTTCCATCTTTAATGGCTGTGATGGAAGCTCCATTACCGATATGACAAGTGATCAATTTAGAGTGATCGTAATCCAATCCCAGAAACTCACAAGCACGTTTCGATACATAGCGATGGCTGGTGCCATGAAATCCATACCGGCGAATTCCATATTTTGTATAAAGCGAATAAGGAATGGCATACATATATGCATACGGCTCCAAGGTCTGATGGAACGCGGTATCAAATACGCCAACCTGAGGGACGTTAGGTAGTAATTCTTTGATGGCATTAATACCTGCTAAGTTTGGTGGGTTGTGTAATGGCGCAATCTCGATGCATTCTTCGATAGTTGTAATAACTTCGTCATCAATCAACACGCTGGCATTGATTTTTTCACCTCCATGCACTAAACGATGCCCAACTGCATCGATTTCTTCCAGCGAACTAATGGCTCCGTGTTGAGGACTTATTAGAACGCCTAATATATATTCGATAGCGCTTTGATGGGTTAATATTTCTCCTTCGAGTGTCACTCTGTTGTTATCAGCTTGAGTGTGTCTTAGAAACGATCCACGCATTCCTAACTTTTCTACACCGCCTTGACCAAGAATGGCTTTAGTGGTCATATCAAAAAGCTTGTATTTAACGGAGGAACTGCCGCAATTTAGTACTAAAATTTTCATCCCAGATGATTTAAATATGATGATTAGTTATTGATGATTTTTCCATTCTCATCATATGTATAAAATCCTTTTCTTCGACTTAACCCATAATATTTTGCACGAAATAGCCGCATGATCATAGGAGAAGGTTTATATTTAATATTGCCATATTCATGGAAGAGATTTTCCATCAAAGGCACGATTTTTTGGATACCCATTCGATCTGCTGTAACAAAAACACCTTGTCGGTGGCCGAATCCAACTGTTAATAGCTTGTCAATGTCGTTGAGTGATGCAATCCCTTCCATTACAATGGAGCAAGCTTCATTAAGCATGATGAGAAACATGCGTAGGCTAATCAATCCGACTGATTCTAAAACGGGGATATAGCTGTAATTGATTAGTTCAGCAAAACGGCACACTTTTTCATAAGTAGCGTCAGAAGTGTTGAGCCCTTTTACAATTTCAATAATATGTGAATCGGGAATGTTTGATAAAAAATGAACTCCTATACAGCGTTTCTGGTGCTGTAATTCACTTGCTAAAGCAGTAACAACAATAGTGGAAACGTTTGTAGCAATAATGGCTTCAGGAGTTAAGATCGCTTCTAATTTTTTGAAAACGTCTTTACGACCTTCTGTACTCTGTTGTCCGGTTTTGTTGTCATAGCGTATAGCTTCAATCACAAAATCACATCCAACAAAATCACGGTATTCAGTGGTCCCTTTTATGCGAGACAATATCACTTTTTTTTCCGATAAGGTTAGTCCCCAATTGTTGACGCGTAAATCGAGTCTTTCTTCAATGTGAGCAAAAGCATTAGTTATCTTTTCTTGGTTTAGTTCCAAGAATATCACTTCCATTCCTTTACTTGCTGCAATGGTTGCAATGAGACTTCCTTCGTGACCACATCCTACAACTCCGATGCGTGAAAAGAGGGTCTTTTTTCGGTCTTTTTTACTAAGACCATATTTTTCAATAGATTCGTTGGGTAATTCCGCCATGTCGCGATTATAAATTGAGATAATGAATTAAATGTATTTTGTTAATGTAATATAGCGTCTCAATGTTCTTTTAAACTGATAGCTTGGTTGGCTGTAATAGCAATCATTTGCACAATGTCATCAGCCGAACAACCACGTGATAAGTCATTAATGGGTGCTCCCATTCCTTGAAGTATAGGTCCGATAGCTTGTGCATTGCCAAGTCGTTGAACCAACTTATATCCGATATTCCCCGATTGAATATCAGGTAAAATTAAGACATTTGCATGGCCGGCTACAATACTTCCTGGTGCTTTGCTTGCTCCGACTGATGGAACCAAGGCAGCATCGGCTTGTAACTCACCGTCAATTTGCATATCGGGTGCCATTTCTTGTGCTAAACGAGTAGCTTCAACTATTTTGTCAACTAATTCATGTTTTGCGCTGCCTTTGGTAGAAAAACTAAGCATGGCGATTCTGGGTTCAAATCCTCCTAATGTTCGTGCTGTCTGACCTGTCATGACTGCAATTTGAGCTAATTCCTGAGCTGTAGGATTGGGAGTTACTGCCAAATCGGCCATCATCACAAACCCGTTTTCACCATAAGGACTGTTTGTGAATAGTAAAACTGCGCCTGAAACAACGGTTACACCTGGTTTTGTCTTTACAATTTGAAGAGCGGGGCGAAGTACATTTCCTGTGGTATTGCGTGCACCGGCTACTTCTCCATCGGCATCGCCGTTTTTAATCATCAACGTGCCAATGTAAAGTGGATCTTTCACCAATTGTTTCGCTTGTTCAATTGTCATGCCTTTACTTTGGCGGAGATCAAACAGCAATTGGGTATATGTTTCCATTTTGTCATAATTCTCTGGGTCAAGAATAGAAGCTTGGCCTATGTGTTTTAATTGCAATCGCTTAATCAACTCATGAATTTCAGTAGGTTTTCCTATTAAAGTAATTTTTGCAGCCTTTTTTTCGAGGATGGCATCTGCGGCTTGCAATGTGCGTTCTTCTGTCCCTTCAGGCAACACAATGTGTTGAGGATTTTGTTGTGCACGTTGCATGATGGTTTCGAGCAGTTTCATAGTTAAAATATTAAATGTTAAGTTTTTGTGTTATTGACAAATTGGCTTTGCAAACGCAAACAAATGTACGATATATCTTTTACTTTGCAAAGTAGACATTGCAAATTGTTACAGATTATTTACTTGTAAAATTTCATATTGAATTCATATTTATTAGTTATTCAACCTTCACTTAGCCTACTTTTATATGGTAGATTATATTAGATGCTGTTTCTAATTGCTTTTGACAGGGTATGTCTGTTTCAAAGAATTTGGAGAAGGCCTCCAGTGCTTCCAGGATGAGAACCATGTATCTTTCGAATCCGAGCTTATCAAGATAAGTAAGATGTTGCAAAGAACACGTATTGTTTTTTATAGATGATGAGAAAATCTTTCAAATTTATATGTGTCTAACAGTCTGTTAACTGTTTGTGATTTGAGTCAAAAGGTCAGTAAATGCCAGTGACATATTAAAATAATACTGATACCGTTTTTCTGTTTTTTTATTGATTATTGAACTTGTGAAAGTTGAATTTCTTATTTTTCTTGAGTGGTTTTTCTTTCCATCAGGTAGTTTTTCGTATCTTTGCAAGTCGAAAGTAGCTCATATTTATTTTACAATATAAAAATTCATGGAAAGAAGCAAAGCCATGCAATTAGTGCTGGAAAACGGTATGATTTTTCAGGGTCAATCTTTTGGATACGAAGTTCCACGAGCGGGTGAGGTGGTTTTTAATACCGCAATGGTTGGGTACCCCGAGAGTTTAACTGATCCATCGTATTCCGGCCAGATTTTAGTTATCACCTATCCGTTGATTGGTAATTACGGGGTCCCTCAGGCAGGAATGGTTAATGGCTTATCAATATTTTACGAATCGGAAATAATTCATGTCAGCGGACTGGTTATTTCCGATTATTCGTTTGAATATAGTCATTGGAATGCTCAAAAGAGTTTGAGTGATTGGCTCAAAGAACATCAGATACCTGCCATTTATGGAGTTGATACTCGCGAATTGACTAAAGTAATTCGTGAATATGGTTCGATGAAAGGAAAACTTGTTTTCTCTGATATGCCAGATGTTGATTTTATCGATCCGAACAAAGAAAACTTAGTGGCAAAAGTGAGTTGCAACGAGGTAATTCGTTATGGTAATGGAAAGAAAAAGATTGTGTTGGTTGATTGTGGTGTTAAACATAATATCATCCGTTGTTTTCTGAAGCGGGATGTGACGGTGATACGTGTACCTTGGAATTATGATTTCAGTAAACTCAATTATGATGGACTGTTTATTTCCAATGGACCTGGTGATCCTGAATATTGTGTTGCAACTATTGATCATTTGCGTAAAGCCATTCAAGATGAGAAACCGATTTTTGGTATTTGCTTGGGTAATCAATTACTTTCGTTAGCTGATGGAGCATCCACCTATAAGCTGAAATATGGACATCGCAGTCATAACCAACCGGTGCGTATGGTTGGGACAAATCATTGTTTCATTACTTCTCAAAATCATGGATTTGCTGTAGATAATGCAACTTTGAGAGAGGATTGGGAACCTTTGTTTATCAACCTCAATGATGGTACAAACGAAGGTATTCGACACAAAACCAAACCTTTTTTCTCCACTCAGTTTCACCCTGAAGCTTCGAGTGGTCCAACGGATACCGAGTTTTTGTTTGATGAATTTTTGAATTTAATCGACAAAGACTGAATATTGTGCGCATAACCTATTGCATGACATGTGATAGAATATTAAAAAGTAAAATTCAGCATTATGAAGGTCACAGATAGGGTGTCCCCCGTTGAAAATGAGTCATTACCCATTAAAAAAGTATTAATTCTTGGTTCAGGTGCATTAAAGATTGGAGAAGCAGGCGAATTTGATTATTCAGGCTCGCAGGCTTTGAAAGCTTTGAAAGAGGAAGGCATCGAAACGATTTTGATTAATCCTAACATTGCCACGGTGCAAACATCGGAAGGTGTGGCCGATAAAATCTATTTTCTACCTATTACTCCATTTTTTGTTGAGAAAGTAATACACAAAGAATCACCTGACGGTTTATTGCTGGCTTTTGGAGGTCAAACAGCTTTAAATTGCGGTGTTCAACTTTTTCAAACCGGGGTGTTGGAGAAATATAATCTACGTGTTCTAGGGACTCCTGTTCAATCTATTATAGATACAGAAGATCGGGATTTGTTTGTCAAGAAACTGGATCAGATTGATGTTAAAACCATCAAAAGTGTTGCTGTACAGAATTTGAACGATGCATTGAAAGCTGCTGAATTTTTGGAATATCCTATCATTGTTAGGGCTGCTTATGCCTTAGGTGGTTTAGGAAGTGGGTTCTGTAATAATGAAGGTGAATTGAAAATTTTAGCTCAAAAGGCATTCAATTATTCACCACAATTGTTGATTGAAAAGTCATTAAAAGGATGGAAAGAAGTTGAATACGAGGTTGTTCGGGATCAGTTTGACAATTGTATCACGGTGTGTAACATGGAAAATTTTGATCCACTTGGTATTCATACCGGAGAAAGTATTGTTGTTGCACCTTCTCAAACGTTGACCAACAGTGAATATCATAAATTGCGCGAGCTTGCGATTCGCATTGTTCGGCATATTGGCATAGTCGGCGAGTGTAATGTGCAATATGCGCTTGATCCTAATTCGGAAGATTACCGCGTGATTGAAGTGAACGCCCGTTTGAGTCGTTCATCCGCTTTGGCATCGAAAGCTACCGGATATCCGTTAGCCTTTGTCGCTGCTAAATTAGCTTTGGGATATGGATTATTTGATTTGAAAAACTCAGTGACCAAAACAACACCAGCTTTTTTTGAACCCGCTTTGGATTATGTGGTGTGCAAAATTCCTCGATGGGATTTGGCTAAATTTCATGGAGTCTCGCGTGAAATCGGGAGCAGTATGAAAAGTGTCGGCGAGGTGATGGCAATAGGTCGTACTTTTGAAGAGGCTTTGCAAAAAGGGTTACGCATGATTCAACAAGGAATGCATGGCTTTATTGGCAACAAGCAGTTGGATGTTGATGATTTGGATAAGGCCTTGTCGGAACCAACTGACAGACGTGTTTTTTATCTTTCTCAGGCTTTACAGTCAGGTTATAGTATTGAGCGCATCCATGAATTGACCAAAATTGATGTGTGGTTCCTTCAGAAATTACAAAATATTGTCAATGTTGCGAAAGAGCTTCAACAAGCAGGTTCATTTGCAGATACTTCTGATGTGCTATTTCGTTATGCAAAGCAAACTGGTTTTTCTGATTTTCAAATTGCACGTTTACTGTTTGATGCAAAAGAGAATATGGCATTGCATGCAAATGAAGTCCGTACAGAGCGCAAGAGAAGGGGTATTATTCCTGTTGTGAAACAAATTGATACGCTGGCTGCAGAATATCCGGCACAAACTAATTATCTTTATATTACATACAATGGAATCTCAAACGATGTTCATTATTTGGGTGATCATCGTTCGGTCGTAGTGCTTGGTTCGGGGGCCTATCGTATCGGGAGTTCGGTGGAATTCGATTGGTGTAGTGTTAATGCACTTACAACTATTCGTAAACAGGGTTATCGTTCTGTAATGATCAACTACAACCCTGAAACTGTTTCGACAGATTACGATATGTGCGATCGACTCTATTTTGATGAATTGACATATGAACGTGTCATGGATATTTTGGAGTTGGAGAACCCGCTGGGAACTATTGTTTCGGTTGGAGGACAAATCCCTAATAATTTAGCGGTACGTTTGGATAAAGCGGGAATGCGTCTTTTAGGCACTGGTGCCGCATCAATTGATAATGCTGAAGACAGACATCAATTTTCAAGTATGCTCGATAGATTGAAGATTGATCAGCCGCGTTGGCAAGAGTTGAGATCATTACAGGATGTTGTGCAGTTTGTTGAAAAAGTTGGGTTCCCAGTATTGGTCAGGCCTTCATATGTACTTTCTGGTGCAGCCATGAATGTCTGTTCTAATCAAGAGGAGTTGGAAGGGTTTTTGAAATTGGCTACAGAAGTATCACAAGAACATCCTGTGGTGGTGTCTGAATTTATTGAAAATGCTAAAGAGATTGAGATTGATGCGGTGGCGAACAAAGGTGATATAGTTGTTTATGCCATTTCTGAACATGTAGAATTTGCAGGGGTGCATTCGGGTGATGCAACGATTCAATTTCCTCCGCAGAAAATCTATGTGGAGACAGTGCGACGTATTAAACACATTGCCCGTCAAATTGCTAAGTCACTCAATATATCGGGACCATTTAATATTCAGTTTCTTGCTAAAGATAATGATATTAAGGTGATTGAATGTAATTTACGAGCTTCACGAAGTTTCCCGTTTGTGTCGAAGGTGCTGAAGATTAACTTTATCGATTTAGCCACGCAGGTTATGTTGGGCCTGAGTCCAGAGAAACCTCAAAAATCGGCATTCGATCTTGATTACGTGGGCATAAAAGCATCACAATTCTCATTCACTCGTTTGCAAAAAGCCGATCCTGTCTTGGGTGTTGATATGGCTTCAACCGGTGAGGTTGGTTGTATTGGGCATCACTTTGACGATGCTTTGCTAACGTCCATGTTATCTGTTGGCTATCGTATTCCTGAAAAAACCATTATGGTATCTTCTGGCGAAACAAAGTCGAAAGTGGATTTGCTGGATGCTTGTCGCGTGTTAAAAAGCAAAGGGTATCGTATTTTTGCCACACATGGAACAAAACGTTTTCTAGAAGAGCATGATGTGAATGCTGTTGAAGTAAACTGGCCTGACGAAGATGGCGATCATAATGTGATGAAGATGATTGCCGACAAGCAATTCGATTTAGTGATCAACATTCCTAAAAATTTAACCAAAAGGGAACTTTCTAATGGATATAAGATCAGACGTGGAGCCATCGACTTTAATATTCCGTTAATTACTAATGCCAGATTGGCAAGCGCTTTTATCAAAGCATTCTGTAAAATAAGTTTAGATGATATCGATATTCAACATTGGGCAGAATATAAGTAATAACCAAGAAATCTTGTTGTTTAATGATTCAGATGATTTCATCATTAAACTATCATCACTCCCTTTTCTTTGAAAAGATCCAAGACTCTCAATGAAATAAAACACGATTGTTGTATTGTTTTTTGACTACTTAAATAAGTTCTGCTCAAAATTCATTTTCTTTCTGTTTTGATTATATGAGCAACGCCAATGGAACTTGTTCACTAATTCATATCACAGCCCTTGTAACAGACATTATTGTCTTTTTGAAGGAGCTACTGTTATGTAAGGAGAATTAATGGTCAGTATTGTTTTCTTGGATTTTATTTTAATTAACATGCAAAGGATGATGTATAGTTTAATCGGATTAGTATTGTATGAATTTCGTTTTCGAACGTTTGCAATATGTATTTGACGCATATTTTAGCAAAGTAAGGAGTGAAAAAACACAAATCATTTGCCTCATTGTGTGAGGAAATTCAAAAAAACTTTTACATGACAACAGTAAATAAAAAAGGCGTTCGACAAATGTTTGATGACATTGCTTGGCGCTATGACTTTATAAATCATTTTCTTACACTTGGTATTGATGTCTGGTGGCGTCGTAAAACCATACAATTGATTAGTAACAAAGAGAAACCTATCATACTGGATATTGCTACTGGTACAGCCGATTTAGCCATCAGTTTAGCAAAACATAAACATCCATTTAAAGTCATTGGAATAGATATTTCTGAAGGAATGTTGGAGTACGGCCAAAAAAAAATTAAAAGGGAAGATCTTGACAATCAGATCGTTTTGCAACAAGGTAACGGAGAAGAGTTGCCATTTTCTGATAATTCTTTTGATGTTATTACAATAGGATTTGGAATTCGTAATTTTGAGCATCCCGAAAAAGGACTTTCTGAAATGTTTCGCGTATTAAAAAGCAAAGGAGAACTTGTTATTTTAGAATTTTCTCGTCCAAAAAATCACTTTCTTTGTCGCTTGTTTGATCTCTATTTTTGTTATATTTTGCCGTATATCGGAAAAATATTTTCTAAGCACGATTCAGCATACAAGTACCTTCCTGAAAGTGTGATGCAATTTCCATATGGATGCAACTTTCTTAAAATGATGCAACAAGCTGGATTTGATCAAACAATCTTTTTGTCACTTACCATGGGCATAGTAACAATTTACAAAGGCGTTAAGCCATGATTTGTGGTTTTTTACATACAATAAATTGTTTCAACAAGTCGAGTGTCATTTAAAAATCACATTGTATGAGACAGCAAATTATAAAATGGTTCCATATTGTTCGTCCTGGCACTTTATCTGCTTCTATTGCTCCTGTTTTCATTGGCAGCATCGTTGCAGCTAAGAATCACTCATTTAATCTTGTTACAGTATTAGTGATTTTTATTGCTGCTATTGCTATCCAAATTGCCTCTAATTTAATCAATGACTATTATGATTTCAAAAAAAGCTTGGATAAAGAAAACCGATTGGGGCCGCGACGTGCTATTAGCGAAGGAATAGTGACTTCGAAAGCAATGAAACTTGCAATTAGCATAGTTATTATTATTGCACTATTGAGTGGACTTTACCTTGTAGCAATTGGAGGATTGCCTATTGTGATTATCGGGCTTTCTTCACTGTTTTTTGCATGGCTTTATACAGCGACACCCTATTCTTTAAGTTATCTTGGCATTGCCGATATTTTTGTGCTTTTGTTTTTTGGTCCAATAGCAACTGTGGGTACAACTTATTTACAAACCACTACTTTCTCGCGCATATCCTTTTGGTTGGGGATGATTAATGGATGTATTTCTATGGCGGTCTTAACTGTTAATAATTTGCGCGATATCGAGAGTGATCGTAATGCAGGAAAAAAAAGTCTTATTGTCCGTTTGGGAAAACGTTTTGGCGAATATGAATACCTGTTTCTCTATTTATTAGCATTGCCTTTTCTGTTGATGGCAAATTCGCCCAAGCTATCATATCTCATAATTTTGATAGGGATTATGCTCTATCTTAAACTAAGAAAAACTAACGGGAAATCGTACAATAAAATGTTGATTTTTACAGGACTGTCTAATATGTTATTTGTCTTGTTGTATCTACTTGATAATTTACTGTCTTAGTGCTTTATCAAACAAATGATGTTTGCATTATACGTCTTGTATTTGCGTTTTCAAAAAGCTTGCATGAAATATATATTTTTGCTTTCATCAGTAATAATCACTCTGATATTGGCAAGTAGTTGCACAGAATCAAAGCTTGCTTACAATACAAATGGAAAACTTAGCTTTTCCATCGACACGCTTACGTTTGACACTGTATTTGCCTCAATTGGCTCCACTACGAGTAATTTCATCGTATATAATCGTAGTTCACAATCAATTACTATTAAATCTGTTCGATTAATTAATGGCTCTACAAGTGGGTTTCATATAAATGTGGATGGAACTAATCCTGTTAATAATGAGGTTCAAAATGTAGAGATAAAAGCACATGACAGCATTTACATCTTTGTTGCCATCACTGTTAATCCTTTATTACAAAATAATCCGGTGTTGATTGAAGATTCCATTATATTTCAAACTAACAATAGCCAACAATCTGTGAAACTACAGGCATATGGTCAAAACGTAATCATCTTCCGTTCCAAAGCAATACATAGTGATACGACCTTAACTAGTGAAATACCATATTTGATCTACAATTACTTAGCTATTGACAGTGCAAAAACTTTGACACTTCAACCAGGAACAAAACTTTATTTCCATCAGAATGCTTATTTGAAACTAAAAGGTAATTTGATTGCAGAAGGAGGACAAAGCACTAATCAACAGATTATATTTCGTGGAGATCGACTCGATTGGCTTTTTCCTGATGTACCCTATAGTTATCTTTCCGGTCAATGGGGTGGAATACAATTTCTTGGTTCCCAAAGTAGTTATTCAATGAATCACGTCGTTATAACAAGTGGAAAATTGGCCATCGATATTCCAAACGGAACTATGCTTCACCAACCCACAGTGACCATAGCTAATTCTCGCATTCAAAATTTTGATTCATGTGGCATCTCAGCTTTCAATGCAAACCTAAATATGTACAATTGCGAAGTATCCAATTGCAAATCCTATTGTCTGTTTTTTATTGGAGGGAAATATCTATTAACGCACAATACCATTGCTAATTATTACGACGATATTTACACAGGGCAACAACGCGATGGAAATCCTTCGGTTATCATTATGAACACCCGAAATGTAAATTCTCAAACAAATCTTTATCCTCTTTGTATAACGACTAATAATTGTGTCATTGCAGGTTCGCTATCCAATGAATTATCACTTGCTGATACGGTACAATCTAATGCCTTTCAATTCCATTTTGACCATTGTTACATAATGACCCCTGCAATCGTATCCGCCAACATGACTGATATCATTTGGGGAAAAACACATGACAATTTATTTATTAATGCCAACTTTGACCAGACATATTACAATTTCCAGCCTGATTCTCTTTCAGTACTACGAGGAAAAGCAAATCCAATCATAAGCCATAAGCCACTTTATCAATACGATATGAACGGGATAGATCGTTTCTGGGATAATTTGCCTGACATCGGCGCTTACGAATGGATTCCTAAAAATGGCATACCAAACTTTTGATAAAGCATGGGTTAGACTGTTATTTTCTTCCAAAATCTGCCGGAATTTCGCCCCAGCGTAATGTTTCCCATTTAATTATACGAGTAGAATAACTATTTTGTTGTAACCACATTTCAGCACGTTCAATCAATTCGAAAAGGTGATTGTTTATCTCCGTACGTGTCAATTTAGTGTGGCATTTCTTTGCTTTTATCCATGCTAATGCGGTAGCACTGTCAGTATATAGAAGCATAGAGCTGTTGACTTGTTTCAAATAAGCTAACCCATGTACGATAGCTAAAAATTCGCCAATATTGTTTGTCCCTTTTTCGAAAGGACCTTGATGAAATACTTCACGTCCGGACTCAACATTCACACCACGATACTCCATTTTTCCTGGATTTCCACTACATGCAGCATCCACTGCTAAGCTTTCTGTAATAGGCTGATCATGGCGACTTTCAATCGATTTAGTGATATGATAAGAAGCATCCTTTTTTACTGAAGACCAAAACCCTTTTTGAAAAGCAACTTTTGCTTCTTCTTCAGTTGAAAATGCTTTATATTGAGCTCCTTCAAATTTTGTTACTTGTTTTTTACAGGTTTCCCAATTATCAAAAACACCTGTTTCAATACCTTTCCAGACAACATAAAACTTCTTTTTAGCCATATAAATAATATTGCTCTATTCAACTATTTACATTACAATCGTGAATGAGAGATGATGAGAATGAATAGAATACAAAAATAGTAACAATCAATCAATACGACATCACTTGTTGCTAAAACAAATTCCACTTAATAAAACAAGGAAAAATTTTAGATGATAAAGATGTTAGACATAAAAAAGGGTAGTCTCACGACTACCCAATCTCTGTTAACCTTAAAATCTAATACTATGAAAAAATCACTTTGCAAAAATAAGCCAGCACCCATCAAAATGCAAATTTATCTAGTTAAATAACATCAATCCAACGTTAAATTAGGAATATTGATAGCATTCTAATACAATCAGGCTTAAAGAGAGTCCGTTTCATCACCCACCAAAGAAAAAAGCACATTCGATCTAAGGCATCGGCCAACTATGGTAACTTTTGAAACTTTGTCCAACATGAAAGATCAAACTCAGAGTTTCGGAGTTTTGCCATTTTTTATCCATATCATGCAAACAAACAGCCACACGTGTAGTAATAAAACGATTATTTATTGGTAGATAAGCAAAGTCTATCCGGCCATAATTACCAGAAAGATACATAGCATCCCCATAAGCTACGTTGAGTGATTGACCACGATAATATGAAGCGTCAATGCCAAACTTTCGATAATAAGCGTGTAACTCCGAAAAGAAACCGAAATGGAAATCGATATCTGGCTGAGGCCTTTGCCGGTTATAACTTCCTAAACTACCCATACGAAACGATAGCAAGTACCAGTTTGTCAAAGGAGTCAAATCCACTCCGGCTAATAAACCATATGCCCCATTATCACGGATAGCATCCCCTGGAACATAGCTACCATATACAGATCTGTGATACATGTAAAAATAATTATCGACAAACAATAACTGGTGCTTCCATTCGCCTGATAATCCAGCTAAAAAAGTTTCACGTACATCAGCACGTTGACGACTTGTCCAATCGATCCAGAAATTTTCAAAACCAAAAATTCCCCTTGTCTCCAAATAAGCTCCCTGAATATTTGGACGATAATTATTTAGTGTATCTGTAAGCAAAGCTAAAGGATAATTTAATAATCCACGGCGGGGAAAAGAACCCAAAAGAAAAGTAAAAGTTGGTTTTTGATAATAATAGAATAAATCAACAGTTGGTTTATTGCCATTAATTTGATCACCATATTCGTACAAATAATTTACTCCACCCATAAAACCTTGTGTGGAATCAAGACTTGCACCTGCCATGGTATTCAGTCTGGCACCCAGCATCGTTTGTGAAGGCTCATAATTATTCATATATTCACGATTATCCAGGAAATGGCTAAAGTCCACTTCGTAATTAAACTTTTGACCTAGTACTAGTAATGGAAAGGCAACGAGGCAACAAAGAACAAGCGCATTTAATTTGTGATTCATAATTCATTGTTTAAAGTTGTTTTGAAAGAAAAAATCCCTGTTTTTTTAACACATCTAAGAACATAGCCGAAAACATTTCATTAGTCGCTTTTGTATACCGAATATCTGTAAATACTTGTGCAAGAGAAGTTTTGTTGTTTTCACGCACAAATTGTTGACTTTCCGGTAAATTTTCTTTGTACGTATAAATACGCTCAATTTCTTCAATAGTGTAGTCTTGATAAGTCTCATAATGTACGACACCCTCCAATGGCAATCGATCCACTTGTTCTGGAGTTTCAGCAGGATAACCGACTGTCAACGTAATCATTGGGACAACAAGTTCCGGCAAATGCAATACATCAATAATTTGCTGTGCATTATAAATGGTTGTTCCCAAATAACAAGTTCCCAATCCTTTGCTTTCAGCTGCTACACAAAAATGTTCAGCAACTAACAACGAATCGATTGCAGCGGTCATAAATGAAAGAAAATTATCATATCCTGGCTTTGCGTCACGTTGCAAACACCATTTGTTGAAACGGTTAAAATCGGCACAAAAGGTAATGATAACAGGTGCTTGCATTACCATTGGCTGATTAAAATGCGCAGGCGCCAAAGCTTGTTTGATCGAATCTGATTGAGTGACCACTATACTATATACCTGCATATTACCTGTATTCGCAGCTCTACAGGCTACTTCGAGCAATTCATTCATCAACTTGGGAGCAATGGATTGATCAGAATATTTTCGAATTGTAGTTCGATTTCTCAATACGTCAAGCATAGTTCAATAATTTAAAATAATTGGTTATTCAATAATTAAGCATTAGAAGTCAACTGAAAATCTCACATTCAACAACCTACCTGTCAGATAATTTGGAACAGGATATTGTCGATTGTAAATATCGGTAACCCAAAAAAAAGAGTTTACATTGTAAATATCAAGCAAATTAAAAACATCCACATTGATCCAGGCAGCTTTTACAAAACTCCAAATCTCAGAATTTGGGTGATGATCTTTATCGATTAATGCAAAAGCAGCGCCAATATCCACACGTTGGTAAGGAGGTGTACGGAAAGGTGCCACATAAGGATTGTTTGGTGGTGATACTGGCAACCCATCCGCCCAAATCAATTTCAAATTGACTTTAATCCGGGGATAACTGGGAACAAAATCCTGAAAAAACATTGAAACACTGTAACGTTGATCATTGGGTCGTGCAATGTAGTTTGTATAAATCGGATTCCCATTGCTATCGACTCCTTTCAATAATTTTTCCTGCGATTGCATCAACGACAAGCTTATCCATGAATCAGTGCCTGACACAAACTCACCAAATAGTTTCATGTCTAATCCAGCTGCATAAGCTTTTGCCGAATTGCCACCAAAATAAGTAGTATTTACGTTATCAACAACATAAGGAATCACCCGATCGGCAGGTTTGTAATAACATTCTGCAGAAAATTTAAACGGACGATCCCATTGCACAAAATGATAATCAGCTCCTAACACAAAATGGAGTGAACGTTGCGCTTTAATATGTGAATTCAATTGTGCTGTTGTATTTCCATTGATAGTGATTGTGTCACGCACTTCTTTGAAAAATGGAGCTTGATAATAAACACCGGTTGCGAATCTGAATACAAAATTACTTGATTGTGGAGCAAATGCTATGGTTAATCTTGGACTTATTAACCATTCCCGATTGAATGTCCAATAATTAGAGCGAAACCCACCTGTAAAAACCCATAATCCATCTTGATTACGATATTTGTAAGTATCTTGCAAATATCCAAGAAAACGAATGGAATAAAGAGATAAATCTGCTGCTAAATTGGAATAAAGCTGAATTGAAGATGGATTATCAGGTAACGAATAACCTGCCGAATCACGATATTCCCATTCTTTCATCTGATTGGAAATGGCTTCTCGCTGCACTCCCAAACTCCATTCCAAAAAATGATGATCAAATTTATAGGACCCTGTATGGCTCAAATTCGCAACTGTGGCATTTAAATAATCCCTTGCATGTTGCTGATAAGTGCCAATTCCCAAAGTTGATTCAGGTGTTGTGTTTCCTGTACCATCGGCAGCTAATTCGTAAAGCCAATATTGACCAACAATATCATACGTCTCAGATTCGTTAGTATTAAAAGCCGATGCAACAAGATTCGTAGTCAAGTTACGAGTAGGTTTATAAGAAAATGTGAAGGCTCCAAATGATGTTGTGAAAAGATCTTTTTCTTGTCCATCAAAATATGCTTGTAATTGGAGTGGCATTTGAAGTGTGCCAAAAGAGGTTTGCTCTTCTTGTGGAAAGAACTGATATTTATTTTGTGAAAGATTTCCCAAAAACGAAACGGATATTTTTGACGAAAGTTGATAGGTTTCGTAGGTTTGATAATCAAAAAAAGAAGGATTATAATGTCCTTTCGTAGGCAAAGTTCCCAGCAGATAAGCATCTGTTTTGTAGCGAATGCCTTGCAATTGCGTAAATTTTTTGTCTGAAGATCCGACATAGGCTGTAGCACCTAATAAACTGGCCGAAACCGAACCTTCAAAAGCAGTTGGTCGTTTGTAAGTAATCGACAAAACAGAAGACATTTTATCTCCATATTTCGGTGCGAACCCACCAGCCGAAAAATCAACCTGATTAACCATGTCAGGGTTAATAAAACTCAAACCTTCTTGTTGTCCGGCACGTATCAAAAGCGGACGATAAACTTCAATCCCATTTACATAGACACTATTTTCATCATAACTTCCTCCTCGAACCGAATATTGAGAACTCAATTCATTATTTGAATGGACTCCTGGCAAAGTTGCAATCATCGATTCAATATTACCTCCTGAAGCATCGGGAAGGAATCGTACTTGTTTTGCATTCAATGGTTCAAAAGACGTTGTTTGAATTTGATGGGCACGTACCTCAACATCCTTCAATTGATGAGAAGATGAAAGCAATATTACATTGAGTTGAGCTACATACATGCCAACTGGAATTTTTTTGATAACAGATTGATATCCGACACAAGAAACAATTAAATTTATTGTGTCATTTGTCGAAAAAGTAAGTTCGAAAAATCCTTTTGAAGATGTCGACGTTGCCATTGAAGTCCCTTGTAAAAAAACAGTTGCCAATTCAATGGGGCGATGATCCACGTCAGTAACATATCCGAAAATACGCATTTTATGTTGTGCTATTGCGTAAAAACATAGCATAATAAACAATATGGATAATGCCACTTTTTTCATGCAATACAGACTTATTCAAAAGAACAAATAAAAAACTATTTATTCAAAGCGTTATATAAGTAATAGAAAATAAATAGTGTCGTGACCCTTCATAGTTGAAATCGGCAAAATTCCTCTACTTTGGAGAGGAATTTAGGGAGAGGTCAAAATTCAAAACACGACATTATATTGTTCATATTACTTATATCATCATGAGATTGGACAGAGGAGTTATTTCTCAAATATTTCTCCAATGCGGATCAGGAAATTTCGCTTTTGTTTTCTTCTGTATTCGCTATTAGTGCTATCTGAAGCTTCTTTAAGTGTTTCACCATACTTAATCATTCGATAAATGACTCCCCAATCGGGTAACCCGCCTAAATTGCGATCATCAATAAACAAGTCGGCAACCAGTTTTCTAGGAGTTGTTCCATCCCAATTATCTTCTTCAGGATAATTGCTGTTAACTGCATAAAATTCAAGGCCTTTTGCGCGGCAAAATTGAATAGCTTCTTTCAATAAATCACCTTCGCGTACAGTCCATAACACTAATTGATGATATTCTTCTTTTTGTAAACGTTTTAACACATCAATAGCAAATGGGATTTCTTTTCCTATTTTTGGATAGGCATGTTCAACAATTGTTCCATCAAAATCTACTGCTATAGTCATATATGTTAAATTTATACATACTGTTTATATATAATAACTTATGAAATTATTTTTCTTGGATTCCATCTTCCAGTATCTCAGATTCACTCTTTTTGTTTAATCCTATTTCTTCTTCCAATTTTAATGCAGTGGGGTGACATAATACAAGCATCACCAAGACTATAGCTGTGCATAATACATAAGAAAAATCACGCAGTAAAAAAAACAACAAAATATTGACGACCAAATTAATATCAACGACAACAAATCGTATTAATGACCATTGAACATAACGTTGAGAGCGTTTTTGTAAAGATGAGATATGTAATAACTCTTTTGTTTTTCGATTAAATAGCCATAAAATACCTGGTAAACTTCCTAATAGGAAAAGAATATCTATCGACTGCAATTCAATAAGTGTTGTATTCATTCGATTAAAAGAAAATGAATAGGATAGCCAAAAACCAATCAGGGTAGTTAACAGACCAATTAGGTAACTCATGTAATAATAACGCTTCGTGATACGAAGTAAAGTCTCAGCCCCTGAATTCATAGTGACAAATCATTTAAATAGCAGATTATTTATAAACTTCCTTTTGTTGAAGGAAGTTCATGACTAAAAATGTCGCGCCTGATAGCCATACGAACAGCACGTGCAAAAGCTTTAAATATTCCTTCAATTTTATGATGTTCATTTTCGCCTTCAGCTTGAATATTTATATTCATTTTTGCTGTGTCACTAAGCGATTTGAAAAAATGGAAAAACATTTCAGTAGGCATTTCACCAATTTTCTCACGTTTAAACTCTACTTTCCAGACTAACCATGGCCTTCCACCAAAATCAATTGCTACCTGGCACAATGAATCATCCATAGGCAAACAATACCCATAGCGCTCCACCCCTCGTTTATCGCCCAAGGCTTTGCGAAAAGCCTCTCCCAAAGCTAATGCAGTATCCTCAATTGTATGATGTTCATCTACTTGTAAGTCACCTTTAACGCGAATGGTAAGATCTACGCCTGCATGTTTTCCAATTTGTGATAACATGTGATCAAAAAACCCTAACCCTGTTGAAATCTCTGTTTGCCCTGAACCATCAAGATTAAGATGAATAAAAATATCAGTTTCATTTGTTTTACGAACTACTTCGGCGATACGTTGTCCTGCCAATAATAAAGTTGTGATTTGATCCCAATCGGTTGTGCACAAAATGCACACATCAAGTAATTGTTTGTCTTTTAGCAATGGCATAGCGGTTTCAGCATCTTGTAACAAAATTGCTTTGCAACCAATGTTTCGAGCCATTTCCACATCAGTGATTCTATCTCCGATAACATAAGAATGGACAATATCATAATCGCCATTCAAATAATCTTTTAACATGCCAATGCGTGGCTTTCTGTTAGGTGAATTATCTTCAGGTAATGAAGGATCAATATGAATCGCATCAAAATGAATGCTTTCGTTTTCAAGACATTGAAGCATCTTTTGTTGTACTAAATCAAATGCTTCTTGCGGATATGCAGTAGTGCCCAATCCATCTTGGTTGCTTATCATGATTAATTGAAAATCGCTTTTTGTAGCAATCAAATGAAGGTTGCTAATCACTTTTGGATAAAACTCAAGCAATTCCAACCGATCTGTTTGAAAAGTGATGGGTGGTTCCACAATTAAAGTACCGTCTCGATCTATAAAAAGAAGTGAATTCATTTTGATCTTACTAAAAATGCATTTTTAAAATAATGACTGTACAATTTATTCTCTAATGTTAACAGAAATAGAATGTATCCGCGCAAAGGTACAAATTTATGTGTACATTTGTAGCTTGATTTATGATGTATGATTGAACAACTACGCCACTATTTCCCATCACTGACAAGTCGTCAAGAAGAACAATTTATTGCACTTGGCGATTTATATCCGGATTGGAATAGTAAAATTAATGTCATATCTCGTAAAGATATTGAGAATCTTTACGAACGACATATTCTTCATTCATTAGCAATTGACAAAGTACTTCATTTCAAACAAGGAACAAAAGTTCTTGACTTTGGCACAGGTGGTGGATTCCCTGGTATTCCATTAGCCATTTTGCTTCCTGATGTGCAATTTTGTCTGATCGATTCTATCGGGAAAAAAATTCGGGTTGCCACTGAAATATCAAATGCCATTGATTTGAAAAATGTTATATTGAAACATATACGTGGAGAAGAAGAAACGGAAAGATTTGATTTTGTTGTAAGTCGTGCTGTTATGCCTTTATCTGAGTTAGTGCGGGTGGTGAGAAAAAACATTGCTCAGCAACAACACAACGCACTCCCCAATGGGATTATAAGCTTAAAAGGTGGAGAGATTTCCTCGGAAATTGCCCCTTTTAAAAACAAAGCGACCGCTTATTCCTTATCAGATTACTTTACTGAATCTTTTTTCGCAACCAAAAAAGCTATTTATCTTCCACTATAACATGATTCAATATCTTTCTGAAGGATTATCAGTCCCTGTCTTTGCAAGACGCCGTATGTCGGCATGGATCAAACAAGTTGCAGCCAATCATCATAAAAAAATCGGAGACATTTCATATCTCTTTTGTAATGATGAAAAAATTCTCTCCGTCAATCTCCAATATTTACAACACGACTATTATACAGACATCATTACATTTGACTCTTCTGACGAAACAACGCTTCATGGGGATATCTTTATTAGTCTTGAAACCGTTGCATCCAATGCTAAAGAATATCAAGCTTCATTTCAGTTAGAGCTTTATCGTGTTATGATTCATGGTATTCTACACTTGTGCGGTATCGACGATCAGACTGAGAAAGATCAGGCAATCATGACTCAACAAGAAAACCAAGCATTACAACTTATTGATTTTTGATAGTATGCTTTTGTGTGCTTTCGGAATGCAAAATGATTCCTCTGTTTTTCCGGCCATCCATTTTAATGATGATGGGGCTACTAAAGCGAACATGTTTAATAAATTGAGTTTCATGAATTGCTGGTTGTTGATCTAAGAAATCAAAATCGACGAAGCCATCATTTATGTAAGGGTTAACTGTAAAATATCCTACACCGAAAGAAGTGAGATTTTGGAAAAAATGAGTGCCTTGACTTGGATCAACGCGATAGTGCTGTAATCCTGATTCTACAATAACTCTTGCAGCCGAAATTTGAGGCCATTTAACAGGAATTCCTAACCATGGGTCATTTGATCCCCACCGCCCTGGGCCAATCAATACGTAACCTTTCTCTTCCGACAAAAGAATCTTGTTGATTTCATCAATCTCGCTCACAAGTAATGAGTTATTTGCAGCATCAAAGGATTGTGTTTTTACATAAACAATATCATACACGTCATTCATAATCCCTTGACCAAGGGCTTTATAACAATTAACTAATGTTTCTTCGTTTGTAATTTTCGAAATGTCCTCTTCAAGCCATTCTGTGGAGTCAACAATCGGACGAATTTGCAATAAATAAAACGTTGGTTTTGGTCTTAAATTAACTGCAAATTCAATTTCAACAGCTCGCCCCATCTCACGTTGTCCGGATTTGAGAATACGTTCTAAAATAGATGCTAACGGGAAAGCATCATGTTGTAAAATATTTGCAAAAGTGATAACCTTGCGTCCCCCGGGATAAACGCCGTCATACAGTGTTTCTGATTGTGGATCGTAAGTGGATGCTAAAAACAATAATGATCCATCAGCTTCTGCATTTTTCATAGTTAATTTCAAAAGATTATAACCATCATCAACCTGAGGTGTAAAATTAGATTGTTGTAAATCCAGCGCATAAAAAAAGGTTTGCGTTTCCTGTAATGCCATTTGTGTTGTGCTGGTTTGCAATATACTTTTAGGATGTGCCGGTGAGAACCGTAAATTTATACCACCATCAACAATATATTTTCCCAACCCAAGCGCGACGTTTACAATACCTTCTTCGGACTTTTCATGTCCAATGGGATAATAATTGAGTGAACGGGCTACACCGGAGAATGATGGATAAAATCTAGTCCCATAAGATGTTCCACAAACTTCTTGCATAACGATTGCCATTTTTTCTTCGTCAATCACATTACGTGTGGATTTTAAGTATGCTTTGCTGTCCTGATAAAATACAGAAGCATAAACTGCTTTTATCGCATCACGTACAGCCAATACAGTCAACGAACGGTTCTCAGGTGTGTGAGGAACCATATAAGTAGCATAAATACCGGCAAATGGTTGATAATGAGAATCCTCTAACAGACTGGAAGAACGAATGGCAACTGGTCCGGTTATAGAAGTTAGAAACGCCTCAACATCTTCCATTACATTATTTGACAGCGTTGCTTTTAGGAAACAATTTAAAATTTCTTCGTCGGGGATATCCTGTAGTGCTATGTCATACAAGTTATTTTGCTCCATAAAATCTGAAAATATATCTGTGCAAAGCACCACGGTTCGAGGTACAGTAACAGATACTGTGGGAAAATCATCGTCTTCAATTGTGCTTTTTACCATGGCATCCAGGAAAGCCAATCCTCTACCTTTTCCACCCATTGAGCCTTCACCAATCCGAGCAAACTTAGAGTATTCGTCAAAACGCCCACGCTCAAACAGAGCAACTACTCCTTTGTTTTTAATGCGTCTATAATCAACAATGGCATCAAAAATAATTTGACGAATATCTTGCAGATTATCGTCGGGTTCTAGTGAAATGCGTTTTAAAAATTCAGCCAATGGAAACATCGCTCTTGAATAAAGCCAACGGGAGATATGATTGTGTGAAACATGATAATAGAGTGAATCATCAGGAATTGTAAAAATGGAGTCCTGCAATTCTTTCAACATCGAAATACGTTTTACCTCTTGTTTGGTTTGGGGATCTATAAATATGAAATCGCCAAAGCCAAAACTATCAATGACGGCATCTTCCAGTTCTTTGTGTAAGGTCTTCGACCCTTTATTCAAAAAAACAGCTCCAAATTGTTCGGCATACTCTGCGTTGTCAGCATCAGACGATTGCATGATTATTGGGATATGAGGATCTTCCAAACGGATATCTTCACATAAACTAATACCTGCATATTTATTTTTTACCCCTGAACGATTAAAGCTTACATCCGTTATGACACCCAATAAATGATTTTTATATTGCCTGTAAAGTTGCATTGCCTCTTCATACGAACGTGCCAGAACAATTTTTGGTCGCCCTCGCATACGCAACATCTGCTCATGTTCGTTGAGGGCTTCAGTCATAAATGAGCGCGATTGTTTGAACACTAATTTGAAAAGCAAAGGCAAAATGGAAGAATAAAATCGCACGGAATCCTCAACAAAAAGAATTACCTGCACGCCAACAGATTTAACATCAGCTTCCAGATTCATCTTGTCTTCAATAAGTTTAATGATCGCCAATAATAAATCAGCATTTCCTAACCAGCTAAAAACATAATCGATGGCACTTAAATCTTCATGAGCAAATCGATGAGAAACGCCACGCGAGAAAGGGGTCAGCACTACGATGGGAATGTGCGGATAAAGAAGTTTAATTCGTTTAGCAATATCAAAAGTATCGCTGTGTTCGCCTGACGGCATAGAAATAATCAATTCAAAAGAACGATCTTGTAACAAGTGAAATGCTTCAACATCATTATTTACCAATGTTATACGAGGCGGGTAACGTAAATTGAGCGATACATATTCATTAAATATTTGTTCATCCACTCGACCATCTTCTTCCAAAATAAAGGAATCATAAGCACTTGCAATGAGAAGAACATTGAAGATGCGTTTATTCATCAGATCGGCAAACGAAGTATCTTTGAAATATAACTTTTTGATATTGATATTTTTCATACGTGGAATTTTTTAAATTCAGAGGTTCATGGACATTGCATTCGCATTTGTGATCAATGAAATATGAGTTTTATACTCTTCTTTTGTATGCATTTCTTGGTTTTCAATGGCTTGGTTTTACTTCATTTTGCCCAGTTCAAAAGAAAAAAGTGCCAATATGCTAATCATCATCGGTTTGAAACAATAATTTATCAGCGTATTGGCACATTAAAAGTGCTTTCAAAAAAAAATAGCTCATTGACACATTCTGCGATGTGTCTAAGAAAGTCATTTCTTTTTACCGGGTACTTTATTTTGTGAGACCATTTTCATCATCTTTCGCATATCGTCAAATTGTTTCAACAGGCGATTTACTTCTTGCACGGATGTTCCACTTCCATTTGCAATCCTTTGACGTCGCGTACCTGTCATAATATCAGGTCTTTCCCTTTCAAATGGAGTCATGGAGTGAATGATAGCTTCCGTGGTTTTAAATACACTTTCATCTAATTCTACATCTTTCAACGCTTTGCCAACGCCTGGAATCATTGATGCAATGTCTTTGAGATTCCCCATTTTTTTGATTTGTTGCAGTTGGCCTAAGAAATCGTTGAAATCAAATTGATTCTTTGCTAATTTCTTGCTCAAGCGCCTGCTTTCTTCTTCATCGTACATCTCCTGAGCGCGTTCAACAAATGATACAATGTCTCCCATGCCCAGAATACGATCGGCCATTCGTTCGGGATAAAATGCATCTATAGCATCCATCTTCTCGCCGGTCCCCACAAATTTTATTGGCTTGGTAACAACAGATCGAATAGATATAGCAGCTCCACCTCTGGTATCACCATCTAATTTAGTAAGAATAACGCCATCAAAATTTAGTCGGTCATTGAATTCTTTCGCTGTATTTACAGCATCCTGACCAGTCATGGCATCGACGACAAACAATGTTTCTTGTGGTTGAACAGCCGCTTTTATATTGGCGATTTCCTTCATCATTTGCTCATCGATGGCTAATCGTCCTGCTGTATCAATAATCACCAAATCGTGATTATTTTGTTTTGCAAATTTCACGGCATTTTGTGCAATCTGTACAGCATTCAGGTTATCATTCTCTGAATATACAGGCACATCTACCTGGCTACCGATGATTTTTAATTGTTCGATAGCTGCCGGTCGATATACGTCGCATGCAACCAATAAAGGATTCTTTCCTCGTTTTGATTTTAATAAATTGGCAAGCTTTCCTGAAAAGGTAGTTTTACCGGATCCTTGCAACCCGGACATCAAAATGACGGCAGGTGTACCTTTTAAATTCAAATCGACGTTTGATCCACCCATCAATTCGACTAATTCATCATGCACGATCTTTACCATCAGTTGACCTGGCTGCAAGGAAGTGAGCACGTTTTGTCCCAATGCTTTTTTCTTAACCTCATCAGTAAATGTTTTCGCAACTTTATAGTTTACGTCAGCATCAATCAACGCTTTCCGAATCTCTTTCAACGTTTCGGCTACGTTAATTTCGGTGATGGTGCCTTGTCCTTTTAAGATTTTAAATGACCGTTCGAGTCTATCGCTGAGATTTTCAAACATACGGATAATAAGTTACAGATAATACAATTAAAATGAATAGCTCTTTCAAATTTTTGTTTAAGATGCAAAGTTACGATTTATCATGAACCTGTGCAATAGGAGAGGGCACACGAAAATTATACTGAAAAGGAACAACTGCTTTGTGAAAAGCAACTGATCAAAATGGTGCTTGAAAATTCAAAAACGATCTGAAAAATGAGGTAAAATAGGAGGAATAACGTAACTTTGTCAACTCAATGGATGCTCAGAAAAGCATTGCCTGATTTTTTATGAAAACAAAGACATTTCTCTTTTTTCTTTTTGCACTTCTTCTGGTCAATATGACCGGTCTTTTCGATGAAATCTTTACCGGAGACTCCGCTCTGTATGCATTGATTTCAAAAACGATGGTGACTTCCCATAATTTTTGGGACATGTATGTCAATGGTCAGGATTGGTTGGATAAACCGCATCTTCCTTTCTGGATTTGTGCTGCTTCCATGAAACTATTCGGTATTAATGGTTTTGCTTACAAATTACCTTCTGTATTGATCTTTTTTGTTGCACTTTTATACACCTATCTGTTGGCTAAAAAGTTCTACAACAAAGAGATTGCCATGTTATCGGTTTTACTGCTTGCTTCTTCGGTACACATTGTGGTTTCTAACAATGACACGCGTGCTGAAGCCATGTTAGTTGCATTCGTTATTGGAAGTGTCTATCATTTATTTCAACTCAGCGAAAAATTTACGATAAAACACTTGTTGCTTGCTGCTTTGCTTAGTGCGGCTGCTATCATGACTAAAGGAATATTTGTGCTCATCATTTTCTATTCCGCTGTTTTTGGCCATTTATTATTTACAAGATCGTTTAAAAAAATTCTATCTTTTCGATGGGTTATTGTTCTCGTGTTGACATTGATATTTATTACGCCTGAATTGTATGCACTCTATATGCAGTTTGATTTGCATCCCGAAAAAGTTGTTTTTGGACATACACATGTCTCCGGCATCAGGTTCTTTCTCTGGGACAGTCAATTTGGACGTTTTTTTAACACCGGCCCCATCAAAGGCAACGGAGATATTTTCTTTTTCTTTCATACTCTTTTGTGGGCATTTGCACCGTGGGCAATCGTTGCTTATGTCGGACTTGGAAAATCTTTTTGGTTGATTTTCAAGAAACAACCGCTGCGTGAGTATGTAACCCTATTGGGTTTTTCAGTCATGTTTCTCGTTTTCACTGTTTCTAAATTTCAACTGCCTCATTATACCAATATTTTAATGCCCTTTTTGGCAATTATTGTAGCAGCATTTATAATCAATAATTTGCATAATAAGCACTTTGCAACATTTTTCACCATAAGTCAAATTACATACATTGCTCTTTATTTTATTGTAATTCTTTTGTTGACGATCTTCTTTCGTCCTGATGCATGGTGGCTAACGATTCTTTTGTTTCTGATAACCGCATTTATCATGGTATACTTTTTTATTTCCGAGAGGAATAAAATTTTCCAACTTGTATACCAATCGCTCATTGCAACCATGTTTTTTATGCTCTTTATGAATCTGGTATTCTATCCCAGTCTGATGGACTATCAATCGGGAGCGGAAGCAGCCTTCTTTATCAATAAAAATATCGAAAACTATCCCGTGTACACCAATCAAAAGGAATCCTTGTTAGAATTTTATTCGCAAAGCCCGGTAACTTCGTTGCATGACTCTGTGCCTGTCATTAACAAACTCCCCACGACATCACCTATGCTTTGTTACTCTGACACGGCATTTATAATCAAATTACAACAGCGCGGGTACACGTGCACCGTTTTGGATTCGTGGAATCATTTTCATATCACTCAATTAAACAAAACATTTTTGAATATCGCAACGCGCCCAAAGGCAGTTGACGAACGCTATGTCGTGTTTATTTCAAATGACTCATTGCCTCCCGATCAATCGATGAACGAATAAGAATCCATTTTTTTGGTAAGATCTTCGTTATTAAAGAATCAGTATAAGTTTGCATCCGCAAAAGAGCATCCTCTTCACACAAACGTCTCATGAGCAAAACGATTAAAGCAATTGTCAAGCCTGTTTACAACATTCTGCTTGCCACCAGTTTCTCTCATTTTCTGAATGACATGATGCAGTCATTGATATTGGCTGTGTATCCCATGTTGAAAAGTAACTTCGACCTTAGTTTTGCACAGGTCGGACTTATTACCTTATCCTATCAGCTTACCGCGTCACTCCTTCAACCGCTTGTTGGTATTTATACGGATAAACATCCAAGACCTTTCTCTTTGGTGGTTGGAATGGCATGCACTTTAACCGGTATTTTGTTATTGGCATGGGCACCGAGTTATCCTTTCCTTTTGTTGGCAGCAATGACCGTAGGGATGGGTTCTTCCATTTTTCATCCTGAAGCAGCTCGTGTAGCTCGCATTGCTTCCGGTGGACAGTTTGGGTTGGCACAATCAATCTTTCAGGTTGGTGGAAATGCAGGTGCTGCAATGGGCCCGCTTTTAGCAGCCTGGATTGTTATTCCACACCATCAAAGCAGCGTGAGTTGGTTTTCTCCGTTAGCATTTCTTGCCATGATCGTTTTGTTGCAAGTGGGGTTTTGGTATCGGGAACGTATTCCTCACTTTCAGAAATTTCAAAAAGAAAATCCTAAGGATGCACGTTATTCTCATCGAAAAATTGTTTGGACCATTGTTCTTTTGCTGGTGTTGGTATTTTCCAAGAATTTCTACCTGAGCAGTTTGAATACGTTCTACATGTTTTATCTGATTCATAAGTTTCACGTATCCACACAGCATGCTCAATATATGCTTTTCTTGTTTTTAGCCTCTTTTGCCATTGGAACGCTCATTGGTGGCCCATTGGGTGATCGCATCGGACGAAAACGTATCATCTGGTTCTCTATCTTAGGGGTTGCGCCTTTCACATTAATGCTTCCTCACGTGAACAGCCTTCTCTGGACAGGTATCCTGACAGTACTTATCGGTTTAATTTTAGCTTCAGCTTTCCCAGCCATTTTAGTGTTTGCGCAAGAGTTGATTCCGGGTAAGTTTGGCATGATTTCCGGTTTGTTTTACGGGTTTTCGTTTGGAATGGGCGGAATGGGTGCAGCCGTTTTAGGAAATGTTGCAGATCATTGGGGGATTAACTCAGTATATGAAATTTGCAGCTTCTTGCCATTATTGGGTCTGTTTGCTGTCTTTTTACCAAATATCAAAACCAATACCATCAAGAAAACCTGAGTCTACAGCTGACATGATAATGTGATTTTCACAAAGGCATTGATCGTATGGAATCAAATACATTCATTATTTCTATAAGTACAAACCAGGAACCACTCCGACAAATCGAAACCATCAGGAGTATTTTTCGGGAGAACTTTTCACAAGTTGAGTTTTCTGTTTTTGTTTCTACCAAAGCCATTGGCGATCATTACAAAACTCCTTTTTACAATGGAGCTGCACGCATTGTTACATCGCTTTCGCCTGAGGCATTGACCACACTACTTAAACAACTTGAAACACAGGCAGGACGGACTCCGGAAATGAAAGCCGCGGGTATTGTCCCCATTGATTTGGATATTATTGTGTATAATGATGCTGTTATACACCGTGATTATGAGCGTTTCCCTTTTGTGAGAAAAGCGATAGATGCTCTTTGGTTAAAAAAGTAGTCAGGTTTTTACCCTTTGTGAGATAATCCTGCAAACAATATTGTACATTTGTAATCCTCAAAACAATCAATACACCAATTGCTTGAATACAAACAATTGACTCTAACATAATCAAACGATGAAAACATTTCCCCATTCCGAACTACTCATCAACGATGATGGTTCAATCTTTCACTTACACCTCAAACCTGAACATTTAGCCGATAAGATTATCTTAGTCGGCGACCCTGACCGTGTTGAACTGATTGCGACTTACTTTGATGAAATAGAATGTTCCGTGTCCAATCGTGAATTTCACACGGCAACAGGAACGTATAAAGGGAAAAGATTAACCGTTGTAGGTACCGGCATCGGTACAGATAATATTGATATCGTTGTCAATGAACTTGATGCCTTAGCCAATATTGATTTAGCAACACGAACTGAACGGCCTGGCTTACGCCAACTTACTCTGGTGCGCATCGGAACGTCCGGATCTGTGCAGCCTGACATTAGACCGGGCACGTTTGTTATATCTGAGAAATCAATTGGCTTCGATGGCGTCCTGAATTTTTATGCTAACCGCGATTCGGTTTGTGATCTTGCTTTCGAGAAAGCCTTTACCGAACAAGTCGATTGGCATCATCAATGGTGTGCTCCTTATGTCATTGACAACGATGCGGAATTAATAGAGCGTATTGGTCAAAATGATATGTTGCGTGGCGTAACCATTTCGGCCAACGGATTCTATGGCCCGCAAGGACGTGAATTGCGACTTGCCTTAGCGCATCCTGCTTTGAACGACAAATTGGAGTCATTCCGTTACGATCGTTTCAGAATAACCAATTACGAAATGGAAGGGTCGGCTATTGCAGGGCTTTCAAAACTCATGGGACATAAAGCCATGACAGTATGTTGCATCATTGCCAATCGTCGCGTGCATGATGCTTTTCCTGATTATAAAGTGTATATTCGTCAATTAGTTGAAAAAGTGTTAGACCGGATTTGAAAGAATAGGGGACAGTAGTCGCCGGATGATAGCAGTGAGTAATTCCCTTTTCTCAGGTAATGTCAAAACTCCTGCGTGTTTCATTGTGTCAGTGAGGTTTAATTTTAAAAACAAATAATTATGCAACCACTTCATTCCATGTTACTAAAAAGAGACTGGCTTTTTTTACAAGCCATTCTATGTCTCGTGATCGGTATTTTATTGTGGTTCTATCCCGATTTTATTTTGAAAGCCACCGTGATACTGATTGGTATCCTTCTTGCTCTCTATAGCGTGATTGCCTTTATCTCCGTTATGAAGAGCAATAATAAAAGCGCAGCTAATCAAGGTGTTATGATAAGCGCATTGATCTCGTTTATTGTCGGAATCATCCTGCTTGGTTCGCCTGCCTTCTTTGTTAACCTTTTAATAATTCTTTTCGGCATCATTCTTATTGGCCTTGCTCTTTGGCAAGTATCAGAAATCAGGATGTTGAAACGTCAGATTGCTTCATTTTCTGCACTACACTATATAAGCCCGCTTATTATTATGGGCATCGGCCTTTTGGTGGTCATTCAACCTGTACGGTTTGCAGAGATCATCATGAAATTATGTGCCATTGGGGTTTTCTTTGTCGGCATTTCCGGTCTGTTTTTTACATCACGTCTCAAGAAAACGTCATCTCCTGACAACCCTTTATCAGAAAATAAAGAATAAAAAACAGCTTTTCTATGCACAATGACACCATCTGTGCTTTGTCCACCGCTTCCGGGCAGGGCGCTATTGCCATTATCAGACTTTCGGGCAAAGAGGCAATCCCGATTGTCGATCGCTTGTTTAAACAACGCTATGCTGCCCGTTCAATAAAGGAACAACGTTCGTACAGCGTCAACTTTGGTGATATTTACAATCCGGGAACAGAAAATGTGGTAGATGAGGTGCTTGTTACCGTGTTTCGTGCACCGCATTCGTATACGGGTGAGGATATTGTTGAGATTTCGTGTCATGGTTCTTCTTTCATTGAACAACAGATTCTGCAACTGTTGATCAACAATGGTTGTTGGATGGCACAACCCGGAGAATTTACCCAACGTGCTTATTTAGATGGTAAAATGGATCTTTCACAAGCTGAAGCTGTGGCCGATATCATTGCCTCGGAATCGGCGGCAGCACACAAGTTAGCCATTCAACAACTAAAAGGTGGCTTTTCAAAAGCATTAAACGATTTACGCGACGAACTACTCAACTTCACTGCGCTTATTGAACTGGAACTTGATTTTAGTGAAGAGGAGGTTGAATTTGCTGATCGCGAACAGCTCAACCTATTGATCAATCACATCGAAACCATCATTGCAAAACTCATCGATTCTTTCAAAGTAGGCAATGCCATTAAGAATGGCATCCCGGTTGCCATTATCGGCGAAACCAATGTAGGAAAATCAACCCTTTTGAATCGACTTCTGCATGAGGAACGTGCCCTGGTTTCCGATATTCATGGCACAACGCGCGATTCCATCGAAGAAATGTTGATACTGGAAGGTATTCAATTTCGATTCATCGATACTGCCGGTATTCGTGAAACACACGATCAAATAGAAAGCTTGGGCATTGAACGAACTTTTCACAAGATAAGTCAGGCAACGCTTCTTTTGATTGTTTTGGATGCCACGCGTTCTCCGGAAGAACTGATTCCGTTTATTGAACAGATCATGCAAAAGACGCCTGACAAGAAACGGGTGTTTATCCTTAATAAAGCAGATAAAATAGATGGCGCTAAACAGGAACAACTCAACGGACTTCCTTTTCCATCGGGCGACCAACCTGTTTTTCTGTCAGCAAAAAGAGGTGACGGCATCGCGGCATTAGAACATCTTATTGTGGAAGCCTCCCAGATACCGCATATCGGGAATAACGATGTGATCGTCACGAATCTTCGTCATCAGGAAGCGCTTCAACAAGCACACACAGCCATTGTGCGCGTGATCGAAGGATTGCGTGAAAACCGTTCGGGGGAATTTCTCTCTCAGGACATTCGCGAAGCCATCCATTATTTAGGAACCATCACCGGTGGCGTCATTACGCCCGACGAAGTGCTTGGAACCATCTTTTCAAAGTTCTGCATCGGCAAATAAATGCCTCAACACAAAACAGTGGTGTTTGCAGCGTAAATATCCCTTCTTAAACGCGACGGATCTGTTACAAATGGAAACGAAGTGACATCCCTTCTTTTCGGGACTGTTCCCATTTCCAGCAGTTTTTAGCTTTTTAGTGAAGACTTACTGTTCCGTCGGATTTGCAATCCGACGACGGAATGGAGTATAAGGATTTAAAATCCGATTATACTCTTTTATACAACCATTAATCCAATGCTGAATTGCTTTCAACATTGGATTTTATGTTTTCGGGATCAAAGATCCCTATATTTCCATTGCGGCGACGGATTGCAAATCCGCCGAGACTGTATCTTAAGCTGCTCTACACAAACGCATCAAATCATACTTCTCCTCAAGCGATAAAACATTCCATTCCGGTAAAGTAAACTGATATAATATTTTACCTGTTTGCTTACACTCGATGCAATGCTGATCGAAGTTTATAGATGGCATTGGTTTCCCCTTTTCATTAGCTTTTCTGAATCTTCTTGTAGAAGCATAAATCAGTACACTGACAATTGAACCTACCAACAACAATGTCGAAGGCCGAATAGCAAAAACAAATGACATAATTGTCAGAGCTGAAATCACGCATAAAACGAATGCGAACAAATTACGTACAAAAAAATATTTCATCATCGTCAATTTTAAAATTACACGTTACTCATCATTTAATTTTTTAGCCTCTTTTGTCTCATCAAAATTACGTTGAAATTGACAACTAACATCGATTTATGAAGAAATATGATATGGAAAGCTGTATTTTGACCATATATAAACCACTCATTAATAGTGGTTTTGCAATTTTGAAGTTCTAACTATATATGGAAACCCGCTTTTTTACGACTATATATACATTTTTGCTTCGCAAATAACGTCATATTATATGCACAACCCGTCGGATTTGCAAATCCACCGAGATAGAAGATCTCAAAATATAGATCATGGTTATCAAAAATATATTGTTGAACTACACGCCCAAAGTTTGTGCGCATTTGTGTTTAAGGAAAAGTAGTGAAAATGTTTGCGATGAAACAAAAATAATGATATAAATTTGCCTGGTGTCGGATATGGTAGATTCCATAAAGAGGAAGGCTTAAATAAGACGTTACTAAATATAAGATTATGAATTGGAAAAAATTACAGAATGGTTCAGATATTCGGGGAGTTGCCTTGGAAGGCGTTGAAGGTGAAGCAGTAAATTTGACCCCTGCTGTTGCGGAAGTTTTGGGAAAAGCATTTGTTCAGTGGTTAAAAGATTTCAGTCATCAATCCGATGTATCCATAGCCGTGGGGACAGATTCGCGAATTTCCGGTCCTGTTTTAAAAAATGCATTTATAAAAGGGTTAAGCCAGTCAGGTGCAAAGGTGTTTGATTGTGGATTGGCTTCTACGCCGGCTATGTTCATGACTACAGTCTCTGGTGAAAAAGCATCAACCGCGGGGGTAATGATCACTGCCAGTCATCTGCCATTTAACCGGAATGGACTGAAGTTTTTTACTAATCAGGGAGGGCTCGATAAAAAGGATATTACTGAGATTCTGAGCATCGCGGAGAACTCGGATTTTGCTACTGTAGAAAGTGCTTCTCCGGTGTATAGCTGGAATTTTCTTGATGACTATTCCAAATTTCTTGTCGATTATATTCGTGATAAGGCCAATATTCAAACGAATTTTGCGAAACCCCTTCAAGGTCTAAAAATAATTGTAGATGCAGGAAATGGTGCCGGAGGTTTCTTTGCTTCAAAAGTGCTCGATCAACTTGGAGTCGATACAACTGGGAGCCAGTTTCTCAACCCTGATGGCAACTTTCCGAATCACGTGCCCAATCCCGAGGACAAAGACGCAATGCAATCTATTTGTGATGCGGTAATCAGGGAAAAAGCCGACCTGGGTGTGATTTTTGACACCGATGTGGATCGATCGGCTATTGTGGATGCAAAGGGAAATCCGGTTAATCGCAATGCATTGATTGCAATGATTTCCGCTGTTATCCTCAGAGAGCATCCCGGAAGCACCATCGTCACTGATTCTGTTACTTCAGAAGGATTAACCCGATTTATAGAAGAATTAAAGGGTAAACATCATCGCTTTCAGCGTGGATACAAAAATGTGATTAATGAGTCGGTGCGACTTAATAAAGTGGGAGAAGAAAGCTGGCTGGCAATTGAAACGTCCGGACATGCTGCCTTGAAAGAAAATTATTTTCTTGACGATGGAGCTTATCTGGTCGCCAAGTTACTTGTGGAAATGGCTAAACTGAATGCCGTAGGTCGTACTCTAACCGATTTAATTGAAAAGTTAGAGCAACCGTTTGAAAGTAAGGAATTTCGATTTACTATTTTGGAAGATGATTTTGGAAAATATGGAAAGCAGGTAATCGCTGAATTGGAAAACAAAGTACTACAGCAAGAGGGTTGGGAAGTAGTTTCTCCCAATTACGAAGGGTTAAGGGTGCGTTGTGCTTCAGCCGACGAAAAGGGCTGGTTTTTACTTCGGATGTCCTTGCATGATCCCGTAATGCCATTGAATATTGAATCAGGTATTGAAGGCGGTGTTGATAGAATTGCAGGAAAACTAAAAAAAATGTTGGCGGGTTTTCAAGGTCTTAAAACAGATGTTTTAGATTGTTGACGGCCTCACAAAAAAAATGTTGCCATACATCATAGGCATCCGTTTCATTCCAAAACCCTTTTGTTACGCTGGTTTTGAAACTGACGACGGAACAAGTAAATAATTTATAGATATATGAATGAAATGAAAACAGCTATTGTTACCGGTGCTTCAAAAGGAATTGGCAAGACTATCGCCTTGAAGCTTGCTTCGTTGAATTATGCTCTGGTTCTTGTAGGACGGAATGAAAAGGATCTTGATGCGGTAAAAGAGGCGATTGAAGAAACGGGTTCACCATGCTTAACTTTGGCGGTTGATTTAAGTAAAGAAGAAACGCCTGAAATAATTGTACGTGAAACCTTGTCTCGATTTGAGAGAATTGATTTGTTGGTAAATAATGCAGGTCTGGCACATTCTGCAAAAATTTCTGAAACCGATATTGAAACCTGGAACAATATATTTAAGGTAAATGCCCGTGCACCTTTCTTTTTAAGTAAAGCGGCTGTACCCTTTCTGAAAAAAAATGAGAATCCAATCATCATCAATATTAGTTCTGTGGTTGGCTTTAAAGGGTATGCCGAGCAGGCGGCTTATGCTTCATCGAAACATGCGCTTACTGGATTTACCAAAGTATTGGCAAAAGAAGTGCAGGGAGATGGAATTAAAGTACACCTTATTTCACCAGGTGGTGTGAATACTGAAATGGTACAAGAGATGCGTCCGGATATTGATGCGGAACAATTGATACAGCCTGAAGAAATTGCCGAATTGGTGGAGTTCCTGGTTACACGAAAGGGAAAAGGAACCATTGATCAGTTTTATATCCGAAGACAAAGTGGGTTGGCCTTTGATTAAATTAAAAATCAGTGTTTTTTTTGCAGACAAACTAAATCAAAATTTATACCTGTCTTGTCGGGTTTGCAAATTCGATTATACTCTTTTAAACAACTATGAATCCGATGCTGAATGTCTATTGCTTTCAACATCGGATTTTATATTTCCCGGATCAAAGATTCTTATACTCCATTCCGGTGATGAATTGCAAATTCGACGGGACGGAAATACTTTTTTGTTTGCAGCCTCTCTTCACTACTTCTTGAAAATAAACTTTTTTAGTAGCCAATATAAACCTAATCCAAGTATCAAACAAATTCCAATATCAAAAGATATAATAAAAGTATTTTCTTCTATAATCTTATTGATAGATGTTTCTACATGAATTTCATAAGGAATAAAATTAAAATCACCCTGAGGATACATTGTAGTAAAAAAAATGGCAATAACTGCGATCAAGGATACTACTGCTGATTTTAGTTTATTCATATAATGTACGTCTTCAAGTTAAAGTTTATCGATGCAATTTTACAGCTTTATATTCATATCATCAATTTTTTAGAACAATTTTTTAGACAAACTATGCATTGAACAATCATAAGAAGCTTGTAGGCCTATAAAAAAACACCCCCACTCTGGCACATCTCTTCGACCTGTAACCTAAATCTTTGTTTTTAATGTTTTTAGCACGGATTACAAAACAGAGCAAGGAACGCCAATGTTTCAGAGGTAGTCTTTCTCGAAGAGAGGCTATCTCTCTATTTCCGTTCCCCCCTGATTTGCAATCAGGGGGCATGGAGTATTAGGATTTACAATCCGTTATCTGTTGTGAATCAATACTCTGTCTTATTTCGGATAGCATATCCTTATACTCCATTCCGACGTCGGAGTACAAATCCGACGTGACGAGGCGAACATATTAAAACGATTTGATAACGTGCGTCACAATGCCCCAGATAAGGAATTCATTCTCTGAGGTTACTTTGATAGGTTTGTATTCCTCATTTGCCGGCATCAACCAACAGCAATCCACATCCGTTTTGATTCGTTTAACCGTAAATTCCCCGTCGATAAAACATACCGCTATTTTCCCATCCACCGGCTCCAGCGCTTTATCAATAATCAGCAAATCGCCTTCATTGATGCCTTCATCTTTCATCGACTGCCCTTTGACGCGACCAAAGAAGGTAGATGATGGATGCTGAATCAAGTGTTTGTTCAGATCAATGGCTACATCTGTGAAATCGCTTGCCGGCGACGGGAACCCTGCACTTATTCCTGAAGATGCAACTGGAATCGACAATTCGGTGTCGGTAATGGCCGAATAGATGTCTAATGAAGTGGATGTATGAAGTTTGGCAGGAGGCATTGTAGTAATAGTCTGTTACTACAAAGATAGGGGTTGACGAACAAAAAAGCGATAACAGAGACAGGATATTTTCCACGTTGCAGGAACGTTCATTGTCGCTCCTTTGTCTGAACCACGATTGAATCAGATGAAAGGATTCAGCAGATTTCAGAATATCTGTTTTTATCCGATTAATCAGCTTCATCCAGGTTCAGACAATTTCTCACGCGATACCATCGGGCAGGAGTAGGAGGGAAGAAATTGGGATTTCTTTTTCGTCCCGTCTTATATTTTTCTTTTTGTCCGTTAATAGAATTTTTTTTATGTATATCCTCTTTGTGTCATATATTTTTCGTACCTTTATGTGAAAATAGAAACAAGCTATGAATTTACTCAACTTCAGCGAACATTATCCGGACGAGGCGAGTTGTATTGCAAAGTTTAAG
>Ga0224529_1000010_pt1 | contig 174269 bp, 162 predicted proteins | sample CBST50metaG_FD_179893 | JGI IMG/M metagenome (GOLD analysis project Ga0224529, IMG submission 179893) | Peat soil microbial communities from Stordalen Mire, Sweden - C.B.S.T50 | ecosystem: Environmental > Terrestrial > Soil > Wetlands > Peat | place: Sweden: Norrbotten County, Stordalen Mire...
CACCATTCATGGAAGTTTTGTCCGGGAAGGCCGCGCAGATCGCGGGTCTGAGTCCATTTCCCTCCCATACTGGGTAGGGAGTGAATCCATCCGTCCTTGCGGGTGAACAGGCTCAGGCCGATGCGGCCGAACCATTGCGCCAGATGGAAGGTCCAGGCCCTGGCAAAGAGGAGGTTGGCAATGCGCAAGCCGAGGTACATGGGGTCTAGGAATCGGCTGAATGTCTTGCGCTCGATGTCGGTCACTTGGGCGCGCAATTCCAGCAGCACCTCAGGGATGTTGATCTTGACAGGGCAAACCTCGTAACAGGCGCCGCAGAGCGAAGAGGCATAGGGCAGGGACTGCGCGTGGTGCATCTGCATCAACTGCGGGGTAAGAATGGCACCGATGGGGCCAGGATAGACCGAGCCGTAGGCGTGGCCGCCGGTTTGGCGATAGACCGGACAGGCATTCATGCAGGCGGCGCAGCGGATGCACTTGAGGGTTTGGCGCTGCTTGGGGTGCGCTAGCATGGACGAGCGGCCGTTGTCGAGCAGAACCACGTGGAAGCGTTGTGGGCCGTCGCCGGGCGTGACACCGGTCCATAGCGAGGTGTAAGGATTCATGCGCTCCCCGGTGGCGGAGCGGGCCAGGAGCTGAAGCATCACTTCAAGGTCCTGGAAGCGCGGCACCACCTTCTCAATGCCGGCCAGGGTGATCATGGCGCGGGGCAAGGTCAGGCACATGCGGCCGTTGCCTTCCGACTCAACCACCGAGACCGAGCCGGTTTCAGCACAGAGAAAATTGGCGCCGCTGATGGCCGTGGGAATGGTGAGGAACTTCCGCCGGAGGTAGTGGCGGGCGGCGTTGGTCAGGGCTTGTGGGTCGTCCGACAGATCCTTGAGCCCCATGCGGCGGGCAAAGATCTCGCGCACCTGGCTGCGATTGACGTGCAGGGCAGGAACAACGATGTGGGAGGGTTCTCCCTCTCCCAATTGGAGGATGATCTCGGCCAGATCGGTCTCGTAGGCGCGTACCCCTGAGGCTTCAAGGAAGGGATTTAACTGAATCTCGGCCGAGGTCATCGTCTTGATCTTGATAACCTCGCTGGCATTCTCCTGGCGAAGCAGATCAAGGATGATGTGGCGGGCCTCCTCGGCGTCCGCGGCCCAATGGACCGCGCCTCCGGCGGCGGTGCAGTTGGCCTCGAACTGTTCGAGGTAGCTGCCGAGGTTCTCCAGAACGTGCATGCGAATGTCCGCCGCTGCCGAACGAAGTTCCTGCCAGTCGGTCTTCTCCGCGACCAGCTTGGCGCGCTTGGACTGGATGACATCGATGGCGTGGCCCACATTCTTGCGCAATTGCGGGTTGCGCAGCATGGGGAGGGCCGCTTGTGGGAAGGGAGGCGCGGTGCGCGGGTCGAGGTTGACCAGATTGGGAACGACGTGGCTCATAGGGTTGCCTCCGCCGGGCAGTCTTCGGTGCTGGCCAGAATCTGGGCCAGGTGAATGGTCTTCATGCCCGCATATTGGCGATGCATGGCGCCGCCCAGGTGCATGAGGCAACTGTTGTCGAGAGCGGTACAGTACTCGGCGCCGGTGGCGACCACATCCTGCAGCTTGACGGCCAGCATCGCGGAGGAAACCTCCGCATTCTTGACGGAGAAGGTGCCGCCAAAGCCGCAGCAACGGTCGATGTTTTGGAGAGGAACTTGATCGAGGCCGCGCACCTTGGCCATCAGTCGCCAAGGACGGTCGCCCAGGTGCAGGGCGCGCACTCCATGGCAACTGGCGTGGTACGTAACCCGATGGGGGAAGTAGGCTCCGACGTCTTCAACGCCGAGACGGTCGATGAGAAACTCACTGAGTTCGAAGACCCGGGGAACGAGGGCCTCGAACTGCTGGCGCAGTTCCTGGTTTCCAAGTTCGGCAACCAGACCGGGGTACTGATCGCGAATCATGGCCACGCAAGAAGACGAGGGGATCACGACGGTCTCGGCATCCTGATAAAGGCGGATGAAGCGCTTGGCCTGGGAGAAGGCCTCGCAGCGGAAGCCGGTGTTGGCGTGCATCTGTCCGCAACAGGTCTGTTGGGGGGCGAAGTCCAGATCGACGCCCAACCTTTCAAGCAGACGGACGACGGCGCGGCCAGTCTCGGGGTAGAGCGTGTCGTTATAGCAGGTGATGAAGAGCGAAGCGCGCATGGAGAGCACCCAATCTTCGAGGACGGCAGCTCGAAAGAGGTATGGTATTCGATACAGACACGAATTGTCTATTGCAATTTGGACGTTGGGGCCGGACTGTCTGCCGCACACGGCCCTGGCTGGCCTGCCTGAGGCGACTTTTCTTCTTGACGTCCGTCAACGTTCGGCAAAACACGTCGTCTAACGAGTTTGATTGCCTCGCTGTTTCTTGTCCTCAGGTACGTCTTTCCCGTTCGGCTCATTCGTGCGGTTGCTGGAATTTCACGAGGGATGCGAGCCAGGAACCAAAGCGCTCCTCTTCCCTTATTGATGACAATTCGTGTCTCGTGGAGTCGACAACATCTCCCACGACACATGGAGATTATGCAGCCTGTATATGATGACTTTGGAGTCTGTGTGAAGGATTAAAATGCTGGCAGTCGGTTTTCATTCTGGCATTCTTTGTCTGGAACGTTGTGCTTCTGTCAAAAAACTAGCTTCACTACCGAAAGGGTCCAGGATCAGATCTATGGCTCACTTGCGTTCGCTTTCCCTCTTGATTGTGGCCAGTGCACTGCTTTTCTGCTCGGCCTTGATGGCTCAAGGCGTTGCACCCGCGGTGCGGATCGTTGAACGAGTTGACGCGAGCCGACTGGTGACACTGAAGGGCAACACTCACCCATATGCGCGGACCGCAAATGATCGTGGCCGGGTGAGTGCGGATCTGCCCATGACCGACCTGATCCTGGTGCTGAGTCGTGACGCAGCACAGCAGGCGTCGTTCGACGCGTTTGTAGCCAGCCAGTATGAGACGGGCTCGGCCAATTACCACCACTGGCTGACGGCTGAGGAAGTGGGCGAGATGTTCGGCCCTGCCGCAAGCGATCTTGCGGCTGTTACCAGTTGGCTGACAGGGAATGGATTTTCGGTCGATGAAGTGTCGAAGGACCGCATGTCGATCCGCTTCAGCGGCACGGCAGGGCAGGTGGAGAGCGCCTTTCATACAGAGATTCACAATCTGGCAGCAATGGGCGAGCAGCACATCGGCAACATGACCGATCCGCAGATTCCTGCGGCGCTGACTCCGGCTGTGGTCGGCGTGAAGGCGCTGCACAACTTCTTTGCCAAGCCGCAACACAGGACGGGTGGCCAGGCCATGCTCAACCATGAGACCGGAAAATGGCAGCGGGTTGCGAGCATTTCGGCCTCCAGTTCGGGGTCAGGCAGCCTTGCAGCGCCTGCCGTGGCTCATCCAGAGTTCGGCATCACTGTTGGGTCAGGCAGCTCAGCCTATCTGGTTGAGGATGTGACGCCCTATGATTTTGCCAAGATCTACAACGTGTTGCCGCTATGGACGGCCAGCACGCCTATCGATGGGACCGGTCAAACGATTGCCATCGCCGGAACCAGTAGTATCGTGCAATCCGATGTAACCAGTTTTCGCACCTTGTTCGGCCTGCCCACCGGTGGTGCGGCCAATACGCCCAAGCTCGTGTCCGGCAACAGCATGCCGGTGACGGTTTGCAGCGGAACCAGCACGACCACGCCCTATTCGGGGAATTACTGCAATCTGGACGACCAGACCGAGAATGCCCTGGATACGGAGTGGTCGGGAGCCGTGGCCAAGGGGGCGCAGATCGTACTCGTCTCCTCCTATCCTGCTTCCGCGTCAGACGACGGCCTCTACGATTCGGAGAGCTACATCGTCAATAATCTGACAGCGCGGATCATGAACGTGAGTTACAGCGAGTGCGAGCTGGGCATGGGTACCGCAGGTAACGCCCAATACAACACACTTTGGCAAACAGCCGCAGCCGAAGGAATTGCGGTCTTTGTTTCTTCGGGAGACGAAGGCTCCGCCTCCTGCGACGCGGGCATGGATACGAACACCCCGTATGCAGCCCAGTTGGGTTTGTCTGTAAGCGGCATGGCCTCCACGCCGTACAACACGGCTGTCGGCGGCACGGATCTGAACTGGGGCTCGACGGCCTCGCCCTATTGGGGCACGAGCAACAGTTCCAATGGATCGAATGCGCTCGGGTATATGCCTGAGGTTCCGTGGAATGACACCTGCACGAATCCCTTAGCTTTATCCTACTTGCAGGAATGGGCAACTACGTTGCGGAACAACGGCTACAACGCGACCAGCCCCACGGATGCTGAGACAGCCTGTAACTTTGTGGTCAATTGGTGGTCGACGATCTATCGGAACACCAACCCAACGGTGGACATCTCCAGTTTTGTGGACATTACGGGTGGAAGTGGCGGTGTAAGCGCTTGCACCACCAGCAACGGCTCAACCGTTGCCAGTTGTTCGGGCGGCTATGCCAAGCCCAGTTGGCAGACGGGCGTCGCTGGCATTCCTTCTGACGGCAAGCGTGACATTCCGGACGTCTCCTTCTTTGCCTCGAATGGTTTTCTGGGAAGCGCCTATCTGATCTGCGTCTCTGCAAACGGGACATGCGTGAGTTCAACGACCACTACGACCGAACCAACGACGCAAGAGATAGGCGGAACATCAGCTTCCTCTCCGGCCATGGCGGGTGTGATGGCCTTGATCAATCAGAAGGCGGGCGCGGCGCAGGGGAGTCCGAACGCGCAACTCTACACGCTCGCCGCCCAGCAAACCTATTCAAGCTGCAAGACGGAGAGCGCAACCACCTCCAGCAGCTGCTACTTCAACGACATCGATACGGGCACGATCGCTGTGCCGTGCATGACGGGATCGCCCAATTGCACGGTGCTCTACTCTGGGGACCAGGCTGGCCTTCTCGCCGGCTATGGCGCGAGTACGGGCTACGACCTGGCAACCGGACTAGGATCGCTAAATGTGGCCAACGTGGTGAACGCCTGGCCGGTAGGAGCCCCTACTGCAACATTCGCTCTTTCCGCTACCAACGTTTCTCTGATTCCGGGAGCTACGACCGGCAACACCACGACGGTTGGCGTGACGCCGTTGAACGGGTTTACCGGAACGGTCAGCCTTCAGTGCGCCGTAACTACCAGTCCAACAAGCGCCACAAACCCTGTGACCTGCAATATTCCGTCTTCTGCGAGCCTCTCGGCTGCCACGCCTGTAAGTAAGACTCTGACAATTAGCAGTACGAACACGACGACAGGCGGAACTTACGTGGTTACGGTTACCGGCACTTCGGGAAATATTACGGAGACCGTCCTCGTTACTGTCACCATGGCGACCCCCTCAAGTGGCATCGGCAGCTTTGCTCTCACCAACAGCGGCAATATCACCGTGTCCCGTGGCGCAACGACCGGCAATACCGCGACGATCAGCGTCACGCCGTCGGGCGGGTTCACCGGCACGGTCAGCTTGAGTTGCGCTATTACCCCAACAGCAGCCAGCGACCCCATGACGTGCAGCATTCCGACGTCGGTTGCGGTTGGTAGCACGGCGGCGCAGACGGCCACCTTGACTGTAAGCACTACAGCAGCATCCACTGCTCTTAACCAGACCAGGAAGCTGTTCTGGCCGTCTGCGGGTGGAGCCGCTCTGGCTCTGGTGTTCTTGTTTGGCATTCCTGCACGGCGGCGCAAGTGGCTTTCTATGCTAGGACTGCTCCTTCTTGTCGTTTCCGTTGCCGGTATCGGCTGCGGTGGAGGTAGCAGTAGTGGCAGTGGCGGCAGCACCTCAAACCCCGGTACGACAGCTGGAACCTACGCGGTAACTGTCACTGGTACATCGGGGAGTATTACGCAGACAACTATAGTGAACGTAACCGTGAATTAGTTCGTTCGGCGAGCACAGCACAATGGCCCTTCCTTCGGGAAGGGCCATTGTGCTGTAGGGCATGGCGGGATGGATGGAGCACGGAGCTTCTGTGGTCGATGACCGAGGGGCTCAGGGAATCATTTCACTAGTTTGTCGAGGTCGAGGTTCAGTTCGAGGACGTTGATGCGGGGCTCGCCCAACAGGCCGAACTGGCGGCTGGTGATGTGCTGCTCGACGAGCTTGCGGATACGGGCTTCGTCGATGCCGCGGGCTTGGGAGACGCGGCGCGCCTGAAAGATGGCGTTGTCGGGCGTGATGTCGGGATCGAGGCCAGAGGCGGAGGCGGTGACCGAGTCGATGGGCACCGGGAGGCCCGGGTTCTCGGCGGACAACTTGTCGATGGAGCCCTGGATGCGGTCGACGAGCACCTTGCTGGACTGGGCCAGATTGGATCCGCCCGAGGCGGTGGCGTCGTAGCCGTTACCTGCGGCCGAGGGACGGGGATGGAAGTATCGGTCACTGGTGAAGCTCTGCGCCAGCAGTTCGGAGCCGATGACCTTGCCGTCTTTAAGAACGAGACTTCCAGCGGACTTGTGGGGGAACACAACCCCGGCAATGCCAGTGACGACGAGTGGATAGCCGAGGCCCAACAGAACGGTCGTGACCAAGGTGAAGCGGATGGATGTTTGCCAAACGGAATGCACGTTTGTTCTCCTTGGGGCCGATTGCGGCCCCCTTGCTTATGCCAAGTGCAGTGCGACCAGGAACATGTCGATGGCCTTGATCCCGAAGAAGGGCACGATGACGCCGCCCAGGCCGTAGATCAGCAAATTGCGCCGCAGCATGACTTCGGCCGGTTTTGGTTCGTACTTGACGCCTTTGAGAGCCAGCGGAATAAGAGCCACGATGATCAGAGCGTTGAAGATGACCGCGGACAGGATGGCCGACTGGGGCGAGTGCAGGTACATGATGTTGAGCGCATTCAGCACCGGGAAGGCTCCGGCGAACATGGCGGGAATGATGGCGAAATACTTGGCCACGTCGTTGGAGATGGAGAAGGTGGTGAGGGCGCCGCGAGTCATGAGAAGCTGCTTGCCAATCTCGACAATCTCAATGAGCTTGGTGGGATTGGAGTCAAGGTCGACCATGTTGCCGGCTTCCTTGGCGGCTTGCGTGCCTGAGTTCATGGCGACGCCCACGTCGGCCTGGGCCAGAGCGGGCGCGTCGTTGGTGCCGTCCCCGGTCATGGCCACCAGCTTGCCCTTGGCCTGCTCACGCTTGATCAGGTCCATCTTGTCCTTGGGCTTGGCCTCGGCCAGAAAGTCGTCCACTCCGGCCTCACGGGCAATGACCGCAGCGGTGAGCGGGTTGTCGCCGGTGATCATGATGGTGCGGATGCCCATGGCGCGAAGGCGGGCCAGGCGCTCCTTGAGGCCGCCCTTGACGATGTCCTTGAGGTGAATGACGCCCAGAGCGGAGGAGTTTTCAGCCACGACCAGTGGCGTTCCCCCGGCGCGGGCCACTTCTTCGACATATTCGCGGACCTTTTGAGGCAGGGACGAGCCCTGATCCTCGAGGAAGCGGGCAATGGCGTCCACGGACCCCTTGCGGATGCGGGTACCGGGGAGATTGACGCCGCTCATGCGGGTCTGTGCGGTGAAGGGCACGAACTCGGCGTGGATGCCGCCCAGGTCGCGGCCGCGCAGGTTGTACTTTTCCTTGGCCAGAACGACGATGGAGCGGCCTTCGGGTGTTTCGTCGGAAAGCGAGGCAAGCTGCGCGGCATTGGCCAGACGTTCATGACTCACGTCTGGCGCGGGCATGAACTCGGTGGCCTGGCGATTGCCCAGGGTGATGGTGCCGGTCTTGTCGAGCAGCAGCGTGTTGACGTCGCCTGCCGCCTCGACAGCGCGGCCGCTCATGGCCAGTACGTTGTACTGGACCAGGCGGTCCATTCCGGCAATGCCGATGGCGGAGAGCAGGCCGCCGATGGTGGTGGGAATGAGGCAGACCAGCAGCGAGACCAGGACGAAGACAGTCTGCGGGGCCTTGGAGTACATGGCGAAGGGTTGCAGGGTGACCACGGCAAGAAGAAAGACAATGGTGAGGCCGGAAAGCAAGATGCTCAAGGCGATCTCGTTCGGTGTCTTCTGACGGGTGGCGCCCTCGACCAGGGCTATCATCCGGTCCAGGAAGGTTTCACCGGGGTTGGAGGTGATGCGGACCTTGATCCAGTCCGACAGGACCTTTGTGCCGCCGGTAACGGCTGAGCGGTCACCGCCTGCCTCGCGGATCACGGGGGCCGACTCGCCGGTGATGGCCGACTCGTCTACCGAAGCCACGCCTTCAATCACCTCACCATCGCCTGCGATATAGTGGTTGGCTTCGACATAGATCACATCGTCCTTACGGAGCAGGCCGCTGGCGATCTCTTCAAGGCTGCCGTCGAGGGTATAGCGTCTGGCGATCGTCTCGCCTTTGGCCTTGCGCAGGGTGTCGGCCTGGGCCTTGCCGCGGCCTTCGGCCATGGCTTCGGCAAAGTTGGCGAACAATACTGTGAACCAAAGCCAGAGGGTGATCTGGAGGTTGAAGCCAAAGCCAGGGCGGTGGTTGATGGTGTTGTCGATGAGGAGGACCGTGGTGAGCACGCTGCCCACCTCAACGACAAACATGACGGGGTTCTTGACCATCCAGCGGGGATCGAGCTTGCGCACCGAATTGCCCAGCGACTGGACCATGATTTCCGTGTTCCAAAGACTCTTTTTTTCAGCCATGACAGTCCGTTTCTTCTTATCCTGATGCGGTGGCGGTAGCGGTTAGAAAACCTGCCCTGCTTTGAGCAGCAGGTGTTCCAGCACGGGTCCCAGGCTCAGAGCCGGGAAGAAGGTCAGAGCGCCCACAATGACGATGACGCCGACCAGCAGCACGGCAAACAGGGACGTATTCACCGGGAAAGTGCCGGGCGAAGGGGGCACGCTCTTTTTCTGGGCCAGGTTGCCGGCCAAGGCCAGCACCGGAACCATCATGAGGAAGCGGCCCACCAGCATGGTCCAGCCGAGGACGACGTTGTACCACCAGGTGTTGGCGTTGAGTCCAGCGAAGGCCGATCCGTTATTGCCCGCCGAGGAAGTGAAGGCGTAGAGAATCTCGGTCATTCCGTGGGGGCCGTGGTTGGTGAGACTGGACAAACCGATGGTAGGCGACAGCAGGAAGATCGCGGTGAGTGAGAGGATGATGAGCGGAAAAATGAGCACATAAAGCATGGACATCTTCACGTCGTAGGACTCAATTTTCTTGCCCAGGTATTCTGGGGTGCGGCCGACCATGAGGCCGGCGATGAAGACCGCCAGCACTACCATGATCAGGATGCCGTACAAGCCCGAACCGACCCCGCCGAAGACGACCTCACCGAGCATGATGTTGGTCAGGGTCACCATGCCGCCAATGGGCGTGAGGGAGTCATGCATGGAGTTGACGGCGCCGCAACTGGCGTCGGTGGTCACGGTGGCGAAGAGCGAGGACTGAGAGACGCCGAAGCGGACTTCCTTGCCCTCCATATTGCCCGCGGGAGCGGTAGGAGTGCCCGTCTGGGTGACGCTGTGGAGCAGCGGGTGGGGCTGCGACTCGGCCCAGTAGACGGTGGTGAAGCCAGCCGCGAAGAGCACGAACATGGCGGCAAGAACTGCCCAGCCGTGGCCCGGAGAGCCGGTCATCCGGCCCAGGGTATAAGTCAATCCGGCCGGAATGATGAAGATGGAGAGCATCTGGAGCAGGTTCGAAAACGGCGTGGGATTCTCAAAAGGATGGGCGCTGTTGGCGTTGAAGAATCCTCCGCCGTTGGTGCCAAGCATCTTGATGGCTTCTTGGGAAGCGACCGGGCCCTGCGCAATCGTCTGGGTCTGCGTGGGCTGCTCCAGAGGGGCGGCAGAGGTGTAGGCGTGCAGGTTCTGCGGGACGCCCTGGCCGACCAGCAGCAACGCGTAGATGAGGGACGCGGGCAGCAGGATATAGAGGAGGGAGCGCGTGGCATCGACCCAGAAGTTGCCAATGGTGGCCGAAGAGGTGCGCTTAATGCCCCGGATGAGAGCCACGGCGACCGCGATTCCTACGGCAGCGGAAAAGAAATTATGGGTTGCGAGACCGGCCATCTGGGTGAGATAGCTCATGGTGGTCTCGGGGGAGTAGGACTGCCAGTTGGTGTTGGTGGTGAAACTGGCGGCCGTGCTCCAGGCAAGGTCCGGGCCCACTGCGGCCAGACCCTGCGGATTGAAGGGCAGCAGGGCTTGCAGACGCTCGATGGCGTAGGTAACCAGCAGGCCGACAGCCGAGAAACCGAGGGCGGCAAAGGCGTACTCGCGCCAGTTCATCTCATGGGCAGAGTCCACGCCAGACAGCTTGTAGATAAGCCGTTCGATGGGGCGGAGCAACCAATCCAGCCAGGTTCTCTCTCCTTCAAGAACGCGGCTCAGATAGACACCCACGGGACGAACACTTGCCAACAAGATCAAGGAGAAGAGGGCAAATTGCAACCAACCGTTGACGGACATTTAGAACTTCTCCGGGAAAAGCAAGGTGAGGGCTAGGTAGCCCAGCAGTAAAACGGACAGGATCAACGCAACGACCGTGATGAGATCCATGGGTCTACCTCAACTTCTGGCAAGCCTTGACGTAGAGAAACGCCAGGGCGAAGAAAACAACGGTGAACAGCAACATCGTCACATCTTGCATCGCAGATCTCCCAGTTCCGGACCAGGATCACTCTCCGTACCGCGACGAAGGCATCGTCCGGATTCAAAATCCGGCGGTGCGTTCATCGCCGGCAAAGCGCCGTGATCCTTCTGGCTCATGCCAATTTTGAGTATGCGAGAGGTTCTGTAAGGGAAGTGTAAAGGCCAGAAAAGAATGGCGAAAAAGCCGGAAAGGGAGTCCGAAACGAGTAGCCCAATCATGGAAGTGGAACGTTACTCTCCCGCGCCGGTCCATCCCTCGGGGATGAAACGGTAACCCACCCAAGGCTCGGTCTGGATGTACTGCTTGCCGGTTTCGGTCTCGAGCTTCTTGCGTAGTTGGCCCACAAAGACGCGCAGATACTCGGGCTGATGGGCCGATTGCGCGCCCCATACCGAGGTGAGCAGGGCGCGATGGGTCATGACCTTTCCAGCGTTGCGGGCCAGGTGGAGCAGGAGGTCGAATTCCTTGGGGGTCAGATGGATGGCCTTGTTCTGCACGGTAGTGGTATGGGCGGAAACATCCACCATGAAGTCACCGGCCTCGATGGCGGCCGTGGTCCGCTCCGGGGCGCGGCGTAGGTGGGCACGCACGCGGGCCAGCAGTTCCTGAATACTGAAGGGCTTGGTCACGTAGTCGTCGGCGCCGGCATCGAGCGCCTCGATCTTGGACCGCTCATGGTCGCGGACGGAAAGAACCAGGATAGGCGTGGAGGCGTGCGTACGGATGGCGCGGCAGACTTCGACGCCAGAGATGCCGGGCATCATAAGGTCGGTCACTACCAGGTCGGGGGACCAGTCGTGGAACAACTGCAGGCCCTCTTCTGGGTCGTTTGCAGTACGCACATCGTAAGCCTGCGCAGAGAGAGCGGCGCGCAGCACACGGGTGATTTGTGGTTCGTCGTCGATGACCAGAATTCTGTCCGGCATGGCTTTCCTCTTTCATCGGAAGATTACATCATCGGGCGCACCGGGTATCATGCTCGATGAGGGAAGCCATGGGCCTGTTACCCAATTCAAGGGGATTTGTTCGGTGGCTTGCGGCCACGCTGATCGTGATGCTGACCATGCTGGCGTTGGTATGGCCGGGTGCCAACTCGACGACTGCCGCAATGGTATTTCTGGTACTTGTCGTGTGGACTGCCACCCAGGCGGGGATTCTGCTGTCGCTGTATGTTGCATTTCTGTGTGCAATTTCTTTCGACTATTTTTTTCTACCGCCCGTTCGTTCCATTCAAATCGTCGGAATTCAACAGTGGGTGGCGATGGCTTCGTTTGTGGCCAGCAGTGTGGTGGTAGGACGGGTGGCGGAATTGGCTCGAGGGCAGGCTCGTCAGGCCGAACAGCGCCGCGAGGATGTGGAACGGCTCTATGCTCTGAGCCAGGAGTTGATGCTGTACGAGGATGCAGCGGGGCTGATTCGCGAACTGCCCCGGCTGATTGACCGCATCTTCGCTCTGGATGGGGTGGTGCTGTACGTCTGCGATCACGACCAGTTCTATGCCTCGATCGCGGAGGTGCCTGCGCATGTGCAAAACAGGCTGCGGATCCTGGCCAAAGGTCACAATCCTACACTGACCGGCCCTACAGATTTTTCCGCTACGGCCTTGATGTTGGGGATGCGGCCGGTGGGTGCTCTGGGTTGGCGCGCGGCCAGATTCTCCCGCGAGGTGGCTGCAGCCGTCAGTGCCCAGGTCGCCATCGTATTGACCCGGTCGATCGCCATCGAGGCCTCGACCCGCATGGAAGCTGCGCGCGAGGGTGAGCGACTGCGCACTGCACTGATCGACTCTCTGACGCACGAACTGCGCACGCCTCTGACCTCCATCCGTGCGGCTGCCACAACGCTGCTGCAGGCCGATGGCCTGGATGAGGCCGGGCGAATGGACTTGGCGGCCATTGTCGACGAGGAGGCTTCGCGGCTGGATGTACTGATCGGCGATGCCGTGGAAATGGCCGAGATCGATGCGGATGTGGTGCAGGTGCATCTGGTTCCGCAACACCCGCGAGCGCTGCTGGAGCAGGCGATGGAGGAGTCGCGGAAGATTCTGGCCTCGCACAAGGTGACAATCGCGGTGGAGGGACCCGACGACCCTGCGTGGTTCGATCCACACCTGCTGGGACGGGTTTTGCGCCACCTTCTGGAGAATGCGGCCAGCCATACGCCGCCGGGCAGCCGCATCGCGCTGAGTAGCCGCCGCGTCGAAGACCGCCTGGAGTTCGGCGTGGAAGACGATGGTCCGGGGATCGACGCCCGGGATCTGCCGCTGATTTTCGAGAAGTTTTATCGGGGCAGGCAGAGCGAGAGCAGGCGAGGCAGTAGGAAGGGAACCGGGATGGGGCTGGCTATTACCCGAGCCATCCTGACGGCACACGGCGGAGGAATTGAGGTGTCGAGCAGCCCCGGGATGGGAGCGAGCTTCCACTTCTGGGTACCGCTGCTGGAGAAGGAACCACACAGCGGCGAGTAAGCGGAAGCTGCCCATCCCGCAGAGCTGAAGGGCTCCTATTTCGGCTCGTCGGACCAGTCGCAAGGGATTTCGCGGCGCTGCTCGGAACTCTGCACGGCCCACTCCAACAGACGCGCCACACGCCACGCAGCCACGGGAGAGACGGGAGCGGGTGCTTTACCCAGAAGCGCATCGCGAACCCCGGCGTAGTAGAGCCGGTAGTCACCCGGAATGGGCGCAATGGGACGGGTGACGATGCCACTCTCGACGTCCACGGTGAGCGTTCCCCAGTTGGCGGAAGGCTCCTTGCCCCATTCTGGATCTTCAATGCGGGTGATCTTGCTGAGCGCAGCCTCCTGCGGGTCCGTACTGATCTTGCAGTAATTGCCCTTGGTTCCACGCAGATGGAAACGGGGCCGCGGGGGCGAGGAGAGACTGTTTGCGCCTAGGACGACGGTGAAGCCGGAATAGCGGAGGCGGAGAGTGAATGCATCGTTGGCGCGCGCCCATTCGCGCTCGCAGCGAACATCGGCAGCAATCGCTTCCGGCTTGCCGAACAGGGCCAATGCCTGGTCTGCGATATGGGTTCCCAGGTCCAGAAGAACGCCACCACTCTGCGCGGGATCTTCTTTCCAGAGGCGATCTGTAGGAGCCGCAGGGCGCCAGCGGTCGAAGCGGCTCTCGAAATAAACCAAATAGCCGAGAGATTGTTCATGTAATAGTTTATGAATTGTCAGGAAGTCACTGTCCCAGCGGCGATTAAAGAACGGGAAAAGGAAAACATTGCGAGCCGAAGCTAGGCTTATAAGCTGAGAAATTTCGTCAGAAGTGGGTGACATTGGCTTGTCTACGACCACATTTCGACCCGATTCAAGGATCTTACGCGCCATTTGGAAGTGGGTTCCGCTGGGGGTGGTTACCACAAAGAGGTCCAGCGAGGAGTCGGCCAGCATGGCCTCAAGCGAACGGTACGTGGTGATGCCGGGGTAACGCGCGGCGGCGTTGTTGGAACTGCGCTCGACCACGGCAGCCAGTTCGATTCCTTCGACGGAGGAGAGCAGCGGAGCGTGAAAGACACGTCCGCCCATCCCGAAACCTACCAATCCCACACGAATCATACGATACCCCTAAGCCCGTGATTTTAAGCGCCTGGACTCGTTAACCTTCGAGTTTATACCGGGTCTCTGCCAAGCGGTACAGGCGACGCCAGACGAGGCGGTTCATGGTCACCACCATGAGCGAGATGAGGATGGTGGCCAGAAGCAGAATGGGGAAGCGGCCGCTGTCGGTGGCGGCGTCGATCTGTGCGCCGAGGCCGATGGTCTCCAGCGTGCGCCCTTGCATGTGGGAGTACTCGGCAAAAACCGAGGCGTTCCATGCGCCGCCACTGGCGGTGACCATGCCGGTGATGAGGTAGGGGAAGATCCCGGGGAGAATCAGGCGGGTCCAGCGTTGCCAGTGGGTGAAGCGGTAGAGGGAGGCCACTTCGCGCAGATCGGAAGGGATGGACATGGCTCCGGCGATGACGTTGAAGAGGATGTACCACTGAGTGCCGAGCAGCATGAGGGCGATGGAGCCCACGCCCAGGCCGCCGCCGATCTGGACCAATCCAATGAGCAGGATAGGGAAGAAGGCGGTGGCGGGAACCGAAGCCATGACCTGGGCGACCGGCTGTACAATCCGGGCGAGCTTGGGGTTCAAGCCGATGGCAACACCGACAGGAATGGTCCAGGCGGCAGAGATGAGCAAGGCGCAGTTGACGCGCAGGAAGGTGGCTGCCGCGCCTTCGAGCAGCAGACGGAGCTCGGGCCAGGTGACGGTCCGCAGCATACCGATGGCGTGGATGGCACCCCAGCCAACGATGATCGTGGCCATGACGGCCAGAACCCAGAGTCCGGTCGAGTTTTTGCGGCGAACCTGTTCGTCGTCAATCGGATGAACGATGCGGCAATCTTTGGTGTGCGCCATGCGGCGGTAGATGGGCTCTTCCACGCGAGTCCAGATGCGGCCGGGAATGGAACTGAGCAGAGTGGACCTCTTGAGCAGTTCCAGAATCGGGGAAGCGATGCGATCGGAGGATTCAACCTGCTCGAATTTGAACTTGTCGCTCCAGGCGATGAGGGGCCGCCAGAGGAGCTGGTCGGTGGCGACGACGATCAGGATGACGACGGCGAAGCCGGCCACGAGGGCGCGGATATCGCCGGAATAAGTGGCGGTCTGCAGGTAGCTGCCGAGGCCGGGCAGCTGGAAGTTACGGTCGCCCATGGTGAACATTTCGCAGGCGATAAGGGCAAACCAGCCTCCGGCTACGGAGACGATGGAGTTCCACACCAGGCCGATGGCGGCGTACGGCATTTCAAGCTGCCAGAAGCGCTGCCAGGCGGAATAGCGGTAGATGCGAGAGGCTTCGAGCATCTCCCGGGGAATGCTCTTCAGGGAGGAATAGAAGCTGAAGGCCAGATTCCAGACCTGGCCGGTAAAAATGAGCAGGATGACGCCCATCTCGATGCCCATCTGATGGCCGGGAATGAGGGCAACCATGGCCAGCACCACCGGAGGCAGAAAACTGAGTACGGGAATGGACTGCAGAATATCGAGCACCGCGATCATCCAGGCTTCAACGCGGGGGTTGTAGGCGGCAGTGTAGCCATAGGCGATGGCGAAGACCAGGGCGAGCAGATAGGCGATGCCGATGCGAACGACGGAGTAGAAAGCGTAGACCGGCAGGGCGCTGATGGAGTGCGAAATGGGCACTACGGGAACGGGTTTGCCGAGCCAATAAAAGCCGGTGTTGACGATGGTGAAAAAGATGGCCATGCCGCAGAGGGCCACAGCGAGGTCGGTGAGAAACGGCCAGGTGCGAGCGGAGACCAGCGATTGGGCAAGAGGGTGCTGAGCTTTCATTCAGTCTCCTCATTGGCCGCAATCTCTTCATCCTGGGCATCGGGCAGCACAAAGCGGCGGCGGGAGGCGTCGAAGTCGAACAATTCGGCGTAGCGGCCCCAGGCAACGGCGGTCTCCATCTGGCGCAGGCATTCCTCCTCGCTGAACTGCTCGTCGAGCATGTCGAGGAAGAAGTCTTCGGGTACCGTGTGGTCGCTCTTGGATTCAAGGGCGCGGCGAATCTGGCGCAGCAGGAGAACGTGCTCAACCGCGGCGTCGCGAAACAGCTCTTTCTGGCGAAGAATCTCGGAGTTGGCAAACTCGGTACCGCTCTTGGTGATCGCGGCGTCGCCCTCTTCGATGATGAGGAAGCCGAGCAACTGAGCCGCATCCACGATGGGCAGCAGGTCGTCGATTTCGAAGGCCAGGTCGTCGGCCAAGCGGTAAATGTCGTCGCGGCCGCCCTTGTCGAGCAACAATTCGAGCAGTCCGGCCATGCCGCCGGGCCGGGCGTGGGGCAACATCTGGTAGTGCATCAGGCGCTGGTCGCGGAGGACGGGACCGGCGAGTTGCTGATCGGGAGCCTCGGTGGGGACGATGTCGGGCTTGGTGAGCACTTTGTAGATGTAGTCCACCAGTTGGGTGAAGGGCTCGGATTTGCGGTCGCGGGGCTGCGGCAACAGCACACGGAAGTCGGTGCGGATATGGCCGGGGTTGCGGCCCAGCACAATGATGCGGTCGGCCAGCAGAACAGCCTCTTCGATGTTGTGGGTGACGATGAAGACGGCCTTGGTGGGCATGGTCTTGTTGGCCCACAGTTCCAGCAGTTCGCTGCGAAGGTTCTCGGCGGTCAGCACGTCCAGGGCAGAGAAGGGCTCATCCATGAAGAGCACTTCCGGCTCCACCACTAGAGCGCGGGCAAAGCCCACCCTCTGCTTCATGCCGCCCGACAGTTCTTTCGGGTAAGCGGCTTCAAAGCCGTCCAGGCCGACGGTGTCCAACATCTTCATGCTGCGCTCGCGGCGCTCGTCGGGAGGGACGCCACGGGCCTGCAAGGGGGCCTCAACGTTCTCCAACACGGTCAGCCAGGGAAAGAGCGCAAAGCTTTGGAAGACGATGGAGACGTTGATTTCCGTGTTGGCGATGGGCTTGTTGTGCCAGTAGACCTGACCGGCGGAAGGCGTAGAGAGGCCGGTCAGCATGCGCAGCATGGTGGATTTGCCCGATCCCGAAGGGCCGAGCAAGGCAACGATCTCTCCCGGTACAATTTTCAGGTCGGTAGCGGAGATGACCTGGATGCGGTTCTGGCTGGGCTGCGCGTAGTATTTTTCGATCTTTTCGGCGCGAATGATGGCTTCAATGACCGGGGTCTGGCTTTCGGTGGGGGTACCCGTTTCCTGCATGAAGTTTCTCCGGTAGGGGGCCGTGCGGCAGAAGTGCGGCCGGTTGTGAATTCAAGAGGTGTATGCCTGGTTGCCGGCGCCTGATCCTGGCCCAATGCCAAGAAAACGTCTGGATTGAATTATCCTAGCCGAGCGTATCATTTACAGAAAGTGTTCCATCAGGGAAAACGACCTGACCCGGAAGTGAGTATTTGCAGGTCACGTCCGGACAATGCTCCACGGAGTAGTGCAGCACGGCGCAGTTGTGCGGCTGTGACGGTTCGTTCAGGAGAGTATGCGCGAAAATCAAGCCAAGCCGAAGGTGCTGGTTGTCGACGACGAAAGAGTGATCGCCGACACGCTGGCAATGATCCTGAATCAAAGCGGTTTTGAAGCACGTGCCGTTTATTCGGGCGAGAAGGCGCTTGAACTGGCGCCGACGTTCGAGCCGGACATGCTGATCTCTGATGTGATTATGGCCGATTTGAACGGGATCAGCGCAGCCATCCGGATTCGCGCCCTGCTGCCGCACATTAAAATTTTGCTTTTTTCTGGTCAGGCGGCCACGGCCGATCTGCTGGAGAAGGCGCGCGCCGAAGGCCACGAGTTTGAGATTCTGGCCAAGCCGGTCCATCCACAGGATCTGCTGAGCAAGCTGCGCGCGTAGCCTGTGCCCGAAAATCCTCTGATCCAGCTATAGCTCGCGGCGGCCTTCCATGGCGCGCGCCATGGTGACCTCGTCGGCGTACTCGATGTCGCTGCCTGCGGGAACTCCGGTGGCGATGCGCGTGATCCGGACAGGCAGACCGCGCAGGGCGCCGGCTAGCCAGTTGGCTGTGGCTTCGCCTTCCAGGGTGGGGCTGGTGGCCACGATGACTTCATCCACCTCGCCGCGCTCCACGCGGGCCAAAAGTGTTTTGGTGCGCAATTGGTCAGGCCCCACGCCATGCAGGGGCGAGAGGGTTCCGTGGAGCACATGGTAAACACCCATGTAGCCCCGGGTTCGCTCGACGGAGGCAATGTTGGTGGGCTCCTCGACCACGCAGACCAGGCGCTGGTTGCGGGTGGGACTGGAGCAGTAGGCGCAGGGATCGACGTCGGTGACGTTGTTGCAGATGGAGCACAGGCGCAGGCTGGCCTTCAGGCCGCGCACAGCCTCAGCCAGGGCCGCCGCATCCTCGTCGGTGGAGCGCAGGATATGGAAGGCGAAACGCTGGGCGCTCTTGGTGCCCACGCCGGGCAGCTTCTTCAACTCTTCAATGAGCCGGGCCATGGGCTCGGCATAGCGTGACACGGTGTGTGCCTCCTGTAGCTCTGTCTAGCTGTTTATAGCGTCCGGTAGACAATTCCTGCGAACATATCTCCGCTCATGAAGCCCTTGCCCAGGGCGGCATCGAAGTCCGCGGTTGGTTTTTTGGCAAGCGCTTCCTGTTCAGAAGCTCCGGCATTCTTAAGAGCGGATACCTTGTCGCGGACGGCCGAGAGCATATCGCTGTATTTCTGCAGGTCGTTTTTCTGTGCCAGCGGACCATGGCCCGGGATGATCTTGGTGGTGGCATCAGCCAAGGCCAGAGACTTTTCGACAGCGCTAATCATGCCGCCGATGGTGCCGCAGGTGCCTTCGTCGATGAAGGGGAAGATGCCATTGAAGAAGATGTCGCCCAGGTGCAGGACCTCGGCTTTGTCGAAGTGAATGTAAATGTCGCTGTCGGTGTGCGCAGCGGCGGCGTGGACCAGATTGAGCGAGTCACCGTTCTGCCAGACGTGCAGGCCGTCGTCGAAGGTGATCGTCGGCAAAGCGCCGGCAGGCGAGGCAGGCACGACTTTGTGAAGCACCTTCATGGTCTGCGGCACGGAGAGCCGTTCGCGAGTATTCTGATGGGCACAGATGGTGAAACCGGCCATGTGCAAACCCTCGTTGCCGCCCGTGTGGTCCATGTGCCAGTGAGTGTTAATCAGCGTGTCGGCGCGATCGTGGCTGACCGTGGCGATGACATCAAGAATGCGCGGAACGGCCAGGGCGTAACTGGAATCGATGAGGATGTTGCCCTCGGGACCAGTTTGCAAAGCCATGTTGCCGCCCGCTCCCTGCAGCAGGTAGACGTTGTCATAGAGCTTGGTGATTTTGACGGGCGTGTTGGCGTCGGGAGCCGGGGGCTGTGCGGTCTTGTCGGCGGTGGGGGCTGCTTGTGCTCTGATCCAACGGGGAGTCATGGCTGTTGCGCCAGCCGCCACGCCCAGGTGCAGAAAACTTCTACGGTTCATCGCTTCGAACATTGCTTGATTCCTCCGTAGGTACAGGGAGTGAAAGATCAGCCAAGACCGGGCAGATTGAGGCCGCCCAACATGCCTTGCACGTTGGACTGAATGGCTTCTTCGGTTTTGCGCCCGGCTTCGTTGACGGCGGCCACGACCAAGTCTTCGAGCATTTCCACATCGGGTTTATCGCCGCTTAAGCTGACCACAGCCGCGGGGTCAATGCGGAGCTTGAGAAGCTGCTTTTTGCCATTCATGGTGGCCGTAACTGCGCCTCCGCCACTGGTTGCCTCGACGATGGTCTGGCCCAGCTTGCGCTGCATTTCTTCCTGCATCCGATTGGCCTGGGAAAGCATTTCAGCCATTTTGAGCGGGTTCATCATGAGGGATTCTCCTGGTCGTTAGCGGAACTAGACTTGGCGCAGATCGATCACGCTGCGGATCTCGGCGTGGAGGATTTCCTTGGCCCGCTGGACCAAGGGGTGAGCGAGCGCGGCTTCCTGCACGCTGCCGGAGAGGGGCGCGGCCGCGGGCGCCGCGGAAGCTGCGCCACTGCCGGGGACCACCAGGAAACGCGTTGGCGCGCCCATCCGCTGCAATTCCTGGCGAATGATCTTTTCGGCGGCGGAGTTGACCGTGAGGGCCAGCATCTTTTTGCCCATGCCAGGGGCTTCAATGCGCAGGCTGGAGCCTTCAAGAGTCCAGGAGGCGGCGCCGAGCAATTCGGAAGCGGAAGTGTGGCCCGCGTTTGCCAAAGCGGAACTGATGGCGTTGCGCATCGCCTCGGTAGAGGCCGACGCGGGCGCTGGGGCGGGCTGAGGGGCCTTTTCGGTCAGCGGCGCAGCGAAGCCGGTGGCGGGGCTGGGAGTGGCCGGGAAGGGCGTAGCGCCGAGGAAAGGGCTGTCGGCTGCTTGCGGCGTGGGCACAGGCACAGGTGCTGGTTGGCGCTCCATGGTGGCGGCCGGAGCGGCGATGGATTGGGGCTTGAGGCCTAAATCCATCTTGGGAGCGGAATCCCAGGAACTGCTCGGGGGGCCAAAGGGAGAAAGAGAGGGCGCAGCAGGGGCGGCGTGCGGAGCTGCAGGCGCAGGGGAGGAATGCATGTGGCTTGCACTGGCCCGTGGAACGGAAGTGGGAGCCGGGCTATGAATGCCCGCGCCGCTGGTTACGCCGCTGAGCAACTCTTCGAGGGGCAGCAGGCGCTGGGCGTGAATCAACTTGAGCAGGCCCAGTTCCAGGTGGAAGCGCTGCTCCTGGCGGTAGTTCAGGTCGTCGAAGGTGCGTAGGACGATTTGGAGATTGCGAGTGAGCTCTTCTTCGCTAAACAGCAGGGCAGTGCGAGCCGCGCGGGCGCGTTCATCGCCGGAGATTTGCAGCAACTCCGTCTGCTCGCCGCCCAGCTTGGCCATGAGCGTGTTGCGCAGGTAGCGGACCATCTGGCGAGCCAGGGAGGAGGCGCTGTGCCCGGCATTGAGCAGCAGGTTCAGCTCCTGCATCAGCTCGGCGCTCTGGCCGGCGGCGACTGCTTCCAGCAGCCGCTCAAAGACCGCGTTAGGCACCGAGCCCATCAGCTCGCGGATTTGCGCGGTGGCCAGCAGAGGGCGGCCCGCTTCAACGGGTGCCGAGGCAATGGCCTGATCCATGATGGAGAGCGCATCGCGCATGGAGCCGTCGCCGGCTTCGGCCAGCAGGGCCAGCGCGCCGTCTTCGGCATCGACTTCCTCGTGCACGGCGATCATCTTCAACTGGGCCAGGATGTCGTCGAACTTGACGGCATGGAAGCTGAAGTGCTGGCAGCGGGAGCGGATGGTCTGGGGAATGTCTTCCGGCTGTGTGGTGGCCATCATAAAGATGACGTGTGCCGGGGGCTCTTCCAAAGTCTTGAGGAGGGCGTTGAAAGCCGCCTCGGTGATCTGGTGGGCTTCGTCGAGGATGTAAATTTTGTAGCGGTCGCGGGACGGGGCGTAGCGGGCGGCGTCGCGCAGTTCGCGAATTTCGTCGATGCCGCGGTTGGTGGCGGCGTCGATCTCGATGACGTCGGTGGCATTGCCCTGGCGGATTTCAACGCAGGAGTCGCACACACCGCAAGCCTCAGGCGTCGGGCGCTCCGCACTTCCGATTGCATGGTGGCAGTTAAGTGCCTGGGCCACAATGCGGGCGATGGTGGTTTTGCCGATGCCGCGGTGCCCGGAGAAGATGTAGCCGTGGGCGATGCGGTTCTGGATGAGGGCGTTCATGAGGGTATGGGTGACGTGGTCCTGGCCAGCAACGTCGGCGAAACGTTGCGGACGGTATTTCCTGGCTAAAACCTGATAACCCATGAATGAACACTCTCCTTTGGCCGGTCTGGCTGAGCAGACGTCTAGGAGGGATTGTATCGTTCCGGGGTGGGTGCAGGCGCGATTGTGCTAGACTTCGTGGCACATTCAATCGCTGATGAATTTTCGCGCCAAAAGGAAGATCGGTGGGTAAGGTTTTGCGCTCATTTCGTGCTCTGTGTTGCATGGTGTGTTTTATTGAGGTTTCTGTCCTCAGTGTGGCCGGTCAGACGCCGGGCAAGCCTTCCAATCAGCCTGGTTCCGAATTGTGGGCCAACCTGCAAGGCAATTTCGATTCAAGCAAGCTGAAGGCGGGAGACACCATCTCCGCGAAGGTGACCTACGACTGGTCCATCCAGGGGTGCATCGTATGGTCCGGCACCATGGTTACGGGCAAGATCGTCGAATCCAAAGAGTCCTCCGCGACAGCAAAAACGAGCGAAGTGTCTTTCCGGTTTGTGGCGCCGTGCAGCGACGGCAATACTGTTCCGATGGATCTGATTGCCGCCCTCTACGCCAACAGCGAAGGCGACAAGAGCCAGATGGATACCTATAACGCCATGCCCGCCGGGTCAAAGCTGTCGGGCGGCATGCGGAGCGGCGTTGCGGCAGACCTGGTGCCTTCGCCCAGCACTGGGGCCAATCCGCCTCCGACAGTCAAAGTCGGCCAGGTGACGGGAATCAAACACCTTACGCTGGGTGTGGCCACGGGAACCCAACAGAACTCGGTGCTGTCGACGACCGACAAGCGCCTGCGGCTGGCAGACGGAACGCGGCTGGCTTTCCGGCTGGCAACCACGGGTCGCTAAGACGCGGAAATCTCTTTCGGTTTCCTGCGCTTATCCTGTTTCCTTTGGACGGACTTCCTGGCGGCCCTTTTTTGCGCGGCCTTGCGGCGGCGGATCTCCTCCGGGGAGTACATGGTGCCCCGGCATTTTTTTGCGCCGCAGTTGCAGGTAGCTTCGTCATCGCCCCCGTCATACAGGCAGTAGTCGTAGGTGATTTCCTCGCCGGCGGCGATGTGGCGGATGGCCCTGATCCATACCCGGCCGTCTTCCTCGCTGGTCTCGCAGTTGGCGTCGCAACTGTGATTGATGAACATCGCCGTGCAGTGGCCCTCGATGACGATGGAGCCGTCACCGAGTCCAAACAGATAGGTAATGGGCGAGTCTTCGTAGCGGGCATCGGCCTCGGCTTTGGTGATGCGCGGGCCAGTGTATTCGGCAACCCGCGCGCCTTTGCGGATGGGGCTGGTGGTGTAGCAGCCGGCAGCGTGAATGACGGAAGAACGGATGATGAGTCCCATGCGAATGTGCGATGCTTTCCTTGGGTGCGGTATCAATCGCATCGTACCATCAGAAGAGGCAATTCAAGACGCGAGAGGAATGGAAATGAAACGGGGCTTTTGGATTGCGCTGGTGATGACGGGCTGCTTGACTGTGGGACTGCGGCTTTCTGCGCAGACTCCGGCGGGTGACGATGCGCAGAAATCGCCAGCCAGCGCGCCGCAGTCGGGATCTAACCCGTTTCCCGAGGACACAACCTCGGTTCCGGTGCTGCCGTCAACGGTTGCACCGCCTATCCCTGAGGCGACCAGCGATCTGACGGATAGCGGCCCGATCGGCAGACGGGCTGCGGCGCCCGGCGATGAAGCCGACCCGGTGCGCAGCCCGGACGACCCGGCGACGGCTGAGGAAAGCGGGCAGGAAGTGGATTCGAGCTCCAGCCTGAGCGGCCTGGACAAGTTGCTGCCTCCTTCGGACGACGATCAGGCCGGGAAGAGAAAGAAGAAAGAGAAAGAGCCGACCCACCAGGAAGGCGCTTCCAAGGACATCGAAGTGGGCGGCTATTACCTAGAGAAGAAAAACTGGAAAGCGGCCGAATCGCGCTTCCAGTCGGCCATGGTGCTGGACCCGGAGAATCCCGAGGTTTATTGGGGAATGGCCGAGGCGGAGCGCGAACTGGGCGATTTTGCCGCGGCCCGCGACCACTACTTGATGCTGCTGGAGTTTGATCCAGACGGCCCGCATGGCAAACAGGCGCGCAAGGCGCTGAAGGATCCCGCGGTGGCGAATGCGAAGAGTGTTTCTGCCGGACAGGCGCCTGTGGGGCCGCCGAAGTAGGATTGTCGACCTACCCTCTCAGCGAGATATCTACAGGTTCTAGAATCCAGCCCAGCGGAGATAGGCGGCGATGATTTGCTGGCCCCAGAGGCCGCTGACGATGCCGCCTATGCAGAGGAATGTGCCCAAGGGCAGTTTGCTCGCGGCCCAGGTTTCGGATTCGGTTCGTGCTGAGGGCATGGCCAGTTGGGCGAGGGCCACGGCGGCTCCGAGTACGACTCCCAGTCCGAACGAGAGTAGAGCGCCGGGCAGGCCGAGCCACGCGGCCTGCAGGGCCATGAGCTTGGCGTCGCCCAGGCCGATGCCTTCGCGGCGGCGGATGAGCCAGTAAACCCAACGGATGAGCAGGATCAGGGCGGCGGCGGCGAAGATGCCGAGCAACCAGCGGAATGAAAGATGCCAGAGAATGCGGTTCTGTATGCTCAGGGCGCCGTATGTGGGGGGGATGGTGTCCGAACTCAATTTACTCTTGAGAAGGAAAACGATGAACCCCAATGCGACGCCGGGCAGGGTGAGCCAGTCGGGAAGCCAGAGATTTTCCGCATCCAGCATGGCCAAGGCGATCAAGAGCCAGTAGAACGACATTTCCCCGACTAGAATGGCAAGGCCCCAATAGACTTCCAAGACCGGCGTATCTGGATTGAAACCCCATTGCGGAAAACGCCAGGCGCAGGCAGCCCAGAGAACTCCCACGGCCAATTCGACCAGCGGGTAGCGCACGCCGATCGAGGCGCGGCAGTTGCGGCAGCGGCCGCGCAGAGCCAGCCAACTGAAGAGCGGGATGTTTTCCCACCAGGCCAAAGTGTGAGTGCAACTGCGGCAGTGGGAGCGCGGGGCCACGACGCTCTCGCCTTCGGGCCAGCGGCTCAGGCACACGTTCAGAAAACTGCCGAAGGCGAGCCCCATCAGGCCCGCAAAGATCGTTCCGAAAATGCGAATCATAGGCGAAGTTGAGTATACGGCCACCCACCTGCGGTGGGGCCATCCGATGAGGCTATACGGCTGGAGCAAGAGTTGAGACAGAGCAAGCGCCGTTGCCGCTCTCTCACGAGGTAGACTGGTGGTGCATGGACCTTCCGCCTGAAAGTTCTTCCGCACAGGTTCCTGCGCCGCATGTTGCAACCGATCCGGCGCGGGCGGCGGCCTTGTTTGAGCAGTCGGTACGCATTATGGCGCGGTTGCGCGCGCCCGATGGCTGCCCCTGGGACCGCGAACAATCCTTCGATTCAATCCGCAAATACACGCTGGAAGAGACCTACGAGGTCTTTGACGCCATTGAGCGCCGCGACTGGCCGCACGTGGCCGAGGAGCTGGGCGACCTGCTGCTTCAGGTGCTGTTTTATGCTGAGATGGGCGCCAACGAAGGCCATTTCACCATGGCCGATGTGCTGAATCAACTGAACAACAAGCTGGTGCGCCGCCATCCTCACGTCTTTGGCGAAGAGGCTTCACGGGCGGCAGGGAACCGGGCCGAAGTGGACGCCGCAGTGGAAGGCTCTTCCGCCGCGGTGCTGCGCAACTGGGAGCAGATCAAGGCCGCAGAAAAGCCCCACGGGGCCGCAAATGTAGGGCCTCCCTCAAGGTTGGACGGGGTGCAGCGGGCAATGCCGGCGCTGGCCGAAGCGGCCAAGCTCGGTTCCAAGGCCGCAAAATCCGGATTCGACTGGCCCACCTGGCGCGAGTTGCTGCCCAAGGTGGCCGAAGAGACCGCGGAACTGGAGGCTGAAGCTGCATCCGGAGATCCGGCCCGCAAGCCTGCGGTGGAGGCGGAACTGGGCGACCTTCTGTTTACCGTGGTCAACCTGAGCCGCCACCTGGGCGTGGATGCGGAGATGGCGCTGCGCGGCTGCAACCGGCGGTTCCGGCAGAGATTTCGCGAGATGGAATTAGCCTCGAAGAGGCCGTTGGAAGAACTTTCAGCAGAGGAACTGGAAGCCCTTTGGGCACAGGCCAAGCGAAAACTGGCGGCGGCCGCGGCGGCTTCCGCGTTGGAGGCAAGGCCGTGATTGTGATTCGCACCTGCGAGGGGTTTGACGAACTGGAAGCCTGTGTTCAGCTGCAGGTGGAGACATGGGGCTACGACCCGACGGACGTGATTCCGCGCAAGGCTTATAAAGTGGCGCAGAAGATCGGCGGCCAGGTGATGGGAGCCTTCGATACGGCGCTTCCGGGCGCACCGGCTGAGGGCGATGCTCGCTCCCTGGTGGGCTTCGTGATGTCTTTGCCGGGAGTGAAAGCAGGCAACGGCGTGCCCCCACGGGCTTATCTGCACTCACATATGTTGGCCGTGCGCGAGGAATACCGCAATCGGGGACTGGGAGCGCGGCTCAAGCTGGAGCAGAGGCTGGAGGCACTTTCGCGGGGAATCCGGCACATGGAGTGGACCTTCGACCCGCTGGAAATCAAGAACGCCTTCCTGAACATTCACAAACTGGGCGCCATTGTCCGCGGCTACCAAGTCGATTTCTATGGTGTATCCTCGTCTCGATTGCAAGCGGGATTGCCGACTGACAGGTTGGTTGCCGAGTGGCTGCTTGACTCACCCCGGGTGCAGGCCATTCTCGAAAAGCGCTCTGTTGAGACTCTGGATATCGAAGAACGAATCCTTGTGCCCGCCTCAATCTACGAATGGAAGGTGAGCGAAGATGGCCGGGCGCTGGCCGTTCAATTGGAGAACCGCAGCAAGTTTCAGCAAGCATTTGCCCAGGGTTTGGCCGTAGTCGGCTTTGTTCGGGATGCGGAAGGAAATGGCATCTTCGAACTGGGCCGTCTGTCTCATTCATAACCAGCCTCAAAAACCAAGGAACACAGAAGGCCTATGAAAATCGATGCAATCACTCTGCGCGAACTGCACCTGCCGCTGGTGCGCCCCTTTGAAACCAGCTTTGGCGTGACCAAGGAGCGGCGGGTGCTGCTGGCCGAGATCCAGTCGGACGGCTTGACCGGATGGGGAGAATGCACCGCCGGCGAGAGGCCCTACTATTCGGCGGAGTGGACCGATAGCGCATGGATGGCGATTGTGCAGGAGCTGGGGCCGATGCTGATGGCCACGCCGCCGGAGCATGGGGGCCAGTGTCCGCGAATTTTCCGCCAGGTGCGCGGAAACCACATGGCCAAAGCCACGCTGGAAAACGCCATTTGGGATATCGAGGCGCAGCGGGAAGGTGTATCGCTCTCAAGGCTTCTGGGCGGGGTTCGCGACACCATTCCCTGCGGCGTGTCGCTGGGAATTCAACCGTCCATTTCCGCGTTGATGCCGATCATCGAGCAGGAGTTGGCGGCGGGTTATCAGCGCATCAAACTGAAATGCAAACCGGGCTGGGATGTGGAGGTTTTCGAGCAGGTGCGGAACCGGTGGCCCGAGATCACACTGAGTTGCGACGCCAATTCTGCGTACCGGTTGAGAGATGCGGACCATCTGGTCACCTTTGATTCCTTCGACCTGCTGATGATCGAGCAGCCTTTGTGGCACAACGATTTCTACTACCACTCGATGCTGCAAAAGCGGCTGAATACGGCCATTTGCCTGGACGAATCGATTCACAATCGGCGCGACGCGCTGGCGGCAATCGAGATGGAATCGTGCCGGATTATCAATCTCAAACTGGGCCGCGTGGGCGGGTTCTCCGAGGCGATTGCCGTGCATAACGCAGCGCAGGAGCGGGGAATTCCGGTGTGGTGCGGCGGCATGTTGGAGACGGGGGTGGGTCGGGCGCACAACATTGCGCTGTCGTCTCTCGAAAACTTCTCGCTGCCCGGGGACGTCTCCGCGTCGGCCCGTTATTGGGTCGATGACATCATCGAGCCGGAAGTGGTTGTTTCGCAGGCGGGCGAGATCGCCGTTCCGGACACGCCTGGCAGAGGTTATGAGGTCCGCACCGACTTGGTGGAGCGGCTTACCGTGCGCAAAGAGACCATCCGCGTTCAGGAACTGGTGGGATAAGGACCGGCAAGAGTGCAACTGCGATAAGGCGGCGGAATCGCTCCGTAGCGGGCGATTCCATTCGCTCTAGCGATTGCTCTTGCGTCCCCAATTGAAATGCCGTCCCACGATGGCTTTGACGATCCAGTGGTCGGTGGCCGAGGTGGGACCGATGCCTACGCCAAAGTTGATTTCCCAATCAGGGGAGACGTTCAGGTCGATGGCAGGGAAGAACTGCTGCTGCTGATCGTGGAAACTGGCGATGTTGGTGAGGCTTCCGTAGTCACCGTAGTACTCCAACCCGCCGGTGATCTTCTTCGTAAAGTCGTAACTGACTTTCACGGCAGGAGCGAAGTCGAGTCCCAGCTTGACGTCCGGGCCATGCCAGGCGCGCTCGAGGGCAGGGTTGACGGCGAAGTACCAGCGTCCCGTCTGCTTATCGACGATGGGGCGAATCTCCCAGTTCCAGGTGTCGGGCGAGAAGCGCGCGCGCTGGTAGCCGACCTCGGTGGAGAGGCTCACGCCCACCGGCCAATGCCACTTTTCCGGAGCCCGGACCCGGGGGCGGATGTGGTCACCCACCCATTGCACGCCCTGCCCATCGCGCTCACTGGTAAAAATGTAAAAACCCACCTCGGACCACGCATTGATGCCTTGCGTGATTTCGATCGTTTCGTGTTCGGCATAAAAGGTGGGCGCCACGCCGTCGATGGTTTTGCGCTGGCCATCGGCCGTGAAATTGGAGTGTAGTTCGACCATGGTGCTGCGGGGAGCCACGGTGTCTGCGCCGTAGACCTGAATCTCGTAATTGCTCTGTGCTCGGACGACGGGACAGAGCGTACCGATTACGACCAGGGAGAAGATGAGCTGCTTCAAGAACGCTCCTTGGGGGTTGAGGAACGGCTTTGCCTGTGATGGCAAAGGCTGACTCGGTGAAGAGACAGAAGTGCGAGCGGACCTGACGCCAAAGGCGGGTTGCTGGCTGCCAAGCTGAGGTTCCTGTCTCTACGATTATCACGTCTTCGTAGACGCTGCCACTCATGGCTCTCGGGCAATGTTGCCCGATTGGCTTGTTTGATGCAAATCAGGGGGCATCCGGTCCGGCGCGGGCATCGACGGGTTTCCGCATTGGTAGAGTCGGTACCGTTCCAAAGAATAGTTTTCCTTAGAACAATTAACTACTTGACTTTGTCGAGACGCACAATGTTTCCTGTGAGTACTGAATCTACTTACCCAGAGCAAGACCCAATTGGGTCTTAATTTGCGCCACAACGAGGACAAAGCTCAGATGGGAAGCAGGGGCGGATGTGCCGGATAGGCGTGCAGCTTCCGGCGTCCGGCTGGCTTGGATTCCTGAACCCGTCGAGGACGACTCCTCAGTGCATTTCCGATGCCGGTTTCGGCACGGAAGTCATGGGTGTCTGCCTGGGGGTATGCGTGTTCAAGCGTGGTGCAGATATAGTTCTGGCTGGATTGCTTCTGACAATCTCGCTTCCATTCCTTGCCATTGCCGCCATCCTGATCAAGTTGGATTCTGCTGGGCCGGTGATCTTTCGCCAGGTTCGAATGGGCCGGAGTTTCAGGCGTTTCGAACTATTCAAATTGCGGACCATGATCCTTTCAAGCGATGGCTCTCTCTACACCCTTGGCGCCGATCCGCGCGTCACGCGCACGGGACGCTGGTTGCGCCGGTACAAATTCGATGAGCTTCCGCAACTGTGGAATGTGCTGCGCGGTGACATGAGCCTGGTGGGTCCTCGACCGGTGATCCCTGAGCTGATCCAGGAGTTCAGGCAGGAATACGACCCACTGCTCTCAGTGCGGCCCGGCCTGACCGACCCGGCGACGCTCAAATACTTCTATGAGAGCGAGATGCTGGCTTGCGCCCCCGACCCGCTCCACTACTTCAAAACAGTCGTGATGCCAGACAAACTGGGCATCTCCCGTGACTACCTGCAACAGGCCACCTTGTGGAGCGATCTGGGCGTGATGGCGGGAACGGCCTTGGCCTTTCTTTCTGTTCCGCCGAAATCATGGATCCGACAGGCGGTTTCCACTCTGACCCGGCGAATTCTCGTGTCCTATTTCCCGGAATCCGTGCGCAGGAGGAAGGAGCAGCCGATGATTGCGGATGCGCTGATGGCTGGGCCTGTTGAACTGCTCGTCCCTCAAGGAAATACGGACGGATACGAATATGGCAGTGGCCGTCTTGCGTATCGGCATTTGCGGCTGGAACGCGTTCCGAGAGAGTGGGACCGAGAGCGCTTTAGACTTTAGCAGATACCGGGAGGCGAAGATTTCCCCGGGCGCTCTGAGGCACACTGATCCGGTAGAAATATGCCCGATAAAAGATCAATTGGGTGCAGGGATCCGGTTTGGCCAAGGCATGCACGCATCGAGCTTGGCGTGATGTTTCACATCTACAAGAGACGAGGGGGCCGGGGCCTGCGTCTTATGTGTGTCGCCTGTCACTTATCGAAAAGAGTACCAGCTTGCTATGATTGTTGGCGAAAAATGAGAGGCCGGTTCACACGTGTGGAACGGCAAGGAGACCACAATGACCGAAGTGAACGCATACAGCACCATTCCAGCAAAGATTCTCTTGCCCATTGATTTCAGCCCATCATCCCACTTGGCCCTGGAACAGGCCACAGTGCTTGCCCAGCACTTTCATGCCCAGATTGTCCTGGTCAATGTGATTCCCGAGAGCACAGATGTTGATGCAGCGAAGAAGGAGGCCGAGGCGCATTTTGCAATTTCTCTGGCCGGTCTTGCCGCCAAGGGCATCAAGGCGACTTCCAGTGTTCTGGTTGGAAACGACATTACGACCAGCATCCTGGAGACAATTGAGAATGAGCAGATCGACATGGTCGTCATCTCGACCCATGGCGTCACCGGCTGGCATCCGCTAGTGTTTGGATCGATCGCCGAGAAGCTGATTCGTCTGGTTCACATTCCTCTTCTGCTGGTTCACACAGAGAGACCCGAAAGCAGCGCCAAGGTTGGCTCTGGCCGTTTGATGGAATGGTGGTAGATTAGAGTTCTTCTACAAGGGGCGAACGGCGGCTTTTTGTCCGCCGTTCGCCCCTGTATTGTGCGGTCTCTCATCGCGGATCGTTTGCAAGATTCCTGTTCCACACGGCAGGAATCTTGCAGACGATCTGCCTAAGTATTTTTCTATTGCGCGTCTTGCACGCAGCGGAATCCCACGCCGCCGGAGCGGTCGTAGCCGGGCGCCATCAAGAGCAGTTTGCTGTGCTCATCGTTGCGCCAGGCTTGCGGAAAGTACCAGATGGACCCTTGCGGCTGGTAGTACTCGCCGCCACGCACAATGGCTGCACGGGTATGTTCGTCTGTGAATTCGTCGGTCCATTGCCAGACGTTGCCCACCATATCCATGACGCCGTAGGGGCTCACGTCCTGCGGGTGCGCATCGACCGGGTCAGGTCCGGGCATCGAGCGGCCCATTGCGGGTTTGGGCACGTAGGCAGGCTGCCACTGGTTGCCCCAGGGGTACAGACGGTCATCCATGCCCTGTGCGGCCAGTTGCCACTCCCACTCGTGGGGCAGGCGCTTGCCGGCCCACTGGGCGTAGGCCCGCGCGTCCTCCAGCGAGACCCAGGTGACAGGCCGGTTCTCCCACCCTGAAGGGAAACTTCCGTTCTTCCAGTCGCGCAGAAAGTTGATCGGATCCTTGGGCGCGTAGTGGGCAGCATCCAGGAATTGCTTGAATTGCGCGTTAGTGACAGGGAACTTGTCGATGAAGAAGGGCGCCACCTGCAAAGTCTTTTCATGGTAACGGCGGGGCGAGTCTTCCCATGGATATTGCACATCGACGCCGGGATTTGCGTTGCCCTCAATCTCGGTGCCTTGCACTTTGAAGACGAACGTGCCACCGGGAATTCGCACCATGCCGGCGGGAGCTTCCAGCGCAGGCTTGGTGGGCGGGATTGCGACGAGGGTTTGCGGCAAGATTGTGGGCTCATGCGAAAAACCGATCAGCGGCTCTTGGGTCATTGCCGCCATACGCTGCATCAGGACCTTGATGGCCGGGCTCGGTTCGCCGGACGTGGCGAGGATGGCGCCGTAGCCGGTGGGTTCAAGCTCAAAGCTCAGTATGGAGGTCTGTCCGTCGGTTTCAGGTTTCAATTCCGTGCCGTGATAGAGGTCGAAGTAACGCATCCCCGGCGTGAGCGGTACGTCCATTTGCCGTCCGCCAACCCGGTAAGCGGACCGGTTGACGAGTGTCCAAACGGTTTCGTTGCCGAGCGGCCAGCGGCTGGCATAGACGCCGTAGTTGTGGGTTGGGTAGAGCGGTTCCCAGTTCGGACTAACCAGAAAGGGCGCCACACCGCGCTCGATGGCGGCTACACGGCGCGTGGCCTCGGCATCGCGAGGAGTGATGCCGATCCAGATGCCCCACACATTCTCCCAACTCTCCCAGCCCACTCCGTTGAAGAAGGCTAATTGCAGGTCGTTGGTCTTGTCCGGATTCCAGCGGTCGCTGATGTTGACCATATGGCGGGTTTCAAGCCACTTGAATTGGTCGACCATGGGGATGAAGGGGAAGTTGTATTGGCCCCAGGTCATCACGTTCCAACTGAGGGCCTCGTCGCTGGGACTGGATTCAGGCTGAAAGGCCAGCGGATGGCCGATCTTTTCCGCAGCCAGGGAGAAGGCCAGCGGCACGCCGTCCTGGGTGTCGCCGTTGATGCCGTCGGCACCAATCTGCTTCATCAACGCTGCGATGGCATCGGGCCAATTCTGGTCCGGCTGGTGGGTTCCTTCGTCCCACATCATCATGGGGAAGAGCACGCGCACGCCACGGCGGTGGAAGTCGGCGACCATCTGTTGGACACCCTCGACACCGCCGGGCATGGACTGGACCATCTCCAACTGGTTGCGGTCGTCGATGCCCATGTTCGGATAGGTGGCCCAAACAAGCACGGCATCAATGCCGCCATAACGCTTTTCGAGGTCGTCGAGATAGCGGTCCACCGTGTAGCGACCGGCCACAGGGTCATAAAAATAGCGGTCCTGCACCATCATCTGCGGCTGGATGAAGCTGGACTGGGTCCAGCGCAGAGCGGGCAATTCATAGCGGGCCGGGTCGTAGGCGGTGCGAATGCGGCGCTCGGTGCGCCAGTGCTGCAGGTCGCGGAGCCAGCGCTCGTGTGCAAACGAAGGGCACGGAAGCTGCATCGCGCCCTCCCACGCATAGTGCAGATTCATGCACTCGGGTACGGGAATCTGCTGCCCTCGGGCAGGATAGAGCGTATCTTGCGCTGAGGCCGACAGGGTCACTGCTGCTGCCAGAATTCCAAGTCCGACTGTACGAAGCATGGATTGTGCCCTCCCTTGGAACTGACGCAAAACCCGTGGCATAAGACCGGGCATTCGTTATGTATGTGCTGCCAGGAATGCCTCAACTTCGGCCCTGGATGGCATGGAGGCCTGTGCGCCTCGGCGGGTGACCGAAATGGCCGCAGCTGCAGAGGCAAGCCGCGCCGACTCCCATGGATCGTTGCCCTCAAGCAGCGCTGCGGCGAAGGCTCCGTTGAAGCAATCGCCCGCACCAACCGTGTCGATGGCCTCGACCTGGAAGCGGGGTACCCAGGCAGCCTTGCCTCCGGCAACCGCCACGTACGAACCTTCTGCGCCACGCTTCAACACCACACCGCGAAGTCCCTTGGCGATAAGGCGCTTCGCGCCGTTCTCGGGCTTGAGAGGCTCGCCCAGATAGAGGCCCGCCTCGGTTTCGTTGGGAGTGAACCAGGCCACCTGGTTCCAGATTGCATCGGGGAGCGGCGCCGCCGGCGCAGGATCGAGCATCACCGGAACGCCCGCATCGGCGCAGAGAGCAAGGAGATGGCTGATGGTCTCAAGGGGGATTTCCAACTGGCAAAGTACCATGCCCGCGGAGCGAATGAGTGCGGCATGGCGGTCGACGGCCGCGCAATCCACCTTGCCGTTAGCGCCAGGAACTACCACAATGCTGTTTTCGCCGTTGTCGGCGACCAGAATCGGAGCAACTCCGGAAGGTCCTGGGACGCGTTCGACTGCGTCTGTTCCAACGCCCGAGCTGGCGAGGTTATCAAGGAGAGCCTGCCCAAAGACGTCCTGACTGGCCTCGCTGGGTGCGCCCACCATGCCCACCATCTGCACCGGATAACCGAGCCTGGCGACTGCAACTGCCTGATTGGCTCCCTTGCCGCCGGGGGTGGTGACAAAGTCTGTTCCGATCAGAGTTTCGCCAGCGAGTGGAATGCGCGGTGTGCGTGTAACCAGATCCATGTTGATGCTGCCCACAACGACAATGGGTTTGCGAAGGACGTTCATGATTCCCGCCTCAGTAGTGTGAACAGACCTTAGTAAAGGGGAGCTAGCGCCACGGTGCTGAGTCCTACCAAAAAGAAGATAAACATAAAGAACAGAAGCAGCTTGGCCGAGCGGGGCGCGCCGGCAAACTCGCGCCACACAAAGACACCCCAGCAGGCCGAAACCATGGTTGCTCCCTGCCCGATGGAGTAGGAAACGGCAGGACCGACCAGATGCGCTCCGGAAGCCGCAAAATTGGCGACCGTGCCTATACACCAGATGGCTCCGCCGAGCGCTCCTGCCAGATGCCAGCCAAGGGGGGCGCGCCAGTAGCCCTGGCCGTCCACGGGAGGCTTGCCATCGAGCGGCTTGGCCATGAGAAGCAGATTGGCCGGAATGGTAGAGAGGAGCACGCCAAGGGCGAAGAAGAGGGCTACGGCATAGGGGCCGGGAGAGGGTTTACCGGGCGTGCTGCTGAGAGCCTGCGCCACCAGCGGATAGAAGCAACCCATCAATACGCCAGCCAGCAGGCTGAGGACAATGCCACGGGTGGTTGTGGCTTTGGCAGAGCTCTCCCGACGGCGGTAGGCAGCGGCGTCGAGCAGGATGGCCACGGTGACCAGGGCGACTCCGCCAAAGAGCAGCAGAGGGTTGCCGGCAGGGCTGACCAGGTAGCTTGAGACCGCACCGACGACCAGAGCCAGGCCGATTCCAACAGGGAAGGCGACGGCCAGGCCGGCCACGTCGATAGCAGCGACCAACAAAAGGTTGGCGATGTTGAACACCACGCCGCCGCAGGCCGCAAAAAGAATGGCAGAGAGCGGCGCCTGGATAACAGCGTCAACGAAGGGCTGGCCGGAGTGGCCAAGACTGCCTGCTGTGAGTCCCAATAGAATGGCCGCGACAGTCAGTCCGATGGCGTAATCCCAGTAGAAGAGCTGGAAACGAAAGCGCGGGCACATCTTGAGTGTGTTGGCCCACGATCCCCAGCAGAACATGGTGAAGATCATGAGAAAAAGAGCGGCTTGATAGGTTGCAGGAAGCATCATCGGCTTTATCCCCGTTCACGCAGAGCTGTGCGTGCAAACATCGAACCATAACCCCTGAGCCCATACGGACGCAACCACGCGGGGATGTCGCGTCCCACGATTCGGCGCGGTTTACTGCTTTGCCGCTTTGACTGCCGCGGTGAGTGCCGGGACCACTTCAAAGAGATCGCCCACGATGCCGTAATCCGCGACCTCGAAGATGGGGGCGTCGGGATCTTTGTTGATGGCGACGATGCACTGCGAGCCTTTCATGCCGACAAGGTGCTGGATGGCTCCGGAGATGCCAATGGCCAGGTAGAGTTTGGGCGAAACGGTGTGGCCCGAACTGCCCACCTGCCGCTCGGCCGGCAACCAGCCCTGGTCGCAGATGGGGCGCGAGGCGGCCAGCTCCGCACCGAGCGCCGTGGCGAGTTCGGCAACCAGAGGGATGTTTCCCGCATCCTTGATGCCGCGGCCCACGCTGACGATCAGTTGCGCCGAGCCCAGGTCGACGGTTTGCACGGCGTCGCGGAAAGGCTCGCCGGGGCTGGTGCGAATCTGGGCTGGATCGAGGATGGGGGTGAAGACCGAGACCGGGGCTAAAGCCCTGCATTCATCGTGCGACGTTTGCGGCACGACCGAAGTCGTGTCCTGAATCGATGAGGCGTTTCCTTCAGTCTGGGCGGGGTGGAAGGCGCCGGACTGCACGGAGAGGAAGCAAGGTCCGTTGCCTGTGGGCCGATAGACGCCGTCCATCCGGCCCTGCAACAGTTGGCGCTTGAATATGGGTCCCTCGCCAATCTCCACGACGTCGCCGATGAGCACTTGGCCCATGCGTGCGGCCAAGGCCGGCGCGTAATCGCGGACCTGGTAGGTGTGCGGGAATATGACGTAGGCCGGTGCTTCGGATTGGACGAGTTGGTGAAGCGCCAGCGTGAATCCGTCGGCAGTGTATTGGCCAAGCAGCGGGTGCTCAACGCACACGACCCTGCCGAGGGGTTTGCCAGTGAATTCGTTGGCAAGCTCCCCTGTCTGCGCACCAACCAGGACAGTGCATACGGACTGCCCAAGCTGTGTGCCCAGCTGTTGCCCGGCGGCAAGGGCTTCCCAACTGATGCTGCTGATGCAGCCTTTCTGCTGCTCCATCACAACGAAAATGCCGCTCATAGGACGCGTACCTCGAACTTCAGCTTTTCCACCAGCGCGGCCGTAGCTTCCTGGGGTGTGCCGGTGAGAATCTGTGTGGATTTTTGTTTTCTTGGCAGAGAAACCTGCTCCAGACGCACGACGGGGATCGAGTCTGTCGCCAGTTCCGCTGCGGCGACAAGGCGCGTTTCCTTGCTCTTGGCCCGTTTGATGCCCATCAGCGTGGCGTAGCGCAGCTTGTTGCCGCCGGACTGGATGGTGAGGACAGCAGGCGTGGGCAGTTCGACGAATTGGAACCAGCCTTCTTCGAGTTCCCGTTTGACCTTGAGCCCGGTGCCGGTGATTTCGACATGCAGGATCAGCGAGGCGTGGGGCAGGCCCAGCAGTTCGGCAAGGATGACGCCGGTTTGCCCATAGCCAAGGTCTTCGGACTGCAGCCCGGTGAGGATGAGGGCGGGGTTCTCCGGTTGGATGGCCGCAGCCAGCAGACGGGCCACTCCCAGGGCGTCGCGCGCTCCGAAATCGTCACACAGAATGTGAATGGCACGGTCGGCGCCTTTGGCCAGAGCCTCGCGAATCGTGGTTCCCACGCGCTCCGGTCCTGCGCTGACAACAATCACTTCGCCGCCTTGCGCCTCCCTGAGTTGGAGCGCCTCTTCCAGCGCATAGGCGTCGGGTTCGTTCATCTCGTATTGATAGCCGGATTCATCAATCCATGTTCCGGCCGTGTCGATGCGGACCTGCGCATCGCGTTCCAGCACTTGCTTGATGGCGACAACGATCTTCATGCTTTCATGCTCCCGTGCATCTTAGCTGCTTCCGGCGATTGGCAGATTGCGGGCGGTCAATTGGGCAATATCGAGCAGTTGTGGCGCGCCGTCGCCGGTGGCTGCCAGCGCGTCTCGAAGCATGGTATTGCAGAAGGGGCAGGCCGCGGCAATTTTTTGTGCGCCGGTCGCGATCAACTCTTCAGCCCGGTTGTGACTGATGCGCTGGCCGGACTCTTCGCCGAGAAAGGCCAGACCACCGCCGGCTCCACAGCAGAAGCTGCGCTCGGCACTGCGAGGGGGCTCGACCAGCTGACCAGAGTGAGCCACGACTGCGCGTGGCTGCTCATAGACATTGCGATAGCGGCCCAGGTAGCAGGGATCGTGGTAGACGATCCTTTCCTCGCTGACCTGCTTTGGGAGTTTATCTGCAAAGCGGGCCAGGAACTCACTGTGGTGCTCGACCTCGGGAGGCGTTCCGTATTCCTTCCAGTCCTCCTGGATGGTGCGGACGCAGTGGGGGCAAATGGAGACAATCTTCTCCACTTTGTTCTGCGCCAGGATTTCGAGGTTGGCCTCGGCCAGTTGCTGGAAGAGAAGGTCGTTGCCCAGGCGCCGGACTGGGTCGCCGGTGCACTTTTCCTTGCGCAGAACGCCGTAGCTTGTGCCCAGGTAATCCATGACACGCGCAAAGGCTGCCACGATCTCGCGTCCCTTGGGGTCGTAGCCGCCCATGCAGCCCAGCCAGAGGCAATACTCCTGAGTCCCGTCGAAGAGGGGCAGGGCTTGTTTCTCAATGAACTTGTCGCGCTCGGCGGGACTGATGCCCAACGCGTTCGAACCGCGTTCGAGGGCGAGGAAGAGCTTGGAGCCATGATCGTCTTCCCAGGACCCAGTATTGACCGCGCCGCGGCGCAGGCCGATGAGAAGCGGCAGGTGCTCGATGCCTACCGGACACTGGAATTCGCACGCCCCGCAGGTCGTGCACTGGAAGACGGCTTGCTGGGAGTTGTACTGACCCAGAAGGGGCTCTGGGGAGGCTGGACCGTATTCATTCAGATAACCGCGCAAACCGAGGATGATTTCTTTGGGGTTGAGCAGTTTACCGGTGTTGGCGGCTGGGCAGTGCTCGGTGCAGCGGCCGCATTCCACGCAGGAGTAAGCCTGGAGAGTCGCCACCCGGGTGAGATCTGTTCCAGAGACGAGGCCAAAGTCTTCATCGCCAGACAAGGGCGGAATGCGGCTGAAACTGCCGCGCGAGAGGAAAACAGTGACCGGGCTCAGGATCAGATGCAAGTGCTTGGTGTGGGGAATGAGCGGCAGAAAAGTGAGCAGTGCCAGGGTATGAAGCCACCAGAGAACGCGAGCCGAGGGGTCAGTAGGCGTCACCAGAAACGAGGCGAGGTAGGTTGTCATCAGGACGAAGATCAGGAAGGCAATGAGGCCGGACTCATAGGAGAGCTTTGCCCCAAGCCACTTGGGACGGACGATGAACCTGCGGACGAAAAGACCAAGGATGCTCGCCACGCAGGCAAGGGCAAAGAGCGCGGCGAAGAAATAGTAGACGCGGCCAAACCGGCCAGCAGGATCCAGGAAGCCGATCCCCAGCCCCGTGGCGCAGTGGTTCAGCGTGACCAGGGCAAAGGCGCAGAAGGCCCAGAAGACAAAGGCGTGAGCGAGGCCGGGAAGCGGGCGCTGTCGAACGACTTTGGCCTGGCAGAGCACCTCCCAAACAAAGTCTTGGACGCGTTTGCCGATGGGGAAGAGATGGAAGCTGGGGTCTTTCTTCGACTGGAGGATTTTGTTGAGGACGAGGCTGAAGCGGCGCCAGAAGGCTGCGGTCGAAACGAGGAGCAGCACGACGAAAAGCAGCTTCTCCGGGATGGAGAAGTTGGTCGGTTCAGCCAGGGCTGGGGGAAGAAGGAGCATAGGCGAACCACCCCAAGATACACGAAGGACTCAGGAGCCGTCCTGCAAAAAATGCGCTCCTGAGTCCTTCCGTAACCATCTTGCCGTCAAGCCTAGCAGTGAACGATTTTTGGCGAATCGATCCCCTTGGTGGCGTTTCTGGTGTCGATGACCAGTTGCGACTGCTCGACGATGGCCTTGTAGTCGTAGTCGGAGTGGTCGGTGACGATCATGACTGCGTCGTATTGCCCCAGATTGTCGAGCGGTGTGTTGGTCATGTTCAGGTCGTAGTGGCGGCCGTGACCAACAGAAGGGAAGTAGGGGTCGTTGTAGGCGACCGCAGCTCCTTTTTCGCGCAGCAACTCAATGATGGTCAGCGAAGGAGACTCGCGCAGATCGTCGATGTCGCGCTTGTAGGCCACGCCGAGGACCAGCACCTTGGATCCCTTGATGGATTTGCATTGCTCGTTGAGGCCAGCGGCAAGCTGATCGATCACGAAATAGGGCATGTTGATGTTGACTTCGCCGGCCAGTTCGATGAAACGGGTGCGGAAATCGAATTCCTTGGCCTTCCACGAAAGATAGAAAGGATCGATGGGAATGCAGTGGCCGCCGAGGCCTGGGCCGGGATAGAAGGCCTGGAAGCCGAAGGGCTTGGTTTTGGCCGCGTCGATGACCTCGTGGATGTCGATGCCCATGCGCATGCACAACTGCTTGAGTTCATTGACGAGCGCGATGTTTACGCAGCGGTAGATGTTCTCGAGCAGCTTGGTCATCTCAGCCACCGAGGGGCTGCTGACAGGCACGACGCGACGGAAGATGGAACCGTACAGGGCGGCTCCCAACTCCGAGGCTGCCGGGCCGCATCCACCGACAACTTTGGGAATATCGTGGCGGGCGACGGACTCGTTGCCGGGGTCCTCGCGCTCGGGCGAGAAGACCACATGGATGCCGGGTTCGTCCAGGGTACGGGAAACCTTCAGGCCGTGCGGGTTGCCCTTCTCCAGGATGGGCACCACGACCTCTTCCGTTGTGCCGGGGTAGGTGGTGCTCTCCAGGACAATCAACTGGTCCTCGTGGATGTAGGGAGCGAGGGACTCGACAGTCCCGGTCACGTAGCTCAGGTCGGGCTCATGGTGCTCATTGAGCGGAGTGGGTACGCAGATGATGACTGCGTCCATCTTGGAGATCTCGGCGTAGTCGGACGTGGCGCGGAATCCAGCCTTCTGAGCTTCCTGAATCGACGCGGGGAGAATGCGCACAATGTAGGACCCTCCGGAATTGAGGGTACTCACCTTGCGGTCCTCAATATCGAAGCCGGTTACGCGGAAGCACTCGCTGCTGAAGAGAAGTGCCAGCGGTAATCCGACATACCCCATCCCGACGATGCCGATACGGGCTTCGCGGGTTCCGATTTTCTGTTTCAGCTCAGCCAGACGGGTTGCAGTCGCAGTGGTCATGCATAGGATTGTAAAACCTAAAGCCGGAATGTGCGCAACCTGTTATTCCTGTGATTCATGCTGCCTGGGTTGTATTCTTGATGAGGTTAACTGAAATTCCTATTTCCGTGCCACTTGACCCATAAGGAGAATGAATTGGCCAGCTATCTTGTTACTGGAGTCGCCGGATTTATCGGCCGTTCGATTGCTGCAGCCTTGTTGGCCCGCGGTGAGACAGTTCGCGGTATCGACAACTTTATCACCGGCAAGCGCTCGAATCTGGTTGGTCTGGAAGCGATGGACTTCATTGAGGGGGATCTGACCGATCCGGCAGCTTGTGCCCAGGCCTGCGCGGGAGTGGAGATTGTCTTTCACGAGGCAGCACTCGCCTCGGTTCCTCGTTCTGTGGCCGATCCAGTTTCGACCAACCAGAATTGCGTGGATGCGACGCTCAATGTCCTGGTGGCTGCGCGTGCTGCTGGGGTGCGGCGCGTGGTTTACGCCGGCTCATCTTCGGCTTACGGCGACACGCCGACTCTCCCGAAGCGCGAAGACATGCTGCCTAACCCCATTTCACCCTATGCCGTGGCCAAACTGGCGGGAGAGCAGTACATGCGGGCATTTGCCCGCGTTTATGGTCTGGAGACGGTGGTTCTGCGCTATTTCAACGTCTTTGGCCCGCACCAGGATCCGACCTCGCAATACTCCGGGGTGCTGGCCAAGTTCTCCCTTACGATGCTGGCTGGAAAGCAGCCCACGATTTTCGGCGACGGCGAGCAAAGCAGGGACTTTACCTATATTGATAACGTGGTGAGCGCGAATCTCCTGGCCGCGGCTGCCCCGGCGGAAAAAGTCTCCGGGCAGATGATGAACACAGCGACGGGATCACGAATTACGCTGAATGAGACCTTTAACATTCTGTGCGATTTGACCGGCTATCACGGCAAACCCGCTTACGCGGCAGAGCGCGCCGGGGACATCCGTGACTCGCTGGCCGACATCCACCTGGCCGAGGAGTTGCTGGGTTATCGGCCGTTGGTCGATTTCCGCGAAGGCCTGCGCCGGACCGTGGAATGGTATAAGACGAGCGAGGCGGGAGCCTGAAGACCGGGCAACTGCCCGGTCAGCTCCAAATACGTCACCTCAGTTCCAAGAGCTATTGACAGATTGCTTTCGATGGAGCAAGCTGTTGGGGATTTCCTGCGCACCTTCTTTCTTGATTCGAATTTCAGGGAAAGCCCTGCGCGGGGACTCATGGGACCGAGGTGACCACCCCTTGCCGGATGCACCTGTTCTTCAGCATGAGTCCGATGCGCGGCCCGGAACAGGGGACAACCCGCTCAATTCCTCAACTTCTCTTTATGAGCTTTGGCGAATTCTGGTTCGCAGGCGACAGTTGGTTGCATCCGTAGTGGGTGGGCTGCTGTTCTTGTGTCTGCTGTATTGCTTTATTGCCCCCAATCAATACCAAGCCAGCGCCAAGGTGGAATTGCGCACCGCGCCTGCATCCTCTCTCAGCCTGGGAGGGGCGGAGCCGCAAATTTCGGCGTCGATTCTTTCCGCGCCGACCCAGTTGGAGACGCAAGCCACTGTCTTTCGCAGCGATCAACTGGCCTGGAGGGTGATTTCCGAACTGAAGCTCTACCAGGCGCCGGGCTTTATGGGCAGGTTCGCACACCGTTTTCCCGGGTTTCTCCCCGCGGCGCCGGGTGCCGAAGGCCAGGCATGGCTTCTGGAGCGATTTCAGCGGCGCCTGCATGTGGAAACCCTGCCGCGCACACTCCTGATTCAGATTCGCTTTCGCAGCCACGACGCGGCCTTGTCGGCCGCAGTGGTGAACGCTTTGATTCACGCCTACGAGCAACAGGATAGCGAGTCAAAAGTCCAGGCCACCGCCCAGGCCTCGGTGGGACTGGAGAGTCAACTCAAGCTGCTGAAGGCACGAGTCGAACAGGACCAGCAGCGGTTGAGTGCCTTCCAGAACGAACATGGCCTGCTCAGCACTCCAGAGACGATGGCTGACGGCAAGCCCGGCGAGACCCAGCATAGTTCCACGCTGCTGGAGATCGACGAGCTAGGCAAACAGTTGGCGGTTGCGGCCAGCGATCGCATTTTGCGCGTAGCGGAGTACAGAGCAGCTTTGCATGGTGATCCGGAACTGGTGATCGCCTCGGATCCGCATCTGCAGATCGAAAGCAGCAGCTTTGCCACGGCGCTTTTGCAGCAGATTCACGCACGCCATAGCGAACTCGAGCAGGAACAGGCCCAGCTCAGCGCAGAACACGGTCCGAACTTTCCGCGGGTGGTCGAGATTCGTCGTCAACTGCAGGATCTGGACGCGCAGAAACAAGTCGAAGACGCAAAACTCGTCGAACGATTCCATAGTGCTTTGAAGACCGCGGCCGATCGCGAGGAACTGGTACGAACCAACCTGACAGAGCGTACCCGCGAAGGCATGAAGCAGAATGCGGCGGCCACCGAGTACGCGGTGATGGTTCAGGAAGCCGACTCCAGCCATGAACTTTATATCCGCGTTCTGGAAAAGGTGCGGGAAGCTGGACTCGCCGCGGGAGCCCAAAGTCCCAGCATTCAAGTGGTGGACCCTGCGCGACAGCCGGTGAGACCGGTGGCGCCTGACCTGCCGTTGTATCTGGTCATTACACTTTTCGCCGGATTGTGGCTGGCACTGGGAGGAGCATTGTTGGCGGAACACGTGAGTCCCACTCGGACACAAGCGTCCCTCATATTGTTGGTGATTCTTCTCAGTGGCGCTGCGGCCCGGGGGCAGGCGCCGACGCCCAACCTCGATGGCTTGCCCGCAGGCGTGGCGCACATCGCCTTGTCGCAGCAGACCAAGACCCCACCCGCCGCCAAGGATGCTGGCGCGGTGTGGAACAGCCCGGGAGGCTCAAACCAGGCTGGAGCGCCGCCGCTGGCGACGACACAATCGGCGGTGCCAATGCCCGCGCCGATTGGCCCGGGCGATTTTCTGGATGTGAGCGAATATCACACGCCGGAGTTTCATTCGGCCGTCCGAGTTTCCCCCGACGGTACGGTTACCTTGCCGATGGTGAGTGAGGTACAACTTGGCGGGCAGGACGAAAAGTCCGCAGCGCGTAGCATTGAACAGGCGCTTTTGGCTAAAGGCATGCTGCTTCACCCATTGGTTACGGTGCTGGTGACTGCTTACGCAGGGCAGGATGTAAGTGTGCTGGGCGAAGTGGCCCGGCCGGGCGTTTATCCCTACACCGCCCATCATCGATTGCTGGATGTGATTTCGGCCGCATCCGGACTCGCGCCCAGCGCCGGCCGCCTGGTGAACGTGTTCCGCCGCGACGACCCGAAAACTCCCCATCCGGTTGTCCTGGATCCCGGAGGAACCGACACCGGTTCCGACCATAACCCCGAACTGACCCCGGGCGATACGGTGCAGGTGAGTCGCGCCGGATTGGTGTATGTGATTGGCGATGTGGTTCGCCCCGGAGGATTCCCGGTCGATCCGGCACAAGGGCTCACGGTGGTGCAGGCGCTGAGCTTGGCCTGGGGACCGGCACAGAACGCCTCCACCAGCAAGGCTCTGCTGATCAGCGAACAGAAAGGCGGGCGAACCCTCACGTCTCTGGACTTGAAACGCATGATCCGAGGCCAGGAGCCGGATCAGCCAATCCATGACCGGGATATTTTGTTTGTGCCCGACTCGGCGGCCAAGAGCCTGTGGAACAGAACCCTGGAAGCGGCTGTTCAGTCGGCGGTCGGCGTCACAATTTACTCTGCACTGGTCTATTCACAGCGGTATTAGCAGAGGATTCGAAGGATGCGGAGAATTACCTGGGGATTGTTGCTGCTGTTTGCGTTCACGATTCCATGGGAATACTCCCTGGATCTGGGCGAGCCACTCGGCAACATTGCACGCCTCGTAGGATTGCTACTGCTTGTTGTGGCGATTCCCGCCATTCTGCAGACAGGACGCCTGCGCACTCCCGGGCCTTTGCAATGGCTGGTGTTGACCCTCTACATCTGGTTTTGCTGCTCCTATTTTTGGACAATCGATCCGCAAGTGACCCTCGAGAAGATGCGCGCCTATTTTCAGGTGATGATGGTTGTCTGGCTCATCTGGGAGTTTGCGAAGGCCCCCTCGGATTTGCGTGCGTTGTTGCGGGCCGCCGTGGCCGGCTCGTGGGTGCTGGCCGTACTGACCGTGGCCAATCTTGCATCGGCGGAGGCAATTGCAGCAGGCCAGATCCGGTTTGCGGCCGCAGGACAGGATCCCAACGACGTAGCCCGCTTTCTGGATCTCGGTTTCCCCTTGGCGGCTCTGCTTCTGAATAGCGAGTCCCGCTGGCCTGGACGCTTGCTCGCGTTAGGCTATGTGCCACTAGGTTTTGTGGCCTTGTTGCTGACAGCTTCGCGCGGAGGCTTTCTGGCCGCACTGATTGCGCTGGCGGGTTGTGCGTGGCTGCTGGGCCGCAACCACGCCAAGGGTGTATTGGCTGGGGTATTCGCCTTGCCAATGATCGCTGCGGCACTGTGGTTTACCGCTCCGCACGAGACGTTTGAACGCCTAGCCACGATCCCCAGACAACTCGAGAGCGGTGATTTGAACCAGCGGTTGAATATCTGGACCGCCGGGTGGCAGGCGTTCGCACATGCCCCGTTCGTTGGTACGGGTGCGGGGACCTTCGTCAGCGCTGCAAGATTGAACCCCCTGGATACGGCGCACAATACGGCTCTTTCAATTACCGTTAGTGGCGGCTCGATGGGTCTCTTTCTGGCCGTGGCCATTTTGGTGTTGGCGGCCCGGTCGGCATTTCAAACCCATGGCTCGATGCGGGTGGCGATGATCACCGCATTGCTGGTTTGGGTCACCACTTCGCTGGTTTCCACGGTGGAAGAGAGTCGCACCACCTGGCTGCTCCTGGCTCTGATCGCGCTGGCAGGGCGGTTAGCTGGCGAGCAACCAGACAGTCTTGCCTCCTGCTTTCCAGACCAGGCGCCTTCTGCCGAGCTTCGTTTGGTCGCCCCCGAAACTCTCCAGGCTGACGGATAGAACACGGCTCTTTCATCCATGGCTTTCACTGCCCAAATCGCACCGTCGATCCATGGCGTCAGCATCAATCGTCAGATCTTCCGCGCCATTTCCGCGGTCACGGCGGCGGGAGTTCTGGTGAAGGTTGCTGCAACCTTCAAGGAGGTCGCGGTTGCTGGCGTCTATGGGCGCTCCGACGACCTGGATGCGTTCCTTGCCGCAGCATTGATTCCCGGTTTGCTGATCAACCTGATCTCCGAGTCGATGAACCAGGCGCTGGTGCCTACATTGGTCCGGGTGAGGGAACGGGAGGGACACGAGCCCGCCCAGCAACTCTTGTCGAACTCGATGCTGTGGATGTGCGTGCTGTTGGGGTTGGTTTCAGCCGGAATGGCGCTCTCAGCGCGCAGCCTCTTTCCGCTGATTGCCTCGCATTATTCTGCAGAAAAGCTGGATTTGGGAGTCCACCTTTTCTACGGGTTGCTGCCGGTCGTGCTGATTACCGGAATCGCCACCAACTGTACGGCTGTTCTGAACACTCTTGACCGGTTTGCTTTGCCCGCACTGGTCACGGCGGCTACACCGCTGGCGATCATTCTTTGCTCGGTGCTGTTGAGCAGCCGCTGCGGCATCTGGGCCATGGTCTATGCGAGCCTGGCCGGTGCACTGATCCATGCGGTAGCCGTAGCGGGAATGATGGACGCCCATGGATACCGCTTCCGGCTGCACTGGTATGGAATGTCAGAGGCTACACGGGAGGTGGGACGTCAGTATGGGCCGGTGTTGCTGAGTGGCGTAGTGGCCTCGGGCGGTTTGCTGATAGACCAATCCATGGCTGCAATGCTGCCTGCGGGCAGTGTATCGGCGCTGGTCTACGCCAGCCGTTTTGTGAGCGTGGTGCTCACCCTGCTGGCGGGAGCGCTGTCGACAGCCGTCACGCCCTACTTTGCACACATGATCGCTTTCCAGGACTGGGCCGGGTGCCGGAGCACCTTGCGCACCTGGGTCCGGCTTACCTTGCTGGTCTCAGTGCCCATTACGCTGGCGATGATGGCCGGTTCGCGCCTGCTGATCCAGATCACCCTGCAGCATGGCTTGTTTGGCCCGCGCGATACAGCAGTCGTCACCCCGGTGTTGGTTATGTATGCTCTTCAGATTCCGTTTTTTGTGGCCAGCCGCGTATTTTACCGGTTTCTAGTTGCCATGCGCCGCACGGATCTGATTCTCTATTGCGGTACTCTGAACCTCGCGTTGGATATTGTTTTGAATCTGATTCTGATGCGTTGGCTGGGTGTGGCTGGGATTGCACTTGCCACCTCGCTTTGGACCGTGAGTACGTTCTTTTTCCTTTGGTATTGGGTCCGAAGGCTTCTTCCTGCGGAACAGATTGAAGCAGCACTGGGTTGAAGGCCCAATGTAGCAGCGCAGGATAGATTTTGCAGAATCAAGGGGGGAGGCTACGACGTGATTCCCAAGCCGGCGCAATTTCTGCTGCGTTTTGACGATCTCTGTCCCACGGTCGAGCGCACGCGATGGCAGCGGTTCATGCCGCTGATTGAAGAGTTCGGGCTCAGGCCCATTCTTGCTATCGTTCCCGACAACCTGGATTACCATCTCGAGGCTTCGCCCTTCGACTCGGATTTCTGGGCACAGATGCGGTCGATGGAGGCTGCCGGGGCCACGATTGCGCTCCATGGCTATCACCATCTCTCCAACAGCAGCGGACCCAGTCTTTTGCCACTGCACCGCAAGACCGAGTTTGCAGGCGTGCCGGAGGAGACCCAGCGTCAGTGGATTCGCGCGGGACTGGAGATTCTGCGTGACGAAGGACTCGACCCGCGGATCTGGGTTGCGCCGCGCCACGGTTTTGATGTTCATACTCTCACAGCACTCCGCATGGAGGGGATTCGTCTGTTGTCGGATGGTTTTGCGCGCGCTCCATTTACGCGCGGTGGCATCACCTGGATTCCGCAACAGCTGTCGGCTCCTGTGAACAAGCAGAAAGGACTTTGGACGATTTGCGTCCATCCCAATACCGCACACAGTTCTCTGATCAGCGAATTGCGAGAATTCCTGCGGCTCCATTCCACCCAGTTCACGTGTTTGGATCGCGTGTTGGCCGAATTTCCGCCCGCCAAACTCACTGGCGCCGAGTGGCTATACGCAAAGGTGGCATTATGGCGCGCTGAATATTCGCATGTCAGAAGGCGGCACCGGCATCACGAGCGCCACTCTGCTTGAGCAGATCCCGGTAGAGAGCTTCCCATCGATCCAGAACTGCCTCCAAGCTGTAGCGCTCAATAATCCCTTGGCGCGCCCGTTCGCCCATGGCTCTGCGCTCTTCCGGCGGAAGCTGAATCATCCTATTCATCGCCCCGGCGAGGGCAGTTGCATCGACCGGTGTGGTCAACCAGCCCGAGTGTCCATCGGCCATGACTTCACGGGTGCCGGGAATATCGGTCGCAACGGCAGGCAAGGCACACGCTGCTGCCTCAAGCAGCACCATCGGTAGGCCCTCCCATACGGAGGAGAGTACGAATCCATCCGCAGCCTGCATCCAGCGGAGCACATCCGGCTCGAAACCAAGGAATCGAACGCGGTTCTCCAGTCCCATACCGGCCACCATCCGGACCAATTCCCCCTCGAGTGGACCGCCGCCAGCAATGACCAGGCGCGCGTCGTGAGGCGTCAGCGCAAGGGCACGAAGAAGCGTGGGGTAGTCTTTCACCGGTTCCAGCCGCCCGACAGACAACCAGAGAAACTCGCTTCCAAGCCCCAGCTCCCGACGGATTCTTGTCCGAACAGACAGGTTGGGCTGCCACATCTCCACATCTACACCGTTGGGAAGCATAATGAGTTTCTTCGTTGTCACCATCGAAGCCGCCATGTGCGTATCCGCTACAGCCTGACTCACGGCAGTTACTTGATCGGGAAGCCAGTTGCTCCAACAATAGCCGAGGCGACGCCCCAGGCTACCGGTGGAGGAGCTGTGCAGCGTGTCCACCACAACGGGGACCGGCGTGAAAAGGCGCGACCATCGCGCAAGCCACGCCGCGTGGGGCAGGTGAGCGTGAACGACATCCGGGCATTCGCGCCGGAGCCAATTGTGCATGCGAAACCAGCCGCGCGGGTCCGCCAGGCCCTTGCACATGCCCAGACTCAGGAACGCAGCGCCTGTGGCTCGGACTTCACTGGCCGCACTGCCGCCCGTGCCCGAGAGAGCCACAACGCTCACGCGCCAACCACGCATGCGAAGTCCTTTGGCCAACAGAATCACCTGGCGCTCGGCTCCGCCAATGCGGTCGAGTCCGGGGATAAGAAGGGCGATGTGGCTCACGGCCGCCTCTGCTGGAGGGTCTTGTCGATCAGGTTCTCATAGGCATGAATTGCGCGGTCGATGCGGTACTCCTCGATGAATGCGTGCTCAAATCGCTGCTCAGGCTGCAAGGTGTGCAGTGCCTCAAGGAGACTGGCGGCAAGATCGAGAGCTGAAATTCCTGTGGCCAGCCAAGCGCCGGGTTCCGAGCGGAGCAGGTCTGCGACGCCTCCCGACGCGGGCAAAGCCACGAGGGGAAGACCTCCAGCCGCTGCTTCCAGAAGGGCGTTCGGCAACCCCTCATGCCGGGAAGAGAGGACGAAGAGGGAAGCGCCAGGGAAGTACATAGCGGGTCGTCCGACGTAGCCCGCAAAACGAACGGCGAACTCCAAGCCGAGATCGTGACACCTGATTTTAAGCTCGTTCTCTTGTGCGCCTTTGCCGGCAATGAGCAGATCTGTGTCAGGGAACTGCTTGCGGACGGCAGCCAATGCCTCCAGCAACATGTCAAAGCCCTTGACGGGCTCAAGCCTGCCCACCGCGAGAAGATGGGGGCCGGGCCCTGTCCAGTGGTCTGTCTCCCTGGCAGCCTCCTTGCGGATTGAATCGACATTAATCGGGTTTGACAGGACTGCCAGTTGTTTTTCCGCAATCTCGAATTCACGGGCAAGGTCGGTTGCCATCGCCCGCGTCTGGCAGATAATTCTGTCCGCATGGTGATAGAGAAACCGATAGAGTGGGCGGGTATAGAACGGAAGATCCCCAAAAGCCAGTGCTGCGGAAGCGGTTCCATTCTGCCGCACCAGCACCCGTGTCCCACTAGGAAAGAAGGGGCGAAGCAGGAGAACCATGAAGTTCAGGTGTGCCATGCTGGACAGGATTACAGCGGGCTTGATCCGGCGGATGAGGTAGAGCAACCGGAAGGCAGAAGTGCTCACCCTGCGCGCGCCAAGCACCTGGAGATGTACTTCCAAGGGAAGAGGGATGTGGGCGTGCTCGGTATGCGTCACCAGACCGAGATAGAGTTCGTATTTCTCGCGGGAGAGCCGCTGCGCCAACAGCGCGGTCACTTGCTCCGCGCCGCCGCCGCCGAGATGCGGAATCAGCAAAAGAACCCTGGGTCGATGATTCATGTTCTTCTTGAGGCAAGGCGAGTATATGCAGAATAGATGCAGCATGCAAAAAATGATGGTCGCGATCTGGCTTTCAGTCGTGTCATGGTGGTAGGTTGTCTCTAACTTTCCGCAGTTTCCGTAAAGAGACTCATGTGGTTTTGAGCTCGGGTGGTTGCTGGGACTGCAGAGAGTGACTCGACCCTGAGTGAAGTCCTTTTGCATCGAGTTCTTTCTGGTCTGCCAGCTTTTGAACGATGCACTTTCCGGTTGTTCCCTCGATTGTTCCGGGAGCGGTCAACGAAGGCAGGGGGACTCATGCAGGTATCTCGAGTACACCCATCCCCGGCAGAACAGGCACCGGGTTCTGCGCAGAAGCGACCACACATCGTGGTTGGCATCACCGATCCTCAGACCTGCTTGGTTCTGACCGGACGCTTGCGGACGCTGCGCGAGGCGGGCTTTCGGGTCACGCTGGTATGCAGCCCAGGCGAGTTGCTCGTCGGAACTGGAGCTAGCGAAGGCGTTGAAGTCATCGCCATTCCCATGCGGCGAGGCATCGCTGTGGCTTCTGATCTTGTCTCCCTCGCGCGGCTCTGGCTTCTTCTGCGCCGGCTGAAGCCGGATCTGACAGAATTCAGCACCCCGAAGGCGGGACTGCTGGGATGCATTGCGGCTCGACTCGCAGGGGTGCCGCACCGCGTCTACCTGCTTCGCGGACTCAAATTGGAAGCAAGCAGAGGATTCAAACGGCTAATTTTATTGGGCGCTGAGCGCATGGCTGCGGCTTGTGCACAGATTGTGCTCTGTAATAGCGGTAGTTTGCGGACGGCAGCGCTCGCGCTGCGCGTGGCGCCTGCAGCCAAGCTGCAGTTGCTGGGAGATGGGAGCAGCAACGGAGTCGACACGAAGCGGTTTTCTCCGGGAGAAAGCGACATGCGCGAGAGGTTATGCATTCCCGCAAAAGCTCCAGTCGTGGGCTATGTAGGAAGGTTGACGCGCGATAAAGGTGTGCCTGAACTGGTTGAGGCTTTCAGGCTAATTCTGGCTACCAAGCCGGATACGCATCTCCTGCTGGTGGGCTGGTTTGATGCTTCGGATGACGCCTTGAGTGAAGAGCTGCGATCCCGGATCGAGAACCATCCACAGATTCATTGCACCGGATTTGTTGCCCAAACGGCGCCCTATTATCGCGTCATGGATGTCATGGTATTCCCGAGTTGGCGGGAGGGATTTCCCAATGCTGCGCTCGAGGCCGCATCAACCGGCATTCCCGTGATCACGACAGTGTGTACCGGTTCTCGCGATTCCGTGGTACCAGAAGTCACTGGTTTCCTGATTCGGCCAGGCTACCCAGTTGCAATCTCAGAAATGGTGCTCAAGCTGCTTGGGGATACGGCGTTGCGGCTGCGCATGGGGAAGGCGGCACGCAGATGGGTACTGACCCACTATGCGAATACGCAGGTGCTGGATCTCCTCGCAGCGTTTTACAGGAGTCTGCTGCAACCCGTGGGTGCAGCAGACTCACCCTTAAGGATGCGTCTGCTGATTGACGACCATACCGTGGACCAAGTCGGGAATGCCGGTTTGTGAGGGAGGCGCCTGCAGGGAATGGGCCCCGGCTTCGGCTGCGCGCAGCACTTCGTTGGGAACGATCCCCAGGATCAGCGTGGCGGCGACCGCCAGAAGCAGAGCCGCACCCACGGCAACGCCCACCTGGGGCGCGGGAAGCGCTGCTGCGGCTTTCATGTCGTCGGGACGCTGCGCTGCCGAAAGGGCCAACCGCAAATAATAGGCTGCGGCCAATCCGGAGTTGAGCAGGCCGATGAGGGCCAGCCAGATCGCGCCGCCGCCCACAGCTGCCGAGAAGGAATAGAACTTGCCGAAGAAGCCGCCGGTGAAGGGAATTCCAACTAGAGAAACCAGGAAGAAGATCAGCAAGCTGCCCAGCAGGGGCGAGCGGTAGATGATGCCGCGAAAATCCGCAACCAATGGCAGCTCGTCGTTATATCCGCTGATCAGCGTGATCACCGCAAAAATGCCCACATTCATGGCTGCATAGGCAGCGATATAAAAGCTGGCAGCGGCAATTCCGCTGGTTCCAAGTCCCGCGAAAGCAGCCAGCAGGTAACCGGCGTGGGCAATCGAGGAGTAGGCAATCATGCGCTTCACATTCTGCTGGCGGAGCGCGGCCAGGTTGCCCACGGTCATGGAGAGAACCGCAACAATCCATAAGAGCGGCATCCAGAGCGATTGCAGCGAGGGGAACATCTCATAAACCACGCGCAGAAGCAGTGCAAAGGCTGCAGCCTTGGGCGCAGTGGAGAGAAGAGCAACAACCGGCGAAGGTGCGCCTTCATACACGTCCGGCGTCCAGATGTGGAAGGGCGCAGCAGAGACCTTGAACAGAATGCCCACCAGCATCAGGGCGAGAGCGGCCAGCACCAGCGAATGATTCGGCGCGGACGCCGCGAGGTGCGCAATCTCGTAGATCTGCGTGGTGCCCGTGGCGCCAAAGATCAACGCAATGCCGTAGAGCAGGAAGGCCGTGGCAAATGAGCCGAGCAGGAAGTACTTAATTGCCGCTTCCGGTCCGCGGCCTGTTTCTTTGCGATAGCCAGCAAGAATGTAGGTGGCAATGGAAGAGATTTCCAGAGCAATGAAGACCAGCAGCAATTCGACTGCGCCGGTAAGCAGGCACATGCCGACAGCACCGAAGACTACCAACGCGTAGAACTCGCCCTGATGGTGACTGTCGGCGGGCAGAGTGTCCAGCGAGAGCAGCAGAGCCAGCAACACGATTCCGCAGATGAGCACGTGGAAGAAGATGGTGAAGGCGCTGGTCTCCACTGTGGAGTAGAAGCCGGTTCCCTGGGGCAAGGAAAGCTGCCAAAGGCTCGCCCAAAGCGCCATGGTCGTGCCCAATGCGGCCACCCAGCCCAACGAGCGTCGCGCCCAAAGGGGCGGCAATGAAGCGTCGATGAGCATCACCGCCACACCGGTCAGCGTGAGAATGACCTCGGGAAGGATGCGGAAAATATCGGGAACAGGATTCACCGTTGGCCCTCCATTTGGTACGAAATAGGCAATGCAGTTTGAGGCAGAGCGTAAGCAGGCAAGACGACGGATCCCTTCAACGGTGGAGGATGCACACCCTTCTCGATGGTTTGGATCCAGAGAGAAGGGGCCAGCCCCATGACCAACATGAGCACGGCCAGAGGCCAGAGGACAGCCAACTCGCCGGGGTGCAGGTCATCGGCTGGTTTGGAGGTTGCAAGTGCGCTCTCGGGCCCGTAGAAGATGCGCTGCACCAGCCAGAGCATGTAAGCCGCGCCCAGAATGATGCCCAGTGCGGCGGCAATCGTCCAGCCCTTGCTGACGCCGGTAAAGGTGCTGGAGAGAATGAGGAACTCACCCACAAAGCCGTTCAGCATGGGTAGCCCGATCATGGCGAGAGTGGCGATGACAAAAAGCGTGGCCGTGCGGGGCAACTTGCTGGCCAGGCCACCAAAGTCGGCGATCTGGCTGGTCGAGTAGCGGTCGTAGAGAATGCCCAGGAGCAGGAACAACGCGCCATCGATGACGCCGTGATTGAGAATCTGATAGACCGCGCCGTCCCAGCCCGTAAAAGTGAGGCCATAGATGCCAAGGGTGATCAGGCTCAGGTGGCTCAAAGCGGCGAAGGCAAGCAGTCTCCAGAAGTCACGTTGCACCAGCGCCAGACATGCGCCGTAGAGGATGCCGATGACCGCCAGCGCGATCAGAAGGGGCGCCATATCGCGCGCCTGCACGGGGAACAGGCCCACGTGGAAGCGCAGCATGGAGTAGAGGCCCAGCTTGCCGGCCACGACCATGGCCATGGCCACGGGCGCTTCAGCAAAGGTATCCGCCAACCAGCCGTGCAGCGGGAAGACCGGCACCTTGACGGCGAAGGCAAAAAGAAATGCGAGAGCGACCCAAAACATCGGACCGGCAGGAAGAGAGCCGTGAGCGATGAGAATCTGCAGCGTTGCAAAATCGAAGCTGCCGGTCTGCGCGTAGAGCCAGAGCAGAGCAACCAGCAGAGGCGCCGAAGGAATGAACGTGAAGAGGAAGAACTTGACGGCAGCCTTGGGGCCGTTCTTGCGGCCGTACATGGCGATCAGAATGGCCATGGGGACCAGAGAGAGTTCCCAGAAGCCGTAGTAGAGCATCAGGTCAAGCGAGATGAAGACGCCGAACATGGCCGTCTGCTGGACGAGGAACAGGACAAAGAAAATCTTGCGCCGCTCCTGGATGGCGTTCCAACTGGCCAGTACGCCGATGGGCGCAAGCAACCCGGTCAGCACCACCAACCAGAGGCTTAGACCGTCCACGCCTACGTGGTAGAAGATCGCCGGGTTCTCAATCCACTGCAGGTTCACCTGGAACTGGAAGCCGCCCTGGCTGAGCGCGAAGTGCGCCGGCAGATGGAGCGTGAGGCCAAAGGTGGCCAGAGCGGTCAGCAAGGCAATCCAATTGGGCAGCTTCCCGCGGCCTGGGAGGACTGCTACCAGCACCGCACCGGCTAGCGGAAGCAGCAGGATCCAGGTGAGAATCGATTCATTTATCACGTTCATTCTCTCAATGCCCCGCTACGCCAAAGTGAATTGCCGAAAGACTGGCCAGAACCGCCGACCACGGAACCACGACGAAAAGCAGCACGGCCGCTGCGCCTGCGGCCAGCCATGCCGCATACGAGCGAATATTGCCCGATTGCCAACGCTGCAGGATTGCTCCGGCAAACGTGGCAATGCCAGCCAGCAGCCAAGCCGCGCCACCCAGAATGGCTGAGTCCACAACCCAGCCAAGCAGATATTTGGAACCGGCAAGCAGCGGCTTGACCACTGTCGCGCCGTAGAACTCGTCAACGTAGTACTTGTTGGCAACGAGATTGTAGGTGCCCGGAAGTGCGGCGGCGAGTTCCGCAGGTTGCTCGGGCTTCTGGCGGTAGAGGCGATCCGCAATCAACCAGCCAAGGAAGGCGACGAACACGGCTACTCCGGTCAGGATGAGTTCAAGCTGTGCGCTGCCTGCTTCTGAGGCTCTGGGACCGACCGAGGGCGCCAGGAAAGCGGAAAAGGGCCCAATGCCGATCCAACCGCCGCAAATCGAGAGCAAGGCCAGAATCACCAACGGAGCCAGCATCGACCAAGGGGTGGAGTGGTGATGATGAGCGGCTTCGCTGCGCGGCTTGCCCAGAAAGGTCAGATACCAGAGCCGGAACATATAGAACGAGGTCAGCAGGGCAGTGACCAAGCCAACAAACCAGAGAATCCGTCCGCTGCCGCCTTGTGCAAAGGCCGCGTAGAGAATGGCGTCCTTGGAGAAGAACCCGGCAAAAGGAGGGAATCCGGCAATGGCCAGAACGCCCACTGTGGTCACGGCGAAGGTGACAGGAAGTTTCTTCCACAGACCGCCCATCTTGCGCAGGTCCTGCTCGCCGCCGATGGCGTGAATCACGGAGCCTGCTGCGAGGAAGAGCAGCGCTTTGAAGAAGGCGTGGGTCATGAGGTGGAAGATGGCTGCCGAGTAGGCCGCGACGCCGCAGCCCAGGAACATGTAGCCCAACTGAGAGATGGTGGAGTAAGCCAGCACGCGCTTGATGTCGTTCTGCACCAGGCCGATGGTGGCGGCAAACAGAGCCGTGGCTGCGCCGACTACAGCAACCGTGCCGAGTGCGAAGGGCGAATGGTCGAACAGTACGTGGTTGCGGGCAATCATGTAGACGCCCGCTGTGACCATAGTGGCCGCATGGATGAGGGCGGAGACCGGGGTCGGGCCTTCCATCGCATCCGGCAGCCAGATATAGAGCGGAAGCTGCGCGCTCTTGCCGGTGGCGCCCAGGAGCAGGCAAAACGCGATGACGGTAACTACGCCTCCCTGCCAGCCGGCGTCCTGCCCGAGCTTGGTAGCGATCTCGCTAAATGTCAGCGTGCCGAAGTTGGCCAGCAGCAGGAACATGCCGATGAGGAAGCCTAGGTCGCCGATGCGGTTGACGATGAAGGCTTTCTTGCCCGCGTTGGCCGCCGAGTTCTTCTGGAAGTAGAAGCCGATGAGCAGGTACGACGCCAAGCCCACGCCTTCCCATCCGACAAACATCAGGAGGGCATTGCCTGCCAGCACCAGGACGGTCATGAAGAACAGGAAGAGATTCAGGTAGGAGAAGTAGCGCGCGTACCCGTCTTCGTCGTTCATGTAGCCGACGGAGTAGACGTGGATGATGAATCCTACGCCGGTGACCACGAGCAACATGACCAGCGAAAGCTGATCGAGAACAAAGCTGAAGTCGATGTGCAGCGCGCCGGCGTTGATCCAGCCGACCGGGCAGGTTTCGATGTAGGGAACTTGCAGTTGGCCAGAGCAAAGCGCCCAGCCGGCATTCAGCACAATGCCAAACGCTGCCAGAGGAGCCAACAAGGCAACCGTGGTCACCAGGGCTTTCGGCATACGCCGGCCCAAGAGCCCGTTGATCAGAAACCCTGCAAAGGGCAGCAAGGGAATCAGCCAGAGATGAAGGCCGTTACTCAAAAAACTTGTCATAGTTTCATCAGGTCGATTCTGTCAACGGCCAGGGTGGCGCGGGCACGAAAGACGGCGATGATGATGGCCAAGCCAACGGCAGCTTCTGCCGCGGCAACCATCATGACGAAGAAAACAAAGATCTGTCCTTTGACCGCGTGCCACTCGTGCGCAAAGGTGACAAAGGAAAGATTGACCGCGTTGAGCATCAGCTCAATGGACATGAAGACGGTAATCAAATTGCGTTTGATGAGAAAGCCGACTACGCCCAGACAGAACAGCGCCGCGCTTAGAAGCAGATACCAGGAAAGAGGAATGTCCTGTAGTAAGAGGGAATTCACTTGCCTGCCGTCCTTTCTCCGTCACCAGGACGGGCGAGGGCTACGGCGCCCAGGATCGCGATGAGGATCAGCACCGAAGTGACTTCGAAGGGCAGCAACAGTTCCGTGAAGAGGATCTTGCTCAGGTCTTCTGTGCTGGTAATTTTGTCGCTCAATGCTGCGGTGCCCAAGTTCTGCGCTTTCAAGATCACGGTGGCGATGATGCCAAGGATCACAACGACTGCGGGAAAGCCGACCACCCGCGCCGAACGGCTGCCGAGTGTGCGCTCTTCACGGCCGGCATTGAGCAGCATGACGACGAAGGTGAACAGCACCATGATGGCGCCGGCATACACAATCACCTGCGCCGCGGCCAGGAACTCCGCGCCCAGCAGCAGGTAAAGGACCGCCAGCGAGGTCATCACCACAATCAGCGACAAGGCGCTGCTGATGGGATGACTCTGAAGCAGGAGATTGATAGCTCCTGCCAGGCAGAATCCGGCAAAAACGATAAACAGAATCAGGTGCATCTTACGTCGCCTGTGGGACAATGCCGACTTTGGAAGATCGGCCGGTTAGGGGAAGGTTTGTGCAGCGAAACCGCTCAGGCTGAGACAAATCCTTCCCGATTGTAAATCAACGCAACGCAAGCCAAAGGCTGGTTGCCACGATGTTGAGGATGGCCAGCGGCATCAGGTAGCGCCATCCATAATTCATCAACTGGTCATAGCGGAAACGCGGCAGCGTTCCCCGCACCCATACATACAGAAAGAGGAAGCAGAAGACCTTGGCCACAAACCAGAAGATAGGAAACAGCGCGTGAACGAAGATGTTTTCCGGCGGAGGAATCAGGTTGCCGAAGGGACTGGTCCAACCGCCCAGGAACAGCAGCGTGGCCACGCAGCCCACGTTGATCATGTTGCCGTATTCGGCCATGAAGAACATGGCGAACTTCATCGAGCTGTACTCGGTGTGGTAGCCGCCGGTCAGCTCGCTTTCCGCCTCAGGCAAATCGAACGGAGAACGGTTGGTCTCCGCAAAGGCTGCCATCAAATAGATGAAGAAGGCAAAAAACTGCATGCCGCCAAAGATGTTCCAGGTGAGAATGCCCTTGGTCGCCTGCTGCTCCACGATGACGCGCAGATTGAGCGTCCCGGACAGCAGCACGACGCCGACCAGCGACAGACCCAGCGCCAGCTCATAGCTGATCAACTGCGCCGAAGAACGAAGCGCGCCAAGCAGCGAGTACTTGTTATTGGAAGACCAGCCCGCCAAGGCAATGCCGTAGACGCCGACCGAAGTGACGCCGAGGATGACCAAAAGGCCAATGTTCGTGTCAGAAATCTCGAAAAGGTGCAAGCCTGCCGGTCCCACGTTGGGTTCGCCAAAGGGCACCACGCCGATGGTGATCAGCGCGCAGCCAAGGGCGAGAATGGGAGCCAGGATGTAGAGAGGCTTGTACACGCCAGTCGGAATCAGGTCCTCTTTCATAAAGGACTTGGCTCCGTCTACCAGCGGCTGTAAAAGGCCGAACGGACCCACGCGGCTGGGTCCCCAGCGGTTCTGGATGCGGCCTACCAGCTTGCGCTCCAGCAGCACGGTGTAGGCGACGCCAAGGAGCATCACCACCGTTACCACTGCCACCTTCAGCAGGCTCCACAGGAAAAACTGCAAAATCGTCACAGGTCTTCAGCCTCTCTTGCTTGTTTCTGTTGCCGCAATCTTGAACTCACCACTACTTCGCAACCGGCTCTTGCAACTCTGCCGCTTGATGCTGATCGAGTACCTGAAGGGCAGGACTGTACCGCCCCAGCGTTGCAGAAGTGAACAGCCCATCGTGCGCGGGATGGATCAAATCCGGTCCACTCAAGTTCGGTGCGGCAAGAGCAGAGACCGGCACAAAGCCGGGCTCGGTCTGTATGTCGCTCCCCGAAAAGAGATTGACCCTATCCAATTGATAGGCGGGAACCAGCCGCTCGATCTCGTCCAATACGGCCAGCGGATCGAAGGGGCTAAGTTTCCATTCCAAGTTATTGGCCGCCAACCACACCGCGTGGCGATCGGCCTCACCGGCCTGTACGCCGCGCGACTGACCCAGGTCGGCTGTTACGCCCCCTTTACCAAAGGGAACCAGCGTCTTTACATCCACGCCCATGGCGCCGGCCAGTCGAACAATGATCTCGAAGTCCGGCTTCACGCCCGCGCGGTCAGCGGCTTTCTTGGCCAGTTGCACGTCGCCATAGGTGCTGGTCACCGTGCCGGTCTTCTCGTAGAGGCTGGCGGCGGGGAACACCACATCGGCCAGAGCCGCGGTTTCGTTGAGAAAAAGATCCTGCGCAATGACGAAGGTGTTCTTCAGCGTTTCCGGGGCGATGCCCAGCTTGGCCACCGGATTGGCGCCGACGACGAGCAATGCGCCCAGTTCACCTTTGCCTGCAGCTTCGAAGATTTCAGGCAAAGTCTTGCCCGGAGTTGCAGGCAGACCTGCATACTCAACAAAAGCGTCGGGAGATGTGACAGGCACGTAACCAGGCAGCAGGTCGGGGAACAGACCCATGTCTGCCGCGCCCCGCGAGTTGGCGTGGTCGCCGAGGAAAGCGAAGCGTACATTGCCGCGCTTCAGACCCCAGGCTACAAGAGATTCCACGGCCTGGCCGCGATACTCCTGGCCAAAGATCACGACCAGCGACTTCTCGGCCAGCAAATCCTGGCTGAAAGGCGACTCACTGCTTTCGAGGAAAGCGACGAGGTCCTTATAGCCGTCCAGCGGCAATTCCTGCGTGGCTTTGGCCTGACGCTCCAGCTTGATGGACTTTGCATTGGCGACGTAAAGCTGAGCCTTGTTCAGGCGCACATTCGTGCGCAGCAACCACGCCAGAAGCGGGTGCTCTTCCGTGGGGTTGCCGCCAACCAGCAGAATCGCTGGAGCCGCCGCGATGTCGCGCAGGCCCGCCGTCTTGTCCTTGTGGCCGGCAAGCGCGCGTGCAAAAGCCGCATAGTCGGTGGTGCGCTCGTGATCGATGTTGTTGGTGCCGAGAACCGTGCGCGCGAACTTCTGCAGCAAATAGTTCTCTTCGTTCGTGGTGTGATTGGAACCGACCACGGCGATGGCGCCGCCGCCCTTGCTGTCACGGACCTCTTTGAGCTTGTTTGCCACCAAGCGGATTGCATGCTCCCAAGTGGCCGGTTCCAGCTTGCCTTCGGCGTTGCGAACGAGGGGTTTGGTGAGGCGCTCGTCGTTCTCCACAAAGTCAAAGCCGAAACGACCCTTGGCGCAAAGAAAGTCGCCGTTGATGCCGCTCTTGTCACGATTGTCGGCGCGCACGATTTCCGAGCCGTCGTTGGTCTGGCGCACACCCAGCGTCACTTTGCAACCGTCGGCGCAATGGGTGCAGACCGTCGACACATGGTTCATTTCCCACGGCCGGGTCTTGTAGCGGTAGCTGCCGCTGGTCAACGCGCCCACCGGGCAAACGTCGATGCACATCCCGCACTGTTCGCAGTCCAGTTGATCGCCGCCGTTCGGCGCAATTACCGAACTGACGCCGCGATTCTGCACGCCCAGCGCCCACACGTCCATGCCTTCGCCGCACATGCGAATGCAACGGTAGCAGAGAATGCAGCGAGGGCGGTCATAGAAGACAGCCGGGGACCACTGCTGCTCCTCGCGATGCTGCTTGGCTTCTGTATAGAGGCTTTCGCCAGCACCGTATTTGAAAGTCATGTCCTGCAATTCGCACTCGCCACCCGCATCGCAAACCGGGCAGTCGAGCGGATGGTTGCCGAGCAGAAGCTGGATGGTCGCTTTGCGGGCCTGCGCAATCTCCGGCGAATCGGTGATGAAGACCTGGCCTTCGGCAACGGTCGTCGTACAAGCAGTTTGCAGCTTGCCCACTTTTTCCTGGCGCACGACGCACATGCGGCAGGCGGCCTGCAGGCTCAGCCCAGGGTAATAACAGAAAGCGGGGATCTCGATGCCAGCCTTGCGGCAGACGTCGATCAGCAGCGTCCCCGCGGGAGCCGTCAGCTTCTTTCCGTCGACAGTGATATTTACGTCAGCCATTCGTCTCCAGCGCCCTTACAGCACGGCCATTTCTACATGTTTGGCGAACGGGCAGGGCTTCCCGTCCAGGTGATCCTCGAACTCCTTGCGGAACTTCTTCACAAAGCCAAGGATGGGCATGGCCGCCGCGTCGCCCAGCGGACAAAAGGTGCGGCCCAGCATGTTCTCGGCCAGATATTGAATGTTCTCAATGTCCTTGGCCTCGCCGAATCCAGCGTGGAAGCGGGTCAGGGATTTCTTGAGCCAGTCGGTGCCTTCGCGGCAGGGTATGCACCAGCCGCAACTCTCGTGCTGATAGAAGCTGATGGTCCGAAGCGCGAACTCGACAATGCAGGTCTGGTCGTCGAGCACCACGACCCCGCCAGAGCCGAGCATGGAACCAGCCTTGCCCACCTGGTCAAAATCCATGCCCAGGTTTTCAATTTCATCGGGCAACAGAACGGGAGTGGAAGAGCCGCCCGGGACAACCGCCTTCAGCTTGCGTCCGCCGCGTACGCCGCCGGCCACTTCGTAGATCATCTTTTTCAGGTTGTAGCCCATGGGCAGTTCGTACACGCCTGGGCGCTCCACGTGGCCGCTGATGCCGAACAGGCGGGTTCCGCCATTGCGCTCCGAGCCCACCGCGGCAAAGGCAGCTGCGCCCATGGCAATCACATGCGGCACAGTAGCGATGGTCTCGGCATTGTTGATGACTGTAGGGCCGCCATAGAGGCCGACGACCGCAGGGAAGGGAGGCTTGATGCGCGGCACGCCCCGCTTGCCTTCCAACGACTCCATCAACGCGGATTCCTCGCCCACTTCGTAAGCGCCTGCGCCGGTGTGGGTGATGATCTGGAACTCGGTGTCGGAGCCGAAGATGTTTTTGCCCAGGAAGCCTTTGGCATAGGCGTCGGCGACAGCCTTCTCCATGATCTCCAGCAGATAGCGATACTCGCCACGCAAGTAGATGAAGCCCACTTTGGCGCCAATAGCCAGGCCGGCAATGATCGTACCTTCAATCACCGAGTGCGGATCGTGCAGGAAGATCAGATGGTCCTTGCAGGTGCCGGGCTCGCTCTCATCGCCGTTGACCAGCACATACTTTGGCTTGTCCGATTTCTTGGGGACGAAGGACCACTTCAGACCCGCCGGGAAGCCCGCGCCGCCACGGCCGCGGAGGTTGCTGGCCTTCATCTCGTTGATGATCCACTCGGATCCTTGATCGTGACACTTCTTCGCGGATTGGTAACCGCCGAGTTCGAGATAACGATCGATGTTGGCCGCGCCCTGTCCAAAGCGGCGCGAGACGATCTTGACTTCATCGGGATGCGAAACCAGCCTAGGCATTGGGCACCGTCCCTTCTGCCTGGACCTTCGCGCGATAACCAGCCAGGATGCTGGGGACCTGCTCGGGCTTGAGCGCGTCGTGGAAGTCGTAGTTCACCTGAATGGCCGGTGCCCAGCAACAGGCGCCTATACATTCGACTTCTTCCAGAGAGAAGACGCCGTCCGGGGTTACGCCCTTGGGGCCAATGCCCAGCTCTTCCTGAAACTTTTCGTAAATCTCGTAGCCGCCGCGCAGCATGCAGCTGATGTTCGTGCAAACCTGCACGTTGTATTTGCCCACTGGCTTGAAACGCAGCATGGAGTAGTAGGTCGCCACGTTGCGCACATCGAGTTCGGTGATGCCGATCCGCTCGGCCACTTCAGCAATGACCGCGTCGGACAGATAGCCGATTTCGTCCTGTGCGTAAAGCAGCATGGGAATGAGCGCCGAGCGCTTGACCGGATACTTGGCCGTAAGCGCGTCAAATCGCGCCGACAGGCGGGGCGAAAAGAGGGTCATACTTTCAAGACTCATTGCATCAACTCCCGCGCCCAGGCTTCAGCCGCCATATCCATCTCCACCTCACCAGAACTGCCAAGCAGCCGTCCAGCTTCAGTCAACTTCAAATCTCCACTTTGTCCATCTTCGCGATGCCAACTCACTTGGGAGCCCTCGCGCCGCAGTTTGAGCCAGTGTTCGCCGTGTCGCGCCAAAATCCGCTTCTCGTCCGATTCCACCGCGGCCTGCCGGTTTCCGTTCAGCCCATGGACCGCTGTGTAGCTGCTGAGCAGCGAAGCCAGGGAAATCCAAAGCTCACCCCAAAGCTGCTCTGAAGAGATGACCGGCGATGCATCGCTCAACGGTCGATCTCTCCCAAAACGATATCGATTGATCCAATTACGGCCACCACATCGGCCAGTAGACGTCCCTTGCACATGGTCTCTACCGCCTGCAGGGTGGTAAAGCCGGGGTAGCGCATGTGGACACGATAGGGCTTGGCCGTACCGTCGGAAACGATGTAGTAACCGATTTGCCCGTGCCCCGATTCGACGCCCTGGTAGACCTCGCCTGCTGGAACCACAAAGCCTTCCGTGATGATCTTGAAGTGATGGATCAGGGATTCCATCTGGGTCTTCATCTTTTCGCGATTGGGCAGAACGATCTTCGGCGCGTCGGCCGAGGTCGGACCCTCCGGCATGCCGTCCAGCGCCTGCTGGATGATCTTCACACTTTCACGCATCTCGACGAGCCGGACTTCATACCGCGCCCAGCAGTCGCCGTCGGTCGAGGTGGGCACATTGAACTGAAACTTCTCATAGCCGGAGTAGGGCATGTCGCGGCGCAGGTCGTAATCGACGCCTGAGGCGCGTAGCACGGGGCCTGTGACGCCGAAGGCAATGGCGTCGGCCGCCGACAGAAGACCCACACCCTTCAGGCGGTTCCGGAAGATCGGGTTGCCGGTCAGCAGGTTGGAGTACTCGTCAATCTTCTCCGGGAAGGTGTTGATGAAAGCCTGCACACGGGCAAAAAAGTCCAGCGGCGGCTCCATGGACACTCCGCCGACGCGGATGTAGCTGGTCATCATGCGCTGACCGGCCAGAGCCTCAAACATGCGGAGGATGTCTTCGCGCTCGCGGAAGGTGTAGAGGAAGACAGTCAGCGCGCCAATGTCCATGGCGTGCGTGCCCAGCCAGATCAGGTGCGAATTCAGGCGAGTCAGCTCAGCAAGCAAAACTCGGAGCCATTGGCCTTTCTCAGGAATTTCGAGACCCAGCAGCTTTTCAACGGCTAATGAGTAGCACAGGTTGTTGGCCATGGGGTTGAGGTAGTCGACGCGGTCCGTCAGCGGCACCACCTGCTGATAGAACTTGGCCTCGCAGGTTTTCTCAATGCCGGTGTGGAGATAACCGATCTCCGGGTAAAGCCGGACCACGATTTCGCCATCGATTTCCAGAACCAGGCGCAAAACGCCGTGGGTGGACGGATGCTGCGGTCCCATATTAAGGACCATGTGCTGGTCGCTTGCGCCTTCGGCCACTGGCGCCTGGAGGATGGGCGTGCCTATTGTCTCAATCATTTAGCGGTACCCCTCCACCGGATAGTCCTTGCGCAAGGGATACCCCTCCCAGTCGTCGGGCATCAGGATGCGACGCAGATTGGGATGTCCCTCGAAGCGGATGCCGAACAGATCAAAGACCTCGCGCTCGTAAAAATTGGCGGCGGGCCAGAGCGAGGTAATGGACTCCACCGACGGAGTGGCCTCGTCCACCATCGCCCGCAACCGGATGCGCTCCTTGAAAGCGTGCGACAGCAAATGGTAGCTCAACTGGAAGCGCGGCGCGGAAGGGAACCAGTCGACCGCGGTCATGTCTTCAAAAAAGTTGTAGCCTGCTGCTTGCAGGGCCGCGGCCGCGGGGCGAATCTCCTCGGTCGAAACGCTGAGCGCCAGTTCCCCACGGTCGAATTTGGCATCCGTCAAAGCCTGCGGATTCCAAGCCAGGATGGCTTTCACGGCGGGGTGCTCTGGAAGTCCTTCCAATACGGCAGCCTTGCCCATCAAAGTGTTGGTCTGGTTCATGCTAGAGGTCCGCCCTGTCCTGGCTCCAGTTCAGGACGCCCTTGCGCAGGATGTAGTAAAGCCCGACGCCCACAAAGCCCAAATAGACCAGCATCTCCCAGAATCCGAAGAAGTGGGAGCCGGTGATCTCCGGCAGCTTGCGATAGACGACCGCCCAGGGCATCATGAAAACCGCTTCCACGTCGAACAGGATGAACAAGACGGCTACCAGGTAGAAGCGCACGCTGAAGCGTCCACGGGCATCGCCCACCGCCTCAATGCCGCACTCGTAGACCGCCAGTTTGGTGACCGTGTTGCGATGCCGCCCCACAAACCAGGAGGCGACCACCATGCCAACCCCGAGGCCGAATGCGGCGAGGATCTGCATCAACAGCGGAAGGTATTGCCAATAGTAGGGGATCACGGCAGCCCAATCCGGAAAAATCCAGAGAATTGCACCCCGCCTACCTCAGTCCTGAGCGGCTGAGATTCAACAGGATACTGGTTTGAGATTAGGTTTTCAGGCTCATCCCGTCAAGGCGCATTGTTGAAGATCACGTTTGCCCAGTTCTGGACATGCGCTGGCAGACAGTCTGGATAAACGTGATTACGATCACCGCGACGACGGAAACGGTTCTGGCACCATCACTCTTGTGGTGGACCCGCCGGCCCAGTGCCTTGGCTGCTGAACCAGGGACATTGCGGAGCTGCCGTCACAAGCCTCTCGAAGTGGGAATGCGATCAGAGGTTGTCGGAATTCGGGATACGGTACCTTCGTTATCTGACGATGAGTTGCCAAAGCGCCGAACGATAGGGTGAGGATCAACGGTATGGCAACTAGCACGATCACGACTCTCCCGGTTCTGGCTACCGTACCGAGTCGCAGCGACACTCGCCAGTGCGCCCAACGTCGCTTCACGCTGAAGTCGCGCAGGGCCCTGAAGATACTGGGCCACGCCATCGAATACCTGACCCATGAACAAATGGACCGCTCTGGCAACAAGGGGCAGCTGGAAGCCGTGCGGTTGCTCATGGCGCTCAACCACCAGGTGTACTTCGAGTGTCCTGAGATGCCTGCCGTCGGCGCGCAGATCAAGGCGTTCTTACGGATTGATCCGGCCTAGCCTCGGTTCGGGAATATGTTGCTGTTACCCGCAATGGGACACAGCTCAACCCTAGCGTCCGTTTGAAATTCCGCCAGACTCGAAAATTGGCTCCACTGCTTCCACTGAGCCCCGCTGCTTTCTTGATGGCAGAGCGGCTGCGGTTTATTGCCCCGTGATCAGCACTGCAAACAGCACCAGCCATGCCAAACTCATGGTGTGCCAGTACCATGCCGTCGCATCCACCACAATCTGGCGGTATTCCACGCGTTTCAGCCAGCCCGGGACAGTGAGGCACAGGACCAGGGCGGCCACACCTACCAAAAGATGTGCAGCATGAAAGCCGGTAATCACATAGAAGAAATAGCTGGCCGGGGTTGACCATTGATCAAAGGCAAAGCCCTGCGCTGTCAGTTGATGCCAAGCCGAAACCTGTCCCAACAGGAAAAGTACCCCCAAGAACAGGGTCGCGGCCACCCAAGGCAGGGTGCGGCGGAGCGCAGGCTGGCCCAGTCCGAGCCATTCCTCCAAAATATCGATCTCACGAAAGATGTGCTGCCGTGCCCGTTCCATCGTCAGGGTACTCAAGAGGAGCAGAGCGGTATTTAAATAGAGAATGGGCGGAAGCAGAACCGGGTGCCAGTCGCCAATCATCTCGTGGGAGCGGGGATCCATCCGGAGTCCTGCCTGGCGCGCGTAGAACAGCACCACGAGGACAACAAAGAACATCATGTCTCCGCCCAGGGCAGAGAAGACGAAGATACGAATGCGGTAGAGGAGTTCCCGTGGTCCGCCACGCTCCTGGTTCCAGTCGTCATCGCCCCCCCCGCCGCCGCCACCGGTGGGGCGCCGGTCTACCGGCGGTTTTCCGCCGATGCCTGGCTCTCTCCGTTCCGTTTCCTCATGAGTGCGCGTAAAGGTTGAGGGCATGGAAGGCCTCTGTGAAAATGAGATTACTCTCACTTTATCTCGGACGCATCGGAATTCTACGGGGCGGCGGCGACTGTGCGCAAGCCTGCGCGATCATCTCAACTGTTGATCTTCGGTTTCGAGGATGCAGCGTTCACGATCTCGACAAACAGCCGGTGAACTCGCCGGTCGGCAGAAAGTTCGGGATGGAAAGTGGCTGCCAGAACGTGACCCTGCCGTACCAGCACGGGTGAGTCTTTGCGAAGGGCGAGCACCTGGACCCCTGGACCGGTCGCCACGATGCGAGGGGCGCGAATGAAGACCATCTCCAGCGGGCCGCCGGCCAGACTGGTTTCTTCGACGAGGATGGCGGAGTCGATTTGCCGGCCATAGGCATTGCGCTCTACCGCCACGTCCAGCAAGCCTAAGCTGCGCTGGGCCGGATTGCGCACTTCCCGGGCAAGGAGAATAGCGCCTGCACAGGTGCCAAAGACAGGGTGGTGGCTGCAATATTCTTTCAGAGCCTCGAAGAAATGATGCTTTGTCAGGAATTTGAGCATGGTGGTTGATTCGCCGCCCGGCAAAATCAGCCCATCCAGGCCGGCCAGTTCTTCGGGCTTGCGCACTTCGACAGGCTCGGCTCCGTCTGCTGATAACGCTTCCGCGTGAGCAGCGTAATCACCTTGAATTGCCAGTACTCCGATGCGCGGCCGCGTGCGTTCTTCCGTCAACCCTCGGTTCTCCTGTGGTCCTGTTTGATTGCCCGATACGTACATGTGCGGTATACCTCTTCTATGCTAACCCGCCCCTTGCGCTTTTTTTCTAGCGCAAGGGGCGAGCAAGTAATGAAGCTAGTGCGAGCGAATAGCGAGCGTCTGCCGCACCGCAGGTGCCAGGTGTTACCAGCCGCGCGTTTGGAGAAGGTCCTTCTCTTCGATGGCGGCAGCAGCCAGACCCTTCATCGTGCCGGTCACCATCTCGCTGGCTTCGGCGAGAATCTTTGGATCATTGAAGTGGGTGGTCGCGATGACGATGGCCTTGGCGCGGGAAACGGCTTCTGCGCGTTCCTTGGGGTCGTTCTCGACGTCCAGCGGAGTGGCGCGCTCCTTCATGAAGATGCCCGAACCGACAAAAACAGCCTCGGCGCCCAGTTGCATCATCAACGCAGCATCGGCAGGAGTGGCGATGCCGCCGGCGGAGAAGTTGGGAACCGGCAGCTTGCCCGTCTGGGCAACCATGCGGATCAGCTCGTACGGGGCCTGGTGTTCCTTGGCGGCGGCGTAGAGTTCCTGTTCGGAGAGCACGGTCAAAGCACGCATCTCGCGGGTAATCTGGCGCATGTGCTGCACGGCATGGACCACATCGCCGGTCCCCGCCTCGCCCTTGGTGCGGATCATGGCTGCGCCTTCGGCAATCCGTCGCAGAGCCTCGCCCAAGTTGCGCGCGCCGCACACGAACGGCGTGGTAAAGGCGTGCTTGTCGATATGATGAGCCTCGTCGGCCGGGGTCAGGACTTCGCTTTCGTCGATGAAGTCGACACCAAGCTCTTGGAGAACCTGTGCCTCGGCGAAATGGCCGATGCGAGCCTTGGCCATCACGGGGATGGAGACGGCCGCAATGATCGCTTTGATAAGACTGGGCTTCGCCATGCGGGCTACGCCGCCTTCGGCGCGGATCATGGCCGGTACGCGTTCCAGGGCCATGACCGAGGTGGCGCCAGCCTCTTCGGCAATGAGGGCCTGTTCGACGTTCATCACGTCCATGATGACGCCACCCTTGAGCATTTCCGCGAGACCCACTTTCAGACGCAGGCTGGTTCCAGTAAAGCTCGTGTTTTGATTCTGTTCCGACATACTCTTCGACCTCGATTCAAGGTGTCTCCCGGTCGTGTTGGCTCGGGAAACTGCTCTCTGTTCCTGGCTTCAAGTGTAGCAGCGATGCTGCGGGGAAGTTGCATTGGGCGCAACCGGGGGTGGAGGCAAGGCGACTCGATTAGACATTTCCAATCCTGTTGTCCCAGTTCTGGTCACATTTCTGCACGGATCTTAAGCACATGGAGAGCACCCACCCATCACCGGTGTCCACAGTCGAGCAACCGCGCAACCTTGGCGCTGGTGCGGCAGCAAATGGAGTGGAACAGGCACTGGTTGCGTCGCCCCAGGAGCATGAAAGGAGCGAGCCGCCTGCACTCAGCCGACAGGTTGCACGTTTGCCGGTCGAGCTGGATGTCGCCATTCCGGTGCGGGAGTTCCGGGTGCGCAACCTGCTGGCACTGGAACCGGGGCAGGTGATCGAGACCGGTTGGGCTTTGGGTGCGGATATGCCCCTGGCCTCGGGGCAGGCGCAACTGGCCTGGAGCGAGTTCGAGGTCATTGAATCGCAATTGGCGGTGCGAGTCACCCGCCTGCTGTAAACAGACTCCGCGTTATGCGAACGATGAGCTTGGAGAGGACCGCAGGAATGATGGATGCACGGAACGGAAAATCAAGCTGGGCAGCAATCTCTGGGGAGAGACTGCTCGACTGGTTGCGGGGAAGGCTGCACGGACCCCGGCGCACTCCATCGCGGCTGGCTCTTGTAGAGCGCATCGCACTCGCGCCCCGGCAGTCGCTGGCGCTGGTTGAGGCCGAGGGGCGGCGGTTCCTGGTGGCCACCTCGCCAGAGGGTGGACCCGCGTTCTATGCGCTCGACGAGCGGGCACGGGCCGTCATCTCCGGACGTTCTGTCGGAACGGTGCGCTCGGCAGGGAGAGTCTCATGGTAGTTGTGTGGGCCGCGGCGCACGCGGCGGCAGCCTCTGTCCCCCTGGTGCCCGATCTGAATGCACGCCTTCATCCCTCGGATTCCACTCCCTGGACAATTCTCCTTGTCCTGACACTGATCACCCTGCTGCCCGCGATCCTGATGGCCATGACCCCGTTGGTGCGGCTGCTGGTGGTATTTCACTTCCTCCGTCAGGCGCTGGGCACGCAAACAGCTCCCTCCAATCCCACGCTGATGGGGCTGGCGCTGATGATGACCTGGTTCCTGATGGCCCCGGTGCTGAATCAGGTTGACCAGCAGGCGGTCGAGCCCTTTCGCGCCGGGCAAGTGACGGGCATGGAAGCCATCGAGCGGGGAGCGCAGCCGGTGAAGCACTTTCTGCTGCGCTATGCCCGGGAAAAGGATCTTGCCCTGTTCACTGCGGCGGGACAAATTCCTCGCCCCAACCAACCCGACGACCTGCCCATGCGCGTGGTCGTTCCAGCCTACATCCTCTCCGAATTGAAGGCGGGTTTCGCGATCGGCGCGGTCCTGTTTCTGCCTTTTCTGCTGATCGACATCGTGACCGCCTCAATCACCACCTCGATCGGCATGTTCCAACTGCCGCCGGTCGTGGTCTCGACACCCTTGAAGATTCTGCTGTTTGTGATGGTGGATGGCTGGAACCTGCTGGCCAACTCGCTCTTGAAGAGCTTTTGAAGGGATATGCGATGACGCCCGATCTGGTTGCCGAGTTGCTGCGCCAATTGATGAAGGAATCCATGGTGCTGGCTGCGCCCCTGTTGATCGCCACGGTGGTGTTGAGCTTCGTGTTGAGCCTCGTCCAAACCCTGACCAGTCTGCAGGAACAGTCGCTCACCAGCGTTCCCAGGTTGGCGGCTGTGGCCTTGATTCTGTTGGCCGGAATGCCTTGGTTCCTGGGCAGGATGGCCGCCTATACGCGGCTGCTGCTCGCCGATTTTCACCACTATCTGGGCTAGTAGCAAGCGGAGAGAGACCTCATGCCGGAATGGAGCCTGTTCTTGAGCGCGATGACCCTGGCCCTGGTGCGGGTGAGCGGAATGGTGGTCTTTGCGCCATTCTTCTCTTCAACCGCGCTGCCTCTGCGCGCCAAGGCAGTCTTTGTGGGGGCCGTGGCCTTTCTTTTGGCGCCGCTGGTGGCGACATTGCCACGTGCCCAGGTTGCGATCAGCTTCTCCGCACTGCTGGGCGAGCTTGCGGTGGGTCTGGTGTACGGCCTGACGCTGACGCTCTTGAACGAGATGCTCCTGTTTGCCGGGCAAATCGCCGGTCTGCAATTCAGCTTTTCGCTGGTCAATTTGATGGATCCCGCTTCGACGATCCAGACACCGCTGCTGGGCGAACTGTTTCAGTTGATGGGTACGTTGGTGGTGATTGGCGCCGGGCTGGACCGGATCATGCTGGCTTCGATGGTGCGCAGCTTCCGCGTGGCGCCGCTGGGCAGCTATGCCCTGGCGCCAGTGACTGCGCAGGCGATCGTGCGTGCCGCGGGCGGCATCTTTCTCGCCGCCGTCGAGTTGGCCGCGCCGGTGCTGGCGGCCACGCTGCTGGTTGAGGTCGCGGTGGCCCTGTTGGGCAAACTCAGCCCGCAGCTGCCGGTGATGTCCCTGACTGTGCCACTCAAAACCCTCACCGGCTTTCTCATCCTGACCGGCTCTCTGGCCCTGTGGCCGCGCTTCATTGAAGCGCGCTTTGCGGGACTGCTCGACCTGGCCGAGCGGCTGATTGCCGCGCCGGCCCAGGGCGCTGTTCCGGGCCTGGGAGGATAGCCGATGGCCGGAGAACGTACCGAACAGGCAACCCAGCACCGCCGCGAACAGGCCCGCAAGGAAGGCGACCTGCTGCACAGCCGCGAACTCACGGCCGCGGCTGGAACGCTGGCCGGCGTGATGGCGCTGGGCGCGCTCGGTAGCCACACGTTGATGGCCTGGCGGGGAACCTTTGCCGCGTTTCTCGATCTGGGGGCGCCGGCCCGATGGGAGCCCGCACAGGTCCAGCCGACGCTCAACGCCGTGCGCCGCTTGTCGATCACGGTGCTAGCTCCCTTCGGAATGGCCATCGCCGCAGTCGCCTCGGCGGCGCTCGCTGTGGGTGTTCTGCAAACCGGAGGCATCAGCATCCATGCCGGGGCCGTGGGGTTCAAGCTGGACCGCGTGAACCCGGTGAGCAACCTGAAGAACTTGTTCTCGTTGCGGGCAGCGGCGCGGCTGGCCAAGTCTTTGCTGCCGGCTAGCCTGTTGGCCGTCTTCGCCGTGCAGCGGATCGCCCGCCAGCTGACGGTGCCCCCGTTCTCCACCGCGCGCCTGGAACTGCTGGGTTCGGACATCTACGGCCTTTTGGTCGCGGCTGCCTGGCTGCTATTCGGCTGGGCGGCCATCGACTACCTGGTCGAGTGGCAGAGCCGGGAATCGCGGCTGAAGATGAGCAAGCAGGATATGCGGGACGAGATGAAAGAGACCGAAGGCAACCCGCAGATTCGCGGCCGCATTCGCGGCCTGCAACGCCAGATGCGCCGCCGCCGGGTGAAGGCCGACGTCTCCCGGGCGGCGGTGGTCCTTGTTAATCCTACCCACTATGCCGTGGCGTTGGGCTTCGACTTCACCACCATGGAGGCGCCCAAGGTACTGGCCAAGGGCCGCAACCTGCTGGCCGAGGAGATCAAGGCCGAGGCGCGCTGGGCCGGAGTGCCGATCATCGAGAACCCGCCGCTGGCCCGGTCGCTCTACCGCTCGGTCGAAGTGGGCCAGTCCATTCCAGCCGATCTCTACGCCGCCGTCGCTGCCATTCTGGCCTATCTCTATCGCCAGCGAGTGGAGTCCGAGTTGCGCGAGCGGCGCGCCCGCGAAAACAAGGCTGGCAACCATGCACACGCACCGGCTACAGCCCAATCGACTGGACATCCTGACGTTGGCTCTCTGCCCCCTAGAGGAGGAACCCGATGAGTACGACCGCTCTGACAGCCGGTCCGCTGCCCCATGCATCGATCTGGCATCGCCTGCAGGAGTACCTGCTTCCGCTGGGAGCTATCAGCGTGATTTTCGTCATGCTGATTCCGCTGCCAGCTGCGGGTCTTGACCTGTTGCTGGCGCTTTCCATGGCGGCCTCGATCATTGTGTTTCTTTCTTCAATCCAGATCCGCCGGGCCGTCGAGCTGAGCGTGTTTCCCACCCTCCTCCTGCTGTTGACGCTCTTCCGGCTGGCCCTCAACATTGCTTCCAGTCGCCGCATTCTGCTGCATGGTTCGGAAGGCACTTCGGCCGCCGGAAAGGTCATTGAGGCCTTCGGCCAGTTCGTGGTGGGCGGCAATTACGTGGTCGGCTTCGTGCTATTCCTGGCCTTGATCGCCATCCAGTTCCTGGTGGTTTCGCACGGCGCGGTGCGTACCGCCGAGGTCACCGCCCGCTTCACACTGGATGCTCTGCCCGGCAAGCAGATGGCCATCGACGCCGACATGAATGCCGGCCTGATTGACGAGGCGGAGGCACGCCGCCGCCGCCAGGCGATTGCCCGGGAAGCAGAGTTCTACGGAGCCATGGACGGCGCCGCACGCTTCAACCAGCGGGACTCGCTGGCCACCATTCTGATTACAGCCATCAATATCATCGCGGGGCTCCTGATTGGAACCTTGCAGCAGGGGATTGAACTCGGCGAAGCAGCGCGCACTTACACCATCTTGACGGTTGGTGATGGGCTGGTAACCTTGATCCCCTCGCTGCTGGTCTCTGTGGCCGGAGGCATCACCCTGACGCGGGCCAACTCGGCCGGCATGCTGGGCGGGGAAATCCGTCAGCAGTTGCTGGGACGGCCTGTGACGCTCTATCTGGCCAGCCTGGTTTCCGCAGCGATGTGCCTGATTCCGGGACTGCCCAAGTTGTCCTTCCTGCTGGTGGCGGCGGGGCTCTACTGGGGCGCGCGCCGGGCTGCCGCCCATCCCCAGGCAGGCGCTCCTGCGGAAGCGGGCACGGTCGAGAAGAAGAAGGCAGATCAGGCGCAAGGAGCCGACTTGGCCGCTCTGCTGCGCCTGGAGGACCTGACGCTGGAGATTGGATTCCAGCTGATTCCCATGGTGGACGAAAAGCAGGGCGGACAGTTGCTCAACCGGGTACGCGCCTTGCGCCGCCATCTCTCCACAGAGATGGGCTTTCTGGTGCCTCCCGTGCATATTTCGGATAATCTGCGCCTCAAGCCTCGCGAGTACCTTTTCTCGTTGCGGGGCATGGAGATTGGCCGCTGGCAGACCGAAGGCACGCAGTTGTTGGCCGTCTCCGGTGACCCTGGCCGCCGCCCACTGGCCGGCAAGGAGACACGAGAACCAGCCTTCGGGGTGCCCGCCGTCTGGATCGCTCCGGTACTGGAGGACCAGGCCATTGCCGCCGGCTACTCGGTCGTCGACGCGGTTACCGTCATCACCACCCATCTGGGCGAACTGATCCGGCAACATGCTTTTGAGCTGCTGGGCCGGGCAGAAACCAAGCGGCTGATGGATTCTCTCAACGAGAGTCATCCCAAGCTGATGGAAGAACTGGTGCCCAAGCTCCTGACCCTGGGCGAAGTGGGCCGGGTGCTGGAACAGCTACTGCGGGAGCGGGTTTCCATCCGCGACCTGGGCGCGATTTTAGAGGCTCTGCTAGAGATCGCGCCGGTGAACAAGAACTTGGCGGCCATGGTCGAGGCCACACGCCAGGCGCTGGGCCGGAGGCTGATTCGCCCGCTGCTGGACGGTGAAGGACAACTGCCGGTTCTGCTGCTTGACCCGGCGCTCGAAGAGGAGATCGTCGGTACCCTGGCGCCGGAAATAAACCAACGCTTGCTGGGGCCAGCCGCTTCACCGGGCACCCCGCTGGTCCGGCGTCTGGCGGATTCTTTGAGACAACTTATCGGCGCCACATCCACCGCGGTCCTTCCCGTGCTTCTTTGCCCAAGTCCGGCACGCTATCACGTCAAGCGCTGGCTGGAGCCGCTGTTGCCCCGTTTGGCGGTGGTGGCAGCCGGGGAGATCCCCCCGGAGATCCATTTGCGTCCGGTGGGAACCGTCCGCTGAGGGTGCCGGAAGCGTTTAGGGGAGCGGGGTTCAAGTTCGACAAGAGGGAAAAGTCATGGAGATGGAAACGGCAGGGACGGTAGGAAAGCAAAGTTCGCTGCGGCGCGGGGAAACTGGGACCGGGTATCCACCCGCCGTGGCCGCAGCGCCGTGCCTTACCGGAGAACAGGAGCGGGTGCTGCTCGAGCACCTGCCGATTGTGCGCTTTCTGGCCCGCCGCATTCACGAACGGCTTCCGCAGCACGTAGACATCGAGGACCTGGTCTCCGCCGGAGTGGTGGGGCTGATGGATGCCTTCTCCAAGTTCGACCCTGCCAAAAAAGTGCAGTTCCGCAGTTATGCGCAGTTTCGCATCCGGGGAGCAATCCTGGACAGCCTGCGCACGCTGGACTGGAGTCCACGGGAGCTGCGCCGCAAGGGCCGCGCAGTGGAGGAGGCGATCCGGGTTCTGACCGCCAGGCTGGGGCACGCGCCGGGCGAGTCGGAGGTGGCCTCGGAGATGGGGCTGGGCCTGGAGGAGTACCAGCAGGTGCTGGGCGATCTCAAAGGTCTGGAGATCGGCACCCTGCACGTGGAGCGCAACGAGGATTCGGGCGAAGAGGAGCTGGCCTATATTCCCGGCCGGCCGGAAGACGACCCCCTCTTTCGCTGTCTGCGGGGCGAAATGGAAGAACGGCTCACCGATGCCATTGCCCATCTGCCCGACCGGGAGCGGTTGGTCATGACTCTTTATTACTACGAAGAGATGACCATGCGCGAGATCGGTCTGGCCTTGGGGGTGGTCGAGTCGCGCGTCTCCCAGGTGCATGCCTCGGCCGTTGTGCACCTGCGAGCCACACTCAAGGATCTGGCGGCACAGGGTGCCCTTGCGCGGCCCCGCCGGCGCGAGATGCCGTCAAGACCGCACACCGAGCCGGGTGCCCGCAGCCGCGGAGAAGCCGCGCTGGGCAACAACCGATATGAGGAGAGGAGCGCGTGATGGAAAAGATGCTCGAACAAAACGAAATCGATGCGCTCTTCGAGGCGGCGCGCACGTCCACGCCGGAGGCTCCACGGCCCGAGGTGCGGGCCCGCGTGGTGCCCTACAACTTCTCCTCGGCCGGTCAGATCTCGAATGATCAGATGCGTGCCATCAGTTTGCTGAACGACCTGTTTGCCCGCAATCTGACTCACAACCTGGCTGCCTGGCTGCGCACCCGCCTGCAGGTCAACCTGGTCTCCGCCGAACAGATCCAATTCAATGAGTTTGTGTTGCGTATTCCGGAGGTCAGCTATGTAGCTTCCGTGCGTCTGGAGCCGTTGGGGGCATTGTCGGTGCTGCAGTTGGATCTGGCCCTGGCTCCTCCCATCGTCGATCTGCTGTTAGGCGGCGAAGGCAAGGACGGACCGCTGCGCGAACTCACCGACATTGAGGAGGCCATTTTGGGCAGCGTCGTCGAGATCGTCTGCCGTGAGTTGACGGCGGCCTGGCAGCAGGTGGGCCTGAGTTTCAACTTCGAGCGGCGCCAGATGCAGACCCAGGTAGCCCGCATCATGCCGGTTACGGAAAAGACACTGTGCCTGAGTTTCGAGATCCGCATGCCCCACAGCTCGGGCTTGCTGAACCTGGCGTTTCCGGCTGTGGTGGCCAACACAATCCTGCGCCGTCTGACTTCCGACTGGGGCCGGCGGCGCCGCCACGCCGGCGACACGCGAGAGCGGATGGAGTCCGCGGCGCGCAAGATTCGTTTCGGCGGCTCCCTGCAGTTGCCTACAGTGCGCCTGGCGGCCAGCCAGATCCAGGACCTGGAGCCGGGAACGATCCTCCGCTTCGGCCTGGCCTCCAATACGCTGCCGGAATGGCGAGTAGGCGGCCTGCCGCTTTCCCGGGCCATGGCCATCCGCCAGGGTCCGCACCGTGCTGCCCGCATGGAGCGGCTGATCAGCGAGGCTGAAGAATGAAGACTTATCGCGATTGCTGGATCCGTGTAGCCAAGACATTGCTCTCGCAGGCTCTGGCTGGAGAGCCGGAACTCATCGAGTCAGTACCCACGCCAATCGAAGCGGACTCCTTCGGCTTCGCCGTCACCCTGTCCGGGGACGAAGAAGGGCGATTTGCCGTCCTCCTGGAAGGCGCGGTTCTGGAGTCTCCGCTGCTGGGCGAAGGGGTCGACCAGAAAGCCGGTTGGGGAGAATTGCTGCGCGAAGTCGCCGACGCGGCTGCCGGGGAACTGCTGGCCAACGCAGGAAAAAAATGTCGTGTCGAGAAGTTGGAGCCGGTCATCGATGAAGGGCAGGTCTCTCTGTCCTTCCAGTTGAAATCGTCCGGGCATGCCTGGACGCTGCTGATTCACGATGAGGTGCATGCTCGGCCAGAAGCAGCGGCTTCGGACTCATCCACGGTTGTCGAACCGCCAGCGGACACGGATCAAGCCACTCCGGCGGGTATCCGTCCCGGTCTCGAACTGTTGCTCGATGTCGAACTGGAGGCCGCGCTGCGCTTTGGCTGTCGGGAGATGTCCCTCGGCGAGGTCCTCGACCTGGGGCCCGGCGATGTCGTGCAGTTGGATCGCCAGGTGACCGACCCAGTCGACCTGATTATCGGAGACAAGATTGTGGCTTGCGGCGAGGTAGTGCTGGTCAATGGCAACTTTGGCCTGCGAGTGACGGAGGTGGCCGCGCCCAGGAAGCGGCTGGAGAGCATACGATGCCTATTCTGAACAGGAGACTCGATGAAGACCGGCAGCTTCCGGACCGCGAGGAGAGCTTGGCCGGCCACACTCCGGAAGGACTCTGGCGCAGCGAGACCCGCCCGAACCGGCAAGGACACCCTCTGACGATGCCCCTGGCGGGGTTGTTTGAAACCTGTGCCAATCCCGGTTGTAGCTCTGGCTGGCTGCATCTGTGGCGGAGCCGCTCGGTCCCGATCTTCGAGAGTGGCTGGAATTGCTCGCCCGCCTGTACTGCAGCGCGCGTGGAAGCGGCTGTCAGACGCGAGTTGGACGGCATGGGGAGCGCGCAGGAAATCCACCACCATCGTATTCCGCTCGGCTTGGTCATGCTGGAGCAGGGCTGGATCACTTCTGGCCAATTGCGCCAGGCGCTGGATGCTCAAAAAGTGGCGGGTGCTGGCCGGCTCGGCCACTGGCTGGTGCGCCAGCAGGGAGTCAGCGAACAGTTGGTTACCCGGGCGTTGGGCCTGCAATGGAGTTGCCCGGTGCTGCCGATGGAATTGTACGATGCCGAGGCGCTAACCGTGCTCGTCCCCCGGCTGTTTGTGGATGCATTTGGCGCACTGCCCTTGCGGGTGGCTGCCGGTAAGCTCCTCTATCTGGGATTCGAGGACCGGCTTGACCCAGTGCTGGCCTTGGCGGTGGAGCGGATGACGGGGCTGCGCGTGGAAAGCGGGTTGGTACAAGGCTCCCTGTTCCGCCCGGCGCACACGCGCATCCTCAGCTCGCGGTTTCCTTCGGTGGAATTGATCGAAGCCAGTTCGGAGCCGGCATTGGTCCATGCACTCTCCAAATCGATTGAGGAGGCTCGCCCGGTCGAATCCTGGCTGGTGCGGGTTCACGACTGCCTTTGGCTCAGAATGTGGCATCGCCCACAGAACGGACCGCTACCAGGTCCGGCTTCGATCCGCGACCTAATCTGCTCGATCCGCGCCTGTTGAGGTTTGCAGGGCCATGAAAAAGCTCGGAGCTTTCATGCGGCGAGGAAATCCATCAAGAGTTGGACAGTGCAGCCGATACACAAAACAGCAGAGGAATTGGGCATGAAGGAAATACGAGCGTTGATCGTCGACGATTCTTCGGTGATGCGGAAGATTGTGGAACGTTCGCTCCGCCAGGCGGGCCTGGATCCCCTGGTCGTGCACGAAGCGGGCAGCGGCACCGAGGGCCTGGAGGTGCTGAAGGACAGAACTGTGGACCTGATCCTCTCCGACATCAACATGCCGTCGATGGACGGACTGGAGTTTGTGCGCCAGATCCGGGCCCAGAACCTGGCCCCCGGCGTCCCGGTGGTCATGATCACCACCGAGTCGAGCGAAGAGCATGTCAAGCAGGCCATCCTGGCTGGAGCGCGAGGGTATATCCGCAAGCCTTTCACCGCCGAGCAGGTAAAGGAGCGGGTTTTGCCGCTCATCGCCGCAGCCTGAGACGCAGAAAATCTCGTGGTGGAAAACGTCTGGCGCTTGCCGGTGCAGGAGCGGCGCAAACCCTTGTTGAAGGAATGGAGTGTGCAATGGCGCAATCGTTGCGTGAATCCTTGCCTGTGGTTTCCGATCCAGGAAACCTGGATGCCAGCGTGGAAGAGGTCTTTCATCTGATGCTGGGAGTGCGTTGCGCACGCGATGCCGGCCCCGTGGAAATCACAGGAGAGTCAGTCACCGCAATGGTGGGATTCGGTGGCCTGTTGAGCGGTGCCTGTGTCTTCAAATGCGGCTACTCGACGGCCAGGGAGATTGCCGCGCGGATGACAGGCATGGAGTTTGAAGCCATCGACGATACCGTGAAGGATGGAATTGGCGAGATCTGCAATATGCTGGCTGGTGCCTGGAAAGGCAAAGTGCCGGAGCTGGCCGCCAATTGCGGTCTGTCGGTTCCGGCCGTCGTCACAGGCCGGGATTACCACCTTCATGTCCTGGCCCCGGAGTTCCGACTGCACCATTGCTATCGCTTTGGAGACGCCCGCTTTGCCGTGACCATCGTCTGCGACGGCTTGAAGTAGGCTTTCTGCAGCCCATCCGCCCATGCGTGGCGGGAGTGCCCATGGGAGCGACGCTTGCTGCGATCCGGTCCAAAATCCTTCCTCCCACATTCCTCCTCCAGCCTCACCTCCTCCGGTTTGATGCTCTTCTGCAATCCATCCCGCCATTTCTGATGTTGTTCTAATTCCTCTGTCTCGAGTTCGGTTCTCCACCTGCAACGCTCCTTGGGCGACAGGAGATGGATCGATGGACAGCGGATTTTATGCGGCGATGACCGGTCTGGTGGCGCGAACCCAGGCACTGGACACGGCCGCTGCCAATCTAGCCAATGCGCAGACGCCCGGCTACCGGGCAGAACGGGAGTTCTTCCGTTCTGCGCTTCTGGGCCCGGACGCCGGGGATTCGCAATTGGGTAGCACCGTGAACAACTTCGGTCTGTTGGGTGGAGACCGGCTCAACCTGGCCCAGGGAGCCATCCAGCAGACTGGGAATCCGCTGGACCTGGCAATCGAGGGCGAGGGCTTTTTTCAGGTGCAAACGCCCAACGGCCCCCGCTTCACGCGGGATGGCAGTTTTCGGCGTTCCTCGGGCGGGCAACTGCTAACTGCTGCTGGCGAGCCCGTTCTGTCGGCCACTGGCCAGGCCATCGCCGTGCCTCCCGGAGAGGTGACGGTGGGCTCAAGCGGAGTGCTCTCCGTGGCCGGGGGCGCAGTAGCTACGGTGGGTGTCTTCACCTTTCCCGCCGGAACACAGTTGGCTGCGGAAGGTGCCAACCGCTATGTCGCCTCGCCCGGAACTGCGTCGGTTCTCTCCAAGAATGTCGCCGTGCATCAGGGAGCGATTGAGTCGGCCAACCAGGATGTGATCCAGGGATCGCTGGATCTGATCGTGATGCAGCGCCAGGCGGAGATGATGCAAAAGGCGCTGACCGTGTTCCATACCGAATTCAACAAGATCGCCACCGAGGATCTGCCCAGAGTGTAAAGGCACCACGCTCTTCCAAAACGAGGAGAAGAAATGATTCGAGCACTGTACACAGCAGCCAGCGGTATGAGCGCACAGCAAATGAACCTGGACACCATCGCCAACAATCTGGCCAACTCCTCCACCACCGGGTTCCGTCAGCTGCGCTTGCAGTTTCAGGACATGATCTACCAGAATCTGGTGACGCCGGGAGCGGCGCAGAGCCAGTCCACCGTTTCAGCCGGGTTGCAGATCGGACTGGGCACCAAATCGGCAGCGACTGAGGTGATCAACACCCAGGGTTCGCCCAATGAGACTGGCAATCAGTATGACGTCATGATCCAGGGCACCGGATTCTTTCAGGTGCAGCGGCCCGACGGCACCATCGCCTACACCCGCGCCGGACAGTTTCATCTGAACAATCAGGGAACCATTGTGACCACAGACGGCGATCCATTGGTTCCTACGATCACCGTTCCCTCCAATGCGACAGCAATCTCCATTACCCAGTATGGGGTGGTCAATGCAACGCTGGCGGGTCAGAAGGATCCATCGCAACTGGGACAGCTTCAACTGGCCACTTTCCCCAACGCCGGTGGACTGGAAAGCCTGGGTTCGAACCTTCTGCAAGCTACGCTCAGCTCCGGTGATCCGGTGCTGGGCAACCCCGGTGGCACCGAGGGCATGGGCACCCTGCAACAAGGTTACTTGGAGAACTCCAATGTGGACGTGGTCAGTGAGTTTGTGCAGATGGTGCTGGCGCAGCGGGCCTACGAATCGAACTCCAAAGTGATCAAGGCTGCCGATGATATGTACTCGCAAGTCAATAACATGACTCGCTAGATTTCAAGGGATTCCTGGGCGTTTGACGGGGCCAAATTGGGTGAGGCGGGACGGAATGAAGAGCAGATGGACGATGGGACAGGCAGCGGTACTGCTGAGTGTGGCAGCCTTTAGCACGAACGCCAAGGCGCAGTCCGCGGGTTCGCATGCCCAGCTGTCGAGTTCCGCAGCCGCTCCCGACCCTCTGCACAGGAGCAGCCAGGCCATCCGGGAAATCGACGATCCGCACTTGGGAGCGCGCTGGCTGCTGATGCGCGACCGCAACTGTCCGGCAGGTCCCGGTCGTCTGGTGCTGATCCCAGGATCAAGCAGGAATGCCGCGCAGGGCGAACCTGGAGGGAACAACTCCTTGGCTGGGGCAGAATCTATTCCGCTTCGCCCGGTCATTCACGCCGGAGACCGGCTGATCGTTGAGGAGAACACGGCGTCGGTTGAGGCGCGCCTGGAAGCGGTTGCGCTGGGCCCGGCCGTTCCTGGGTCTGTCTTCGATGTTCGGCTGAAGATTGGCGGCAAAGTCGCGCGAGCGATCGCTATGGCGCCGGGCCGAGCGGCCTTTGCACCCCGCCAGGAGGCACGGCCATGAGTTCTGACTTGGGGAGACAGCATTCCAAGCGAGCAGAGAGACTACGCAAGACCGTTCTCTGCCTGCTCATCGTGCTGCTGATCATACCGGCGGCGCAGCCTTTAAATAAACAGCAGAAACAACCCGCGCAGGCGTCCAAAGCCACGCCTCCGGAGGCGGCTCTGCGTGCCTACGTGGAGCGGGTCAGGGCCCAGCAGGCTGCGGAAGTGCGCACGGTAGGCTCAATCTGGAGTCCCGAGGGCCGACTGGTACGGCTGGGCACGGATGCCAAAGCGGCCCGAGTTCACGACGTAGTTTCCATTGTCGTAACCGAAAGTCTGGCTGCCTCGACCGACGGCCAGGTCAAAAATTCACGGGCCTCGAATGCGAGTTCCAGTCTGACGTCTCTGTTCGGCGCTCTCAAGGCTTCAAACAACCTGCAAAACCTTCTCGGACAAACCTCCGCGTCGGGGCTGAGCGCGCAAGGGCAAAGCACAACCAACTCCAGCCTGGCCACTACCTTTGGCGCCGAGGTGGTGGACGTGCTGCCGAATGGGATGCTGGTGGTGCAGGCCACCCGGCAGTTGACCTTCTCGCAACAGACGCAGCTGATCAAGCTGCGCGGATTGGTGCGCCCCGAGGATGTGAGCGCCCAGAACCAAGTGCTTTCGACCGCGATGACCGATCTGGAACTCGAGGTGACCGGCAAGGGAATTGTCAATGACTCCACATACCGGCAGAATCCTGTGGTTCGCTTTCTGGAAAGACTGGTGGTGTTTTGAGGGCAGGGAGCAGGGGAGTCGGGCGAGGGCAGAAGAGAGTGCGGGGCCAGAGAATGCCGATGCGAGTTGAAGAACAGAGGACGGGGAAAGAGCAGAAGAGTCGATCATTCCGGCGTTGGTTTTTGCTGGCGGTCGCTCTTCTCCTGGCGGACGCCGTGGCCTATGCCGAGGCAGCGCCGCATCTGGCGCGGATCAAGGATGTAGCGACGATCGAGGGGATTCGCGACAACCAGTTGGTGGGATATGGGCTGGTGGTGGGCTTGCGCGGCACAGGGGACAGTTCGCAAACGGTCTTTCCGGCGCAGACGCTGATCTCGGCCCTGGAACGGATGGGGATCACCGTTCCGCAGACCGGATCCAACAGTGCCAGCAACATGCAGGTAAAGAACATGGCCGCGGTCTTCGTGGTGGCAACGTTGCCGCCCTTCAGCCGCCCCGGTTACCGGATGGATATTACCGCCTCTTCGGCCGGCGATGCGCGTTCGCTGGAGGGTGGCATTCTGCTGATGACTCCTCTGTACGGGCCGGACGGCCAGATCTATGCCCAAGCCCAAGGTGCCCTGGTGCTGGGCGGCTATATGGCCTCGTCGGGAGGCAACACGCGGCAACTCAATCACCCCACCACCGCGCGCATCCCAGGCGGAGCATTGGTGGAGCGCCCCGTGCCTTTCGACCTGAAGCAGATGCATAGCGTTAACGTCGTGCTGAACGATGCCGACTTCCACACTGCCGAGCGCATGGCGGCGTCCATTGACCGGGCGCTGGGCAAACCGCGCGCACATGCCATCGACAGTCGCCGGGTCGAGATTGCCGCGGCGCCAGAAGAAGACCTTGCGGCGCTTCTGGACAGGATCGAGGCCGTCGAGGTCGAGGTGTACCCGCGGGCCCGCGTGGTGGTCAACGAACGGACCGGGACCGTGGTGATCGGGGGCACGGTTCGCCTGCAGCCGGTCTCGATCCTGCACGGCGGGCTCTCGGTCAATGTGATCTCGGAAACCAAGGTTTCGCAGCCGAACCCGTTCTCTTCGGGGACCACACAGGTGCTCCAGCAGACCACGGTGCAGGCCCAGGACAAGCCCGTGAACCGCATCGACCTGAAAGAAGGGGCGACGGTGGAGGATTTGGTCCAGGAATTGCAACGAACCGGAGCAGGAGCGCGGGACGTGATTTCGATTCTGCAGGCCATGAAGGAAGCCGGTGCACTGGAAGCCGACCTGGAGGTTCTGTGATGCAAGCTTCTGCAATCACCACGGCGACGCAGGGGAGCGGAAATCCAACCACACCGCAGCCCCGTCTGGTCAAGGCAGCGCATGAGTTTGAGGCGCAGATGATGAAGGAACTCATGAAGCCACTGACGGACGGCAACGCACTCACCGGGGAGCAAGAGGACTCCAGCGCCGGCAGCGCACTTGGGGAGTTTGCCTCCGAAGCCCTAGGGCGGTCGCTCAGCGAACAGGGTGGATTTGGGATTGCCAAACACATCGTGCAAGAGCTTTCCCACGCAGGGAACCAAAACGGAACGATTTCGGTAACCGGAAATCTGCACGGAGATACCGTCATCAAACGTTTTCAATGACTACAGTGATAAGTGAAAATGCCGATGAACCTGGCAAGGAGCAATGGGCATGGATATTCGCAATAATCTCGATGGATTGAAGTCGCTCTTGGGAGTGACCCCGCTGGCAGCGACGGCCACGCAGACCAAGAGCAGTGCGGCAACCAGCGGAAGCGTTCTGGGCAGCGATCAGGCGACTTTGAGCAGTGCAGGCAACGAAATTCAACAGGCAGCCGCCGATCCCGGCGTGCGCATGGACAAGGTGACCGCGGTTCAGGCAGCGCTCGCGGCGGGAACCTACTCTGTGCCAGCCTCAGTGGTCGCGTCCAAGGTTGTGGACTCGATGCTCGGCAGCGAACAGTAAGCGCTGCTCTGATTAGGTTGACCTGGGCAGCCTTGCCATAGAATCCGAGCGGAGACTGCACGCAGCGATGGATCTTTTGAATGAAGCGCCGCCTTTAGGGGAAGGAAAGGGAAGCGGGCAATGCAGGAGTTTAGGCCGCACCGGGAGCATCCCGAGCTGAAGAAACTGATCGCAGAGGCTTCGCGCGCGCTGGCCTGTCTGGATGCGGACCGGTTGGAAGAACTGGCCCTTTCCTGCCAGGCATTGAATCGCGCGTGGTTGCCAGCGGATGTCGAGATGCGAACCAATTTGGCCCGCGAGGCCACTGAAGCCTCGGGGAACATGGCCGTGTTTGCCCGGGTACTCGAGGCGACAAGGGCCAATCTTCATGTAACGAATCGCTTACATGACCTGCGCGCTGGCCGGCTGGAATATGACGAGGTGCAGGCGAGGGGATGGGCGCGTACGGAGAGCGGGCATGGGGACAATTAGCTCCGCATTCAGCCTGATTTCGCAAGCTCTGGACGCCGATCAGTCGGCGCTGAGCGTCGTGGCCAACAACGTGGCCAACGCCAACACGGCTGGCTACACGGAGGAGACTCCCACCTGGCGGGAAAACGCCCCCATTGAGATCAATGGCGTTTCCTACGGCTCGGGAGTTACCTCGACGGGTTCCACCTCGGTACGGGATCGTGTCTTGGAGGAGCGTCTGAACCAGCAGCAGCAGTTGGCCTCCGCTTCCGGCGCGCGGCTGACGGCACTGGACACGCTGCAGGCTCTTTTTACGCCGGACTCGGGAACAGCCAGTTCCACGGCAGGGGACATCGGCACCGACCTCACCAGCTTTTTCAGCTCTTTCTCGTCGCTGGAGGCCAATCCTACCAACAATACCCTGCGCCAGGATGTGCTTTCGACGGCGGCCACTCTGGCTGGCGACATCTCCAATGCAGCAGCCAGTATGAACTCTCAAAAGTCAGCCCTGGACCAGGATGCGGCTGGAGTCACCAGCCAGGTGAACGCACTGACCACGGCGATTGCCCAATTGAATCAACAGATTGAGACCACCTCTCCCAATGCGGATGCCGGAACCCTCGAGGATCAGCGCCAGGAGGACCTCAGCCAGCTCTCCAAGCTCATCGGTGTTAACCAGGTCACGACGGAGAACAATGGCCTTTCGATCACCACGACCTCGGGTCAGTCACTGGTTTCGGATGGGTCGAGCTTTCAGCTGACTACCGGCACGGTGAATGGGAGCACGCACTTCTATGTCGGCACCACGGACGTCACTTCTGGGTTGACCAGCGGCGGCGGCGAACTGGGGGGTTACCTGACGGCACGCGACCAGGATATTCCCAGCGCGATGGCCTCGCTCGATCAGTTGGCCTACAGCGTCTCCACACAGATCAATGCATTGAACAACGCAGGAACCGACCTGGCCGGAGACACGAGCAATGCCGGAAATATCTTCTCCGAACCCACCGAAGTGTCGGGCAGCGCGGCGTCGATGAGCGTAGTGATGACAGATCCCAATCACATTGCGGCTGCCGGATCGGGCGACGGAACCGGCGACAACTCAAATGCCAAGACCATGGCGAACCTGGCGAACAAAGCGATCGTCGACGGCCAGACCGCAACCAATTATTACTCGAACTTTGTCACCACGCTGGGATCAACCGTGTCCGGTGTGCAGACGGAAAACACGGCGCAAACCGCCTCCGTGACGCAATTGCAGACCCAACGCGATGCGCTTTCCAGCGTGAGCCTCAACGATGAAGCGACCTCCATGCAGAAGCTGGAACGAAGCTACCAGGCGGCCTCGCAGGTGTTTGCAATTTTGAACACCATCATGGCTTCGGCATTGAACCAGGGCGTCGAGACTTCCGTCTCCTGACCTGGGTCGGGCAACACGGGAAGGTGCGGCGCACGTTCGAAGGGCTCTCAAGAGGGTGGAGGAACAGGATGCGGGTGGATCCAAACTATATTTCGAATCTGGCGAATGCTCTTGATCAGAGCCAATCGACGGAGCAGCAGTTGACGTCTGAGTTGTCGAGCGGCGTGCGGGTAAATTCCCTTAGCGACGACCCTCTGGCTTCCGGCGAAAACGTCTTGCTGCTGAACCAGATGCAGAAGGACGACTCGTTCACGCAGACCTCGAGCCTGGTCACGGGCAAGTTGCAGGTGACCGATTCCACGCTCGGGAGCGTGGTTTCGCAACTCACCCAGGCTATTTCGCTGGCTACCAGCGCCAACAACGGCACACTCAATTCAAGCGATCTGAAGTCCATCTCCAACCAGCTTGCGAGCATTCGCGACGAAGTCATGTCGTTGGCGAATACCAGTTATGAGGGCGAGTATATTTTCGCCGGCAGCCAGACCTCCACGGCTCCCTTTACAACCTCCGAGACAACATCGCCCGCCACGACGACCTACAACGGCGACGAAGGCGTCAACTCCATCCAGACGCCCAATGGGCAGAGTATCCAATTGAACGTGCCGGGCGACAAAATCTTCTCGGCCAGCGGATCGAACAGCGTCTTTGCTGCGCTGAACAGTTTGGTGGCCGATTTTGCCAGTGGCACCGCCTCCAGCACTTCCGCAACGGATACGGCGTCTCTGAATACCGCGCTCAATTTTGTATCCCAGCAACGGGTGGTGCTCGACAATTCGCTCAGCCGGCTCACCGACGCCACCGACGCGGTCAGTAGCGAAAAAACACAATTGACCGCTGCACAAACCAATCTGATGCAGGCCGACGTGGCGCAGGTTTCCACTCAGCTTTCTCTCTCCAAATCGCAGCAGACCGCGCTTGAGGATGTGATCTCGGAGTTGGGTTCCGGAAGCCTGTTCGACAAACTCTAGCGGTGTCCTTTGTCCAACGGGAAGGGGATGCACCTCCACGCCTGCGCTCCGGGTCCCTGTTGTGTGCCTTGCACGGGTACCGCAGCACGGTGGAGCCGTCTATACTTAGAGCAAAAGGACATACTTTGCTCGCTCCACTCCGATTTATCTGGAATGCAACGCGCGGCCACCGGCTGGCTCCCTGGCGGAGCGAGTACTTCCGTTGGCGCGTTGAGACCTACTCCGGCATGCCGGCTGAGGACTTGACCACCAAGGACGTGCTGGGTTTTGTCTGGAATTCACGCTGGGAACTCCTGAGCTATCTCGCCTGGACTGATCGAATTGACCGCGAAGTGCACAAGCGGGTGTGACGGTGGCATCGAAAATGCTCGGTTCTCAGGACCACGATGCAAGAAGAGGCAGAGCGGACTTCAGAATGTCTTGGCGTACCGCCCGTTTTTGCATGGTTCTTAACTAACCACTGAAAACAGAGTCGGAGATCGCTGTCGCATGAGATCCGGATTTTTTCGCATATTCCACTCCGCAATGGCCGTCTGCCTTTTTGCCGCAATCGCAGCTTCAGCGCAGCAATTGCCACCGGTCGAACCGCCGCAACCCCTCCCTTCTGCACACTCCGATCAGCCTACCCTGCGCGTCAACGCCAATGAGGTGCTGGTGCCCACGTTGGTCGAAAAGCATGCCGGCGGGGTCGTCTACGGTCTCAAGCAGGATGATTTCGTGCTTGAGGATAATGGCGTTGCGCAGAAGATTCGCGTCCAGGAAGAGATGGACACCGCACCGGTTTCACTGGTGGTGGCGGTGGAACAGGGTGGCATGAGCGTGTTGGAGTTCGACAAGCTTGCCAAACTCGGCCCGCTGCTCGATCTATTCCTCTCCGACGGCCGCAGCCAGGCAGCTCTGGTTGGCTTCGACTCCAAACCCCATCTGATTCACGACTACACCCACACCAGCGAGGACATAAACGAGGCACTGAAGCACCTGGAACCCGGCAACGGGAGCTCGGCGATTCTGGATACGGTGAGCTATTCCGTCGACCTCCTGGAGTCGCAGCCCAAGGAATACCGTCGCGTGCTGCTCTTGATCAGCGAGGAGCGGGACCACGGCAGCAAACACACCAAGCCTGCGCAACTGGTTCAAAAGATAGGCCGCTCCGATGTGCTGGTGCTGAGCGTGTCCTTTTCTCCCGCTCGCGCCGAACTGCTCCACGACCTGAAGGACAACGGCGACGAGCGCACCATGAGCATGGTCTCCGCCTTGGTCATGGCCGTACAGGCCTTCAAAAAGAACGTAACCAAAGAGGTTGCGCACATGAGCGGCGGCGAATACATGACCTTTACCGGCGGCAAGGGCTTCGAGCAGCGGGTAGTGGAAGCGGCCAAGCATGCACGCAACCGTTACTTGCTCACATTCAGCCCTTCAGACCCCACTCCCGGCCTGCATACAATCCGCGTTCGCACGGTGCAGGACTACGGAACCCGGATCGTGGCGCGCGCCAATTATTGGGTGGTGCAGGAGCCGTAGCCGCAGGCGCGGAGAATGCGCATGTACCGGTCGGATTCCGGAAAGGTTAGCCCATGGCGCCAGGCCGGCAATTCATGGTAATCTCACATCAGACACTTAAGAGTGGACCTGAGAAGACAAGAGGAGTATCACCGCCGTGCTGGCGACTGCTAAGAAAACTACCCTGATTGAAAACTTCCGCACTCACGATACTGACACCGGTTCGCCGGAGGTCCAGATTGCAATTCTGAGTGCACGTATCGCGGAACTGACCGAGCACTTCAAAACCCACAAGAAGGATCACGCCTCCCGGCGCGGCCTCTTGATGCTTGTCAGCAAGCGCCGCCGTCTGTTGGATTATCTGAAGACTCACGATACCGACCGTTATCGCGATGTCATCGGCAAACTCGGCATCCGCAAGTAATTAGAAAGCCAACCTTGAACCGGAAGCGCCCAGACCGGACATTGGTCACGGCCCCTGTTCCACCCAGAACCTGGGGCCATGGTGTACCTGGCGAACTGCAACCGCTGCCAGGGTCTGCGCACAGCTATCGGCTGTGCGCAGACCCGGCGCGTTGGCCGGCACGCAGGCCGGGAGAATCCGCTCCCCCGCGCACATCCCACTCTTTGGCGCGCGTCCTGCTCCCTGTCAGGCCCTCCGCTGGCTTTAACCCACCCTCCGGCGCCTTTCCCTTACAAGTTTCCCAAGCGAACAAAACGAAACGAGGACTCTATGTCTAAACACGAAGTAGCTGTCGAGCTTGCTGGTGGCAAGCGGCTGGTCTTTGAGACCGGGCGCATGGCCAAGCAGGCTTCGGGCGCCGCACTGGTGACTACGGGCGAAACCGTAGTTCTGGCCACCGCTGTGGCCTCTCCCGAACCCCGGGAGGGTATCGACTTTTTCCCGCTTACCGTGGATTATCGCGAGTTCACCTTTGCCGGTGGCCGCATCCCCGGCGGCTTCATCAAGCGCGAAGGCCGGCCCAGTGAGAAAGAAGTCCTCACCTGCCGCCAGATCGACCGTCCCATCCGTCCGCTCTTCCCTGAAGGATTCCGCAATGAGACCCAGGTCATCGCGCTGGTCTTCTCCGCCGACAAGGAGAACGACCCTGACGTGATCGGCATCAATGCCGCTGCCTGTGCGCTGGCGCTTTCCGACATTCCCTTCACCGCCACTGTGGGCGCTGTCCGGGTTGGCCGCATCAACGGCGAATTCGTCATCAATCCTACCTACGCCGAGTCCGCTGCTTCCTCCGTCAATATCCTGGTGGTTGCTCACAAAGACGGCATCGTCATGATCGAGTCGGGAGCCCAGGAAGAGACGGAAGATGTCATTCTGGCGGCAATCGAGTTTGCTCATACCGAGATCAAGAAAATTGTCGCCGTCATCGACGAGTTGGTGGCTGTGGCCGGAAAGCCCAAGCGGGCCTTCACGGCGCCGGTGTTCGATCAGGCTTACTATGACCAGTTGTTTGCCAAGGTTGGCGACCGACTCAAGGATGCCCTGGACACCAAAACCCATGCCAAGTTGGACAGCCAGACACTTGTCAAGCAGATCAAGGACGAGTTGGCAGCCGAGCTTCCCGCCGACGATCCCAACGCCAAGAAGAAGTTGGCAACCTACTATGAGCATCTGCGCGAGCGGATCTTCCGCGAGCAGGTGACCAAGGATCGTATTCGCCCTGATCGACGCGCTTTCGATGAGATCCGCGAAATCACCATCGAGCACAGCGTTCTGCCCCGTACCCACGGGTCCGCTCTGTTCACTCGCGGTGAGACGCAGGCTTTGGTTACGGCGACGTTGGGCACGGCCGACGATGGCCAGCGCATTGAGACATTTGAAGGTGAAAAGAAGAAGACCTTCATGCTCCACTACAACTTCCCGCCCTTCTGCGTGGGCGAGACGGGCCGTATGACCGGCACAGGCCGGCGTGAAATCGGCCATGGAGCACTGGCAGAACGTGCCATCTCCTCGGTGCTGCCCAGTGCAGAAGATTCCCCCTACACCATCCGCATCGTCTCCGAAATTCTCGAGTCGAACGGTTCTTCGTCGATGGCCACGGTCTGCGGTGCGAGTCTGGCGTTGTTTGACGCCGGCATCGCTCTCAAGGGCGCGGTGGCTGGCGTGGCCATGGGCCTCGTCAAGGAAGGCGACGACTACGCCATCCTGACCGACATCGCCGGCGCGGAAGATCATTACGGCGACATGGACTTCAAGGTGGCTGGTACCCGCAAGGGCATCACGGCACTGCAGATGGACATCAAGATCGGCGGCCTGACCCGCGAGATCCTGCAGCAGGCCATGGAACAGGCTCGCAGGGGCCGTCTCTTCCTGCTGGACAAGATGGATGCCGTAATCGACGGACCCAGCAAGGAACGCTCGCAGTACGCGCCTCGCATCGAGACCATTCAGATTCCGACCGACAAGATTCGCGATCTGATCGGAAAGGGCGGCGCCACAATCCGCGGCATCATCGAGCAGACCGGCGCCAAGATCGATGTCGATGACAGCGGCTTGGTCAAGGTTGCTTCCTGTGATAGCGAGGGCCTGAGGAAGGCGCTTGAAATCATCGGAAACATCACTGCCGTGCCGGAAGTAGGCAAGGTCTACTTGGGCAAGGTGGTTCGGTTGGCTGAGTTCGGCGCTTTTGTCGAGCTTTTCCCAGGAACCGACGGCCTCCTGCACATCTCCGAGATCGCAGAACATCGCGTCAAGGAAGTGAAGGATGAGTTGCGCGAAGGCGATCAGGTCATGGTCAAGGTTCTGGCCATCGAAGGCAATCGCATCAAGCTCAGCCGCAAGGCGCTCATCAAGGAACAGAAGGCGAAGCTGGTTCACTCCGCTCCTGCCGAGACGCCCGAAGAGGGAGTCGAGGCTCCAGAGGCACCTGTCGCTCCGGCCAAGCCGCGCAACGAGTTCGACGAGCGTCAGCCCAGCTCCAACCAGAGCACGATCCTTATCGAAGGTGGCGAGGATTTTGACGAGGTTGAGGGCGAAGGCGAGGAGTTCGACGAAGAGAACGAGCCGAACTTCAACCGTGCGGAAGGCGCACCGGTGCCGGCAACTACGGCAGCGGGTGCGGGCCGTCCAGCGGGTGCTGCCAATAACAACAACCGGCGCCGTCGTCGTCGTCGTCCGGGTGGCCCGGGCGGCGGACGTGGACCGGCCGGTGGCGGCGGTCAGGCTTAGTCGCCAGTTTGATGCTTACAAACAGAAAGGCCCGGACGCACAGTCCGGGCCTTTCTGTTTGTTTTTGCGGTTAGGGTGGCTGGCAGGGTACACACCTAACAGAAGCTCTGAAATCGCTTCTGAAATCGCCATGGCACCACAGTTGCAGACAGCCTTTGCAGAGGGAGCAGGGGGATTCATCCCCCTGAAAACGGGCGCAACGATCGGGCCTTTAGGCCCGGAACAGCGCGATCCAGAGCAAATTCAACTGCAGTACACGAGCGCGATTACGCCTCGTCCGCCTCATCGTTTTTGGGCGTGAAGATGTTTCCCATGCGGCGGATCTGAGCCCCAACTCCGGCCAACTTATCCTCAATGCGCTCGTAGCCACGATCCATGTGGTAGACGCGGTCCAGGATGGATTCGCCGTCGGCCACAAGCGCAGCCAATACCAGGGACGCGGAAGCGCGCAGATCCGAGCACATGACGGCAGCCGCGGAGAGCTTGGCCGGTCCGCGAACGGTGGCTGTGCGGCCGTCAACCTTGATGTCTGCACCCATCCGCACCAGTTCCTGAACGTGCATGAACCGGTTCTCGAAGATGTTCTCTTTGACCATGCTGACACCCTCGGCTTGGGTGGCCAGGGCCATGTATTGAGCCTGCATGTCGGTCGGGAACCCGGGATACTCTTCCGTTGAGATGTCGGCGGCACGCAGCTTTCCGTCGGCACGGACGCGCACCGAGTTGAGCCCGAGAATGTCCACGCGGGCGCCCGCTTCTTCCAGCTTGGCAATCACCGCGCGCAGGTGTTCGGGATTGCAATTGGCCACAGTCAGGTCGCCGCGCGTGATAGCGCCGGCCACCAGAAAGGTTCCTGCTTCAATGCGGTCGGGGTTGATGCGGTAATGCGCTCCATGCAAGCTGCTCACACCCTGCACGTGAATCGTCGAAGTCCCGGCGCCCTCGATCTTTGCGCCCATGGCAGTGAGCAGTGCAGCAAGATCGGTCACCTCAGGTTCGCGAGCACAGTTCTCCATCAGGGTCTCGCCCTCGGCCAACACCGCGGCCATCAGCAGGTCCTCTGTGCCGGTTACCGTGATCTTGTCGAAGACCAGGTGTGCGCCGCGCAAGCGGTCCACGCGCGCTTCCAGGTAACCGTGCGCCTGGTGGATGGTGGCGCCCATCTTCTCCAGACCCTTGATATGCAGATCGATCGGCCGTCCACCGATGGCGCAGCCACCGGGCATAGCCACGCGCGCCATGCCGACCCGCGCTACCAATGGCCCCAGGACCAGGGAACTGGCCCGCATGGTTTTTACGATTTCGTACTTGGCTTCGGGATCCGAGAGGGTGCGGCAACAGATCGTGGTGTGGTGGTTCTCTTGTCCTTCGTCCAGACTCACTTCGGCGCCCATCGATGCCAGCAGCCGCCGTTCGGTCGCAATGTCGCGTACCTGGGGAATGTTCTCGAGAATGACCTCGTCTTCGGTCAGAATGGCTGCGGCCATGCAAGGCAGTGCCGAGTTTTTGGCGCCCGAAACGCGAATCGTGCCCACCAGCGGATTGCCGCCGCGAATGACAAATTTATCCATGAAGAATCAGTAACTCCTAGAGTTCTAGTGTAAATCTGGAATCTGTGGCGACGATGACGGCGGTCAAGAAACCAAGAGAAGCCGGAACAGCCAATCGCACAGAGCTGCATGGGCTTCGCTGCATGGATCGAGATAATCCATGTGTCCCGCATCCCCCAGTTCAATGAACTCAACACAGTCTCCCGCATCGAGGGCGGCTTGGTTATATGCGCGCGCCATCTCAATCGGAACAGAATCGTCGGCAGAGCCGTGGAGAATAAGCTGCGGAATCCCCAACGGTAACAGGCATCGAGGGGAAGCAGATTCGTATCGCGCTTGAAGGTCCGCCGGTGCGCCACCCATGAACTCGCTGACGGCGTTTCCGCCTAAGCTGTTCTCATAGGCGCTGACAAGATCTGTAACCGCAGCCAGCCCTGCGACTGCTGTGATTCGCACATGAGACGCTGTGACTTTCAGCCGAGCCACGCGCTGGCGCGCAGCCGCCCATAATGCAAGTTGCCCTCCAGCGGAGTGGCCAACCGTTGCGACGCGGGTCAAATCGAGGTCTACCCCGTTTACGACCAGGTGTGCGAGGTGCTCAATCCCCATGTTCACATCGTCGAATGTGCCGGGCCATCCGGCGGCGAGCGACCCAAGGCGGCGATACTCCATGTTCCAAACCGCGAAACCCCGAAGAGCCAAATCCTGAGCAACGGCTTCCATCTGGTCCTGGCCATAGGGCATTCGCCAAAATCCGCCATGAAGAAGGCATACCACTGGAGGATGATTTCCAGCAGGGAGATACAGGTCTCCCGCTTGGCCTTCGAAGGGCCCAAAGCTTTCGGTACGCCGATCAATCAACGGCATCTTCTCATCCAGGAATTGGCGATTTCAGGGGCAGTGTCATGTCGCCACGCCCGCCACACCTGTATCAAGGATTTGCGGCGGGCGTGGCCGGACGCGATGCGGCATACCAGAAAGAGAGGTAACTACACTACAACTCCACTACATTGTCTTCGATTGCCAGGCGCACATTGCCGTCGGATTGAGCCAGGCGGCGGACAGCTTCAGGCTTGTCCACTTTGGCTTTGAGCATGACCAGCGCCACGGGTACGCTACGGCCAGCGCTCTTGATGGTCTCCACCGCAGTGGACCGGTCAATGCCGCACGCGCTCATCAGGATGCGTATGCCGCGCTCGACTAGCTTGGAGTTCTGCATATGCACGTTGACCATCAGGTTCTCGTACACATAGCCCATGCGGGTCATGGCGCCCGTGGTGATCATGTTCAGGATCATCTTCTGGGCGCTGCCGGCTTTCATGCGGGTAGAACCGGAGATGACCTCTGGGCCCACATCGGCAACAATGGCGATATCCGCGGCTGCGGCAAGAGGCGTTCCTTGATTGCAGGTGACAGCGGCGGTGTGTGCTCCGCGGGCCCGGGCATAGGCCACGGCGGCCACAACGTACGGCGTGCGGCCAGAGGCGGAAAGCCCGATCACAACATCCTTGCGCGTGGGCCGCCGTCGGGCAATATCCCGCTGTCCCAACTCTTCGGAGTCCTCATTGACTTCGACAGCCGAGGCCAGAGCCTTGGGCCCGCCAGCCATGATGTACTGCACTTGTCCGGGAGCGGTTGAATAGGTGGGTGGGCACTCCGAAGCGTCCAGAGCGGCAATACGTCCGCTGGAACCGGCGCCAATGTAGATCAACCGGCCACCATCGCGCAAACTGCGAGCTAGCTGATCGATCACCTGCGCAATCTCGGGAATTGCCTTTTTGACTGCTGCCGCAATCTTCGCATCCTCATGGTTGATGATGCGTGCGATTTCGACCGCAGATTTTGTGTCAAAGCCTTGAGAAGCCACATTTTGGCTCTCAGTTGTCAATTGTTGAAGCAGGGAGGCCTGGTCTTTCTTCGAATCCGTTCGGGTGCCGGCTGTCTCCTGCGTCGTCGAGCTTGTTAGCATCGCGTCTGTCCCCAATTTCTAATTGTAGCTGGAAAGGGAGCAACCTCCGAGAGAATTCTCGCAGCCCCGAATTACCATGGAAAGCATTGGTTGCAGGAGTGTTACAAGGCCTCGCGGACTGCATCGTGGAAGGTAGGTCTGACCACTCGAATCAACTGGCACTGCCGATCCGGCCAAGTGCGGTTGGTCAGCAGCACGACGGCAATTCTCGCCTCGAGGTCAATCCAGAGCGAACAGCCGCTGAACCCCAGGTGCCCAATGGACTGTGACGAAAAGTGTTGGCCAGACGAAGAATGCGCGGAGGGTGTATCCCAACCGAGGGCCCGCGAACTCCCTTCGGGCCCCTGGCGCTGGGCAAATCGGTCCACCGTAGCGCGATCAAACAACAGATGGCCTTTCCCGGTTGCTGAGCCCGCGGCAATCATTTCCCCGGCTAAACGCAACAAATCAGAAACATTGGAAAACATACCCGCGTGGCCGGCAAGTCCCTGCAACGCCCATGCATTCTCATCCTGAACTTCTCCCTGAATGCGGTGCTTGCGGAAGGTCAAGTCCTCTTCCGTGGGCGGAATCAGCGACCGTGTGGCAGTTGGCGGGCAAAAAACAGTGGACCCCATGCCAAGCGGCTCGTGAATCTGGCGCCGGACCCAGGTCGCGAGGGTTTCGCCGGTAAGTACCTCCAGAGCCTTGCCAAGCAGTATGAAGCCGGGATCGGAGTACTCCGCGCGTGTGCCGGGTTCCGCCTCCAGACCCAGTTCCAAGCAGGCGCGCAGCAGCTCCGGCCCGGTCTTCGCCGTGCGAAAGAACTGCACGTAGCCGGGAAGCCCGGAATTGTGTGCCAACAAATGTCGTAGCTTGACGTGCCGGGCAAGGTCCCCGGCAGGGCGGCCCACTACAAATCCAGGCAGCAGTTCGCCCAGCGGAACATCCAGATCGAGAAGCCCGCGCTGGTAGAGCAGCATAGCCGCAGCCGTGGTAGACGCCACTTTCGTGATGCTGGCCACGTCGTAGACAGTCTCCGCAGACACAGCGGGCGAGCCTTCTTCATAGGTAAAGCGGCCCAATGCATCCTGCAGCACGATCTCGCCGCCAGCCAATACACCAAAGGCGCAGCCGGGAAAGGCGTGCGCGGCAATAGCTTCCCTAAGCACTCGATACGCGGCGCCAAACCGCCCAGACTGGCCCTCTGCGAAGGGTGCCGATGTGATTTCTGAGGACATCTCTATTTGGGATCGTAACGCGAATGGCTCCGGACCGCGGTGCGAATCTTAGTTTTGACACGATTCCATGTTGCCCGGGCGCTATCCTTGGGTGCGAGCGGTTCGTCTATATCCATAGATCATCTCCGGAGGATGGCATGCATCTGTTGCATGGAGCGTCGAAGGCTGGAATTGTGCTGTACATGGGGTGCGCGCTCTCCTGCCTGGCTGCTGCCCAAGAGTCTTCCGAGTCAAGCCAACCACCTGCTACTCCCACAGCCAGCGATTTGTCGGTTACTCCGGCAAAGAAGACTTACACAGTCCCCGAAGGCACCAAGGTTCTGCTGCAACTGCGCAGCGCCATCAACACCGCGAGCGCCAAGGCCGGCGATGGCGTGTATCTTGTCTCGACCTTCCCTGTGGTCGTCGGAAACAAGGTCATGATCCCCAGCGGAGTCTATGTGCAGGGAGTGGTGGACCGGGTAGCTCGCGCCGGACGCATGAAGGGCAGGGCACAGCTCGACATGCATTTCACCTCGATCATCTTCCCCAATGGCAGTGTGGTGGAGATTCCGGGTCTGGTCAACAGCTTGCCCGGCGCAAAAAAGCAATCCGTGAAAGGCAACGGCGAGGGAACCATCGAGCAGGCCAGCGACAAAAGCCGCAAGGCAGGGGATACCGCCAAGGTCGCCATTCCTGCCGGGGGAACCATTGGCTCCATTGCGGGCGTGAGTTCAGGGCATTCCATGGCCGGCGCGCTAGGAGGGCTCGGGGCGGGAGCGGTAGCGGTCGGGCTGGTTTCGCTGTTTACGCGGGGCGCCGACGTCAATATCGAGAGCGGATCTCAGGTGGAGATGGTTCTGCAACGGCCACTTCTGCTGGAGGAAGAAAATCTCGGCGGTACCAACTCGCCGGGGACCGCTCCTGCGCTGGTACCGGCCGCCAATCAGCCCAAACCGCTGGCCAAACCGAAGCGTATGGGGATCCTTTGTCCAGCCGGCGGGCTCGGTTGCGGATGATTTCGATTAGTCTAAAGGAGTGATGCCTACGGTTCCCCAAGACACCCCATCCCAGGAATTCAACGCCCCCGTGGCGGAAACCAGCCAACCGGCAACCACTCCTGCGTCCGCTCCGGCCTCCAAGACCGGGGGCATTGGGCTTTGGCTGCGCGATTTGCTCGTTTCCGCAGCTGCCTCGGTGCTCATCATCACCTTCCTCTACCAGCCCGTCCGGGTCGAGGGCACCAGTATGCTGCCGCGGCTCGAAGACCGCGACCGGCTGTTCATCAACAAGTTCGTCTATCACATCGCGGCCATCGAGCGGGGCGACGTGGTGGTCTTCCATTACCCGCGCGATCCGGAAAAGAGCTACATTAAGCGCATCATCGCCTTGCCGGGTGACCGCCTGCGCATCGATCACGGCCGCGTCTGGCTCAACGGCCAGCCGCAAACCGAACTCTACGTTCCTGAGATGTTTGCGGATACTCGTTCTCTCCCTGAGATGGTGGTGCCGGAGGACGACTATTTTGTCATGGGCGACCACCGCTCCATTTCTTCCGACAGCCGCGAGTTTGGCCCTGTCGACCGCTCACTCATCTATGGCAAGGCGGTTTTCGTCTACTGGCCGGCCCGCGATGCTGGAGTGGTGCATTAATCCCCGGAGAATCGAAGCGGAAAATCCCCGCTGAAACCTGTTAGAATCGATAAAATCTACTCCTCGGAGAGGCGATGCAGGCAATTCTTGCGCTCGAAGATGGGCGCGTATTCCGCGGCCACGGCTATGGCGCTCCTGGCGAATGCCAGGGTGAAGTTGTTTTCAATACTTCCCTAACCGGTTATCAGGAAATCGCCACCGATCCCTCCTATGCCGGTCAAATCGTAGTTCTTACCAATCCCCAGATCGGCAATTACGGCACAAATCAGGCAGATAATGAGTCGGCCAAGCCCTATATCGAGGGCCTGATCGTTCGTGAATTCTCGCCCATCAGCTCCAACTGGCGTTCGGAACAGGTCACCGACGAGTACATGGAGCGCTACCAGGTTCCGGTGCTGGCGGAGATCGATACCCGCGCCCTGGTGCGGCATCTGCGCACCTACGGCGCCATGCGCGGCGTCATTTCAACCGACGTTTCCAATCCTGACGCCCTGGTCCAAAAGGCCAGAAACATGCGCAAGATGGATGGAACGGATTTGGCCAAGGTAGTTTCGACCAAGTCGATCTATACCTTCGACGCGAGCGACAGCCGCAACCAGACAGGCGATTCCTACCTGAACCCCGGCTTTCTCCACAAGGTAGAAACTGGAAAGCCCCTGCACGTGGTGGCCTACGACTTCGGCATCAAGCTCAACATCCTCCGCATGTTGGCCCGCGAGGGTTGCCGTGTAACGGTGGTTCCGGCCGAAACCAAGGCGGAAGACGTGCTGGAACTGAAGCCCGACGGAATTTTTCTGTCGAACGGCCCCGGAGATCCCGAGCCGGTGGACTACGCCGTGCGCGCCATCAAGCAGTTCCTGGGGCGCGTGCCGGTCTTCGGCATCTGCCTTGGTCACCAGCTCACCGGCCTCGCTTTGGGTGGCAAGACCTACAAGCTCAAGTTCGGCCACCACGGTGGCAACCACCCGGTGAAGAACAACGCGACCGGCAAGGTCGAGATCACGGCTCACAACCACAACTTCGCCGTCGATCCCGACTCGATCAACGTCAACGAGGTCGAGCTGACCCATGTGGACTTGAACGACAACACGCTCGAGGGCTTGCGCCACAAGTCGCTGCCCCTGTTCAGCGTGCAGTACCACCCCGAAGCCGCTCCCGGCCCGCACGACTCGAACTACCTCTTCCACGACTTCCGCAAGATGATGGAGGAGTGGAAGGGATGAATCACCTACTCCCAGTCCTGGCATTGCTTGCAGGACTGGGGAGTTCTATTTCCTTCGCTCAGGCCAACCGCGAAATGCGGTGGTGCAAGGATGAGAAAACACTACCGAACCTTTTCATTGCTAAACCTGCAAAATTGAGTGGCGTTTTGCTTGATGAAACTGGCGCGCCTATTGTCTTTGAGAAAACACTGGTTCAAATCAGAGATCAAAAGACCAATGTGCTATTGCTTTCAGCGTCGCTGGATGAAAAGGGTCAGTTTGATCTTGGCAGAGTCCCTGCGGGTGAGTTTCGCTTTCTAGCTGTGCAACTTAAGGATGGAAAAACACTTCGACTTCCTTTGGCTGATCAGCCAAAGGCTTTGTTTTGCTCCGACGATGCGGAGTGCCGACTGAAGGTCGTGATTCATTTTCACGGATCCGACAACCCGATTGATTTTTGTCCTCCAAAGTAAAGGTCCAAAAAAGAATATGCCACGCAGAAATGACATTCAGAAGATCTTGGTGATCGGCTCGGGGCCGATTGTGATTGGGCAGTCGGCGGAGTTCGACTACTCAGGTACGCAGGCCTGCAAGGCTCTCAAGCAGGAGGGCTATGAGGTGGTGCTGGTGAACTCCAACCCCGCCACCATCATGACCGACCCGGATCTGGCCGACCGCACCTACATCGAGCCTCTGACCCGCGAGTACGTCGAAGAGATCATCCGCCTTGAAACGGAAATGCTCGCCGCGAATCCCGCCTCCGGCAAGTTCGCCCTGTTGCCCACCGTCGGCGGGCAGACCGCGCTCAATCTGGCTGTCGACCTGGCCGACGCGGGCATTCTGGACAAATACAACGTCGAGCTGATCGGCGCGAAACTCGAAGCCATCAAGAAGGCCGAAGACCGGCTGCTCTTTAAAGACGCCATGATCCGCATTGGTCTCGAGGTCTCCAAGTCGGCGCTGGTGAATAACCTGCGCGATGGCCTGGACTTTGCTTCCAAACTCGGCTTCCCGGTACTCATTCGACCCAGTTTCACGCTGGGCGGTTCGGGCGGCGGCATCGCCTACAACCGCGAAGAGTTGCTGGAGAACCTGGCCCGCGGACTCGATCTTTCCCCGGTGCACGAATGCCTCATCGAAGAGAGCGTGCTGGGCTGGAAGGAATACGAGCTCGAGGTGATGCGCGACCTCGCGGACAACGTCATCATCGTCTGCTCCATTGAGAATTTCGATCCCATGGGCGTGCACACGGGTGACTCCATCACCGTGGCTCCGGCGCAGACGCTCACCGATCGCGAATACCAGAAGATGCGCGATGCGGCCATCGCCGTCATGCGCGAAATCGGCGTCGAAACCGGCGGCTCCAACGTGCAGTTCGCCGTCAATCCCGTCGACGGCCGCATGACCGTCATCGAGATGAACCCGCGCGTTTCGCGCTCCTCCGCGCTGGCTTCCAAGGCCACCGGTTTCCCCATCGCCAAAATTGCCGCCAAGTTGGCCGTGGGCTACACGCTCGACGAGATTCCCAACGACATTACGCGCAAGACCCCAGCCTGCTTCGAGCCGACCATCGATTACGTTGTGGTCAAGATTCCCAAGTGGCAGTTTGAAAAGTTCCCCGGCTCCGACGACACGCTGGGCCCGCAGATGAAATCCGTGGGCGAAGTCATGGCCATCGGGCGCACCTTCAAGGAATCGCTGATGAAGGCCGTGCGCTCTCTGGAGACGGGCAAGAAAACCGATAGCGAGATCCTGGAGCCGCGCCGCCTGACGCAGCAACTGGTCACGCCGCAGCCCGACCGCTTGAACTATATCCGCTTCGCCTTCGAGCGCGGCATGAGCGTGCGCGAAGTAGCGCGCCTCACCGGCATGGACCCCTGGTTCCTGCATCAGGTTCGCGAAATCACGCTGGAGCAGAACCAGATTGCCGCCACCACGCCGGAGACGATTACGGCAGAAGCGATGCTTCGCCTTAAACGGCTGGGATTGAGTGATGAACGCATTGCCGCCGAGTGGAAGCTGGAAGGCCACGCGGGCACCAAACAGGTGAGGGAACTGCGCGAAGGGATGGGCGTCAAGCCCGTCTTCAAGCTCGTGGATACTTGCGCGGCAGAGTTCGAATCCATGACGCCCTACCTCTACTCAACCTACGACGAAGAGGACGAGGCGCCGCCGACCTCGAAGCACAAGATCATTATTCTCGGCTCGGGTCCAAACCGCATTGGACAGGGCATCGAGTTCGATTACTGCTGCTGCCACGCGGCCTTTGCGCTCAAGGAAGACGGTTATGAGACCGTCATGGTCAACTGCAATCCTGAGACCGTCTCCACCGACTACGACACCAGCGACCGGCTCTACTTTGAGCCGCTGACCTTGGAAGATGTGCTCGCGGTCTATCACCACGAGGCCTCTTCCGGCGCGGAGATCGGCATGATTGTGCAGTTCGGCGGACAGACTCCGCTGAACCTGGCGCAACGGCTGCGCGCGGCCGGTGTCCCGATCATTGGAACTTCTCCTGAATCGATCGATCTGGCCGAGGACCGCAAGCGTTTCGGCAAGCTGCTGAACGATCTCGAAATTCCACAACCCGCCGGCGGCACGGCCACCAGCGTGGATGAGGCTCTGGCTATCGGCGAGCGGATCGGCTATCCGGTGCTGGTGCGCCCCAGCTATGTGCTGGGCGGCCGGGCCATGGTCATTGCCTATGACGCCGAAGCTGTCGCTCAATACATGGCGCAGGCGGTCGAGTACTCCCAGGAGCGGCCCGTTCTGGTCGATCACTTCCTGGAAAGCGCCATCGAGATCGACGTCGATGCGCTCTGCGACTCGGAAGACGTCATCATCGCCGGCATCATGCAGCACATTGAGGAAGCCGGCATTCACTCCGGCGACTCCTCCTGCGTGCTGCCTGCCGTGGATATCCGTGAAGAGACTCTTGAGGTTCTCCGCGCCTATACCCGCAAGCTGGCTCTTGCGCTCAAGGTGGTCGGCCTGGTCAACCTGCAGTTCGCTATACAGCGCGATCTTCAGGGACAGGACCACGTCTTCGTGATCGAGGTAAACCCGCGTGCCTCACGCACAGTGCCTTACGTATCCAAAGCCACCGGCATTCCCTTGGCAAAGATGGCTGCGCGCCTCATGACCGGCCGCAAACTACGCGAGTTGCTGCCTGCCCAGCTTGCTTCCGGCAAGGACCTAGAAACCGGCACGCACTACTACGTCAAGTCGCCGGTCTTCCCCTGGGCCAAGTTCGCCGGCGTCGATACGGTTCTCAGTCCGGAGATGAAGTCCACCGGAGAAGTGATGGGAGTAGCTGCCACCTTTGGCGAGGCTTTTGCCAAGGCGCAGCTCTCTGCAGGTCAACTTCTGCCCGGAAGTGGCACGGTGTTCTTCAGCGTCAACGACCACGACAAGCCGGCGGCAATCGACCTGGCCCGGCGCTACGTGCAGCTGGGCTTCCATATCGTCGCCACCGAAGGAACGGCCAACGTGCTGGAGAAAGCTGGCCTCTCGGTTGAGCGTGTTTTCAAGGTCAAGGAAGGCCGTCCCAATGTTGTCGACCTCATCAAGGGAGACCGCATTCAGTTGATCATCAACACCCCGCGCGGGCAGGATACGTTCTTCGACGAGAAGGCTATCCGGCGCGCCGCGGTCTTGGCGCGGATTCCCACCATCACCACCATCGCCGCGGCACAGGCTGCCGTGGAGGGAATCGCTGCCATGCAGCGGCCTCACACCACGGTTTACGCCTTGCAGCAGCTGCACACCGCCTTTGGCGTCTGATCGCTTGGCTGGAAGGGCTTATGACGGAACACGACAGTCTGTCGATTCTCGATTCTTTGCAGAGTGGGCCGGGCGTCCTGCTGGACGCCTTGCGGGGTGTGACCAGCGAATTGGCCGTCCGCGTTCCGGACCCTGGAAAGTGGTCTGTTCTGCAATGCGTCGAGCACATGGCTCTTTCCGAGGAGTTTCTGCTTTCCCGCCTCCTTGCAGCGGAGCAGAGCGCCACGCCCCTCGTCAATGAAGACCGGGAAGCCCGGCTCATCGCGCGCGCAACGGACCGAACCAAGCCGGCGAAAGCTCCTGAAATGGTCTGCCCGCGTGGAAGTTTCTCCACTCTGCAGGATGCCGTGCAGCACCTTCTATCCAGTCGGCGTCGAACCGTTCAATTCGCTCAAGATCACGCCCAGGAAGATCTGCGCTGCTGGATGACTTCGTGTCCGCCATTTGGAGCCGTGAATTGTCAGGAAGTGCTCTTGCTGATGGCCGCGCATCTGTTTCGCCACGCAAATCAGATCCGGGAGATCAAGACCTCACTGGCCTAGCCTGTACGGCCAGTTCCAGCGAGCCCCAATCGAATCCGGGGAGCAGGGAACCAGTTGCCTTGGATGTGAGCGAGTCAGAAAACTTTACTGCATTTCTTTCGTATTTGTAGAGCGGCTTTGAAAGGGCTCGGCTTTAGCCGTGCCGTAAAGATGCCTGGATGATTGGGCTTTAGCCCCGGAGAAAATGCTTATCCCTCACCCGAAGGAGAACAGTTCTAGTCAGCCGATGCGCTGCGGCGGAGCGCCAGCCGCGCCCCAATCGCGTAGCCGAGAAAGGCTGCCGCAGGCCACGTGCAGAGAAACGGCCCATCGTTATCGATCAGGCCACTTGGCTTGGGAAAACTGAAGAATGTCCGCGTCAGTTTCTCTGTGGCATCGCACTGGAAACACTGGTTGGGACCCGTCGGCATGTCCAGCACCCAAAGACTGATGATGAGGACCCAAATCAGGCCGATCAACCAGACCAGTGGAGCCATCTCGTCGTGACGGAAATTAATGACGATAAAGCCAACAACAAACGGCACCAGAAACGAAGCCGCAAGGATCACCGACTGCGGAACCGCGGGGGGATTCAAGGCGTAGCCTGCAAACATAAGAGCAAGCCAAGAGCCAAGTGCGAGCAGGATATGGGTAAAAAACGAGAGTGCCTGCTGGGAGAACCTCGTAGCGCCCAATTCGTCGTCCCTTTGCATCGAAGACTCCATCCGCGGCGCTTGAATGGAATACCTTCTTCAAGCTTGCCCTGTTGTCTAATTACATAATATAGCCGATAAGCAGGGAAGAGAATCGGCTTGGGCGGAATCGTTGATGTCGAGGAAGGGACGCCCTACGACCTGCCTCTGCCTTGGGCGCGGCCTCTGCTCTAGAATGATTTCATGTTGATCGAGGGCGTCTTTGCCGCAGTACCCACCCCGTTCTACCCGAACGAGGAAATCTATTTCCGCAAACTTGAGGCCAATATGGCTCGCTATTCGCGCAGCCTGTTGGCCGGCATGCTGGTCCTGGGATCCACTGGCGAGGCGGTCATGCTCAGCGACGCCGAGTCCCGCGAGGTTTTGCGCGTAGCTGCGGATGCCGCGGCGCCGGAGAAGGTCCTCATCGCCGGGATTGGACGTGAGAGCGTCAAACTTACTGTCGAGATGGCTGACGCAGCGGCAGAGCTCCACTACGATGCGGTTCTGGTTCGTACGCCGACGTACTACGCCCGGCAGATGTCTACCGCCGCAGTCCTGGACTATTTCCGCAGCGTGGCCGACCGTTCGCCGCTGCCGGTCTTGCTTTACAACATTCCCCAATCCGTTCCATACCAGATTCCCGTCGAAGTGGTAGCGGAACTGGCGCAACACCCAAATATCATCGGCATCAAGGAATCCAGTGGCGATGTCGAGCGGACGCGCGCTCTCGTTGAAGCCACCAAGGCTGCGCCTCGCAGAACCGTAACCGTGACGCCGATTTTTGAAGCAGCAACCTCCCGCATGCTCGCGCCGAAGATGGATCCAGCCGGCACCTTTGTTTCCGCTGGCGATTTGGCAAGCGGTGTGGCTCTGGCAGCAGCGCCCCAGGCGCCTCCGATCAAGACTCGGACCAAGGAAGTGGGTTTTCAGGTGATTGCGGGCTCAGCAGCCAAGCTGCTTCCGTCGCTTCAGGTAGGAGTCACCGGTGGCATTCTGGCCTTCGCGGCCTTCGCCCCACAGGCATGCCAGGAAATCTATTTGGCGTGGAAAGACCACGACTTGAAGCTGGCGGAAGAAAAACAGCAACGAATCGCCAAGTCCAATCAGCGCATCGTGGGCGAGCTGGGCATCAGCGGCACCAAGTATGCCTGCGATTTCAACGGCTACTTCGGCGGTCGCACTCGCTCTCCGCTTCTCGGAGTCACGGCTGCGGAGAAAGCTGAGATTGAAGTGCTGCTCAGCGGAACGCGTAATTAGGGCAAATTCGCAGTTGGTGTCGAGTGGCTTTGAAAGGGCACGGCTTTAGCTACGGAGAATGCCGATGTTTTGAAAGGGCACAGCTTCAAAGCCTGCCCTGAGCCTGTCGAAGGGTGCCGCAAAGACCGCAAAATCAGCCGGGCTTTACTGGCTGCGGAAAAACTCTGTTTGTAGTCGAAAAATTCGCGCTTTGTAACAGGGCACGACTTCAGTCGTGCCGAAACTGCGGCAAAATTAACGCGGGCTTCAGCCCCTGCGGAACGATTTTCAGAGACTTCGCTTGAAATTCGTCCTTTTTCCGCACCACCTGGAAAAATGCCCTTGCAATAGCAAGAGAGCGGGAGACTCGGACATCAATCAATGAGGTTAGGAGTCTTCCCGCTCCGGTTTCCAGTCGTCCATTGGAAAGCGTTCGATCCGGTCCTCGCGATCCTCGCGTCTTTCCAGTTCGCGGCGCTTCTCGCGTTCCTCGCGCTCTTCGCGGCCATCGCTCATGGCGCCCTCCTGTATCTAGTGTAAAAGCCCAGGCTCTCCAGTCAAAACTGGCAGGGCCGCAGGTTGCATCGAGCGGCCGCTCTCGATGCCTCTGCCAACTCGATCTTCTGCCGCCACGCACCGTGATTGCGGTATGCGTGGCGGCCATTCGCTATGCAGTGAAGGTCAGCACCTTGGCATTCTTCTGCGCCTTCAGCACCAGTTCCGCAGCCAGCAGCGCCTGTTCCTGGTCTTGCGCGATGTGGGTCCGGTTCACAATATCGGCAACAAGCTGCGGTCCGAACGGCAGAACCACCTTCGCGCAATCGATGTAGCGGGTCTGCTTCTGATCCACGATGAACAGATGGTTTCCGCCCGGCCGCCCGGCCACATCGAGATATTTGCGCAGTTCGATATACCCGTCGGTTCCAAGAATGAAAAGCCGGCCATCCCCCCACACGCCCAATCCATTGGGTGTGAACCAATCCACGCGGACATATCCGGCTCCGCCGTTGCCGTGCAGCATCATGTCGCCAAAGTCCTGAAACTGTGCATGGTCCGGATGATGGACATTCGCGATCTGCGATGCTGTGACATCTGCCGAGGTCGAACCGGTGTAGTAGACAAACTGGTCCGCCTGGTGCGATCCGATATCGCACAGAATGCCGCCAAATTGTGCCGGATCCCAGAACCAGTCGGGGCGGCTGGGAGCATTCACCTGATGCGGCGCAATATTGATCGTCTGCACCACCTTGCCAATCGCTCCTGCCTTGACCAGGTAGCCGGCCTCTACGGCTGCCCGTACCTCCAGCCTTTCCGAGTACATGATGGCAAACATCCTGCCCGTCTCTGCCGACACCTTGCGCACCTCGGCCAGTTGCTCCAGCGTCGTTGCAGCCGGCTTATCGCTCAAAAAATCCTTGCCGTGCTTCATGACACGAACTCCGAGCGGTGCGCGCAAATTGGGAATGGACGCACTGGCCACCAGTTGAATGGATGGGTCGCTCAGAATCTCGTCCTCGCTCTTTGCCAGCCGGGCTTGCGGAAAGGCCTTCTGGAAGTCGGCAATCGCCCTGGGCAGCGTCGAATAGAACGCCACCAGCTCACCGCCTCCGCGAATCACGGCCGCTGTAATACCCATGATGTGGTTGTGATCGAGACCGATGACACCGAACCGTATGGAGTACTTGGGCTTTGCCTCTGCATCGTCTCCGGGCGCAGCGATCTCATGCGCGATGGAACCGTTTCCCGGATGGAGCCCAAAGGCCGCTTCGGGAAGTGCCGACAGCATACCTGCAGCTCCCATGGTTTTTAGAAACGATCGCCGTCCCGCACCCTCAAATGGCATTTTTCGTCTCCTGTCAGATCGCGCGTTTGCTTTGCTCTGAAATTATCTACCTCTCCCGCATGATCGGCGAGTCACCATGTGAATCGTCGGATGGATCGGTGCAGGGAAATGAAGCAGAATTCAAGCGGGCACGGCGCGATATGGATTCGATGGGCACATGCGGCGTCGGCCCCGAAGAAGCACACGGTAGGCGACGATGCGCCACGGGGCCGCTCTTTGATTACAGCGAGGAAGCCATTTCATAGGGAAAGACTTCGGACTGCTCGCTCTGTTGGATTGAGCCGGGAGCCAACACGTCCCAGCGCTTCATCCAGGTGAGCAAGGTAACCAATCCCCAGAGATGATAGCCACAGTTTGCCTCTCTCCGAAGATGTTTGCCGATTAGTTGCTCGACGGCCGGCCAGGCAAAAATCCCTGTGTCCAGGATGGCGTCCCTGGAGAGCGTGTCCTGCAGAAAGCCGCGCAGGGGACCGCGGAACCACTCGTGGATCGGGATGTCCAGGCCAACCTTCGGCCGAGTCAGCACGGAACTCGGCAGTTTGTTGCGCATCAGGTGGCGCAACACAACCTTCGAGGTGGAACCACGCAGCTTGAAGCGCTCCGGCAGCCGGGCCGCGAAGTCCACAATGCGCGAATCGAGAAATGGAGGACGCACTTCAACCGCGTGCGCCATGCTCATCCGGTCCACTTTGGAGAGAATGTCGTCAGGCAGGTAATAGCTCTGGTCGAACTGTAGAAAACGTTCAAGTCCGCGCCCGGTATGCATGCCGGAAACGATCCCGGCGAGAGGGTCCGGTGAAGCGTAATGAAACAAGGAGGCCTTTTCCGCCTCCGAGAACGTGCCGTTCCAGAAGATGTGCGCGTACTCGGGAGAAAGCAGAGAGCCCTCAAGAAAGCGCTTGATCTTGTATTCGAGGCCGATCTTGTCGTCGGAAACAGGCAAGCATTGCGCCGCGCTCAAGGCGGTTTTGCGCATCCAGCCTGGAATCCTGCGCGCCTTGGCAGCATACCGATCCGCCTTGTGGGTCAGGTAGCCTGCGAACAGTTCGTCCGCACCCTCGCCGCTCAGGCTGACGGTCACATGCTGCCGGGTCATTTTGGACAGGAACCAGATCGGCACCGCGCCGGCGTCCGCGTTCGGCTCGTCCGCATGATACGAGATGTCTTGGATGGCGCCCACCAGGTCGCAGTCTCCATCCAGATTCAGTTCGGTATGCTCACTTCCGTAGTGCCGGCTTACCTCATGAATGAAGTTCCCATCGTCGAAGGAACGTCCATTGAAGGTGATCGAGAAGGTCTTCAGGGGCTTCGCGCTGGCCGCGCTCGCGTAGTGGAGGATCGTTGACGAGTCCAAACCGCCGCTGAGCCAGATGCCCAGAGGCGCGTCGGAATCCAGTTGCTCGGTGACTGACTGGCGCAGCAGCGTGTCCAGTTCCTCGGCAGCTTCATTGAGGGTGTTCGGGGCGTTCTCGGTGACGCGCGGAGTCAAATAGGATTGAATCTCGGCGCTGCCGTTCCTCCACTCGAGAAGGTGTCCAGGCATCAGCTTGAAGATGCCGTCGATCATCGTATAGGGACCGGGAACGTAGTTCAGGCTGAGATAGCAATTTAGCCCGTCCACGCTGAGTCGGCGCTCAATCACCGGGTGGGCCAGGATGCATTTCATCTCCGAGCCAAAGTAGATTTCGCCATCCTGCACGCAATAGTAGAGCGGTTTGATGCCCATGCGGTCGCGGGCAAGCACCAGCCGGTGTTCGGAGCGAATCCAAAACGCAGCGGCAAACATGCCTCGGAGTCGCTTGAAAGCTGCGTTGCCCCAATGCTGGAACGCATGCAGAACAACCTCGGTGTCGCAATGAGAGCGGAAGGTGTAGCCGGCTGACTCCAGCTCGGCGCGCAATTCACGGTGATTGAAGATTTCGCCGTTGAAGACCAGCGTGATGTCGCCATCGGAACTGGAGAACGGCTGGTCGCCGCACTCGATGTCCATGACCCGGAGCCTGCGTGCCCCCATCGAGAGGAAGCCGGAGTAGAAGACCCCCTGCTGATCGGGGCCGCGATGCGCAATCGAGGCAAGAGACCGCTCGAGATCCGCGCGCTCCTGCGGCCTGTGAAGATGCGAATAGCCTGCGATACCGCACATGTCGTGTCAATCCTTCCGTGGGGATCGAGTCATTCTTCTTTGCACACGCTTCTCAAAGGCAAACCGCAAGAACACAACGGCGAAAGCAAGATCTGTCTGACATTGAGGCGTTTCTAATTCAAATGACGAGCCAAGTCGGGATTTGATACAGGAGCATCTCCGAACTGCTTGAAAATCCGCTGATCACCTGCCGCGGGGAGACGGGCCTATTTCTCAACCCATTTCTCGGCGCCGGTGTATTGAATTCCTGAAAGTCTCGTCTTTCTTGATGTGAGATAGTTTCGAAAGGGGGCCTCTCCAAGGCAGAAAACGGTGTTGCCGATGGTGGCAACATGGCTTAGAAATGCACGAGAATGGTCCTTGTCGCGTCGTGTGGGGTTCAAGGAGCAAGTCTGTCCGCCAAGGATCAGTTAAGCGGCAACCCGCCAGAAGATCTGGCTGCACGGATCGTCGAGCTATTCGGCGAACTGCGCATGCCTCTTTTTCGATACTTGGTGGTTGCGCTGGGTAGCGCTGAAGAAGCCGAGGATACCACACAGGAGTGCTTCCTGCGATTGTGCCGCTACCTCCAGCAGGGCGGTGAGGTCAGAAATGAGCGGCTGTGGCTTTTCCATGTGGCCCACAATTTACTGCTGGACCAGAGAAAGAGTGGACGTGCTTTGCATGAGGTGCTTCCGCCCGACTGGCAAGACCTCGCGGCAACGCATTCGGATTCCGCTCCTGACCAAGAGCACCGGCTGCTGGCCAGGGAAAAGTACGAAGCCTTGCAGAATGCGTTTGACGAGTTGAGTGAGCAGCAGCGCGAAGTATTGAGGTTGAGGGAAGAGGGACTTGGATATCGGGAGATCGCCGAAATCCTCTCCTCCAATGTTCCAGTGGTGGCGGCGCATATCCGGCGCGCCGTGGCAAAGATCAAGGCGAAACTGAATGGCTGAGGAGAACAAAATTACGGTGCAGGGAACTCACTTCGATGAAGCGCATCTGATGATGTACATCGATGGCGAGTTGCCGCCTTCAGAAGCCGATTTGCTGAGGGCGCACCTGCTCGTGTGCCCGGAGTGCCGCCTGGAGTGTCGCTCTCTTCAAGAAGCCCTCGGTCTGTACACGGCATTTGATCGTCAGTTCCACGAGTCTCTTCCTGCTCCGCCGCATGCCTGGGCCAATTTCGAAGGTCGCCTCCACGAAGCCCTTGCCAAGCCCGCCGTCCAACGCCGGTCCTGGTTGCGCAGGATTGCAGATTCCGCACGGAGACCCGTAGGCGGAGCTTTTCTACCCTGGGCCTTGAGCGGTGCAGCGACAGCCCTCGCGCTTGTCCTCCTCTTCGTCCATTCGCCTTCAAACCACTCATTCTCCGTCGACGATGTCCTGAACCGCGCCCAGCACGAGCAAGCCAGCCTTGACACCGCGCTCGCTCCGGTTGTGTACCAGAAGATCCGCATCACGGATTCTGCCGCACCCCAGTCTCCTGTGACGGTGCAGATATGGAACGATCAAAAGCACGGCCACTTCCGCGAAGAAGCCGGGAACTGGTCGCAGACCGTGAGCGCCCTCCGGCAGCCTGAGCCGCCTCGCCAGCTGCGTGATCTGAACGCGGTCTATGCCGCCAACCACCTGCGCTGGAATGTGCCGCTTTCGGCCGATGCGTTGAGGGATTGGGCACAAACCCCCGCGCGCAAAGAGGAATCCATCCGCAAGGAGCATCTCGCCAGCGGAGAAGAAGCATACCGGCTTTCCGCCAAGCTCGTTGATCCCAGTTCCATCCCTGCTTCAGGAACCCCCTTCATCCAGGCAATGGAGCTCCTGGTCCGCGCCACCGACTGGCATGCCGTCTCCGAGCGGTTGACGATCTCCAGCCAGGCAGGCACGCACACCTATGAGATTGCCGAACTCGAGTATCGTGTCATCCCTCTCAGCCAGCTTCCAGGGAATCTCGTAAGCGCTTTGGAAGGTACCTCTGCTCCCGTTTCGGATAGCGGCCTGATGGCTGCGTCCGGAAATGCCTCTCTGTCCTTTGCCGATCTCGCGGTGGACGTGCTCGACCGGCTCGACCGGGTCGACGCCTTGGTTCAGGATCAGGTCGTCGTGATGCGTGCGGGCACTGAGCAGCTGCAAGTCAGTGGCATCGTGCGCAGCGAGTCGCGCAAGGCTGAGATTCTCACCGCTCTTGGTTCGCTGGCATCCAGTCCCGCCGTAAAGCTCAACGTGCTTTCGGCCGGGGATGCGCGGGCATCCGGGATCGTACCTTTGACGCACCCAATTCAGGTCCAGTCGGTTGAGGTCCTTCTCAATGAAGCTGGCAGCAACCCTGAAGTGCGTACTTACCTGTCAGTTCATCGCCATGTGCCCGAGCGCGACCTCGATCAGGCGGCGGATCACTTTGTTACCGATGCCGTCGAACACTCGACTGAAGCCCAACTGAACGCCCAGGCATTGAAACATATCGTCGAGTTCGTGCCCTTGTCCGAAATAGGACAGGCTTCCCCGGAAGCCCGGGAAAAGTGGCGTTCGCTGGTTACCCGGCACGCACAGGCAAGCCGCCGTGAGATTCATCAGCTCGAGCAGCAGCTTTCCCCGGTATTTGCCCATGCTGCTTCTTCCGGCAGGACTTTGGCTCCAGAGGCTGCCGCGGACGACGATTTGCGGCCTGAAGCGGACCGTCTGCTCACCAGAACCACCGACACTGATCGCATCCTGTGGCAGGCTCTTTCCTCCAATGCCAATGCCGCCGACCGGCGTGGATTGACGGGAACAGAATTCTGGCGAATGCTGAAGGAAGAAGACTTCCTGGCAGCGCAAATCGCTGATAAGGTCCATCCCTAACGCTCATGCAGCCGGGGAGCGGATGCCAGGCGCATGAGGGACGATGTTCGCAAGACCCCGAGCCATTGCATCCAGTTTGAGCCTGGCCATCTTCTGGCTTCTGGGGCAATCCTTGGTCGTGCCCCTCTCCCAAGCGCAGACAACCTCTGCCGTTCTTGCTGGAACCGTACTGGATCCTGCCGATCGCCCCGTTCAAAACGTTCGCGTCTTTCTGATCCAGGATTCAACCAAATCCAAGCGTCAGACCTGGACCAGTCCGGAGGGGGACTTCCTGTTTTCACGCTTGGATCCCGGCAGCTACACTCTGCAGGCGGTTCAGCAGGGATTCGCCCTCATCCAGATCCCTGGCATTGCTCTCGGTACGGGCGAAACCCGGAACATCCAAATCCACTTCCAGATCGGCAGGCAGCATGAGACCGCGCTCGTCCATGCGGGCGACTTCGAGGAAGCGTCCGCCATCACCACCCGGGTGGGTCACGATCTTGTGGACGATATTCCCCTCAATGGGCGCAGCCTGCAACCCCTTCTGCTGTTGACTCCCGGCGTCATCATGATGGCCAACAACGAGTTCAGCTTCAATGGCCAGGCCACCAGCATGAACTACTTCACGGTCGACGGCATGAGCGTCAATCTCGCCGTCCGCGGCGGAGGTTTGAGCACCGATCTTGCTCAGGACGCCGGATACAGCGCCCTCGGTACAACCTCCAATCTCATTTCCGTCAACGCGCTCGACGAATTCATCGTCCAGAGTTCCACCATCTCTCCCCAAATTGGGCGGCAGTCGGGTGGCCATGTGCAAATGAACAGCCGTTCCGGCACCGAGACCCTCCACGGCGAAGCCTACGAATTCTTGCGAAACTCCGCCCTGGACGCTTCGGACTGGTTCCTGCCGACAAATTCAACCGTCAATACCAATCTGCGCCAGAATGACTTTGGCGGAACGCTCTCTGGAGCAATTCCAGACCTTGGCGCGGTAATCAAGCGCAACTACTTCTTCTTCTCCGAAGAGAGTCTGCGGCTCTACCAGCCGACCGCTCTCAATACCTACGTCCCCTCCATCAACCTGCGCAATCACGCTCCCCGGGCGCTCTTGCCATTCCTGGAGATATTTCCTACCTCGACCAGCCCCGAGATTCCAGGCACTGGAACCTCGGTGTATCACCTGGCCATTTCGAACCCATCTTCGGAGGATACGTTCAGCCTCCGGCTCGATTCCGAGCATGACCGCCGCGTTTCGCTCTTCGCCCGCTTCAACCACTCCACCTCCTCGCGCGTCAGCACCGATAGCGGCTGGTGCCTCTCCGGCGCCGACAGAAGTTCGCAGTCGGTGACCGCGGGAGCTATGTGGAAACCCAGTTCCACCTTGGCCAATGATCTGCGGTTCAACTACAGCCAGAACGACGGCAAGGTAACCAATTCGCTGCATCGATTGAAGGACGCAACCATTCCGGCAGACAGAGTGCTGATGCAGGGAATCAGTTCCAAGGTCAAACTGCCCAGCCTCAATTACTACTTCCTCGGCGTGACCTACAGCTCGAAGAGCACGGGGCAGAATCCGATCCACCAGATCAACATCACCGATAACACCATGCTCGCCCGTGGAAAACACCTCTTTGGCGTAGGCGTAGACCTGCTCAGGCTCATTGGCGAAACCGTTCCCAGCGATTTCAATCTGTCGGTCAGCTTCCTTTCCCAGACAAGCCTCAGTTCCGGCGTGGCAGATTCCGTCGCAATTCAATCCCAGGACGATGTCAAAGTCGTACAGAAGATCTCTTCGTTCTACGCGCAGGATACCTGGAAACTCAATAAGCGCGCCGTGCTCGATTACGGCGTCCGCTGGGATATCAGCCCGGCGCCTTTCGCCAATAATGGTCAGAGTCTGTATACCGTGACCTCCTCGAACGATATCGCCCACATGACGCTGGCTCCGGCTGGAACACATCTTTATCCAACGATCTATACCAACATCTGCCCGCGCATCGGGCAATCGTGGCTGATTTCGAATACCCCCGGAAAGGAGACAATCCTGCACTCCGGAGCAGGCGTCTTCTACTCATTGGGGAATACCAATTCCATGGCGTCTGCCAGCACCTTTCCCCATGTCCGGCAGGCCACGCTCTATAACGTAAGTTATCCGCCAACCAATACGCTGCCGATCCCAAACTCGAACAGGCTGCTCCCACCCTATTCCGGACAGACGTTCTATGCCTTTGCCAGCGGCTATTCCACCCCGGTTGTCTTCCAGTACAACACCGGAATCGAGCAGCATTTGGGCAGTAACCGCAAGCTGTCGCTCGCCTATGTCGGCTCCCAATCCCGCCACTTGCCGGTCTCGCAGCAGTTGACTGACCCCAACAGCAACTTCAAGCGCCAGACCTCTATTACAGAGGTCCGCAGCGAGGGAGTATCGTCGTACAACTCGCTGCAGGCGCAGCTCACCCAGAGAGTCGCATCCGGCACGCATATTCTGGCTTCGTATACCTGGGCGCACAGCATCGATAATGTCTCCGCCGACCTGAATGGCTTTGCCAAACAGACCCTGATTCCTCTCGCCGGAGAAAGAGGCAACTCCGAGTTTGACTTGCGCCAGAGCGCCGGGCTGGCCATGACCTACGAAACCAGGGCGCCGGCGCTGGATGGCTTGCCCGCAATGCTGCTCGATCGATGGATTCTGGGCACACTTGTCACTGCCCGAAGCGGAATGCCCCTCGATGTAACCTATACCCGGCCCATCGGTTCCCAACTGCTGCAGACGCGGCCTGACCGAGTCAAAACCGCCAGCCTGGTCCTGGAGCACCCGCACCAACCTTGGGGAGACATCCTCAATTACAAGGCCTTTGCCATCCCGTCCTCCGATCGGCAGGGAGAGTTGGGCCGGAACTCCTTGCGCGGTCACCAGGCATGGCAGGCCGACGTCACCGTCCACCGCAGCTTCTCCTTGAACAACAAGGCGTTCCTTGAGGGAAGGGCAGAATTCTTCAATGCCCTCAATCACCCGAACTTCGGAGACGCGGATATCGATCTCGGAACCTACAGCGATGGAATGTTGGCAAGAAATCCGACCTTCGGATACACCACGCGCATGCTGAATACCCAATTGGGAGGCTTGCAGCAGTCCTATCAGGTCGGCGGCCCAAGATCGGTCCAAGTCTCCATGAAGCTTTCCTTTTGAGCGCCCTCGTTACCAGTTGATCCGGTGCTTCTGCTCCGTTTCCTGGTGCCGGTGATCATCCTCGGCATGAAGATATTGGTTGGTTGTGGTCAGCGACTCATGCCCCAGATTGTCTCGAACCAGGCGCAGATCGATCCCCTCATCCGCCATATGCGAAGCTGCCGTGTGACGCAGCCAGTGGGCCGAAGCCTTCTCCAGTTGATCCGCGCGGCCTGAATCCCCAGCGCTGCGCAAGCGCAGGTGCTCGGCCGCCCCCTCAAATACCTTCTTCACGATGACATGAAGGGCTGCCCGGCTTAACGGTGCGCGTGATTCTCCCAAACGAAGTACCAGCGGCGTCTCCTCGCCCACAGCCGGGTACGGGCTCAACCCATACGCGCCGCGGTAGGCCGCAAGCTCTTGCATCATCTCGCTGGTCGCTGGAACCAGGCGCTCCTTCTCGCCCTTGCCCAGGATCTGCAGCCACCACTCCTCTCCCTGCCGGCTCGGCCTCATGAAAAAATCGCCCATCGTATTCTCCACCAATTCCGAAATACGAAGTCCCCCCAGATAGAGCAGCGTCACCACCCAGCGACTACGCTGATACTCCCTCAGCTCCTTGCCTTCGCCTTGGGGAATCACCTTGAGGTAGTCCTTCACCTCCTGCCAAAGCTCCGGATCCAGATAACGGACAATGCGCGGCTTCGTGCGCCGGGCGCGCTGCCGCGAAAGCGCCAATGGGTTGCCCGACAGATAGCCCGCCTCAACCATCCAACTGAACATCGCATTCAAGATGACCAGTGCCTGGCGCTGGCTGGCAGGGGAGAGCGGGCCGTAAAAAGGCCGCCATCGCGGGTCGGCCCGGGGACACTTTCTTCCCCCGCTCGACACCCATCGCTCCCGCGGCTGCGGATCGGCCAGAAATCTTCGATAGAGCAAAAAGTCCTCATGGGTGAGGGAAGACACAGCCTTGCCCAGTTGCAGGGTCGCCCACAGCAGAAGCCGTTCTGCCTCCTTGCGGTAGTTCTGCATGGTCGTCTTCCGGTCCGCGAAACACGCCAACCAGGCCCAAATGGCTTGCACATCGTTGTCGGCTTCGATTTGCGCTTTTCCATCCGTGGCCCGATTTCTGCCGGTCGTCCCGGCCAAACCCGCCGGTAGATGGAAGGGACCCACGCGAGAGGGAAGCAGAGCGACATTGGATTCCGTGTTGGATTCTGTATTGGATTCAGTCATTTCCAGCGGTCGAGGCAGGGAGGAGAGGGAAGGTGTTCTCTGGAGGATCATCTCCTTGGATAATTCAACATTATAGAAATAATGTCAAATATTGGCACTATGTTCGTAATAATACTACATATTATGTAATAATACATTTATGGACACCAACCCCTCTCCCGACTTGGCCCTCGATCAACAGCTCCGCTCCCAGGTCGAACAGCTCCGCTCCCAGTTTCCCCAGACCGGGGATATCTACCGCGAGGTTTGTATCCTCCTGTTCTTCCGCTACGGTGTGACACCGACCGCCAACAAGCTCTACCAACTCGTACGGAAAGGGAGCATGTCCGCGCCCACGCAAGCACTAACCCTGTTTTGGAAGGATTTGCGAGAAAAGAGCCGTGTCCGCATCGAGCAACCCGACCTCCCGGATGCCCTCAGGCAGACCGCGGGCGAGCTGGTCTCCGGCCTCTGGGGCAACGCCCAGTCCCTGGCCCAGCAGTCCTTGGCTGTCTTCCGTCAGGAGGCGAACGCCGCCATGTTGGAGGCTCAGTCCGGCCAAGCCGAGGCCGAGGAACAGCAGAAGAGATTGAACCAGGAACTCGTCGTTGCCCAGCAGAACCATGCCGCGGCAGTGGAACAGAATCAATCTCTCGGGCAGCAACTCGCCGCCGCTGCGGCTGCGGGAACAAGGCTGGAAGCGGAACTCGCGCGGGAACGGGAAGCCAAGGAACAACTGCAGCAGGCGCTGGACGCAACCCGCGCCGATCTTGAAGTATCGCGCCACAACCTCAAGGCCGTTACCGGCGAGCTCGAGTCCACGCGGCAGCAGTCCCAGGCTACCCAGGAACGTCTAACGGCAGACATTACGCTGCTAAATACGACGATTTTGCGTGCAGAAACGCGCTTTATGGAGGAAAAAAGTAGGCTTTCAGACCTGCTTGATCAGGCCCGTACCAAGTCAGACCACTTGCAGAAAGAGATTGAATCCATTCGACTTGCCTCCGCCGCTGCCGCGGAACAGTACCGTCTCGAGGCCAGCAAACTGCACCAGGAGAGCGGCCAACTTCGCCAGCAACTAGGAATCCTCCAAGGCACCCTTCAAGGCGTCAACGCTCAGCGCGAGGAGCTATCCAGTGAACTGAGAGATTTGCGCAGTCAGCAGAGTGTGCTCGCCGGAGAAGTCCGTGCCTCTCGTGCTGAAGCGGAGATATGGAAGGGACAGGCCCACAGTCTCGAGGAAAAGCTTGCAACGCTCTCAGGCCCCGGAGAGCAGCATCCCGCCTGAGTCCTCCGCGTCAGAGGCAACCTTCAAAGCACACGGCAAGCGCCGAAGAGCGAGCGGTCTTGGATGGACCGCTCAGATTGCCTCAGAAAGGATCCAGAACAAAAGAGATTCAATGTCCGATAACGGATATTCTGTATACAAGTCATGAGCCCCCGATGGGCTTCATGACTTCTGCAGCTTTCCCTTCCCAAAGGCACTACATCTTGTACCGGCCGAGGTCGTCGTCATTCAGGCCTTCCAGCCATCCCCGCAACTGTTCTGCAGTGGGGCCTTCGGGAGGGCCAGTGGTGTTGAGTTTGGCGCTTTGCATCACCTGCTCGGCAACATAGATCGGACAATCCGCGCGCAATGCCAATGCGATCGCATCGGAAGGACGGGCATCAATCACGACGGTCTCCTCACCCTGGCGCAGCCACAGGACGGCGAAGAAGGTGTCGTCTCTAAGCTCCGTGATCACAGCACGCTCCAGATGGGCATTCAAGTCGCGTATGAGGTTGCGCGCCAAGTCGTGGGTCATGGGTCGCGGTGCCGCCACTTTCTCAATCTCGATGGCGATGGCGTTGGCCTCAAAGATACCCACCCAGATCGGCATCACCGTCTCTGAGTTCACGTCCTTGAGCACCACGATGGGCATGTTGGTGGCAGGGTCCATCATCAACCCGCGAATCCGCACCTCGATATCCATGGAGTCCCTTTCCTGAGCCCTACTTCTTTCCGCAACTATATTAGACGGCTTCGCCTACCAGGCTGTTCGGATGCGTGGCGGTAATTTTCACTTGGACGTAATTGCCCGGGGCTGGCGCAATGGGCTGGGAGCAGGTAAAGTTGACCGGCGTATTCTGACTGCTGCGTCCTACGATCTGCCCGCGTGACGGATGCTGTCCTTCAGCCATCACCTCCATTGTGTCCCCTAGATACTTGGCGTAATTGATCCTCTGGATCTCACGCTGCCGGTCGAGTAGCACTTTGAGACGCGCTGCCTTTTCCCCTTCAGGGATCGAATCAATCATGGTTAGCGCCGGCGTATTCGGTCGCGCAGAGTACTTGAAGCCGTACACGCAATCGTACTCAACCTGGCCTAGCAGATCCATGGTCTGGATGAAGTCGTCCGCAGTCTCACCGGGAAATCCCACGATGATATCCGTGGAAATGGCAATGGACCGCTGTGCGGCTTTGATCCAGGCAATCCGCTCCAGGTACCAGTCGGAGGTGTACTCCCGCGCCATGAGCTTGAGGATACGCGACGAACCCGACTGTACCGGCAGATGAACGTGATTGCAGAGCGTGGGCACAGCGTCAATTGCTTCGACAATGTCGCGGGTAAAGTGGCGCGGATGGCTGGTCGTAAACCGGACCCGGTGAATTCCGCTCACTTGACCCACCGCGGACAGCAACTCCGCGAAGCTCCGCTTCCCTTCCGGATCGCGGTAGCTGTTCACGTTTTGGCCCAGTAATTGGATCTCGGTGTAGCCCTGATCCACAATGCGGCGCGCTTCCTCTAGCACCGAGGACGAAGTGCGGCTGCGCTCGTTACCGCGCGTGTAGGGCACCACGCAGTAGGCGCAGAACTTGTCGCAGCCCTCAATGATGGTGATGTAGCCGCGGTAGGGATTCTGGCGGGCGGTAAACTCGGTTTCGAAAGTCTCTTCCGTCTGGCGGTCGTCCAGGCCGGTCACTCGGTTTTCACCGGCTTCTAGGCGTTTGAGCATCTCGGGCAAATTGCGGTAGGAAGCGGATCCGGAAACCAGCGAGACATGCGGCGCACGCTCGAAGATCTTCTCGCCTTCCTGCTGTGCCACGCAGCCCAGCACGCCAAAGCGCTTGCCCGCATTCTGTTGTCTTTTGTAGTAGTCGAGGCGGTGAAAGACTTTCTGCTCTGCCTTGTCGCGAATGGAGCAGGTGTTGTAGAGGATCAGGCTTGCGTCTTCTTCTGTCTCTACCTGGCGGTAGCCTTGGTGCCGGAGTGTGCCAATGACCTTTTCCGAGTCATGGGCATTCATCTGGCAGCCGAAGGTCTCTAAATAGAAGGTTTTTTCGGTTGCCATATCAACCCAAGTATACCGTGACTCTGTCTCCTCTGCCGCCTGTCGCCTTGCCGGCTGTTCATTTGTGAACACCACGCCGCCGAAAATGGACAATCGCCGCATTGCGGAGCCCTTTGCCATGAATGGATTCAATCACTTGCCGGTTGGATATTCTGGCCACGAACGTGCTTCTCCCTACGCAGGATCGCCCTCACAAAGCCATCCTGCCCGCGCACTTTACTTCCTCGAAAAGTGAGAATTGGCCATGCAGAGTCTGCTCCAGGACATCCGTTACGGATTCCGGCAACTGCTCAAGATGCCGGGCTTTACACTTACCGCTGTGCTCTCGCTGGCTCTCGGGATTGGAGCCACAACCGCGGTTTTCAGCGTGGTCTATGCCATTCTCATGGACCCGTATCCCTACGCTGCGCCCGAGCGCATGATCCACATGCGCCTGGCCATGCCCACCGGCGATCTCCGAGGATTTGGGCTCACCGGGGGCCAGTGGCAGCAGCTTCGCAAATCGCCGGTCGTCGAAGACACTTTCCTTGAAGACGACTGGAGCCTCACTGTAACAGGCGATGATCTGCCTGAAGATGTGCAGGGGGTCTATTTCACCTCCAACGGCTTCAACTTCTTCGGAGTTCCTCCTGCTCTGGGGCGTGGCCTGCAAGCTTCTGACGCCATCGACGGCCAGGATCCCCAGCCGGTGGTGGTGCTCAGCTACAAGTTCTGGCAGCGCCATTTCAATGCCAATCCCGCGGTCCTCGGCCAAACTCTTCAGATGGTCCACAAGAACTACACCGTTGTGGGTGTGGCGGGGCCGCGCTTCACCTGGGGCGACGGAGACGTGTACCTTCCGCTCAAACTCACTCAGGATACCGTCCGCACGTTCTACGCCGGAGTACGGCTAAAGCCAGGCGTCACTCACGCAACCGCCGACGCCGCCCTCCAGCCGTTGATCGAGCAGTTTGCCCGCGAAACGCCCAAGCACTTTCCACCCGATCATCTGCGCCTTCATGTCGTCGGACTCAACGAGGATTTTGTGAAGCAACTGGGTGGGACGCTCTACTTGCTCTTTGGCGCGGTGGCGTTGCTCCTATTGATCGGCTGCGGCAACGTCTCGATCCTGCAATTGGCGCGCGCCACGGCGCGGAGCCAGGAGTTCGCGATTCGCTCGGCCATCGGAGCCAGTCGAAACCGCATCATTCGCCAATTGCTCACCGAATCCCTGTTGCTCTCGCTTACCGGAGCCGCTCTCGGCATTCTGCTCGCCTATAAGGCGCTCGGCGTGATCGTCGCCAACCTGCCTGAGTACTCTTTCCCCCACGAGGCAGCCATCCGGATCAACCTGCCGGTCCTCTTCTTTAGCATCGGGATCGCGGTCGGAACCGGAGTTCTCTTTGGGCTCTGGCCGGCCCTTCGGCTGTCCCGGCCCGAAGTCAGTCAGGTCATGCAATCGAACACCCGCAAAACCACCAGCAGCGTGAGCGGACGCCGAACGCATAACGCGTTGATCGGCGGCCAGATCGCCCTCACTCTGCTCATGCTGGCCGGGGCGGGAGCGGCTATCGAGGGCTTTTTGCGCCTGATGCATGCTCCGCTGGGCTATGACCCGCACAACATCATGTCCGTCGGGATTCCCGTACACGACGGCACCTACAAGACCTGGGCCGAGCGTGCAGCCTACTTTGAGCAGTTGCACGCCAAGGTTGCCGAGGTGCCCGGCATCTCGATGGCAGCAATCTCCAGCAACGCGACTCCCCCTTCGAACGGCTTCAGCACCAAGTTCGAGATCATCGGCAAGCCAGCCCAGGAGGAACAGTCTCTCCGGTTCAACATGGTTAGTCTGGAGTACTTCCCTGCGCTGCGCATTCCGCTGCTCCAAGGCCGCATCTGGAATTCGGAGGAAAGCCATCGCGGGGCGCCGGTGATCGTGGTCAATCAGGCCTTTGCCCGGCGGTACTTTCCCAATGGCGACGCCGTGGGCCACCCGCTCAAAGTGCCTGAAGTCACGGCTCGGCCTCCCTACCTCCTGACGGCGCCCGGCAGCGAGGGCGCGCTGCTCATCGTCGGAATCGTCGCCGACAAGCTCGACGACGGGCTCTCGAAGCCCATCCTGCCGGAGGCCTTTGTCCCATATACCATGGCCATGGGCATGTATACGCAGATTCTGGTGCGTTCGCAGGTTCCGCCTCTCACCCTGCTTCACGCCATTCGGGCCAAGGTCAATTCTGTCGATCACGACCAGCAGACCAACGGCAATGTGCGAGATCTCGAGCACTGGATCATGAATGAGCCGGAGTGGGCGCGGGGGCGCCTGCTTGCATGGCTCTTTGCCACCTTTGCCGGGCTGGCGTTGGCGCTCGCCGCCGTCGGACTCTACAGCGTGGTTTCCTATTCCGTCGTGCAGCGCACCAACGAGTTCGGCATTCGCATGGCTCTGGGAGCTCCGCGCGGCCATGTGCTGCGCATCGTCTTCGCGTCCACTGTGATGAGCGTTGGCGGCGGTGTTGTTGCAGGCCTCGTGCTGAGCATGGCTCTCAGCAAGGTCATGGCACACTGGGCGGAGGAAAGCCAAGCCGCCTCCCGCGACCCCCTCTTGCTGGCCGCGTCTACGCTGGCCTTGATATTGGTTGCAGCCATTGCATGCGCCGTTCCCGCCCGTCGCGCGGCCGCGGTCGATCCCATGACGGCGATCCGCTACGAATAGCAGGTTCCGCGTTGCACGATTGCTTCAGCGCAGCCCCGTATGCAGGTAAGCCACGAGCGCGGTCATCTGCTCCTCGCTGAATCGCCCGGCAAAACCGGGCATCATTCCCTTGCCGGCAAGAACATTCTGCCGCACCGCGGCATCCGTGGCAGCCACGCCGCTGGGCAGCGTCTCGCGCTTGAATACCCCGTGCAAGTCCGGTGGAACCTTCTTCAGGGCCAGATCGTTGTCTTCGTGGCAGTGGGCGCAACGAATCTGGTAGAGATGCTTCCCTTCCGCTTCTTGCGGACTCAGTGCCGGTGTTCGATGGCAGCCGGCAAGACTCAGGCCGACCGCCATACCCGCACAAAGAACCACCAGGACTTCCCCTTGCCAACCCCCTGGCTGGGTTCTACGCATTCGGCTTCTCAGCGAACTGGCCGCTGACATAATCCCAGTTCACCACCTGAAAGAATGCCTTCACGTAGTCGGCGCGCTTGTTCTGGTATTTCAGATAGTAGGCGTGCTCCCACACATCCACGGTCAGCACGGGCTTGTGTCCTAGAGTGAGCGGGCTGTCTTGGTTTGGGGTGGTCTCGATGGACAGCGTGCCATCCGGCATCTTGACCAGCCAGGCCCAGCCACTGCCGAAAACGCCCAGAGCCGCGGCCGTAAGCTTGTCCTGAAAGCCGGAGAGCGACCCGAACTTCGCGTCAATGGCCTTGGCCAGTTCGCCCTTGGGAGCCACGCCTCCCTTGCCCAGCGTCGGCCACCAGAACGAATGGTTGGCGTGCCCTCCGCCTTGATTGCGAATCGCGGTGCGGGCGGCCTCCGGCAGAGTATTGAGGTTGGCAACCAGATCCTCCACGCTCTTTCCTGCGAGCTCTGGATGTGCCGCCACGGCAGCGTTGAGATTATTCACGTAGGTCTGGTGGTGCTTGTCGTGATGCAGATGCATGGTTTCGGCGTCAAAACTCGGCTCCAGCGCGTCGTAGGCATAAGGCAGTGGTGGCAGAGTGAAAGGCCCGGTTGGGGGAGTCGCGCTGGAAGGCGCGGCTGCCATCTGCCCGGACGGGAAACTCTCGGCACGCAGAGTGTTGGTCAAAAGCAACGCGCTGGCCGCGCCGCCCAGATACTTGAGTGCACTTCGCCTATCCATCATGAGTTCTAAAACCTCCACCCAGTTCGATGCCCAAAGCCCGAAAAGAGTGCGCATAAGTAACGGCAATCGGCAAAGAGCCATGACTTGGGCAGGCAACAGGCCGCAACGCCCACCCATGTGAAATGTTGTAGGGTAAAACGGATGACAGAATCCGCTGAAAAGCTCACCCCATTGGCGCACTCGGCCCAAAGCCGCTGCTTCGGTTGCGGTCCGGCCAACTCGATCGGGCTGCACTTGGAGTTCCTGCTCGCAGAAGACGCCTCCATCGTTTGTCTGCCCACGGTTCCCAGCACCTTCGAAGGCCCTTCCGGCTACCTGCACGGCGGCATCATCGCCACCCTTCTGGACGAGACCATGAGCAAGTCCGTCCGCGCCTCGGGTCGAATCGCGGTCACCAGCCAGATGAAAATCGATTACCTGCGCCCGGTTCCCTCGGGCACGCCGATCCGCTTGGAGGGTCGCGTAGTTCGCAGCGAAGGCCGCAAGCACTGGACCGAGGCCAGGATTCTGAACGCCCGAGGAACCCCGCTGGCCCGTGCCGAGGGTCTGTTCGTCGAGGTGCGTGCCAGGGTAGGCTGAGGCGGCCCGAAGGCCGCCCCGTCGCTGTTTAGTGAATCATGTTGATGGTTACATTGACTGAAAATAAAGCACTTGCTGTACGTAATCCTAGATTTGCTGAAAATTTGCAGAAGCGTGTATGATGGCCCCATGGAAAAAGAGATCAGCACGACGACGATACCAGCGCATCCAGGTGGAACTCTGGAAGTAGGCCATCGTAGCCGCACCACAGACAGAAAAACCCCACCCCTGGGAAGATGTGGGGATTTCTTTGCCTATTTAAATTTGAAATACCAGGATGCTCTCCATTTCTCTTATTAACCTTCATGAGCACCTCGGGTAGTCAAAAAACGGCGAATCAGATGAGCACCACCTCCATGGAGCAGCATTACCGCATCAGCACCCTCGCAGAACTGTGGGGATACTCCACAACCACAATCAGGGAGTGGTTCGTGGATGAGCCCGGCTGCCTCGTTGAGCACCACGAGGAGGCGTGCCACCGCCGATCTTATCGATCGATGCGAGTGCCCCAGTCGGTCGCCGATAGGGTCTATGCCGAGCATATGTCGCGGTAGTTTTCAGCAATTTTCAGCAAACCTTAAACCCTCAGAGGGTCCACCCCTCTGAGGGTTTTGTGTGTTTAAACAAAGGGAATTTTGCTGAAAATTTGCTGAACTCATTCCCGATTTGCCTGGAATTCCTAGCCTATTTGAATGTTTTTACCCTGCAATCAGCGTATCTCGTTGATTCTAAACGATCCTAGTGGATCATGTTGATGGTTTCTTGGGTGACTGTGTCGAAGGTGGTCACCGCCTTGGAGTTGGCCTCGAAGGCGCGCTGGGCGATGATGAGGTCCGAGAACTCGGCAGAGATGTTGACGTTCGAACCCTCCAGGGAACTGCCCTCGATGGTGCCGCGTCCCCCCGAGCCGGCCACGCCTACCGAGGCATTGCCCGAAGCCGTTGTGACCTGATAGTCCGACGACCCCATGGCTGCAAGCCCCTGCTCGTTGCTGACGGTGGCGATCGCCAACTGGCCCACATTCTGGGTCTGGCCATTCGAGTAAGTTGCGGTAACCACGCCGCTCGAATCGATCGCGAAACTATTATACTGGCCACTCGAATATCCGTTCTGGCTGGTCGCTGTGGTGGCCGAGGTGGCCGAGGTCTGGCTGATGTTCCCGGTACCGTTGGAACCAAACAGATTCCAAGTCACATTCATCGCGGCTGCCCCGTCCGAAAGCCCGGCAAAGGTAATGCCGCTCACATCCGAGGCCGGGCTGACCAGGTTGCCACTCGAATCGAAGGTCAAGTTACCCGTAGCGCTGGCCGAAGCCACCGGATCCTGGATCACACTGCCGGTGGTCGAGATCCCGGTGCCGCTGATGCTCAACTGGCCAGCGGCCGAGGCCGTCACCGTTACGCCGGTGATCCCCGCCGTGGTCAAGGCGCTCTGCAGGGCGGTCGCATAGGTGGATACCGACTCGCCGGAAGTGATCGTCGGCGCGCCAATCGTCGCTGTGCCGCTCGATGTGGGGCCGGTGATCGTCAGGTCCGTTCCGGAGTTCACTGTGGCCAGCGTAGTGCCGCTCGCTCCAAAGTTGTAATCGATGGTGGTCGTGCCACTGGCGGTACTGGAATTGGCCTCCAGGGTATCTGGCATCGAGACGCTGTAGGACCAGGCGTTGGTTCCTGTCTTGGTATACGTCACCGTGGCTTCATAGCTGTTGCCCAGAGAATCGTAGACCTTCGTCTCATCGGAGGCAGAAGTACGGGTTCCCACGGCGGATGCGGAATCCAGGTTGGTGGTCAAGCTAAGAGTTGTGGTCGCGGAAGGCTTCATGACCGTTCCGGTCGGAATGTTGATGTCGGTAAGCCCACCGCTGGTATTCACCACACCCTTGGTTACTCCATATCCCATGACCGACAGGCCGTTGGAGTCCTCCAATGTGCCATCGGAGCTGAGTTGAAAGGTGCCGTTGCGGGTGAGCAACTGGCTCCCGCCATCATCCAGGACAAAGAATCCTGACCCATTGATGGCGGCATCCGTCGCAATGCTGGTCGAGGAGATGGAACCACCGGTGAAATCGGTGCTGTTGGAGGCCACCTTCACGCCGGAACCCACCTGGATCGCATCTCCCGAACCAGAGGCGCCAATCTGCTGATACAGCAAATCGCTGAAGGTTGTCGTCTTGGATTTGTAGCCGGTGGTGTTCATATTGGAAAGGTTGTTGGCGATGGTATTCAAGGCCGTGGAATCTGCCTCGAGTCCGGTAAGCGGAATGGAGAAACTTGCCATGGGTGGATCTCCTCTTTGTGACTCTTGAGTGTTTGTGAAGGCCTGACGGCCGCGCAGAAGGAATCGACGCCGGGCCACATGGCCCGCGCCCTAATCAGGATGTCTTGTGCTGTCCGTTCAGGGCTGTGGCCACGCGGTGAGCGGCAGGATCGGCCCTGGGAACGCTGAGGTTGCCCGACGAGACAGTGCCTGACGACGCAGTCTGCCTTGTCGAAGCGCCTACGGCGGAGGCTGACGTTGAGGTCTGTGCGCTCTGCCCAGCCGTCCGGGTAGCCGGATGTGCCGTGTTTGCGGCCACGCCGCTGCCGCTCTTCGACGCGCTACTGGTCGTGCTGCTGCTCGAACTGCCCAGATCCGTTGTCAGCGTCTGGTTGATGTTGATCAGTTGCTCCAGGCTGTTCACTGACACCAATTGGTTCACGTACTCATTGGGATCGGTGGACGCAGTTGGGTCCTGGTTCTGCAGTTCGGTCACCAACAGGGTCAGAAAGTCCGAGGCCGAGATGGTGGCTGAATCGGTGCTTGAGCTGCTCGTGCTGCTCGATGAACCGGATGAGTTCGCCATGGGGTTCGCGCTTATTCCCGGAAGTCCCTGGCTGGTCGCCGCGGTTTGATTCCAGACGCCTGCCGTTGCTGTCATTTCCCCTCCCTGTTTTCTTGCTGCCCGGCCTTCTCCGACCCTTCCGGAGTGGGCTTGCCATCCTTCGTACTTTTCTGCCACGCCTCTTCCGTCACGGCTCAGGCCATCACGGAAATATGGGCGCCGCCTAAACTGTTTCCAAGAACTGAGCCCCCTGTGCTCGCAGCCAACACCGTGGAAGCTGTGGACGAAGATGCCGGCTCAGATGCTGCCGGGGCGAATTGCTGCCCGGTGCCACTCCCCTGCCCCGTCCCCTGATTCTGATTCATGCTTTGCCCCATGCCCTGCTCCATCGCATAGGCTGCCGGCTGCTCCTCGAACGCGTCCATCGTGACCGTCGCGATGGACGTGTGCTGTTCAGCCAGGTAGGCGTTCAATCCTGCCAGGTGGCCGGACAGCGTTTGGGCCGCATCCGCCGATCCAGGAACGAGCGAGGCATGGACGCTGCCTCCGCTGGAATCGGCGCGCACACCAACCCAGCCCAGAGATGGATCCTGGAATCCCGCCTCTGCCCGCCGGGCGCCGGCATGAATCCAGGTAGGTGTGACGGGCAGGGTCCCCGCATCCAATGCGGAGAAGGCCTCGTGAGTTGCCGAACTCTGTGTGCTCGTTGTCGATGTGGTTGAGGTCCCGGCACCGCTGACTGCTGTGCCCCCGAGCGAACCTGCTTGGTCTCGTACCAGGCCAGCCCCATCCTGAGCCATCCAACTCGCCTGTCCTGTTGCGGTGAGATCCTTGTGCAGCATCGACGGAACGGGCTCCGAAGCCTGCGCCGTCCGCGTTATTGTTGACTCCTCGGTGCGTCCCGCACTGGCAACGCCCGGCTTCCTTCCCAAGGAAGGTGTGGCTAAGGATTGGCTGTTTGGGGATTTAGCCGCGTCAGCGAGCGCCTCCGCTCCCTGCTGTTGTCCGCTGCCCGCCGCCACCGCAAGGGCGTCTGTTCCCGAGCTCTGGGCTTGTTCGTAACCCTGGACCGAAGGCGCGAGCGACTTCCCCTGCACAGTGCTGACCGGCTCCGGCGCGCTGAACTCTGTACTTGTCGAGTCTGACTTGCGGACGCTTGAACCCGAAGCCTCGGTCGAGTCCGGAGCGTGATCAGAGGTCACGTCGTTTATGCCGGAGCTTGCGGTCGGCTGCTGCGATTTGGTCGCTTCCAACTGGGTTTCCCGGCTTGCCGGTGCGGACCTCCCCCCTGCCACTGCTCCAGCGTGGAGGTCATCGGTTTGCCCCTTCGTGCCCAGAACAGACGCGGTCTGGCCAACCAAACCCGCACCTGCGGCAACCAGCGGCGCCGTGTCAGGATCCGTCGGGTCCTTTGCCGTTTCCGAAACTGGCGCCTCTCCTGCGACGGTGGGCGCGATCGGATGCGCGGACATCGGCAGAAGAGGTGAGATGGAGTCCGTAGTAGCAGAAGCCTGTTCCGATGATGCGGTCGAGGCGGATTCGGCTTTGGCGTTCTTGGCGGAATGGGCTGAGCGCGTGCCGCCGGTCGACTCTCCCGAGCGGGTCTGTACGGTGCTTTCCTGCGTCTCCCCGGCTGCGGCTTGTGCCTCGATCTCTGGCGACTTCTTCAAAACAGACGCGCCTGAACGGAAGCCGGCCGCGCTCATGGTTGCGCTCGCGACAGCCGTCTTGTTCTCCTGCACCTTCCCCAGGCCTCTCATAAGAGCGGTGCCCGTTGTGGGGGGCAAACTCGGCACTGGGGCCGTTCCCGCGGTCGCACTTTGCGCGTCTCCGCTCCCCGCGAGAGTTGTGTTCCCCTCCGTTGCCTGCGCACTGTCCCCATCCAGCCCGGAACCCAGCGAGTCCAGCAGTTGCTGCCAACTGGAGCGAAAGCTTGCTGCGCTCGACGACACATCGGTGGGGGCGGCCCCAACTCCTTGTGCCTTGGCAGGCGCCAGGCTCTGGGCCGACCCTCCAGTTCCGATCTCGATTCCCGCGGCAACGGTCATGCGCAGGATAGGAGCAGATCGCGTGCCAAACGAACGACTCCCCGGGTTAGAACATTGTCACGATTGGGACCGCCGCTCCCGATACGGGATGCCCTTCCTCGACAGCGCGGATTCTCTCTCAAGTTCTGACTGCGGCGCACTCTCCCGCGTGTCCTTTTCGGCGTCGGTCTGATGCAATTTGGAGTGGTACCAGTCGTCGATCGTCCGTTGTTCGCGCCGGCCGTCCTCGACCGAGTCGTGCGCCTCGGCTTCTCGGATCAGTGTCTCCGCTTGGCGGCGCTCGACTCGTTTGCCCAAATACTGCTCGCGCAGCGCGACCACGTTCGATGTGGATTCTGCAATGCGAGGGGCCAATGCGGAGGCAAGACGGCTAGCCGCATACGATTCTTCCAGCCCGGCTACCCGGTCCAGCAACTCCCCATTCCGCGCGCTGGCCTGGACAAGCCGCCGGCCTCTGCGGTTTCGCTCCCCGGATGCAGCCAACGCCTGCTCCAGCCGGGTGAGCTCGCTCAGCGCGGACTCCAGGGTCAGCCGGCTCTGCTCTTCCTCGATATCCCGGATGCGAAGCAGCCGGCGCAACGAACGGGAGACGGGCATAGATCAGATCTCCGCGGCCAGGGTGGCCAGACGGCTCACGCAATCGGCAAAGCGCACTTGCTCATGCGCGTCCTGCATCATGAAGGTGCGCAGCGCAGGGCGGGCAGCAAGGGCGCGGTCCAGGTCTTCGTCCGAACCCGGCTTGTAGGCGCCAATGCGCACCAAATCCTCGGATCGGGCATACACGGCCATCATCCGGCGCACCTGCGAGGCCTGCTCCCGATGGGCCGGCTCGGTCACAGCCGGCATCAACCGGCTGATTGAGTCCAGCACTTCCACGGGCGGATACCAGCCCTCGGCAGCCAGGGTGCGGGAGAGCACAATGTGACCGTCCAGCAACGACCGCACCGCGTCCACCAGCGGATCCTGCTGGTCGTCGCCCTCCATCAGCACGGTGTAGAAAGCGGTAATCGAACCAACGCGGAACTGCCCGGTTCTCTCCACCAGCCGCGCCAGCTTGGTAAAGACCGAGGGCGTGTAGCCTTTGGCCGTGGGAGGCTCTCCGGCGGCCAAGCCAATCTCCCGCGCCGCCATGGCAAACCGGGTCAGCGAATCGAGCACCAGCAGCACGTGTTTTCCCTGTGCGGCGAAGGATTCGGCCACGGTCGTAGCGGCCAGCGCGGCCCGCATGCGCAAGAGGGGCGACTGGTCCGAAGTGGAAACCACCACCACCGAGCGAGCCCGGCCTTCCACCCCGAGCGCGTCCTCCAGAAACTCGCCCACCTCGCGGCCTCGCTCGCCCACCAGTCCCACGACGGTTACATCGGCCTCGGTGTTGCGGGTCATCATGCCGATCAGGGTGCTTTTGCCCACACCCGACCCGCCAAAGATGCCCACCCTTTGTCCCCGGCCCACCGTCAACAGCGCGTCCAGAACGCGGATGCCCGTGCCCAACGGGGTGCGAATGGGAGTGCGATCGAGCGGCGAACGCACGGCTCCGTCCAGCGGTAGGGCCACGGAAACCGAGGGAGGGCGGCCCTCATCGATCGGTTCGCCCAGCGCATTCAGGACTCTGCCCATCAGCGCCGGGCCCACCTCGATCTCCGGGCGCACGCCCAGGGCCGCAACCGTATCGCCAAAGCGAATTCCCTCCGTACTTTCGACCGGCATGGACAACACATTGGATCCGCGAAAACCAATGACTTCGGCCAGATGAGAACCGCCGAACTGGTCCTGAATTTCGCAGCACTCGCCGACCGAGGCCAGCGGGCCGGCCGACTCGATGGTCTGGCCCACCGACTCCAGCACTTGGCCTCGCCAACGCCAGGGTTGGCTGCGGTCCAGGCGGGTAAAGTAACGCGTCAGCATCGGTGTCATCAGCAGGGCTCCCGGTCTGCGGTTCCATCGGCCACCGTGATGGGGTCAGCCCGGCGTCCGCCCGCGCGATCGAAGAAGCCGCGTGCAATCTCGCCCAGTTGGGCGCGAATACCCAGATCGACCGAGCCCAGGCTGGTCTCAATGGCGCACTCGCCCAGACGCATCTCTTCCCCGGCCAGCACTGTGGGTTTCAAAGCCAGGTTCGGCAGCAGGCCGATGGCTTCGGTCCAAAGCTCCAGTTCGTCGGCAGGCACCCGCAGCCGCACCTGGGTCGACCCGGACAATTGCCCTAGCGCCACCCGCACGGCCCCAGTCAGCAGCAGGGGATCCATCTGTGCCTCGCGCCGCAGGATGCGGGCGGCCACGGTCAGCGCCAGTTCGACCACCTCGTGCTCAACCGCCTGCAGATACCGGTCCCGCTCCTGGGCAAAGCTCTCGATCAGCTGGGCGGCTTGCTGCACGCGTTCGTGGCCGGCAGCGGCCAAACCCGCGGACTGCGCCTCGTGTTCGGCTTGGCGGCCCTCCTGCCGGCCTTGCTCCCGCCCCGCCTCGAAACTCCGCCGCGTCTCCTCCTCCAAGCGGCGCTCGAACTCGGCCCCCGTCCTTTGAGAGGCAACGCCAGGGCAGGAGTCGGCCGTTGCGCGCGGCACTTCCTGGGTCGATCTCTGTCCTCCCTCTTCCCCGTTCCCCGACCAGCCGTCCCAAGCCGCTAAAGATGGCTCGTGGGGGTCCGCCGGATATTCGAAGAGCTCGATGCAGCCCAGTGTGCCGGTATCCATTCCTGATCCCATCTCCCGCAAGGCATCCCTTCCCGCTCCGATTGCCGGAATTCTGTTTCCTGCATCCCCACTCCGGCCTCGGCCCCGGCCGGCACCTTAGGCGATCATCTCGTCGCCGGACTCCAGCTTGAGAATCACCTTGCCCTCGGTCTCCAGGCGCCGGGCCAGGTTGAGAATCTCCTGCTGAGCCTGGGCCACTTCGCGCGAACGCACTGGGCCCAGCACTTCCATATCTTCTTTGAGCATCTCCACGGCCCTCGAACTCATCGCCTTGAATATCTGGGCGCGCAGCTCGTCATTGGCGCCGCGCAAGGCCAGAGCCAACTGCCGCTTGTCCACCCCTGAGACAATTTCGCGGATACTGGCCGCTGGCACAGCCACCAGATCCTCAAAAGTGAACATCAGGTTCCGAATACTCAGAGCCAGCTCCGGCTGGCCCTCTTCGATGGCTTCGAGAATCTTCTTGGCCTCTTCCGCGTTGATCCGGTTCAACAGGTCAGCCACCGCCTTGAAGCCGGAGTAACTCTTGCGCGCCGTATCGCCCATGCTCTCCAGCCGGCGGTGCAGAATGTGGGCCACGCTCTGCGCCATCTCCGGAGAAAACTGCCGCATCTCGGCCAGACGCTGGATCGAAACGACCTTGTGCTCTTCGCTCAGGTTGTCCAGCACCATCGAAGCCCGGCGCGGATCCAGATGCGCCAGCACCAGCGCAATCGTTTGCGGATGCTCGCCGTCCAGCAGCTTGCCCAACTGCTGGGGATCGGTGCGCTGCAGCTTGGCCAGGTTGCCCTGGGCCGCCTCCTGCGAACAGTGGACAAGCTGCAGCAGGTCCTCGGCGCGCTCCTTGCCGAAGGTCCCAATCAACAACCGGCTGGCGTAGTCCAATCCGCCGTGGAGCACGAAGTTCTGGGTCTCCAGAAGCTGCCAGAACTCCTCCAATATCTCGGAGGAGAGTTCGGGCGTGATGCCGCGCAGGTCGGCCAACTCCTCGGTGAGTTGCTGCACATCGGCTTCGGGCAAGGCGCGCAAAACCTCCCCGGCCAGTTCTTCGCCGACAGCCACCAGCAGAATCGCCGCCTTGCGGATTCCGGACATATTCGCGGACTCGCGGCGCCGTGCTGCTCCGTTCTCGCTTCCCTGCTCAGCCAAAGCTCGTTCCCTTCTTGCGTTCAACCTCGACTGCCCGCGGCGTGAAGGCCCAAGGCCCGTCCCGTCGGTACAACGACTCCTCTGTGCGCCTTCTCCGTCGCACGCTTCCGCCCTCGTCCTTCGTGGCGGAGCTAGTCGGAGTGGATCCAGCTCTGCAACAAGCGCGAACTCTGCGTCGGTTCCTCCTTGAGATGTTCTGTGACCTGCTCAAAGATCTCCTGAGACCGGGTCCGGTCCGTGGGAACCTGGCCGTCCTGGGGGGATTTCAGTGCGGTCTGGTCCGCCGCCGACCCGCCAGGCAACTCCTTCGTTCCCCCCTTGGCAAGGCTCTTCGGCGAAGTCCTGGACAGCGCGCGGCCCAAGGCGGGGCGCACGCCGAAAGCCAGGATCACCAGCAGGCCCACCATCAGGGCCACGTACTTGATGAGCAACGGGGAAGCCTCCGCCGTTGCCAGCATCTGCCGCAACGGCGAAACCGGTTGCTGGGAGCGGTTCTCGTCAAACGCCAAATCTTCCACCGTCAGCAGATCGCCGCGCGCCGCGTCAAAGCCCACCGACGCCTGCGCCAGCGCGGTCAGGTTGCGCAACTCGTCGCCGGTGCGAGGCTGCCAACTGGCTGCCCTGCCGGCGGCCGCCGGTTGCGCCAACCGGTCGTTCACCACAATCGCCGCTGTCATGCGCCGCACCCGCCCCGGATTCTCGATCACGTGCCGCACCGTCTTCGAGGCCCCATAGGTTCCACTTTCCGTCTTGGCGCTCTCTGGCTGCGTGTTCTGCTGCGGATAAACCGGCAAGGTCTGGGAGTTGGGCGCATTCGATGCCGTGCCTGGAACTCCGGCCGCCACCGGATGGCCTCCCGTGGTCTGCTCGCTGCGCTGCATGGAGAGAGTGACCGTCTGGTCCGGATCGTAGCTTTCCTCAGTCTCCTCCGAGGCCGCCGCGTCGTAGTCCAACGTCACCGAGGCGCGCACATTGCCTGCGCCGGTCACCGGCTCCAGGGTGGCAATCAGCTTCTCCTCCAGCGCCTGCTCGGCGCTCAAACGCAGGGCGTCGGCCGTCTTGGGACCGAGCGGCAAATGTCCTGCGGCATCCACCAGCACCACATGATCCGGGGTCAGCCCGTCCACGGCCGAGGCCACCATGTTGCGGATTGCGTCCGGCTCGCCGTCGGCCAACGAACGGTGCCGCAGCTTCAGCACCACCGAAGCCTTGGCGGGGCGTTCCTGCTCGCGAAACAGCGAGTCGCGCGGCAGAACCAAATGGATTCGCGCCGACTCGACATCGCTCAGCGTGCCGACCGTGTGCTCCAACTCCCCTTCCAGGGCCCGCTGATAATTGACCTTCTCGTCGAACTCCGAACCCACCCAGTTGGGCTTGTCGAAGATCTCGAAGCCCAGCCGTCCGCTCTTCACTCCGCCCTTGGCGGCGGTGGCCAAGCGGGCCTTGTCTAACTGCGCGGCTGGAACTTGGATCCCCGACCCATTGGGAGTTGTCTCGTACGTGATCTGCGCCTGGGTGAGGGTCTGTCCGATCTGGCGCTCATCCTCAGGATCGAGATCCGCATAAAGGGTGCGCCAGTCGGTGCGCAGTGCGGACCACACCAGGACTCCGGACAGCAGCGCCAACAGGCCGGCGGCCACCAACGCCCCACGGCGCTGCGCGGGCCGCATGGCCGCCCAGCGAACCCGGCCCATTGTCCACAGGCTGGCCATCCGGTCGGTCCACTGGGGCACTCCGGGCGTCGCCGGCACGCTCTTCTCCAATTGTGTTCCCGTGGCCATGATTCCCGTATCCCGCTGCTTTCTCTGTTCTTGTTATGCTTGCCGGCAGCCAATCTTGCTACCGATCCGAACCGCCAGCCCGCCCAACAGCGGAACTAGAATTGCATGCCAATCACTTGTTGATAGGCCTGGACAGCCTTGTTGCGCACCGCCAGCGCCAGTTCAAAGGCCATGCTCGCCTTCTGGGTCGCAATCATGGCTTCATGCACATCCACGCCGGAACCGGTCATCAGCCCACTCACAGCCGCGTGGGCCTGGCTCTCCAGCTGATCCACTTGGCCGACCGCATCGGTCAACAGGTCGGAAAAAGGTGCGGAGCCCGTCCCTGCGGCTCCATTCAACGCCGCAGCCGGAGACCCTCCGGTCAGGCTCAATACAGCGGTTGCAGTAGCGGGGATAGAGCTGATTCCAGACTGCATCGGTCCTCCTTCCAAACCTGTTCCTGCCCGGCTTGCCGGGGCGCAACGCGAATCATTGCCTGCTAGGACGACTTCGCAATCTCCAGCGCCGAAGAGATCATGCCCTTCTCGGCCTGCACGGCAGAGCTGTTCAGACCGTATGCACGCGTTGCCCCCATCAGGTCCACCATCTCTGTGAGCGGATTAATGTCCGGATACGCGACATACCCGTCCGGTCCTGCGTCGGGGTGACCCGGATCGTAGCGCTTGAGCGGCGGCGCCGTGTCCTGGACCACCTGCGCGATATGCACCCCGGAAGCCACGGAACTTCCCCCCAGTGAAGGCAGGGTGGCGGCTGTTGCACTGCCAGCCGTGGCCGCGCCTGACGCCGTCGTCATGGATCCGAGAAACCCTGGATCCCCCTGGTTGGCCGCAAAAACCACATGCTGGCGGTGGTAAGGGCCTCCCGTGGCGGTGCGGGTAGTCTCCGCATTGGCCATGTTGGCTGCCACCACCTCGGCGCGCATCCGTTCGGCCTGCATCGCGCTGCCCGAGGTTTCCATCACTCCAAACAGATTCATCGCGGCTGCTCCTTCCCGCTTCCCGCGTTACTTGCCGTCGGCGTGAATGGCATCCAGCACCATCTGGTACTGCTGACGAAGCAGGGCCACGCCGGTCTTGAACTTCAGTTGCGCCTCGGCCAGGTTCAGGCCTTCGCGGTCCATGGAGACGTTGTTGCCGTCCGGCCGCGCCACTAGGCCATCCACGGCCTTGAGACGAGTCTGCCGGGGAGCGCGTCCCTGATCCACATCCCCCAGCGCCTCCCGCATCTCGGCCTCAAAGTCCATTCCCACGGCCCGGTAGCCCGGCGTGTCGATGTTGGCCATATTGGCTGCGGTCAGCTTGGCCTCGTCCGATGCCAGATCCAGATAGCGGGTCAACTGCTCGCTTAACCGGGTTTCGATCTCCAGGCTCATCGCATTCTCCTCGCAGAGATTCCCAATTTTCCGTGCTTGCCCTCAGTTCACGCTCAGGCCGAAGTCGATCTCTTGCGCAGTCAGCACTGCCTCGTCCCCAGCCAGAATGGCGGCCCGTTCCAGAACGTGTTCGAGCTCGCGGACATTGCCCGGCCAGTCATGCGCGGCCAGCTTGGCCATGGCGCCGGAGTCGATGCGCTTGACCGGGTCCTCGCGGCCCATCCTCTCCAGGAAATGCTCCACCAGCAGCGGCAAGTCCTGGGCGTGCGCGGCCAGCGAGGGAGTGCGAATCAGGAAAACCGCCAGCCGGTAGTAAAGATCGGCGCGGAATCCGCCCGACTGGGTATGCTGGGCCAGCGGCTGATGGGTGGCAGCAACAATGCGCACGTCCACCTTCACCGTCTCGTTGTCGCCCACCCGCTGCAACTCGCCGCTCTCCACAAAGCGCAGCAGCTTGGACTGCAGCCCCAGCGGCATCTCGCCGATCTCGTCCAAAAACAGCGTGCCTCCGTCGGCAGCTTCGATGCGTCCCGTGCGTCCCTGTACCGCACCGGTAAACGCGCCACGGGTATGGCCAAACAGTTCCGCTTCCAGCAACGCTTCCGGTATGGCCGCGCAGTTAATGGCGACTAGGGGCTTGCGGCTTCTCGCAGACAACCGGTGCAGGGCTTCGGCCACCAGTTCCTTGCCCGAGCCTGTCGGGCCTTCAATCAGCACCGGGGTCGAGCGGGGCGCCACCAGGCGGATGCGCCGGCTCACTTCGAGCATCGAAGGTGCATTCCCAATCAGTTCCGGAAGCCGCTCGACGGCTGCCGCAACGCTGGCAGGATGGCTCGCCACCACCGGCGCGATCAACTGAGGCTTGTTGGCCGGCTCATGCGCTGGGACGCTCTCCACCACACCCATGCGCGAGACAGTGGCCGGCGAAGACGCAGAATGAAGCAACTCCGGCAGCGGCGGAATAGGCAAACACCCCGGTGCGACATCCATCTGGGGAAGCGCGGGCGCGGTGTTCCAGGCCGCAGTGTTGGTGTCCTGGATGCGGCGCAGGGCGTAGAGCAGTTCCTGGCGATAGGGACCGCGCGGACTTTCCTGAGGAGTATCCCAATCCGCGGTGACCAGATCCACTTCGGGAAACCTGCCGCGAAAGTCTTTGAGAAACTCGGCCAGATCGAGATCGGGCAGCCAGGAGTCGACGATGACCGCCCCAGGGGGCGCAGTCTCCACCTCGGCCCAAGCCTGGGCGCCGCCTTCGGCTTCGCGCACCTGCCAGCGCAGCCCAGTGAGAATCTCGGTGAGCCGCTGGCGAAAACTGCGGTCCGCACTGGCCACCAGGGCGGTGCGGGGCCGTGTGCGCGTGACGGGGGGTAGAACGGAAACCGGAAACGACAGCATGATCATTCTCCTCAGCTTCAAGCAGGTTGATAAACGCTAGGTCTTTGACAGTGTGAATTGGTACCAACTCCGTGCCCCATCCATTCGCCGGCTTTTCGAGGAAAAAGCTGGTGAATGGGTGGAAAAGCACAAATCTCAAAGGCAAGAAATCATGCTGTCAGAGACCTAGTGCACGTTGACAGCAGGACCAGCAGCCACCGGAAGCACGGGAGGCACCGGCAGGGCCACAGGCGTCTCCAGCGCAAGATGCGCCGTAAGAGCCAAATCAGCCTCGGAGGGCACCATGTAGCCCTGTCCGCGCACGGTCCGGATCAGCCGCCCCGGAGGCGGATCCTGCAGCTTGCGGCGCAGATAGTTCACATACACATCCACGATGTTGGTGGTCTGTGCCGGCTCCATGTTCCACACCGAGTCCAGCAGCTCCACCCGCGAAACACATTGGCCGCGGTTCAGCATCAGGTGCTCCAGCAGCGAAAACTCTTTGTTGGTCAGAATGATCGACTGGCCGGCACGGTGGGCGGTGTGATCCAGCCGGTCCAGTTCCAGGTCACCGGCGCGCAGCTGCAGCCGCGCCTCCCGCTTGCGCCGCAACAGGACCCGGCAGCGCGCCCGCAGTTCATGCAGACTGAAAGGCTTGATCATCAGGTCGTCGGCGCCATGGTCCAGGCAGCGGATGCGAGTCTCCATCTCCTGTCGGGCGGTCAATATCAGCACCGGCAAGTCCGCGTCCAGCGCTCGGATCTCGTCGAGTACCTGTTCCCCGTCCTTGACCGGCATGTTCAGGTCGAGAATGGTCAAATCGGGCATCTCTTCACGAAAAGCTTCCACTGCAGCCCCGCCATCGTAGGCCAGGCGAACTCGATGTCCATCGGCCTCCAGGCCGCGGCGTAAAAACAATCCCAACGCCTTGTCGTCTTCGGCGATTAACAACCTCATGTCAGCCTTTCTCCCGGACAGCATCCGCCACCTGCGGCGCTGTCCTGTTCCTGCTTCCTCGCGGCCGGTTTAGCATTTGCTAACCGGGAACCACCTCTTCACCTTGATGCGCGGTGAACAGAAACTCAAGATTGGAAGATGGAAAGAAGGATAGGCGATTCCAGGATCGGCACACACGGAGAGATAGGTTCCGAAATGGGTCAGAACCTCCGGCGCAACTCGCGATGGATTCGCTTGAGCTGGACGCCCTACTGTTTCTGGCTGGTGGCGATCTCGCCGAATGCTGCTTTGTGGCGATACATCTCAGCATCGGCCCGATCGAGAAGCGCTTTTGTTGGTTCTCCTGAGCGGTGTTCAGCCAAGCCGATCGCGGCATCCACTCTCAGCTTTTCCGGCCCGCGTTTTCCCTGAACGGTGTAATCGCCACAGACCCATTTTCGCAGGCGATCGATTTGCGCCGTGGCCTCGGCCTGCCCGCAATCCAGGAGAAGAATGAACTCGTCGCCGCCCCAACGGCCAAGAATGTCCGTTGCGCGGCAGGCCGACTGCAACTCACTTGCAAACCTCTTCAACAGTTCATCGCCCACCAGATGCCCATATCGATCGTTCACCCTCTTGAAGCCGTTCAGGTCGATGATGCTTACGCAAAACGGAACTTCGGCGTGGACGCGGCTCTCGATCTGGCCTTCCACGCTTGGCCGATTCCGCAACCCGGTCAACGCATCCCGCGAAGCCATAGTCTCGGCTTCTTCCAGTTTGATCTGGTACGTCGAAACCTCTTTGCGAAGCTGTCGGATCGCGGCTTCCCCCTCCGCAGTCATCTTCTCGATGGAGGCCTTCAGTTCCACCGCGCTGTTCTCAACGGAGGCCCGGATCAGGGTCAGATCCTCCAGGTTGGCGACTTTCTTCAGCCGGGTCGTAATGGCGTCAATCTGCTTGGCGCAGCGCTGATCCCGCTCGCCTACCGACTCGGCGGTGCGAGCCATCACCAGCAGCAGCGCCTTCACCTCGCCGGTCTTCTGCCGGTAGTGCAAGGCGGTGCGTTTGCTCCAGTCCTGCAACTGCTCCCGGACGCTTCCTTCTGCGTCTTCGACAGCCGCACAGCTCGCCTCGATTGATAGGCGCTCTGCCAGGGCCTCCAGCGCGCGCTTCAGCTCCCTGCCCAGATCGGGACAGGCCTCCAGACTGCAGTTGCCCATCTCCAGCAGCGCAGAGCGATAGGCCACAAGAGCCGCAGCGAGAACGTCGGCCGTATTGGGTTGCTCCTCCACGGCTGAGCCAACCTGAGCGGAATCGAGATACTTCTTCAGCGAGATCATCGGCCCTCTGACCGTGCAGCCTTAGGCGCAATGGCCGCACAGAGCGATCACCTGAGGTTATCGGCTGCGCCCCTGATTCCTTGAGATCGGGAAGTGCATGGAACCGGTTCGCGGATGGATAGGCCGGGGAACGGAAAAAGAGTTGTTACGGTTCGCTTTTTATTCGCTATAATGCGCCCATGGCTGTTACTCGAAGGCAAAAAGAGGTTCTCGATTTTCTGGAGTCGTTCGTGACGCGCAACGGCTACTCCCCCTCCTTTGAAGAGATCGCGCGCGGCATGGGACTGAAGAGTCTGGCAACGGTCCACAAACACATTACCAACCTCGAAAAGAAGGGCCTGCTGGACCGCGTGCATAATCGCAGCCGTTCCATCGACGTGCTGCCCCCAGGCACCCGGACCCGTTCGAGCGACAGGTTGCCCCTGGCCGGGCGGATCGCCGCTGGCCTGCCCGTAGAAACCACGGAGACGCCAGAGAGCATCTCTCTGCACGACGTGGTCGGCAACCGCGATGTTTTTGCCCTTGAAGTGCGGGGCGACTCGATGCGCGACGAACACATCATCAGCGGCGATTATGTGCTCGTGGAGCGCACCCGCACCGCCCGTCAGGGTGAGATCGTCGTGGCCTTGGTGCACGGCGCTGAAACCACGCTCAAACGCTTTTACGCGGAAGGAAACCTGGTGCGTCTGCAACCCGCCAATCTGGAAATGGACCCCATCTACCTTCCCGCCGCGCAGGTGGCCATTCAGGGCCGCGTGCTGGGCGTGCTGCGCAAGTACCGCTGATCCTCTGTTGTGCCGAGGAACAGAAAGGCCCGGCTGATTGGCCGGGCCTTTCTGTACTCCATTCGCAGGTATTGCCGCGCAGGCTTTACGCCAGCAGGCGCTGGATCTTTTCCTCAATCACATCCTGGGGGACAAAGCCGACAACCTGATCGGCCACCTTGCCGCCCTTGAAAAACAGCAGCGCGGGAATGCCGCGAATGCCAAACCGTGACGGAGTGGCGGCATTCTCATCCACGTTCACCTTGGCGACCTTCAGCTTGCCGGCATAGGTTGCTGCGACACTATCCACCGTGGGTGCAATGGCCTTACAGGGACCGCACCAAACGGCCCAGAAATCCACCAGCACGGGCTGCTCGCTGCGCAGCACCTCTTGATCGAACGTTGCATCCGTAACTTCCAAAACTCCCAATCCAGCCATGATCCTCCTTGCGGCTCCTTCACTCCTATGAGTGTACCTGCTACCGCGCCCTTATGAGATGCGGCAGCCTGCACGAAAGTCGCAAGCCGAACCCCGGCACGGTGCGCAAGAGAGACAAGGGCTCTGCGCAACATTCGGACAGAAGCCATTTCCAATGTGCAACTTGGCTCGAGCAAGTCCCCCCGCCGGCCAACAAAAAGCGCCCGGATCCAGAAAGGACCACGGGCGCTAGAGCAGCCCTCCCCCAGAACTGCCCACGCAGCGAATTTAGGTGTTTTTGGCTTAAATAGCAAGCTAACTTCGGTAATCAAAAAACAAATCACTAAAGGGTTATAGCCCCGAAACCGCAAAAAAACCAAAGCGCACACTATCGGTGCGCCCTACAACCTCTTTCCCGCCCTGCAGAATTTCCAGGGTCATCCATTCTGGCGGGTTTCTAGAAATTGGCTGGCGCCTTCCGCCAAAAAGCGGCAGTCGACCAGTTCCGGCATCACCTCGCCCTTCAGTGCATTACGAATGGCATCTGAAGCCTCATCAAGGCTCGCTTCATCGCCCACGATGATCAGCATCGATGGGCCGGCGCCGCTCAGAGCGGCCCCCAGAATGCCGTGGCTACCGGCCAAGGGCAACAGACGAGGCAGCAACGGGCAGATGGAAGCGCGATAGGGCTGGTGGATCCGGTCTTTCATGGCGATGCGCAGCAGGTCGGTCCTGGCTTGGGCAAAAGCCATTCCGAGCAAGGCCACGGACTGCGTATTCGCCACTACGTCGGCACGGGAGTAGGTCGCTGGCAGCACGGCGCGAGCCTTGCTGGTCGGCAACGGGTCCACCGGCAGAACCACAATCGCTCGCCACTCGGCAGAGGGAACCACGCGGGCCACATGCACCGTCCGGCCCTCGTTGGCGGCGATGACAAACCCGCCCAGCCAGCAGGCGGCCGCGTTGTCCGGGTGGCCCTCCAGTGCGCAGGCTTCTTCAAGGATGCGTTCGGAGGTCCATCCCAACTGGCCAAAGTGAACCGCCAGGGCAATAGCCGCCAGCCGTCCGGCCGCGGAAGAGCCGCAGCCCATCCCCAAGGGAATCCCGTTGGCCATGCGGATCGCCAGGGGGATCACCGTCCGCCCGTTGCTCTCGAGCAATCCCTTGTAGATTCCCAGGATGAGGTTGTCTTCAATCCGCGAGCAGCGTTCCTGGTCCTGTCCCGTCACATCGAGGGAGAATTCGGCGGCCGGCTTGGCCTCGATCTCCAGAAAAAAATCGAGAGCCACAGCCGCGGCGTCGAATCCTGGACCAAGATTGGCAGAAGTTGCGGGCAGGCGCAGCCGGTAACTTCCAACGTCCTTGCTCAGCGCTTCGCTCATTGTCCGGCGCTGCCCTTCAGCGTGGCCAGCACCGCGGCGGGTGTGGCGTCCACCGCCATCGCGTTGCGCCGCAGCCCTTCAATCTTCGCCTCGTTGCCGGCTGCCTCTTCTTCTTTCAGCAGGGTTCCACGATGGAAGTCGATGGTGTAATCGGCGTCCTTGAGGGTGTGGCCAGTCAGCACCAGAACCACCGTCTCTGCGGAGCCGATGGCGCCCTTGGCGCGCAGCTTCTTCAAGCCGGCCAGGGTCACGGCAGAGGCCGGCTCGCAACCCAATCCCTCCGCGCCCAACTCAGCCTTGGCAATGGCAATCTCTGCCTCGGTCACGTCGAGGCACCAACCGCCTGTGTCCTGAATCGCTCGTGCGGCCTTGCGCCACGAGGCGGGGTTGCCGATGCGGATGGCGGTCGCACGCGTCTTGGCCTCAACCGGCTCCAGCGTGGCGCCGTTGCTGTTCTCAAAGCTGCGCACCAGGGGATTCGCGCCCTCCGCCTGGATGACGGAGATGCGCGGCATCCGCGCCACGAGTCCCAGCTCATGCAGTTCGCGGAACCCCTTGCCCAGCGCCGAGCTGTTGCCCAGGTTGCCGCCGGGAACGATCAGGTGGTCGGGCACGTTCCAGTCGAACGCTTCCGCAATCTCAAAGGCCGGTGTCTTCTGCCCTTCCAGTCGGTAGGGATTGACCGAATTGAGCAGGTAGATCGGCGCTTCTTTCACAATTCTCGTCAGCAGGCTCAGGCAGCCGTCGAAGTCGGTCTTCAACTGGCAGGTGACTGCGCCATAGTCCATGGCTTGGGCCAGCTTGCCCCAGGCAATCTTGCCTTCCGGAATCAGCACCAGGCAGCGCATACCCGCGCGAGCCGCATAGGCAGCCATGGCGGCCGATGTGTTGCCCGTGGAAGCGCAGGCAACCCACTCGAAGCCACGTTCCTTGGCCACGCTCAATGCCGCCGTCATGCCCGTATCTTTGAACGAGCCGGTCGGGTTCATTCCCTGGTGCTTGGCATACAGCTGATCGATGCCCAGTGCCTTGGACGCGCGCAGCAGCGGATACAGCGGCGTGTTCCCTTCCTGCAATGTCACGGCGTTGCCAAAGTTCTCCAGGATCGGCAGCAGTTCGCGGAACCGCCACACGCCAGAGTGGTCCAGCGCCTCAGACGAGCAGCGGCGCTCGCGCCACAGCCACTTGAGCGCGCCAGCGTTGGGCCGGTCGCTGCCCCGGCGATGCTCCCAGCCGGGATACTCCACTTCGAACAGATCTCCGCACTCCACGCAGCGGAAATCGGGTTGAGCCTCGGCGCCGGCAATGCGCGCTCCACATCCGAAACAGCGTAACTGGTGCAAATTGTCACTCATGGCTAGTGCTAGCCTACCAGCGTACGGCGATTTTTGCTGTGCATTAAAACTTGGCGGGCACAAGGGAGCTCTAGTTCGCGGCGATCACCAGCAGCGTTGCGTCGTCTTGGAATTGCGCTCCGCAAAATCCGGTAACCTGCGCCAGCAGACCGCTATTCAACTCGCTGGCCGAGAGCGCGCCGTTGGCTTTCGCAAAGTCCGCAATGCTCACTTCCTCGAACTCCCGCCCCTCTGTGTCGGTTGCTTCTGTAATGCCGTCGGTAAACAGCAGCAACCTGTCTCGTGGCTTCATCTCGATCGCCGCGTTCTCGTAAGTCCAACTTGGGAAAACGCCCAGCACCGCGCCCCCCTGCTCCAGCGTGCGCGCAGATCCGCCCGATGCCAGGATCGGGTAAGGATGCCCCGCGTTGCAGTACTGGAACGTGCGTGTCTCCTCATCGAGAACGCCATAGAAGAACGTCACGAACTTGCCGGTCGCGATGTTCTCGCACAGCAGGCGGTTCACGCGGGAACACAACTGGGCGGGACTCGCCGAGTCGCCGGCAAACGCGCGCACGGCGGCTTGTACGTTGGCCATGAGCAGCGCTGCGGAAACGCCCTTGCCGACCACATCGGCAATGCAGATGCCCAACCGATGGCCCCCAAGGCGCAGCACGTCAAAGTAATCGCCGCTCACCGTGCGTGCCGGCAACCAGGCCGCTGCTACTTCAAATCCCGCAATCTGCGGAATCTGCTTGGGCAGCAGAGACCGCTGGATCTCCTGCGCCCGTTCGAGTTCCTGCTCCTGCAACTCAAGCCGAGCCGTTCCGAGTTCGACGGAATGCTGCAGTTCCACGTTGCGCCGTTCCAGCCGCTCCTTTGTCGTGTTGTAGAGAAAAACAAGAATGCCGTACACAAACGTGACCAGGAACGGCAGCTTCCATCCTGTTCGAATCAGATGCTCGTAGGTCTGCGGCGTCGGTGGAGCGATGGCCCACACAAAGATACTCGAAATCAGAAAGATGGGCAGGGTCAGGGCGAGCAGGATCGGCAGAAAGACCAGCCAGTTATAGGGAAAGGCCCGATCCGCATACAGAAAGCGCAACCGTTCCGTGGCGGGTGTAATCAGGTTCCCGATGGCGAGCGCGTAGAGCATCACGGTACCGGGATTGACCTGCATCCCAACGGCCCAGAAGATGGCGGCCAGAACTGCCGAGAGCGCGACATATGTGCTTTGACGGCGGACAAATCGAGCAAGCGATGAATAGTCGACGGCCACAACTTCACCCAGTCTGTAGCTCAGATGAGCTAACCGCCCTACTATAACTTCAATTCGGTTTCTGCGCGAATCCGGCCGCTTCATCTCAGAAGATCGGCGTTCAAAATCCGATCATGACCGGCTCCATCTCAAGCCGAATGCCGAAGCGCGCCTCAACCGCCGTGGTGATCTGGTTGGCCAAGGCAAGTATCTCCGCCGCACTGGCGCCGCCGCGGCCATCGCAGTCGCCAAGATTGACGAGCGCCAGCGTATGCTTCGACGAGACACCGGCCTGGCCCAGCACATAACCCTTGGAAAAACCGGCTTGCTCAATCAGCCATGCGGCAGGCACTTTCACCCGCCCCGCGTTCTCCGCGCCCTGCCCGGCTGGGAAGCGCGGCGGCTCCTTCTCGCTGCCTCTCGCAATCTGCCGCACTTGCTCTTCGGTCACCACTGGATTTTTGAAGAAGCTGCCCGCGCTGCGGCAATTGGGGTCGCCCTCCACCATCAACATTCCTTTGGACTGGCGGACCCGGCGCACCACGGCTGCCACCTCGACCAAGCTTAGTTCCCTGCCCTCTGCCTGGCTCTCCGTCAGCGCCCGTTGCAGATCCACATAGCGCACGGTCGGCGCGCCACCGGGGGTCAGCCGGTAGTCCACGCGCGTCACGATATACCGCCCGCGGTCCACCGAGTTGAAGCGGCTGCGGCGGTAGGCAAAGCCACACTCGGCAGCGCTGAACTCCACAAACTTGCGCTCCATCAGGTCGAAAGCCCGCACCCGCTCGATGGCCGAAGCCACTTCCTGCCCGTAGGCGCCCACATTCTGCACCGGCGTTCCGCCCACCGTGCCGGGAATGCCTGCCAGGCATTCCACGCCAGAGCAGGAATCCTCCACCGCCCGCTGCACGAAGTGCTCCCAGTCTTCGCCGGCTGCCACATGATAGATTGCTTGCCCGCTCTCGTCTTGCGCGGACTCGGCAACAACCCCGCGCAGCCCGATCTTGAGCACCAGGCCATCGAAGCCAGCGTCGGCCACAAGCAGGTTGCTGCCCCCGCCCAGAACAAACAGGGCCAGTCCGCGCTCCCGCGCCCAAGCCGTTGCTTCCACAATGTCTTCTTCGCTTGCGGCTTCCGCAAACCAGCGGGCCGGACCACCGATGCCGAAGGTGGTAAAAGGCGCCAGCGGCTTGTTTTCTGTCAGGATCATCAAATAAAGGCTACATCACGGAATCTGCTGCATCCAATTTCTAGACAACTTCCCCTTGTCGGAGGCAAACATGTATCCAGAATTGATGGTCATTCCCATGCGCGAGGAACTGGTGCGCGCCGGACTGAAAGAAACCCGAACCGCCGCGGACGTTGACGCGGCCCTCGCCCAGCCCGGCACAACCCTGCTGGTAGTCAACTCCATCTGCGGCTGCGCTGCGGGCAAAATGCGTCCCGGCGTGCGCCTGGCGCTGGGCAACTCCACCAACCTGCCCGAACAAAAGATCACGGTCTTTGCCGGCCAGGACCGCGAGGCCACCGAGCGCGCTCGCAGCTACTTTGACGGCAATCCGCCCAGTTCGCCAGCCATCGCCATCCTGCGCGACGGCAAGCTGGTTTACCTCATGCAGCGCTCCGTCATTGAGCAGGCCACCGCGCAACAGATCGCAGGCGAGTTGGTCCACGCCTTCGATCAGTTCTGCGCCACAACCACGGCATAAGGACTTCAGACTTTTTGTATAGGGCCGGGATACTGAGAGATTACTCGGTCCGCCGTCAACAATATGATTCCTTCGACCATGGCCTGAGCAATCAGAATGCGGTCGAAGGGATCTTTGTGGATTGGCGGTAAGGAACTCAATGCGACTGCGTGCTGGCCGAGGATCGGCAATTCCTCATAGCCATCATCCAGCAGCGTCCGCCTGAGCAGCCCAGGGGGCGCCTTGAAGTCGGCTCGCCCGAGTCCGTGTTTGATAGCCACTTCCCAAATGCTTGAGACACTGAAATACAGGTCATTCTTGGGGGCGCGCATCAATTCAATTGCCGGCACAGGCAACAGCTCGGGAAAACCGACTGCCCACAACAGCAGATGAGTGTCTAACAGAATCTTCACTTTTCACCGTAGAACATCTTTTCGATTTCCTCGGCAAACATGGTGTCGAAGTCGTCAGGCACCAGAATCTGGCCCTTGAGCGACCCAAAGCGCCGGTCTGCCTTACCCACTGGCGCATCGATCCGGATCACTTTCACTTTAGGCTTCCCTGCCTTGGCAATGACAAAGGAATCGCCCTGCTCGGCCTCATCGACAAGCCGCGAAAGGTGAGTCTTGGCTTCGTGAATGTTGAAGGTGCGCATAGCGCCTCCCGAGTGAACTAAGTTCACTTAGTTTAGTTCAAATTCAGCGTGAGTCCAACTGAATTATCTTTCCAGCAGCAGAACGGCCTCCCGCATGGGAGGCCGTTCTGTTCTCTCGGTTGAATTGAAAGCTTAGTCGCCTTCGGGTGCCTGATTCAGCGCCTGCACCTTGCTGTGCTTGATCGAGTAGCCGAAGTAAATCACCAATCCGGCAATCAGCCACAGGATCATGACCGTCCAGGTAATGGCAGGCAAACGGCTCATGAGAAACAGTGCCGTGATAATGCCCAGGATCGGCACCAGCGGCACCAGCGGCGTCTTGAAGGGCCGGTGCATGTCGGGATGCCGCACGCGCAGCACCCAGACTCCGGCACACACAATGGTGAAGGCCAGCAGCGTGCCAATATTCACCAGCTCTGAAAGCCGGTCGATGGGCAAGAAGGCGGGCATGAATGCCACCACGGCGCCCACCACGATGGTTGAGATCCACGGCGTCCGAAACTTGGGATGAATGGAGGAAGCCCACTTGGGCAGAAGGCCATCCTTCGACATCGAGAAGAACACGCGCGACTGGCCCAGCAACATGACCAGCATGACCGTTGCCAAACCAAAGACCGCGCCAACCTTGACCAGCAGAGAGCCCCAGGCTACGCCGGTTGCGTCAATGCCCATGGCCACCGGATCGGCAACGTTAAGCGCCTTGTAGTTCACCAGGCCGGTCAGCACGGTCGAAACCAGGATGTAGAGAATGGTGCAGACCACCAGTGAGCCGAGAATCCCGACCGGCATATCCTTCTGCGGATTCTTCGCTTCCTGGGCCGCCGTGGAAACCGCGTCAAACCCAATGTAGGCAAAGAAGATGGACGAAGCACCGGTGGCAATGCCCATGTAGCCAAAGTTGCCGTGCCCGTCGGACGGCGGAAAGAATGGCTTCCAGTTATGAAAAGCCAGCCCCGGATGGCGAACCAGGAAGTAGCCGCCCACCACCAGAAAGATGCCCACAATGCCCAGCTTCACAATCACAATCGCGGAGTTCAGATTGGCCGATTCCTTGATGCCAATTACCAGAACCGTGCTGATCGCAATAATCGCCAGCATGGCCACCAGGTTGAAAAGCCCGGTCGCATGCTGCAGGCTGCTCGCATCCACTCCCTGAGGCAGCGCCGCCAGAGGCATCCACCGCTCATTGAAGAACACCAGCTTGGTGCCCGGCGTGGCGCAAAGCTGCGGCGGAATGTAGATATGCAACTGCTGCAACAGGCTGTTCAGGTATCCCGACCAGCCGGACGCGACCGTAGCCGCGCCAAACGCATACTCGAGAACCAGATCCCAGCCGATGATCCAGGCCACAAATTCGCCCAGCGTGGCATAGCCGTAGGTGTAAGCCGATCCGGCAATGGGAATAATGGAGGCAAACTCGGCATAGCAAAGGCCCGCGAAGCCGCACACAATGCCGGCCAGCACAAAGCTCAGCGAGACCGCCGGACCCGCGTGATTGGCAGCGGCTTGTCCGGTCAGCACAAAGATGCCGGCGCCGATGATGGCGCCAATGCCGAGCGTGATGAGGTTCAAAGAGGTCAACGACCTCTTGAGCGTGTTGTCACCCACTTCACTTGCTTCCATTGAAAGCATCGACATGGGCTTAATGCGTAGCAGCCTGGACATAGGTGAGGGACTTCCTCCTCAGCGGTTGGACGCTGGTTGAATCTCGCCAGATGAGTTGCGCGACCTGATGAAATAAACGGGGATGCCTAGCAGAACCAACACCAGGCCCGGCCACGTGTATTGGGGCTTATAACGCAATAATACGACACAGATCCCCGCCGCCATGACGATATAGAGCGCGGGCAGCACCGGATAGCCCAGCGCCTTGTACGGTCGAGGCGCATCCGGACGCTTGAACCGCAGCACAAACAGCCCGGCAATGGTCAGGATGTAGAACACCAGCACGGCAAACATGATGTAGTCCAGCAGTTGGCTGTAGGAACCCGAGATGCACAGCAGTGTGGCCCAGCAAGCCTGCACCATCAAGGCCGCCACCGGAGTGTGATAGCGCGGATGCAGTTTGCCCACCGACTTGAAGAACAGGCCGTCCTTGCTCATCGCGTAGTAGACACGCGCACCGGCCAGCGTCATTCCGTTGGCGCAGCCGAAGGTGGAAACCAGAATCGCCGCGGCCATCAGCCAGGCTCCGCCGGAGTGGAAGATCTGATCCAGAACTGCGGTCCCCACGCGGTCCTCGGACGCATACTGCACGCCCCGCGCCAGCACGGTCGCGCCCTGCGGATCGCCGTGCATCGGCAGCACCAGGATGTAGGCCAGCGACGCCAGAAAATACACAATCAGCACAAATCCAACACCCAGAATCAGCGAAAGCGGAATATTGCGCTTGGGGTTCTTCACTTCCCCGGCGGTAAAGGTGATGTTGTTCCAGGCATCGGCAGAGAACAGCGATCCGACCTGCACTACGGCCAGAATCACCAGCATATTCACCAGAACAATCGGGCCGCCCACGCCCACCTGCACCGGGTGCAGCGAACTCCAGCTGGCGTTCTGCCAGAAGTGGCTCCAGTTCGCGCCGAAGTTGGCCTCCCACGCGGTGGCGTTGCGTCCCACCGTGAAGGCCAGCAACACCAGTGCCGCCAGCGACAGCGCCTTGGCCGTGGTGAAGACATTCTGGATCAGCGCGCCCAGCCGCACGCCGAAGATGTTCACGACCGCTAGAAAGAGGACGACCAGGATGCCGGTAAGATTGGCCGTATTGACGCCAATCTCCATGTTGCCCAGCACCATGGGGCCCACCGGAATCGCCGGAACGTGCGCAATGTGCCAGAGCCAATGTGTGGTCGAAATGGCCGGAAAAAATACGCCGAGAAATTTGCCGAACGCCACGCACACCGCGGCAATTGTGCCGGTCTGGATCACCAGGAAGAGCGTCCAGCCGTAAAGAAATCCCCACAGCGGCCCCAGCGACTCGCGCAGATAAACGTACTGCCCGCCCGCCTTGGGCATCATGGCCGCCAGTTCGCCGTAGCTGAGCGCGCCAATCATGGTGAGGATGGCCGTGACCACCCAGGCGCCAAGGAACAGCGCCGGCGAATTGGTCACTCGGGCAATCTCTGCATCCACAATGAAGATGCCGGATCCGATCATGGATCCCATCACAATCGCTGTCGAACTGAACAAGCCCAGGCTTTGCACCAACTGCGGCGCAGTGTCCAAGGCCTGGCCAGGGGTGTCCTGGAGAGAGGTCGAATTGGAAGTCGTCTCTTGCATGAGGGTTACGAGAATTCTATTTGAATCTCGTCAGCTTATCGAATGTGTGCGTTCCATGGCGCTTAGGGACCTGGAAAACCGCACGCTTCAACCGAACGTCCCTCCTGGCCACAAACGCTCCGTGCGGGTGCCCCACCCTCGGCGCGTCTTTGTTCTTGCGCCTATAGCATTTTCGGAATTGGTGTAGACCGAAAGCACGATGCCAAGTGGCTTTTTCATCAAGAAAAGGCCACCTTTAGATGCTCCGAAAAAGTCTACGTGTATTCCGAAAATGCTCTAGTACTACAGTTGCAGGTAGCGGTGACGGAGGGAGCAGGGGGTTTTAACCCCCTGGAAACAGGCCCAAATATCGAGGCCTTTAGGCCCGGATTCAAGCCTTCCGAAGTAAGTACAACTGTAGTACTAGGGTGGCAGCCACGAACTCTTACTGGTAAAGCATCACCCCAGCAACTCAGTCCATTTCCGGAATTCGGCGGCAGGGTCTGCTTGGCGGAAGAGCGCCCCTGCAATTGCAACCAGGCTGGCGCCAGCTTCCAGCGCGGCCGGGGCCGTGGCCAGTGTAATGCCGCCAATCGCGACCAGCACCGGTTTGGGTCCGGCAGCTTGGCGCAAGCGCCGTACGCCTTCCATGCCAATCGGCGGTGCCGTCACCTGCTTGGTCCGGGTCGGAAACACGACGCCGATGGAAAAATAATCGGCTGGCGTTTCCAGAACGCCGGGAACCAGCGCCTCGCCGCCGCCAAAAGTGCCAATAATGCGGTCGGGACCGAGCAGCCGCCGCGCCTCGGCGGGCGTCAGGTCGTTCGCATCCACATGCACGCCGTCGAAACCAAGCTGCGCCACCAGATCGGCCCGGTCATCCAGAACGAGCTTCACCTGGCCGACCGGCATCGCGGCGCGCAAAATAGCGGCGTCGGCCAGCAACTCGGCTTCCGCGCCGGTCTTGTTGCGATATTCCATCAGCATCACGCCGGCTTCCGCCAACGAGGCGCCCAGCCGCCGCAGAAACTCGGCGCGCCCGGTCGAAGGAATCACCGAAGAATCCAGAATGGGGTAAACCTTGGGAAAGGAAATAGGCATGGATCAAGGGTAATCCATGAAAGACAGTGATCCGTCGTCAGTTTTCAATGGTCAGCATGAAGTGGCGACCAGCGGGTTCGTGGGATCAACTTCAGACCTCGCCTTGCCCCGCAGATCGCCGCTAACTGATCACTGACAACTGACTGCTGACCGCTGCTTCTACGCCTCGTCCGCCGAAGGCCCGTACGTGCCCGGTATCGGTTTGTTGAGCAGGCGCAGGAAAACGCCCAACTGCGCGCGATGGTGGATCATGTGGTTCATCACCCAGTTCCGCCATACCTGGTACTTGGGCTCGTCGATCCACACCTGATCGCCGAATGCAAATTTCCAGTGATCATCCCATTTCGCCGGCGCAAATCCGGCCAAAGCGGCCTTTGTCTCCGCCACTTCCTTGTCGAACCGTTCGAGCATTGCGCTCTTCGATGCCGGAACGTACGGCTCGAACTTGTGATCCGCGGCGAATTCGAGCTTGTCCTGGAGCAGGATTCCGCAACCCCAGTGACCGGGTGTCTCGGCAATGTGCCCGGCCAGGCGGCCCAGGGACATCGACTTGGGGTGAGGCTTGTAGGTGAAATCGGCATCGGCCGGAATCGCATCGAGCATCTTGCGGGTCTTCGCTGCCTCGCTGTCGAACTCGGCAATCAGTTCCTTTTGAAAGTCCATCAGGCAACCTCCTCGTTGCGATGCCAGCATATATCAAGTTGCCATAAAAAGCGAACAAAAAGCGATAATACCGCCCCGCGTACAAACCTCGCCGCTCGAAGTCTCTCCACACAGAAAACAACGGCCCACCGGGGTTTACCCGGCGGGCCGTTGTTTTCTGTGTGGGCTTTTCTCTTGCCTTGGATTACACCGATTTCGGAGCCAGGAACCGCTCCATGAAGCTGGTGTCGAACTTGCCAGAACGATAGTCCAGGTCGAGGAGAATCTTCTGGTGCATCGAGATGGAGGTATCGATACCCTGCACCACAAACTGGTTCAGCGCGCGCTCCATCTTGGCAATCGCCTCGTTGCGGTCGCACCCGTGCGTAATCAGCTTGGCGATGAGCGAGTCGTAGTAGGGCGGAACCACGCCCTCGGCGTACTGCGCAGTATCCACGCGTACTCCGTTGCCGCCGGGAACGTTGAAGGCCGTGATCTTGCCTGCCGAAGGGGTAAACTTCACCGGATGCTCGGCGTTGATGCGGCACTCGATGGCGTGGCCGCGGATCTCCAGCTTGGCCGGCAGAATATCGCTCAGCTTGTCCCCTGAGGCAATCCGCAACTGCGCCTTCACAATGTCCACACCGGTAATGGCCTCGGTAATCGGGTGCTCCACCTGCACGCGGGTATTCATCTCGATAAAGTGGAGCTGGCGATCTGCGTCCATTACAAACTCGACAGTGCCGGCATTCTGATAGCCGATCTCGCTCAGGCAGCGGCACAGCGTCTTGCCCAGTTCCTCGCGGAGCTTGGGCGCCACCTGCAGCGACGGCGCTTCTTCGATCAGCTTCTGGTGGCGGCGCTGGATTGAGCACTCACGCTCAAACAGCGAAGCCACGTTGCCGTGTTCGTCGGCCAGCATCTGGAACTCGATATGGCGCGGGTTCTCAATGAACTTCTCCATGTAGAGTTCGCCGTTCCCAAATGCATTGGCCGCTTCGGAGTAGGCTGCATGGAAAAGATTGGGCAGATCCTCGGCCTTGCGCACAATCCGCATGCCGCGGCCGCCGCCGCCCGCCTTGGCCTTCAGGATGACCGGGAAGCCCACCTTCTTGGCCCACATCTGCGCTTCCTCTACCGTGGGAATAATGCCGTCGGAGCCGGGCAGAATCGGCACCTTGGCCCGTTTCATTGCCTGACGGGCCTTTTCCTTTTCGCCCATCAGCCGCGTGACTTCCGGCGGAGGTCCAATGAACTTGATGTTGGAGGCGCGGCAAACCTCGGCAAAATTCGCATTCTCGCTCAGCAGCCCGTAGCCGGGATGGATCGCATCCACATCGGCAATCTCGGCTGCGGAAATGACCGCGGGCACGTTGAGATAGCTGTCGGCCAAGCGCGGAGGCCCGATGCAGATGGCTTCATCGGCAAAACGAACATGCAACGAATTGCGGTCGGCCTCGCTGTAGACGGCGACCGTGCGTATGCCGAGCTCCCGGCATGCATTGAGAACGCGCAGCGCAATTTCGCCGCGATTGGCAACAAGGACTTTACGAAACATTCAGGACCCTTTGAGCGAAGATAGCGGTGTTCGCGGAGTTGGCGGAGTTAGCAAGACGCCCCGCGCCAGCTTTGCTAGCTCCGCGAACACCGCTAACCTCGCAAACTCCGCTAACTTTCCTACCCCAGCCGGACGGAATAGAGGGGCTGCCCAAACTCGATGGGCTGGCCATTGGAGACAAAACACTTGACGATTTCGCCAGCGGCGTCGGATTCAATCTCATTCATCAGCTTCATGGCTTCGACGATGCCAATCACCTGGCCCTTGTCCACATGGTCGCCCGGAGCAACAAAGGGTGCGGAACCGGGCGAAGGCGACCCGTAGAAGGTGCCAACGATCGGAGACTTGACGATATGCAGACCGGCATCCGGGTCCGCAGCGGCCTCTGCGGACTGGGGCGCTGCCCCTGTCGAGGGTTGACTTCCCTGTGCGGCGCGAGCGCCCGCCAACAGGCTGGCCAAATCGCTCAGGCCGGCCGGCGAAGCCTGGGGCTGCTGCAACTTCAGGCGGATCTTCAAATCGCCCCGGTCCAACTCAAACTCGGCAACCTGATTTTCCTTCAAGAACTCGATCAGTTGTTTCAGATCCTGGACATCTTTTGGATTCAGTGGATTCATTCGTTCCTTGACTCTCCCACGCGCGGGTGGGACGGGTTCGTTAAAGTTCAATAAGGGCCTTGGGTGCCGGTGTCAGCACCTGGCCTCCGGTCCGGGTTACAGCCACCATGTCCTCAATGCGGATACCGAACTGGCCGGCCAGGTAAACCCCTGGCTCAATGGTAACAACCATGCCCGATTGCAGCTTGGTTGTCTGTCCGGCGCCCACGCGTGGCGACTCATGAATCTCCAGTCCGACCCCATGGCCGGTGGAGTGGGTAAAAGCCTCCGCCAAACCCGCCCTGCGCAGAACCCCGCGAGCGGCCTCGTCCACTTCTCCGCAACTCACGCCCGCGGCCACCGCGGCCACTGCCGTTTCCTGGGCCTCAAGCACTGCCTGGTAGGCGCTGCGCTCGTCGGCCTTGGGCGTTCCCATGTAGACGGTACGCGTCATATCGGAACAATAACCCTTGAGGATAACACCGAAGTCCATGGTAATGAAGCCTCTGCGGGGCAGCTTGGCGCTGCTGGCTTTCCCATGCGGAAGGGCCGATCGCACCCCGGAGGCGACGATGGTCTCAAACGACATGCCCTCGGCGCCCAACAGGCGCGCTTGGTGCTCCAGTTCCGCAGCCACTTCGATCTCGATCAGGCCGGGCCGAATGAACTCGAGGATATGATCGAACAGCTTGCAGCCCAAAAGGGCCGCCTCCACCATCACAGCCAGCTCGTCCTCGTCCTTGACCATGCGCAGCGGCTCAACCATGGGCGCGGGAAGCTCTGTGAGGAATGCGCGGCGCAGCCGGGCCGGCAAAGCGGCTCTCCAGCGGGTCAGTTCGGCCACGGTGGTATAGGCAGGGTCAAACCCCGCCGTCTCGGACCCGGGTTGCGCGGCCAGCCACTGCACGGCGGCCACGGACGGTGGACCAGAGACGATTTCAACTTGCGCGTCGGTCACTTCTTCAGCAGACTGCGCGATATAACGGCCATCGGTAAACAGCCGCGCGGAGCGGCGGGTCACTGCCAGGGCAGCGCTCGATCCAGTGAAGCCGGACAAGTAGCGAAGGTCGGGAAGATGGGTAATCACCAGCCCGGAAAGGGCGGCGCGCGTCAAGCGGCGGCGTAATTGGCCAATACGGCGAAAGTGGTCCACCGGTTGAGGATAATTCATGGCGGGTGTCGATGGGGAAAATAGGCACCGGGGCAGTTCTCAGTTGGAAGTCAAAATTCCGGCACGCAGTTCGCGCTTGTAGCAGCGGCTATCGAATTCTGCTCGCCCTGATCCGGCATACGGAGGCACCGGATCGATCACCCAAAACAGATCACTGACAACTGATCACTGAAAACTGACAACTGTCCTTCAGACCGCCGGCCGCACCGGTTTCTTCTGTTCAGGATCGATCCCCGATTCGGCGGCTTGCAGATCCGACTGCCGGTCCATCCACTCGTCCAGCCGGGAGCGCTTGAAGCGCCAGCGGTTGCCCAGCTTGAAGGCGGGTACAAAGCCCTCCGACGCATACTTGTACAGCGTGTCCGGGGAAATACCGAGGTAGTCCGAGGCTTGGCGGATGTCCATGACCTCGCGCACCTCGGGGACCAGCAGGTTGGAACGGGCCGCGGCGTTGCGCATAATTGCCTCCAGAAGGCAGAAATGTCTCAGGGCGGATTCCGGCACTACTGCCGGTAGTCTTGTATATAGCGCGGTTTCACCCGTCATTTCAAGGGTTTTCAGGCTGTTACAGGAAATTGATGGGCCCTGCGCGTCCCAATCCGGGCGCCGGAATACGCAGGTCCAGATACGGTCCCCAGCCGGTTGGGCTTGGGTCATCCCCAGACCCAACCGGCTGGGCTATTGTGCCAGATGGTGCCAGTTGAAAGGATTTGTCAGGGACAAAGTAGGAACATCATCTGCCTTCCCTGGGCGCGTTCCTTAGAAAAGCTCATGTTTTGTAACAGGGCACGACTTCAGTCGTGCCGTAAGTGCCGCAAAATCAACGCGGGCTTCAGCCCCTGCGGGACTCTTTTCAGAGACTTCGCTTGAAATTCGCCCTTTTCCGCAGCCTGTTTGTACTACAGTTGCAGATCGCCTTTGCGGAGGGAGCAGGGGGATTCATCCCCCTGAAAATGTTCGCAAAGAGCAGGGACTTTAGGCCCGGAATAAGGCGATTCAATGCAAATACAACTGTAGTATTTAGCCCCAGAGGGATTGCTTCTTCCTCTATACCATCAGGAAAAATGCCCTAGAGGGATTTCCGCCACCATGCGGATTTCTCGTAGCTGAGAAACTTGGTCTTTTCGCCCCGCGACAAGTAGAAGTCCAGGACCTGGCCCTTTTCGAACACAGAGCAATCCGGCCAGGATGCGTCCTTTTCCAGATGAGTCGCCGTCTGATGCGGGTCCACCATCGTGATCTCCTCCGGCGAACACTGCACCACCTGCTGCGCCTTGAGCGAAAACGCCGTGCCCGAAGGGGGCTCGGGCGGAATCTGGTTGGCGATCTTGGTCAACAACAGGATGAACACAAAAACAGCCGCGAAAATAACGAGCTTCTTCATGGTTGGAGAGTGTCCTGGGAGAGTGCCGTTCGTGCCCTTTTTCAGCTTCGCGGCAGGGCGGATTCCCTGTCCGCTGCGTCCGGCGGATGTCTCTCGCACTCAATGTATAGGCGCGGTGGCACGCAGCACAAGTGGTGCTGAATCTCGGCTACCGGCGCGCCCTAGTTCTGATCGTCGCGCCGGTGCAGCGTGGGCTTGTCGTCGGAACTGGACGTGGTGTCGGCTGTCTTGTCCTGCTTGTCGTCGGTGCCGGTGCTGGCCCGGCGCAACGACGGCTTGTTCTTGTCCTTCGAGTCGGTCAGACGGCGCTTGTTCTCAATGCGCGCCAGCCGGGCCTTGATGTCGTCGAACTCCGAAGTCGTGACGGTGTATTCGTCCTTGGCCGGCAGAATGTGCGCAATCTCCTCTTGCGAGTGCAGAATGCGGTCCGGTGTCTGCGGATGGTCTGAAAATGCCTTGGAGACCATGCCCGGCTTGCGCTTCTCCAATGCCTGCACCTTCTCAAAGAAGCTGATAAAGGCCTGGGGATCGTAACCCGCGCGGTACATGTACTGCACGCCCAGATAGTCGGCTTGCGCCTCAAATTCGCGGGAGAAGTGCAGGAACGTCATCGGCACGCCGATCGACGCCGCCTCATAAATTCCATACCCCGTCCAGCCGCCGATAAAAATCAGCGGAATGGTTCCCAACTGCGCATAGTTCATGCGCGTCTGCTCGCGCACCGCATGGTGGGCGCAGACATGCGCAGTCTCGTGGGCCATCACTCCGGCCAGCTCCGCTTCCTCGTCGGCGTTCAAAATTAGTCCGGAGTTCACATAAAAGAAGCCGCCCGGCAGCGCCATGGCGTTGATCTCGTCCGAATCGATCACCTTGATCGTGAACGGCACCTTGCAGTCCGAGTTGCGCACAATGTTCTGGCCGACGCGGTTCACGTATTCCACCACCACCGGGTCCGTGATGAACTTGGTGCTCTTCTCGATCTCCATGGAGTACATCTTGCCCATCTTGATCTCGGTATCGGTGGAGTACCAGTTGCCCATCCCTCGGCCGCCAATGTCCCGATTGCCCACCGAACTGACGTCGTCCACGCTGCCCGGCTTTACGTTGATCTTCTGGCTCCCAGGCTCCACCACCTTGTCGGGATTCACGGCAGTTGCGGGCACATCGCCGCCCACCGGGGTTGTTCCCGGCGCAGGCTTTGCCGCAGGAGTAGTCGTGGTGGCCGGTGTATCGCCCCCGACGGGGGCCGTGCCCGGCGCCGGTTGCGCCGTGGGAGTCGTGCTCGCCGCAGGAGTTGGGTCCGCGGGCTTACTCGTCGGCGTGGACTGCGCCCACAGTGGATTGGCCAGCGCCAGCGCCAAGCCTGCCAGTGTCACCGCATGGATTCCTTTGGAAACTGCCCTCATGACCCCACCTCAAGGGCGAACGCGCCCCGGCTGGCTGGTCCGCTTCGCTCCGCTCAATTAGACGTTACCACGCATCGCTTAGGCAGCCGTGCCGCTGAAAAAATTAAGCAGGAACGAAATTCCCCTCAATACCCTTGGATGCGTTCACCTTGGAGCTTGCATCCGTCTGAAGTAAAGTGGAGAACACGCTGAATCGAGGAGGTCCCTTGCGCCGAACGATCCTGGGAATAACTGCCGTGGCCATCTGCGGGGCAATCCAACTGGTTGCCCAGCAAGCACCTGTGCATGCAACGCCTCCGCTTGAGCAGTTGCTGGAGCCGCACCGGCGCCCCTTGCCGCCGGTCCCCCCCAGCGTCCCACACACACCCGCGGTGTTCTTTGACGCCAGCCATCTGGGCTCGCCGCTGTTGCTCGACAAGAACTGGCGGGTTGGCGTGACGGCCAAACCGGAAGTGGCACAGCCCGACTTCGACGATTCCACCTGGGCTCTGCGCAACGCCCAGGAGTCCTTTGCCGATGTGCCGGACGAAGACCATCCCGCCGGCGCCCCCCAGTGGGACCCCAAGACCGGTCATATCCAGGGTCACCAGCGGCCCTTCGTCTGGTTCCGTCTCCATCTCAAGCTGGCGCCCAATCACGGCCCGATTTCCCTGCTGGTCGAATTGCCGGTCAGCCAGAATGCCTCCCTGGGGGTGGGTACGCAGGGCCCCGGTGTCGATGTGTTTGCCAACGGCAAGCAAATCCTGCCCGAAGGGCCGCACCCCGACGCTCCCGGAAACTACCAAGCCATTTCGCGTATCTACGACCTCAATCTGGCGCCCTCTGAAACCTCTCTGGCCCTGGTCGTGCGCAGCATCTTTATTCCGGTCGGCACCGAAGCCTACACCGGTTTCTTCAGCACGCGCAGGCTCCTCCTGGGCAACCGGGACGACCTTGATCGGTCTCTGGAACTATGGACCGTCCATACCCTCTTTGAACGGCTGCCGCGGCTCATCAATGACACACTGCTGGCAGTCCTCGCTTTCTTCCTGCTGGCGCTCTACTACACGCAGAAAGGGCATAACGAGTACCTGTGGTTGGCCTTCTATGAACTTTGCCAGGCCCCCATCTGGTTTCTCGAACTGGCAGGAAGCTCCGGCAACCTCGACCATCTGTGGTACATGGCCATCTTCCTCCAGTTGCTGGCAGTCTCGGCCTACCTCTACTTCGAGTTCCTGATCGCCTTCCTCGCCCTGCACAAACGCTGGTACATCACTCTGCTGCGCTACACCGCCCCGCTCCTCGCGGGTGTCGGCCCGACCTTGGCGCTGGTCGGCCGTGGTCCCGCCTACGGCGTTGTGCTGGCTCTGGTCTACGTGGGAAGCGCCTTCTGGATACTTGGCTGGCTGCTCTTCATTCTCGGCACCCTGATCAGAGCCACGCTGCGGCGCAACTTTGAGGCCGGACTGCTGCTCATCCCGTTGCTACTCAGCCTCGTCGGGATCATCGAGCCCGTACTCACCGCGGGGATGACCGATTGGGCCGGCCGCCCATTTCGCTCGCCGCTCACCATCCAGGCCGGGCCCATTCCCATTCACTTCGCCTCCATCGCCGACTTCACCGGCTTGCTGGCGATTGTGCTCATCATCTTCGGCCGCTTCCTGCGCATCCAGCACGATCAGGAGCACGCCTCCAGCGAACTGGCCGCTGCCCGCAGCGTGCAGGAGCTGATGATTCCTCAGGAGAAGCTGGAAACTCCCGGCTTTGAAGTGGACTCCATCTACAACCCGGCCAACGAAGTCGGTGGCGACTTCTTCCATGTGCAATCGACGGGCGATGGCGGACTGCTGGTGGTGATCGGCGATGTGGCCGGAAAGGGCCTGAAGGCCGCCATGAACGTCTCCATGCTCATGGGAGCGCTGCGCCGCACCCAGGAGAAAAGCCCCGCCAAAATCCTCCATGCGTTGAACCGAGTCCTCACCGGCACCGACAGCTTTACCACCTGCCAGGCCGTCCTGTTCAGCGCCAACGGAGGGGTCGTGATGGCCAACGCGGGCCACTTGCCTCCCTACCTCAACAGCCAGGAAGTCGCGCTGCCCGGAGGATTGCCCCTGGGCGTCCTGCCCGAGGTCAGCTATGAGGAAGTTCAACTCTACCTACACCCCGGCGACCGGCTGCTGCTCCTATCGGATGGAGTGGTCGAGGCCCGCAATCCGTCCGGTGAACTCTTCGGCTTCAGCCGCGTCCACAATCTCAGCAATCAGTCGGCCTTCTACATTGCCGACGCCGCCAAGGCCTTCGGCCAGGAAGACGACATCACCATCGTGGCCGTGCGGCGTCTGGCGCAAGCGGTAGCCGCCTGACGCGCCCGCCCTGCAGGGCGCAGAAAAATCCCCCTCTTCACGCGGAGAGAGGGGGAGGATGGTGAGAACCATTCGAAGCCGGAGGTTTTGTCTGCCGCTGTATCCTTCGGATGGTTTCTGAGATCTTCGTGTTGGCGCTCTACAGAATGAGGCTGACCTTGCTGAAAACAATGGTCTTCAGAACGTCTTTGCCGCCTTGGGTGTCCGTGGAAATACCCGTGTGGCCGTTCTTCTCATCCACAATCTTGGCCGACACGGTAACCGGCGCAATGCCCTTCTTTTCGAAGGTGACCTTGCCGCTGTCGCCCGTGCCCGTCCAGGAGACCTTGTACTCACCCGCAGGCAGTGTGGTCGTCCCAACCTGCACGGCTCCTGAAAAATTGATGGTCTGCGAGTTGCTCGCGGCCAGGGCAGCCACGGAAAGAAGGGCACACATGAGTGCAAATCCGAAAATACGCTTCACGTTTATCTCCTCAGGTCTTTGCATTTCTCGCGGGAAATGCGAAGAATCAACATAATTTGACCATGCGTCAAGCCATTTGAAGCTTAAGAAACGTTAAGCGCCTCGCGCCCTGTCACAAGGAATCGAGATCCGGATCCGCAGGCCTGGCAGCGCGTTCTCCGCCTCAATCGTCCCATGATGCAATTGCACGGCTCGCTTCGCAATCGACAGCCCCAGTCCCGACCCTCCCCCGTTGGCCACGCGCGCCTCTTCCACGCGAAAGAACGGGTCGAATAGCCGCCCCAGGTATTCAGAGGGAACTCCCGGGCCCTGATCCCGCACCTCAACCAGCGCTTTCTCATCGTCTTCTCCCAGGGTCAGGCGGATGGTTGAATCGCGCGGCGAATAGCGGATTCCGTTTCGCAACACGTTTTCAATCGCGCGGCGCAGCAGTTCCCTGTTGCCCGTCACCGGACGGGTCTGCGAACCATCCACCGCGATCCTGCAGCCCCGGAACTCCGCTTCCAGCTGGCAGTCCCGCACCACTTCGTCCACCACTTCCCTGAGCAGCACGGGACCCGTTTCCTGAACCGCCGGATCGTCTTCGAGCGAGGTCATCTCCAGGATGTCGGAAACCAGAGACGTGATGCGGTTGATGTCGCGCTCAATCCGGTCCATCGCCCCATTGGTGTCTTCCGAGGTCCTGGCCAGCTTCACCGCAAACTTCAGCCGCGCCAGCGGCGACCGTAGTTCGTGGGAGATGTCCGCCAGCAGTCTCCTCTCGCTCCGAATCAACCGCTCAAGCCGCTCGGCCGTTTGATTGAAGGAGCGTCCCAATTGCCCGATCTCATCCTTCCGCCGCGTTTGCACACGCACGGAGAGATTGCCCTGCCCAAATACCGCAATCGTGGAAGCAATTCGTCGAATCGGCGACACAATACCAACCCAGGCAAGCCAGCCAAGAATGCCCGTGGCCCCTAGAAGCAGGAAATAGTACGGAAGGAATACCCAGATTTGCGGCCTGCCCGTTTGGCCTTGGGCGGCAAACCAATATTTGGCGTCTCTCGACCGATGCGTCAGAATCCAGTGCCCGTGCCCCCTTACCCTCGACTTGCTTTCTGAGCCGGGGGGAAGAAGGGCTGACCTGTCCTCCCCTGAAACCAGATCGACTCCCGTTGCGTCGAGCAGGTAATGACGGCCGCGAAAGGCTGAGTCCAGGCTCGACAGATACTCGCGCAACGGTCCTTGGCCGCCTTTCTCGTAAGCACTGATCGCGCTCTTGAGTTGGTACTCATCGAACATGTCGAAGGTGGGGAGAAAATATTCCTTCTGTATACGGTCCGAAATAATATGAAAGGCAAGAAACGAGATGGACAGGATGGCCGCCATCGCCACCATCACGCCCACATACAGCGACCTGCTGAAAAACTCTCTAATCTTTCCCGGTAAAGACATAGCCAACTCCACGAATCGCGCGAATCAGGCTTCGGCCGCCGTTCAGCTTCGTGCGCAAATGGCTGATATGCACGTCGAGAAAACGGTCATACGGCGTGGCTTCCCGCTCAAACAGCATCGAGGTAATATCCTCCCGCGAAACCACGTTGCCCGTATGACGCATCAGCACTTCGAGCAGGTCGAACTCCATCGATGTCAGTTCCACCGGGCGTCCTCTGTTCCATACCTCGCGCGTGGAGAGATCCAGGCGGATCTTGCCCGCTTTGAGAGAGGTGTCTTTCTCCCCCTTGGCGGTCGATGTCCGCCGCAGCACGGCTTGAATCCGCGCCATCAGTTCATCGGGATCGAACGGCTTGGGGAGATAATCGTCGGCGCCCAGGTTCAGCCCAAGAATCCGGTCCTGGTGGCGGACACGCGCAGTCAGCATGATCACGGGAAGGGGCTTGCGTTGCCGCACCTGCTGCAGCACAGCCAGCCCGTCCATCTCCGGCAGCATCACATCCAAAATCAGCAGGTCGTAGCTGCCGCTGAGCGCGCGCGCCAACCCTTCGCGGCCGTTGTGCACAGAGTCGAGACGATGCCCCGCGGAGGCAAAAAACTCCCCCATCATCCCGCACAACTCCACATCGTCGTCCACCAGCAGCAACGACAACGGCTTTTCCCCTATCTCCATTGCAACGGTTCCGCCCCTCACGTTCAACGCCCTGAATTGCTCATTCAAAGTGTTGCATAGTTCCCGAGGAAGAAGAGCGTCTTAATAATTCTTAAGAATCAAGGGGATAAGCGAACTCGACAGAGGCACCGTCCATTGCGCCGGACAAAGTGAAGGTGCCCCAATCGTTTGCAGTCAAGTCTCTGCCCTTCTACTTCGTGCCCGAAGTCTCCTCCACCGCCTGATTGGCCGTGTAGATCTCCTCCACCAAGCGATCGAGCGACCTGAAGTCGTCTTCCTTGGGAAGCCCCTTGATCAGAACAGGGTCCAGAAATTCGAGTTGTGTCTTCAGGCCCGACAACAGTTCGACAATCCGGTTGGAAACAATATTTCCGCCCCAGCCGAACGAGCCGATCACCGAAACCAGCTTCGTTTTCGGCCGCAACGCATTCATCAGGTACGCCGCGCTCACAATGTCCGGATGAGGTCCGGCCAATACCGCGGGCGAAGCAAAAACCACCGTCGAAGCATCCACCAGGGACTTGGCAAAGTGCCCCATATCCACGCCGACCATGTTGTGCGGCTTCACCGACAGACCCTTTTCCATCAGCCTGTCGATCAGGTAATTGACCATTTGCGTCGTGCTGTCATACATCGAGACGTACGGAATGATCACTTCTCGCGCGAGTTGATCGGATGACCAGTGCCGGTAGGGGTCGAGAATGAAGGCCGGCCGCGCGTACACAGGACCGTGTCCAGGGGCAATCAGGTCAATCTGCAGCGGAGCAAGCTTCTTCAGATGCTTCTGGATGTGCATGCGGAACGGCATCATGATCTCCGCATAGTAGCGCTTGGCCGCGTCGTGCACATGCGCCTCATCGTCCGCATACAGGTCGCTGCTGGCCAAATGCGAACCAAAAAAGTCGCAAGTGAAAAGGATCTTGTCCTCGGCCAGGTAGGTCACCATCGTATCCGGCCAGTGCACCCACGGAGTCAGCAAGAATTGCAGCGTCTTGTTGCCCAGAGAAAGAGTGTCGCCCTCCTTGACCTCAATAAACTTCTCGTCCGGAACCAGCAGCGCCTCGGCAATGAGCCCCTTGCACCGGGCATTGGTCACAACCTTCGCCTCGGGAAACAGCGCCAGCACCGCCGGAATCGAGCCGGAATGATCCTGCTCCGCATGGTTTGCCACGATATAGTCCAGCTTGCGAAGCCCGGATTTCTTCAGCAGTTCAAGATACTCAGTCGTATTCGGTGAATAGACGGTGTCGATCAGTGCCGTCTTTTCACTTCCCTTGATCAGGTAGGAGTTATAGGTCGTGCCTTCCGGCAAAGGAACCAACTGGTCAAATAGTCTTCTGTCCCAATCAATGGCGACCAGAGACAGTATCTCTGGCTTGATCTCCCTGGCGATCATTCCGTGTGTTCTCCTTGTCAACGCAGTTGGCCGCAGACACTTCGCTGCTGCGGCCCTCAAAAGATAGTGGGCTGGCCGGGTGCGGCCTTTCGTTTAGTTCGCGCAGTAGAGTTCATCCGCGGGGAAATATCGACGGGTAGCCCGGCAAGCACTGTAATAAGGAATCTCTTTCTGGACCCGTTTATACCTAGCACTCTGATCGCTTGAATTAGCACGAACTCCGTGCCCCATCCATTCGCCTTTTCCGTGGCAAATGGGTGGGAAAGCACAAACCTCAAAGAGCGAATTCATCCGGTCAAAGACCTGGCTATAGGTCCGTGCTTCCTGCACTGCCTTATAGAAAGTTTAGCGAAGCTCTCCCCGCGCCGGTTGTGACAAGAGTCACGCGGAAAGAATCCTGATGTAACTCCTCCTTGCCGCAGTCCTGTAGGCCAGTTACCTCTCCACACACACAAAAGCCCCACCCTTGCGGATGAGGCTTTGTGCTCTTGCTTTTGCCGACCAGCGGGAGGCGGTCAGCCCCACCGCAGGTGGTTAGTCGTAGTATTCCAGGCCCAGGTGCGTGATCAGGTTCACGCCCATGATGTGGCGCAGCGTGTTCTTCAGCTTCATTGACTGGATGAACAGGTCATGCTCCGGATACAGGCCCTCGGCAGTCTGCGGTGCTTTCAGGTAGAAGCTCAGCCACTCCTGCACGCCGATCGACTGCAACGCCGGAGTCCTCTTGGCCAGATCCATGAACAGGATCAGGTCCAACGCGATGGGAGCGGCCAGAATGGAGTCGCGGCAAAGGAAGTTCACCTTGATCTGCATCGGGTAGCCCAGCCAGCCGAAGATGTCGATGTTGTCCCAGGCTTCCTTCTGGTCGCCGCGCGGCGGATAGTAGTTGATGCGGATCTTGTGGTAAAGATCCTTGTACAGGTCGGGGTAAAGCTCCGGCTGGAAGATGTAGTCGAGCGAGCCCAGCTTGGATTCTTCCTTGGTCTTGAACGACTCCGGATCGTCCAGCACTTCGCCGTCCCGGTTGCCCAGGATGTTGGTCGAGAACCAGCCCGAGACGCCCAGCATGCGCGCCTTGAAGGCCGGCGCCAGAACCGTCTTCATCATCGTCTGCCCGGTCTTGAAGTCCCTGCCGCAGATGGGAGCCGAGTTCTTCTTCGACAACGCCACCATGGCTGGCATGTCCACCGTCAGGTTCGGAGCGCCGTTGGCGAAAGGAACGCCCAGGCTCAACGCCGCATACGCGTAAATCTGCGACGACGAAATCCCGATGTCGTTGTTGTCCAGGCCGGCTTCGAAAGCCTCAATGCTCTGATGCACCGCCGTCGGCTCGATGAAGATCTCCGTCGACGCAGCCCAGATCACCACCACGCGGTCCACGGTCTTCTGGAAGGTCTTGATGTCTTCCATCACCTGGTTCGCCAGGTCGCGCTTCGTCTTGCCCGTCTTCACGTGGGTGCCGTGCAGGCGCTTCACGTAGTACTGGTCAAAAACCGCCGGCAGCGGCTTGATGGTCTCCAGGAAGGGCTTGAGCTGGTCCAGCAGCTTCTCGTCCAGCACCTTGGCGTGCGCGGCTGCCTCATACACGTTGTCCTCAAAAATGTCCCAGCCGGCGAATACCACATCATTCAAATCGGCCAACGGCACAAAATCCTTGATCAGCGGCGACTGGTTGTCGGTCCGCTTTCCGAGCCGGATCGTGCCCATCTGTGTCAGCGATCCGATCGGCTTGGCCAGTCCGCGACGGACGGCCTCTACACCTGCAATCATGGTCGTGGCCACTGCACCCAGGCCAACTACCATCACGCCCAGTTTGCCCTTGGCGGGCGCAATTTTGGATGCAGCGGTCTTTTGGCCGCCTTGCTCTTCAATCGACATCGTTTCTCCTAACCTTTGTTTGTTTCCTGTTGAATCCGTGTGCTTCGTATTGACATTTCCAACAGACGATTCAGTGTACGCCATGCGGAAAGCCTCGTCCCAAATCGCGGATCGAGCCTCTACACCTCTGGTTCGTACATGTGCTTCACGCGTTTGATGCGCGACCAGACAAACCAAACGATTGCCGCCACCAGCGCGATTTCCACCACAAGGTGAAAGCGGTGAAATGCCTCGTGAAAACGCGGGTCCGTGTTCCACGCCTGGCCCAGCTTCATCCCGACATACGCCAGGCCAAAGCACCAGGGCCAGGATCCCAGAAAAGTATAAAGGTGAAAACGCAGTTGCGGCATCTTGGCAATCCCCGCCGGAAATGCGATAAACGTCCGCACCACCGGCAGCAGCCGCGCCAGCAACACTGTAATGGAACCGTGCCTGTTGAAGAAAATCGTCATCCGGTCCAGGTCGTGATGATTCATCAGGACCCATTTTCCGTAGCGCTCCACCAGCGGACGGCCGCCCCAGGCGCCAATCCAATACGCGACCAGCGAGCCCAGGTTGCACCCGATCGCTCCCGCGGTCGCTACCCAAATCACGCCCATCGCGCTGCTTGAAAAAACGTAACCGGCAAACGGCATGATGATCTCGGAGGGCAGCGGAATGCAGGCCGATTCAATTCCCATCAGGGCTGCAACGCCGGCCAGGCCACCACTGCGGATGGTTTCCGTGACAAAGTGAAGGAGAAAAGCGAGGATTCTTTCGTTCATGAGCCAGTTCAGTATATAGGGCCGGAACGGACCGGCGCCCCTGCTAAGCAGCCATGCCGGGCAAGCGCCTGAACTCCCTTCGCTCTTCAAGCCTATCCGTCCACTGTCCAAGCACAGGATCAACTGCGACTTCCCGGAGGGAAGTTCGTGTGGGCATAAGCGGAGAAGGTGTAGAAAGGATCGACCCCAGTCTTCCCGGATGCCCCTCGCGGCCTTCCCTTGGGACACCCGCAACCGTTCTGGGGCATCAACCGGTTCTTCCCGGAGGGAAGACGTGAAAATAGCCCAGGGTGGACCCTGAGCAAGGCGAAGGGGAAACCCTGGGACAGCCTCCCACCCCTGTCTTTCGCGCCCCGAAGGGCCGCGCTGAGGCGTCTCCTTGGTGCTGAAACCTCGGCGTGCGATTCCCCGCAGCCCCTCCTCTCAAACCCTTCCATGGCCTCATTTTGCTACGATGGAGGAAATTGCAAGGAAAGATTGAGGTGTTCCCTTTGGCTGACTTCCCCCCCGTCCCGCTCACCCTTGAAGGTTCCTCCCTCCTCCACCAGTTCTTCCGCTTCGACTGGAAGGCTTGGCGTCAACTGCCGTCCGCCGACCGCGAGCGCATCGCCGCCCAAGCCACCGATGCCCTCCAGATCATGGAGCGTGCCACCCCCGGCGCACCCGTTCGCAGCGCTCTGTTCTCCGAACTTGGCCACAAGGGCGACCTCATCCTGGTCCACTTCCGCGATTCGATGGAAGCCTTGAACCAGGTAGAGCTGGACCTGGCCCAGACCGAGTTCTACGACTTCCTCACCCCCGTCCACTCCTACGTCTCGGTGGTCGAACTGGGCCTCTACGAGTCCACCCGCAAAACCTACGAAGCCGCCGCCGCCAAGGGATTCGAACCCAACACACCGGAGTGGAAGGCCGACGTCGCCTCCAGCCTTGAGCGCGCCTCCGCCGCCATGGCGTCGCGACTCTTCCCTGCCGTTCCCGAGGCCAAGTACGTCTGCTTCTATCCCATGAATCGCCTGCGTGGCGAGCAGGTCAACTGGTACATGGTCCCCTTTGCCGAGCGCCAGACCATGATGCACGAGCACGGCCTCATCGGCCGCCGCTACGGCGACGTCGTCAAGCAGATCATCTCCGCCTCCATCGGTCTCGATGACTGGGAGTGGGGCGTGGACCTGTTCGCCGAAGACCCGGTTGTCTTCAAAAAGCTCATCTACGAGATGCGTTTCGACAAGGTCAGCGCCGTCTACGGCCTCTTCGGCCAATTCTTCGTCGGTGTTCGCCTGCCCATCGCGAACCTCACCCACTGGCTCAGCGGCAGCCTGTCCCGATAAGCAATTTGCCGCAACAGCAGCAGCATGAGAACCGACACCTGGGCCCTGTTTCTAAAGTCCATATAGAAATGAGCTGTCATCCTGAGCGAACGGGGCCCCAAGCGCTCTTCAGCTTGGGGGTGGTGAGTCGAAGGATCTGCTGTTGTCTTTCAAAGAACATCTGGGACACCACACTAGCCGGGTGCCCCAGGTTCGGGGTCCCCGCGGACTGGTCCTCGTCCGTGGAGTAGAGGTCTCGCTTTTGAGACCTGGGAAACCACCCATAGAAAACGACGATCCCATCGGCATGGAATCCGGTTTTGAAAGTCATCGGTTCCTCTTCCACATCGAACCTCACGCGTGGAACCTCCCGCATCGAACCTCCTGCATCGAGCCCTCGTAGGGAACCTCCCGTAGGGAGGGCAGGAAAATAGCCCGGGGTGAAGCGCAGCGAAACCCCGGAAAAGCATGCCAACATGCCGTGCCGCCCTGGAGGGGAGGCCTGAAAAGCTCTTCTGGCCTTGCGATGCTCCTGACCCTGGGACGCACACTTTTTGTTCCTCGCTCCATCCTCGTGTCTTTTCAACCAGGGACCGTCGCAAGGCGATTCCGCCCGATGCGCAGGGGCGTCTCTGTACATAAAGGAGCGAGAATATGGCAGGACGGCGCTCACCCTCAAGGCAGGCTCGGATCGGCGCTCGAAAGCGCGCGCTGCATCTGGCTGGTCAGGCCGTCCATGGGCGCGGCGGTGCGGAAGATCCAACTGGGCTGGAACCAGGTGTGGACGAGGGGGAGCAGCCGCGCATTTACCTGTGCGGCGGGGATGTAGACAGTGCGCTCGCTGGTGATTGGGCTGGAGTCGTCAATGCCAGGCGCAGTGGCTACGTCGGCCACCATTCCCACAATCGTGACGTCCTTGTTAAATGTGCGGCCGACTGGATCGGCTCCGTTGAAGAAACGGCGCGCGAAGGCCTTGTTCACGATGGCCACCGGCTGGGTGTGGGCGCCGTCAGAGCCGGTGAAGGCGCGACCGCGCAGCAGGGAGATTTGTAGAGCGTCGAAGTAGCCTGGCGTAACGTAGACCACATCGGTTCCGGCCTCCAGTCCAGCTTCAGGTCCGTTGCCGATCTTCACCGAGTCGTTCAGGGCACGCTCGTAAGGAAGCGTCAATCCAACCGCGGCGTTCTGCACTCCGGGAATCTGCTGCATCGCCGCGATGGAGGTGTCGAGCAGGTGGGCGAAAGCGGCCGGGTCGTGATAACGCGCGTCGTCGAGCGAGGCCTTGGCGGTCATTACGCCGCTTGGATTGAAACCCGGTGGCAGCGTTTCCAGGTGAATGAGCGTGCGGATGAGGAGACCGGAGGCAGCAAGCAACACGACGGTCAAAGCCACTTCACCGGCAATCAGCACCTGTCTCAGCCGCAAGCGATCACCGCCGGCTCCTGCGCGCGTAGCCATGGAGGAACGCAGGTCAACCTTTCGCGACGCGAGGGCGGGCAGCATGCCGAATAGCAGGCAGGTGCATACGGCTACAGCCAGCGTAAACCCAAGCACGCGGCCATCAAGAGGCACGCTGGCGACGGGCAGAAAACCCTCAGGGAGCATGGAAAGCAGGCCGCGCAGAGCAACAAATCCTGCACCGATGCCGGCCGATCCGCCCATGAGGGCAAGCAGCAGATTTTCAACCCAAAGCTGCTTTTGAATCTGGCCGTGTGACGCGCCGAGGGCCAGGCGGATTGCGATTTCCGGTGTGCGGCGTAGCACGCGCACCAGGGTGAGACCGGCAAGGTTGGCGCAAGCGATGAGAAGGATGATGCCGGCGGCCAGCATGAGAGTGAGCGCCTTGGGGCGAAGATCTTCTGTCTGGCCTTTTTGCAGGGGCACGGAATACCAGGTGAGTTGCGCGCCGGCAACGTGTCCTGCGAAACGCGCGGCCTGCGCAGACCAGGCGCGGTTGATCTCCGCGTCTGCCTGCTGCCAGGTGGCTCCGTCGCGCAGGCGCGTCATCACATCGAAGTTGGTTCCGACGCCTTCCCCTTCGCGGCTTGGCTGGAGAGCGGTGTAAATGTCGGCGTTGGAAGGCGTGATTGCGCCCTGGGGCAGAACGCCGATCACGGTGTAGGGCTCGCCTTTCAGATGAATGGTCTGTCCGAAAAGATTGCGATCGGCGCCAAAGGTTGTGCGCCAGAGGGTGTAGCTCAAGATCGCGGATTTTGGGCCGTGCGGCTGGTCTTCCGTGGCAGTGAAATTGCGCCCGACGAGCGGCTGAATATCGAGCACGTCAAGGTAGTGCACCGAGATGCGCGCCGCGTGAAGATACTGGACTCGTCCACCAGCCTGGGAGGAGCCTGACTGGACCGGGTCGGCCTGAAGATTGACGCCGCTGGCCGTGCCGCTTGAAATCGCCGAGATTAACGAGGGAACATTGTCGCGCAGAGCTTCCCACTGCTCCCCGTCGAGGGCAATCATGTTCTGTGAGGGATGGGTGCCGGTGGTGCTTTTGTAGATCACGCCCAGCGCTCGGGATGCGCGTAAGGCAGGCTCTTGAGCATCAGCGCATTCACAATCGAAAAGATTGCCGTGTTCGCGCCGATGGCGAGCGCAAGCGTGAGGACGACCGTGAGTGTGAAGCCGGGATTGCGACACAATTGGCGCAAGCCAAAGCGCGCATCCTGCCACAGAAGCTCCACATCCGTGCCGGCGCGATGATCCCGTACCGCCTGCTTCAGCTGCTCGATGCCGCCCAACTCTGCCTGCGCGGTGCGTCGAGCCTCGGACGCGAACATGCCCGCAGCTATCCTCTCGTCGGTAAGCATATTCACGTAGGCACGCACTTCATCGTCAAGTTGGTTCTCCACCTGGCGCTTCCGGAAGAGATTTCGCAGCATGCTGGTACTACGCGACCAGAGTCTCATCGTCCACTCCTTAACTTGCCCTCAAAGCGTTCGTCATGGCGACGGCGACCCGCGTCCATTGTTCCGTTTCCACTTCAAGCTGGCCTCTTCCGGCTTTAGTGAGCCGGTAAAACTTCGCACGACGATTATTCTCCGATTCGCCCCAGAAGGAACTCAGCCAGCCTGCTTCCTCCAGGCGGTGAAGGGCCGGAAATAACGAGCCGGGCTTGACGAGAAATGTCCCTTGCGTGATCTGCTCGATGCGGCGGGAAACACCCAGGCCGTGGAGCTCTCCCGTCCCGAGCGCCTTCAGAATGAGGAGATCGAGAGTGCCTTGCAGGAGACTTGTCTGTTTAGAACTCATTTGTCCCGTCCTATCGGATGACTATATGAGATTGAACTTCTTCGTACAGATTGTCAATAGGAGATAGAGTTCAGACCGTTCGTACTCGGCCGAGGTTGGGGTGACGAGGATGGATGCCCCAAAGCCAAGATGGTTTGCGCATCTCAGCCCAGTGGTTTCGATTGTTACAATCAATCGGCCTTACCGTAAATACACAGCTGTCCGCACAAGCTCTTTCTGCAACCGTTATCATCAAAGCTGATGCTTCAGCTTCGACGTGCGAGAGGACCACTGATGCCAGTTTCTGCAAATCGTGTTTGGAAACAATTGCCCAATGAGATACGAATCGCCGTCTGCCAGATTTTTTGGACTGAGTCCAAGGGCCTGAGAAACAGTTCCTCTTTGCCTCTCTCGCAAAGGCAAAAAACCTCCGTGAGGTCTTTGTCCGCAAAAGCCCGGTTGAGCGGTTGGTCAAATGGACGGCGGCAACCCTATCTCTTCCTGACCCGATCGTGGATGACCTGCTGAAGAAGTATCTTCTCCACGAGCATCGCACCGTGATTGTCAGCTTTCTTGACTTGCTCACTATTCCCCATTCCGAGGGAATGATCGAGGAAAACTTCGACTACGCCACTCTGACAAATGGACGCGTTCAGGAGGCTGCCCGTAGCTTGCTCACATCAGCAGATCGCATAGGCTCCGAACTTTACCTGAAGTATCTCGTGCTTCAAGGTGGGCCCTGGGATGGGATTGAAGAAGTCCTGCCAACTGGAGAGTAAAAGCCGCTCGCAAGTTGTCCACTTCATCCTGGGTAGCACCGGCGTGCTCTTCGACTGGAAATATGGAAACGACGACGTTTCCCTTCAGCCTGTCCTGAGTTCGGTGCCCTGATTGTTGGTGGATGCTCGAATGAAGCCAACAGCCCAAAGCACTCACTGAGCATCGGTTACGCGCAATTCTCAGGATTACTCCCTGAAAGACGCCCCAGTATCGAGGATTCCCCCGCGACGCGCTTCTCAGATAACACCGTCGTGCCGTCTATTCCCCAAAAATCTACAAGATGTGTGGTCGACATATCCGTGCTGGTCGTCCAATGTCCTTCGTTACCAGTGAGTTATCTCCTCCCCAAATTACTTGTCTCCGCAATGACTTCTTCGGGATCGTTCGCAAGCAGACCAGAGATCGTTCGCCATTGAGAAATTTCTTGTAAGTTTGTACGCGCCAGTTCAAGAACCCACCAGTGGCCGCGAAACGTGGGGGAAACCTTAGCGCTGCGCCCCACATGACAAATGTCACAACACTTTCCTGATGGATCTCACTGCCATTGGCCTTCGCCCACATCCATACTCGCTCCAGTTTGATTGAAGGAGCGAGCTATGAGCGCAGTTCTTGAATTCATCGAAGTCCCTGCACAACCTGGAATCCGAACCGATAGAGATACGATCGCCTCGCTGAACGGCATCACCAAACGCTATCGCAATGGTGCTCTTGCATTGGACAACCTTTCGCTCGCCCTGCACAGTGGTGAGATCGTGGCGCTCCTCGGCCCGAATGGAGCAGGCAAGTCGACCGCCATCAAGCTCCTCATGGGTTTGAGTTCTCCCACGTCCGGCACCGTGCAGATCTTCAACGCTGACCCGCGCCAATCTGCAGCGCGGCTGCGTACCGGCATCATGCTGCAGGTGGGCAGAGCCCCGGAGATGCTCCGGGTTCGTGAGCACATCGAGCTATTCCGCGGCTACTATCCAAACCCCATGCCCTACGTGGAGATCATCGAGGCCGCCGGTCTTGAGGGCATCGAAGGCCGTTTGTTTGGCGAGCTTTCCGGAGGCCAGAAGCAGCGGGTCTTGTTTGCCCTCGCGCTGGCAGGGAACCCCGACCTGATCTTCCTAGGGATCCTCTGCACAGCCCACGATTTTGCAGGGTAATTGCGATGCAATGGGGTTCCGAAGCAGTTACAGCCAAAATGTGGGTGTAGCCGCCTCCAGGCGCGGGCTTTACGT